>OJRO01000758.1_pt1 | contig 28869 bp, 32 predicted proteins | sample 1599221 | NCBI WGS metagenome assembly OJRO01 (sample SAMN03922449, study PRJEB24848) | human gut metagenome | isolation source: stool sample | host: Homo sapiens | place: Germany | collected 2009-11
TCCATGTGGATGTGAAGGAACCGATCAGCATCACCGAGAAGATCAGGCGCGAAGCGCCTTTCCACGCCATCACCCGCGGCGGGCACATCACATATGTGGAACTGGACGGGGAAGCTCAGAAGAATGTACGCGCCATTGCGAAGATCGTAAAAGTCATGCACGACGAAGGCATCGGCTACGGCTCCATCAATCACCCGGTGGATACCTGCCACAACTGTGGATACAAAGGAGTAATCTTCGATAAATGCCCGGTATGTCAAAGCGAGAACATCTTACGTATGCGTCGCATCACCGGATACCTGACAGGTGACCTCAGCTCCTGGAACTCAGCCAAACGGGCGGAAGAAAAGGATCGTGTGAAGCACTTGTAAAAGTTGAGAGTTGAGAAGGGAGAGTTGAGAGTTGGCTGCGCTGTGTGATGGCGGGCGGGGCTTTACTCTTCCTTCTTGTATATTATTTATACCCATTTATTTTTATTTTAAGATGAACACTCTCAATTCTCCACTTTCAACTCTCCACTTATTATCGACTTATCCCGAAACGATTGTTGACGGTGAAGGCATCCGGTATTCGATTTATCTTGCGGGATGTTCTCATCATTGCGTCGGCTGTCACAATCCGGAGAGCTGGAATCCGCGGGCGGGAGAACTGCTGACGGAGGAAAGGATTCAATCGATCATTCGGGAAATTAAAGCCAATCCATTGCTGGACGGGGTTACTTTTTCGGGAGGAGATCCGTTTTATAATCCGGAGGCTTTCCTGCTTTTTGTCAAAAGGGTAAAGAAGGAAACGGGGCTGAATATCTGGTGCTATACGGGATATACGTACGAAGAGATTCAGGCTAATCCGCGCTTGAAGGCTGTACTCGACTACATAGATGTGCTGGTGGACGGGCGTTTCGAACAGGCGCTCTTTTCACCTTATCTGGAATTTCGGGGAAGCAGCAATCAGAGGATATTGAGAATAGGTAATAAGTAATAGGTTATAGGTAATATTCTGGAAACATCAAAAATCGAGCACAAAATACGCTTATAATCAACTAATTATAAATTTGCCTACTTTTATTAAGGAACAAATCGGGAACAAAAACGGGAATTAAAGTGATTTCGTGTTTTTTTGTTTGCACTCTGTTTCTTTCGTTTCATTTACTTGCTTCCAGAGTACAATTTCGAGCATTTTTATTCGACTTGTGTTCCGCCATTAGGAAGATCAGATTCGGATTTGCATCAAAGAATCATCGCAGCCAAAAGAGAAAGGAGCAAACCCTTATTCCCTGCAAGTCGCATAACTCTCCACAAAGATAAACATTTCTACATAGGCAGCCAAAAATTCCTGCCTACATTTAGTTTAATTTAGTTTAGCGTATATATAAAGCTAACAAACTAAACTAAACTGGATTTTTACACTATTTCGCGCCATTCCCCCCCCATTTTACCATACAGCCAAAAGAGAAGACAAGACCACCGCATATTTTCTCTTTTCGCTGCACCCCCGTTTTACACCATAGTCCTCCCTTTCATATCCGGCGTGCTTCCACTTCCTCGCATATCGACTTCCGGTCTGCCTGATGAGAATTGTGTCGCAAAGGTACATGCCATGTCTTTCTTGTATGCAAGGTCATAGCCTGACGATTCCCGACAAAATCTCCACGCTCCGCTTCGTAGAGGTAGTATTTGGTCTGGAAACCTTGCATAAAGAGCCATGCCACCTTTTGAGGCGACATAATTTTCAATCAAGCCCGAAAGTAGATGAAATGCTACAAGAGGGAAAGTAAAAAACTCAAAATTTTAAGTAGTATGGCAAACTGTGCAACAAACATTTTCTACGCAAGAACGGAAAACCGAGCAGACCTCGACAAGATAGAGGTTTTCTTAGACGACGTTTTCAACGCCTATGTCAATCGACAAATCGACAGTGTAGATGCGGAATTTACCTCCCGTTGGGAGTACCCGGAAGAAGAAATCAACAAGTTGGTAGAATCGTTGGAAGCCAAAGATGAAATCTATATCAGGATTCTGACCCACGAGCTTGAAGACGAATACGTGAGCTTCAGAATCTTCTCACAAGGCGAATGGGACATCAAGTTATAAATGCAAATCATACGACCATGTACGAAGAAGAAAGCGAAATTATCGGTGCGCATTGCACTTTACTTACACCCTACAAGGGTTACACGGAAGGGACGATTGTCGGTGACTATGGCAACAAGGTTATTGTCTGCCTCACCAGTGGCAAGGAAATCGTCGAATATAGAGACGAAGTGATTATCTACGATTAAAACATTGATTCCATGAAACAGATAGCAATGAAATTCGTCCAATGGGACGTGCCCGAATTGGCGGAACTGAAATCCAGCAAAGTTTACAAGTTGCGGGAACGCCTTGACAGCGGAGACAAGTTGAGCCGTGAAGAAAAGAACTGGCTCACCCGAAGCGTGAAAGAGTGCTGCCATTTCAAAAGAGGTATCGCTCTGATGGGCTACCGTTTTGACTTCTCCGATGTCCTCAAACGGTATTTCGTGAAACAGCACGGGCATATTGCCGAGTATTACGCCATCGACAAGACCGCACTGCGTTCCGTCCTGTATGGTCGAATTGAAGATATAGTCGAAGTGCAATAAAAATCAAAGAAGCATGAATGTAACGATTGAACACAGTTTTTGCCCTTACTGTGAAGAGGTAACAGAACTCTATTTCAGAATCATCAACACGATCCTCTTTTCAAGCAATGAAGCGGAATTGCGTGAAGGTATGAAACGGTTGCAACAAAATACACCGCTTGACGAATATTTCATCTTCGGCTATGGCGCACATCATCTGTGGGTAATCCAAAGACGACCGAGTGATAAAACCCAAGTATTCGACTACCGCATTATGATGGCGGAATTTTAGTGACGACGGCAAACAAGCACATTGGCAGACTGGAACAGGACTCACCTGTTTCAGCCTTGCCCGTTTCCCTCTTATACTTTCTCTTTTGGCTGCGCCTCCTCCTTTTATAACAGCCATTCGCGCAAGGCGAACAGCCGTTTTGCGGACAAGTCCGGCTTTCTCCATTTTCCCCTCTGCCTTTTTGCCTCATTCCTCCTTTTCGGAACAGACATGACAGCCCACTGACGGGTAGCACCTTCCTGTCCACTCTTAACCGGCACGTTCCTTTGACGGTAGCGTACCTTTGGGCGCGGACGTGTGTTCCGTCTGCTGCCATTTCGATTCAAGGCTGCTCATCATGCCGCTTCGGTTTCCCCGTTCTTTGCGGACTTCCAGTCATGCGTGCCGTCATTGGGTGTTGATGTGCGGATCTGCTCTTTGGCCTTATTGTCTCCGGCTGCTTTGTTTCCGGATTTTTCATAATCGCTTTTCGCCGAAGTCATCATCATTTTTCCGATGCAAAGATAGTGTGCCGACGGGATCGACCTGCCGGTCTTGACCAATGGTGTAGCTGCATCAATCTTCCTTTATCGAGCCTCACGGTTTTGCCTGCGGTCAAAAATAAAGCGTATTGATGCGCTATCCTTGGTGCATCCCTTTCACGGCACCTACTTTTTAGGCAGCGTAAAAATTGATTTAATAACTTCTAAAAGCAATTCAACATGAAAAAGATCGAAAACACCTTCGCAGTAACCGGATTCTTGGGCAAGGACGCTGAAATCCGCCAGTTCACCAACGCCAGTGTCGCACGTTTCCCTCTGGCCGTAAGCCGCCAGGAAAAGAACGGTGAGGAAACCACCCGCGTTTCCGCCTTCATGAATATCGAGGCTTGGCGCAAGAACGAGAACACAGGGTCGTTCGACATCCTGGCCAAAGGCACCATGCTCACCGTCGAGGGGTACTTCAAGCCCGAAGAGTGGAGCGAAAACGGCACGAAACGCAACCGCATCGTGATGACGGCTGTCAAGTTCTATCCGCCCGTCGAAAAGGAGGAAGCTCCTGCAAAGCCGGCAAAACCCGCGAGAAAAGGCAAGAAATAACCCCTGCCTTATCACGACAAAAAGCGGCCTTCGGGTCGCTTTTGTTTTGCTCATCGCCGGGTTGCTACGCATCGCACTCTTATAATCGGATTGTCACCATTTCGGATTGCCTTTATATGCCTTGCCTGCCAGCACTCGCTTTCCTTATAACTCCAATCCCGCAAGTCCGGTTATTTTCTCTGCAAAGTTCGATTGCCGTTTATCCGTCCTGTCAAGGACCATTCGCTTGCTGCGGAAAATCTTCCTCTCCGACACCTCGGAGAGCGTATTTGCCGCCTCCTCCTTGCCCGGGCCGGTCGCCAATCCTGCGGGCAGAAAAATAATCAGCCTTCCGGTACAGGATGTATCGGAGGGAAAATAAAAACAATCTTAAAATTTGAAGCGATATGACATTCAAAGAATTTATGGCAGAGAACGGTTACGAGTTGCAAACAACCTTTTGGAGTGATTTCTCGATAGCAGACCGGTTCGGTTTGTCCGCTATCCGGGACACCTTCGACCGTGCGTTCGAGGAGTGGAAAGAGAACTACAAGTATCTCACGGAGTTGGTACTGGTGCTCAATCACAAAATCTGGCAATACTACGAGACAAGACGGGACATTGCGTCCCTGTATAACTTCCTTTGGGAAAAGACCTGCCAATACGCGGTGGAAAACCTGAAAGATGACGAGTTAAGCTATTATTACGACGTAACCGATTAAACGCATCGGAGTAACCCGGAAAGGCATTGAGAGCCGGTAAGAGCCGGCTGCTCTTTGTGCCGATCCCCCTTTTTTAGAATCCCATCCCCTCTTATAGCCCATGCCGGTTATCCCCACATTCCTCAATCCCGCAAGCCCGGTTATTTTTCTCTGCAAAGTTCGATTGCCGGTTATCCGTCCAGTCAAGGACCGCTTCGCTTACTGCGAAAATCTTCCTCTCCGCCCCGTCGAAGAGCGTATTTATCGCATCCTCCTTGCCCTGACCGACCGCCAATCCTGTTGGGCAGAGAAAATAATCCGCCTTCCGGTACCGGATGTATCGGAGGGAAAATAAAAAAATGTTCAACTAATTAAAATTTACGATTATGCCAAATCGGTGTTCATTATCTAAAAGTTTTGATAAGTTCCACTATGTAAAGAATAGTATTATCAAAAGTAGCCAGTTAAAAATGCTGTTTTTCGCATCTTTAACATGACTACTTTAAAAGTCATCTTGGATAAAATTACACCAAACTTTTAAGAAATGCCTTTCATTTTACATATTTGTATTTTCAGAAAGTTTTGAATAGTGAGGTCGTAACAAAGCTAATGATTGGATTTCTAATCATGAATCTACGTCACTGAAACATTTGAAGTCATTTATCCATGGATTACATAAAGACATCAATGCTGTATGTAATGCGATAAAATACAAATGGGCGAACGGGCTGGTTGAAGGTGAAGCAAACTGGCTCAAGAATAGAAAACGTGAAATGTATGGACGCAGAAGTTTTCAGTTACTACAAAGAAAAGTCGTACTTTCTGTTACCGGATAGTTGCACCGAATTTGACAAAGAACCTAATACAACTATTATCTCTGTCTGAAATCAAACCACGTCTGATGATACAGCTTTCCTCAATGCGTATTGCAAAAATTAGATATATAAGCATATAAACCAATTCTTTTCTACATATTTTAGCTAATGAAATAACATTAAAAAAAGATTGAAAAATAGAAAAAGATGAAACTGCTTGTACAGAATCTTCTGTCTGATTCAAGGAATGATGTCTCTTATCTGCGACAATAAATGAGGCATTATTGAGATATTACGAGGTACATTAGATAGCTCTTGTATACAAAAAAATACCGATCATAGTACGTGAACTTCCAGGCAAATCCGCCTTTTGTTGATACAAATATACAGTGCATATCTTCTGCAGATTTCCAGACTGCCCGGACAGATCCCGATATAAGGAACAAAACCACCAGTTGCATTTTATCTTTTAGGAAAAAATCATTTCAGCACCGTTTAAACACTATTCAAACGAAACATCTTTTTTCGTTTTTTTTTCGAAAAGTGTACTAATGATTTTACCCTTTATAACGCCTACAAATAAACACCAGATAATTCAAATATAATACTCCGCCAATTCAATAAGTCCAATGCGCAGGGCGTATCTGGTGGCTTCATAGATGTTATTGACATCCAATTTCCGAAAAATATTTTTCTTGTGTGTAATGATCGTGTGGATACTTGATACCCTTTTTGCGGCTATTTCCTTGACACTCAGTCCGTTGGCGATCATTTTTAATATTTCTATCTCGGTGGGTGTGAGCCCTGTCTTTACACTTTCCCTTTCAGAGGCGGTAAGAAGAAAGTTGGCTATCTGATGACATAAGAAACGTTCGCCTTGCCGGGCATATCTCAAAGCAGACTGTATTTCTTCCGCGCAATTGTCTTTCAGAACAATGCTGACGTCAGACTCCGACTCGACCTGCCGGAGGAAATTCTCGCTTAATTCCGCAGAAAAAAGCAACCATCTGGCTCGGGAGAAACGTGCTTTGAGAATTCGGAATTCATCAATACTATGTAAATCAAAAAGAGCGTAATCGATGATGATTATAGCTTCTCCGCAACGTTCCAACTCGCTGATAAGTTCACGTTTGCACGCTACATCCACGATGTGCGGACATTCCGTCGTGGATGCGATGAAGAGCCGTAATCCTGCGCGGGTTATGTCTTGATTGTCCGCCAAAATAAACGAATTGTATATAATCATGCTGCTAAATAATCAAATGTCCGGAAGGCATCCATGATGATTTCTGCCTGGGATGTTCAGTCTGTATTCATAGGGACCTCTCAGACGGGATATTCATCAAATGAGTAGAGAACGGTGGATAGATAGCGCTCTCCTGTATCGGGCAGAAGAGCCACTATTGTTTTCCCCTCATTTTCTCTTTTCTTTGCTTCCTGTATGGCGACGGCTAATGCAGCCCCAGAAGATATTCCTACGAGTAATCCTTCCTTTTCCGCAAGGAGACGTGACACTCTGATGGCGTCATTGTCAGGAATCGGAACAATTTTATCAACCACGGATAAGTTGAGATTCTTTGGCCGAAATCCGGCTCCAATTCCCTGTATCTTGTGCGGTCCAGGTTTGCCCCCCGACAGGACTGGTGAACTTTCCGGTTCCACGGCAATGGCGATAACTGACGGCTTATGTCTTTTAAGGGTTTCAGCGGTTCCGCTTAAAGTACCGCCGGTACCTACTCCTGCAACAAATATATCAACCTCTCCATCGGTGTCTTTCCAGATTTCTTCCCCAGTGATACGGTGGTGGGTCTCAGGATTGGCCGGATTCTCAAATTGCTGAAGAATGATGGCCCCGGGTGTCTCCGCACGGAGTTCCTCCGCCTTCTTGATTGCCCCTTTCATACCATCGCGTCCGGGGGTGAGCACAAGAGTAGCCCCAAGAGCTTTCAACAGGTTGCGGCGTTCCACGCTCATGGTCTCCGGCATAGTAAGGATAAGTTTATACCCCTTCACAGAAGCGACCCATGCGAGACCTATTCCGGTATTGCCACTTGTCGGCTCAATTATCAGACCACCGGATTTGAGAGTACCCTTCCTTTCGGCATCCTCAATCATTGCGAGCGCAATTCGGTCTTTCACACTTCCGCCCGGATTAAAAGACTCAATTTTTACAATCACTTTGGCCTTGAGATTTTCGGCTTTCTCAATATTCCTTACTTCAAGGAGAGGAGTGCATCCAATCAGTTCCGTGAGGTTATTGTATATTTTTCCCATAATTATGTTGTTATAGGGGGCGTGAATGTCTGTGGCCCCTGAATTAAACTTTCTGATACAAAACTAAACGCTTTCTTGCCATCGGTCAATACCGCATTTATGGTATATTGGCTCTTTTTCTATTGCTATATACCAAGTCCATCCGTAAACGCTGTCGGGATATCCTTGTCTACAGGATGGAACGTCCCATCCAACACCTTGCCCATGAAATAGGCAAGCTGCTGTCTCCACCACTGCCAGTCGTGGGCGACGTCATACCCCCAGTAATCTACCCATGCGGGGACATTACGTTCCTTAAGCAGGATGTCGAGACGGCGTGTCGAGGCCAGCAGTTCCTCTTCCCAATCGCCTTGACCAACGCAACAAATAATGCGCCGGTGACGGTATATATCCCAATAATGGTGATCCGATGGCATCCATTTCAGGAAATCGAGTGGAGAATTGTTATAAACCAGTTCATCGGTGTAACCGCCAAAAAAATAGCCTGCATGATAGAGGCCACTCAAGGCAACCAGAGTGTCAAAAATATCCGGCCGACGGAAGAAGGCGTTTCCTGCGTGGAAAGCTCCCATGGAGCACCCCGATGTTATGAATGTTTCGCTATCTCTCCTGACTGAAGGTATCAACTCGTCAATGATGTAGCGGAACCATCGCTCTTGTAGTTCTATGCGATGACGTGGATCTCCCTCATGACTGCTCCATGTCTCAGGATCTATGCTATCACAACAGATTACACGGAGTTCATTCCTTTCTATCCATGGAGTGAGAACACCGATCATACCGAAATCCTCATAATCGTAGAAGCGACCGTCCTGTGACGGGAATACGAGCATGGACCGTCCGCCGTCCCCGTATATTTTATATTCCATAACACGTCCCAATGATTTGCTATACCATTTTTTATATTCTATCCGCATCACTTTTCTTTTTATGAACATATTTGACAAATTCTTCCACTTCCGCCAAAGTTCTCATCCTGACAGTAAACATCTGCTGCCCCATCGCACCGGCAAGAATTTCCGGCATCCGTTCACACATGACCATTTGAACACCATACTTGTGCAACACGTCTTCGTCACTGTATTCATAGTTATGGATGTCGCGGCGAGAAGCGAAGGCACAGTAGTACTCATCGTTCCATGGAAGCGACAGGGCATTTCCCGCATCACGCTTGTCATTCACAGCGATCTGTGACTTGTCATAAGTTATCATATCGGCCCAAATGCGGTATACATCGGTACTGTGGGCGAAGTTTATCATATCAGGTGTATAACCTCCGGCAGGGCGCATGTTCACTTCCAATGCGACAAAGTCACCTTTCTGTCCCAGCCCCTTGCGGTTTCGGTCAAGACAGAAGAACTCCAGATGTACAAAACGGCTTTTGATGCGGAATGCCTCCACCGTCTTGCGACCGAGTGCACGCAGTGGGTCGGGGATGGAGGGAGGGACATAATATGAAAGGTCAAGCCGCTTGTTGACTATGTCCATGATTGAGGGCGGCCACACGGTCATGGACTCAAATAACGGGTGTGTACGGGAGTCGATGATAGCATCATAGGAACAGATGTCACCGGTGACAAATTCTTCAATAACATAGTTGGCGGCGTCATCGCCTTTCTGTCTGAAGAAAGCCTGCAATTCTTCGTCATTGTGGATTTTGGATGTGCCACCCGCACCAACCCCGATATCCGGTTTCGCTATCAGCGGATATCCGACATTGCTGGCAAAAGACAAAATCTGGGATACACCCTCAGCTGCCTTCATTTGTCGCGCTGTTGGTATTCCGGCCTTCTCGTAGATTTTTTTCATCTCCGATTTCTCCTTAATTGCCGCTATACGGTCACTTTTGATCCCGCTTCCCACGTTGAAATCGGTGCGCAGACGAGCGTCCTGTTTCAGCCAATATTCGTTATTTGACTCTATCCAGTCTATGCGTCCGTACTTGAAGGAAAAGAATGCCACCGCACGATATACGTCATCGTAGTCCTCAAGGTTGCTGACCCTGTAGTACTCCGTCAGGGAATCTCTCAACTGCGGCGTAAGGGACTCGTAAGGGACATCCGCAATACCAAATACGTTGACGCCATTTTGTTTCAACCGTCTACAAAATTCCCAGTATGTATGAGGGAAATGTGGTGATATAAAAATGAAGTTCATAAGTTATCTTGCTTTTCGTTACAGTAAAAATCGCAATCCATGCGTTCCAATTTTTCCCTTCTCTATATGCCCAGGACCATATCCGATACTCTATCATGCCTGTGTTCCCTGCCTATAGACCTGTAAAGGCCGGCATCGGTTCCCAATCACCGCTATCAAACGGCTGCGTAGCAATAACAAACAGAAATTTCTGTCCCGGCGTCTACATGGATTGCAATATAATGGTATAAAAATCTTCCACCACAAGCGACTTGTCGGAATAGTGTCAATGGCATATAAAAGATTATAACCATCAAATATACATATCTATCACTCGTGTTGCAATAACATCCGTCAGGGAAATAGTAATTGAATGCAATATGTCATCCGTCGTTTAAATTTCATTGTTTATGAGTGCATAAATTACATACGACTTACGTGTTGGACAATACCATATTCACGGTATATTTGCCGCGCGTTCGGCAAACAAAAAACATGCTGAAATACCGGTTTTTGCCGGGTGGGTATCATTAAATGGTATTGACCACAGAAATACAGCAATTTCCTTCACGGATTTTCCATGTGCTACCAGTCTGAGGATATCCGTTTCCGTGGCGGTGAGGACGGAATGTTCCTCCGGTTTGCAGGAATTGCTTACCAGCAGATTGGTTATCTGGTGACAAAGGAAACGCTTCCCTCCAGCCATACATATCAATGCGGAGCGGATTTCCTCGCCGGAATTCTCCTTAAGAACCATTCCGAAACTCTTTTCTATGCTCATCCTCCTGATAAAATTCTCGGCCAGTTTCATTTGAGAATAATAGCCAGCGGACATCCGGGAAGCGTTTCTCTATAATGAGTAACTCTTCCACGCCATTCATGTCAAACAACGCATAATCAAGAATGACGAGGGCCCTGCCATAATTCATCAAAGTCCGTACAAGCTCCCGCTTGTCTGCCACATCCTCGGTACTGCATTCTCCGAATATGTCAGAAATATACCCGTGCATTCCCCTCCTGGTTATATCCTGATTGTCTGCGATGATAAATGTTGTATCGGTATTCATTGTTGTTTATAGGTTTAACGGGTATGCGCCGCCGTTTTCCTCCGGATATCATGGTCGGTGAATGGAACAGGTCCGTCTTTCCTCTCCAGCAGCGTCTGTACGGTTCAGGCAGTGACAACCGTCCCACGCATACGAATCCAATGTTACAGAATCTTCTCCATGTAGAGATTACACCTGTTGTATGCGGGGTTCTTCGCCTCCATCTCCTGAAAGCCCAGTTTGCGGTACAACCTGACGGAAGCCGCCAACCGTGTGTTGGCTTCCAGAAAGATACGGGTTATGCCGTGTTCTCCGGCATACCTCAAAAGGGCGGCCCCCAGCTGGAAACCGATCCCTTTCCCCTGTGCGGCGGGAGAAACCGCCATCTTTGCCAGCTCATACCGTCCGGTGTCAGGATGACATACCAATGCGCAGCACCCAACCGCCTTTCCGCCGGTCAATGCAAGGAATATCTCCCCGCCTTTGCGGATTATCTCCCCCTCGGGATCACCCAGTATCTTCAGGTCGGATTCCTCCAGGCAGAAAAAAATCTCAATCCATTCACTGTTCAGACGGATGAAGTCATCACGGTATTTCCTGTCCCAGCGTGTGATCTCTACAGAATCCTGAATTTTATCTGTTACCATAGAAATATGTTTTGTCCTTGTGATTCAACAAGGTATTTAATTATGGCAAATTTACAGTATATGAATGAACCGTCCAATATTTTAAAGAAAAATAGAAAACAACACTATTTTATAGCCTTTTCAAAGAACAATTATACTATAATGCATGTCTGGAGATTTATAAAAAAGAATATTATTCTAAAATATAGTCTTAAAAACATATATTGCACCATATTTTATGCATTATTTAGGTTTTATTGCTAGATTTGCCCCAATCTATAGAGAATACAGATACATAATGAAAGGAAAAGCAATGAAAAAACAAACCCAAGCAATCCATACCCGGTTCCAACGCCGGGATGCCTATGATGCCTTGAGCATGCCGGTATACCATACGGCTGCCTACGAGTTTGACGATGCCGACAGCATGTCGGACGCATTTTGCGGACGGACAGACTCTCCTGACTATTCCCGGGTGATGAATCCTACGGTAACTTTTTTCGAGAACAAGGTGAGGTCTCTTACCGGTGCCGCGGATGTTATCGCCCTGAGTTCCGGCATGGCGGCCATCAGCAACACCCTGTTCTCGGTGGCGGCCGCCGGCAGGAATATCGTCACATCACGCCACCTGTTCGGTAACACCTATGCGCTCATTACCGGAACATTACCGCGTTTCGGGGTGTCCCCCAGACTGTGCGATCTGACCGACATCCAGTCCGTGAAGAGTGCCGTGAACCGGGATACCTGCTGCATCTATCTGGAAATCATCACCAATCCGCAGATGGAGGTAGCGGACCTGCAGGCACTCTCCCTGATCGCTCACAGAAAGGGAATCCCCCTCATAGCCGACACCACGCTCATTCCTTTCACGGAATTCAGTTCGCATAGCCTTGGAGTGGACATAGAAGTGGTTTCCAGTACCAAATATTTGTCCGGTGGAGCTACTTCCATCGGCGGACTGGTCATGGATTACGGGACCTGTCCCGGATTCGGCAGACGCATGCGTACGGAAATGCTTTTCAACTTGGGCGCTTATATGACCCCGCATGTAGCCTACATGCAGACCATCGGACTGGAAACGCTGGATGCACGTTACCGGGTGCAGTCCGGCAATGCCGCCGTAATTGCGGAACAGCTCCGTACCCTGCCTGACGTCCGGCATGTGAATTATGTAGGGCTGGAGGATAACCCGTACCATGCGCTGGCACAGAGGCAGTTCGGCTCCACTGCCGGTGCCATGATAACGATGGAACTTGAAAGCCGCGAGGCGTGCGTCAGTTTCATCAACCGTCTGAGACTGATACGCCGTGCCACCAACCTGTTCGACAACAAGACACTTGCCATTCATCCCGCAAGCACTATTTTCGGACAGTTTACCGAAGCACAGAGACGTGAGATGGATGTAAAGGATACGACTATCCGTCTTTCCATCGGGCTGGAGGACACGGACGACCTGCTGGAGGATATCGGACAGGCACTGGGCTACCGGTCATATGGAAATAATCATTAAAGACAGAATGCAAGTATGGAAAGATTCGATTTTGACAAAATTGTGGACAGGAGGGGCACAGGCGCCCTGAAAGTAGACGCACTGCAGGAGCGTTACGGTAACGCCGGGCTGCTTCCCTTATGGGTGGCTGATATGGATTTTGAGACTCCGTCCTTCATCATCAGAGCGTTACGTCAACGACTGGAACATCCGCTGTTCGGTTATACGGTGGAACCGGAAGAGTACAGGACGGCTGTCATCGATTGGATCGCTTCACACCACGGATGGAGGGTGGAACCAGAGTGGCTGTCATACATCCCCGGAATAATGAAAGGTATCGGAATGGCCGTCAACGTATTTGTGAAGGAGGATGAGAAGGTCATCATACAGCCTCCCGTCTACCATCCCTTCCGCATAACCCCTCAGGAGAACGGGCGTGAAGTGGTATATAACCCGTTACGGGAGAATGAAGACGGCTCCTACAGCATGGATTTCGAGAATCTTGAGACCGTGGCTGACGGGAAATGCCGAATGTTGATTCTCTCCAATCCGCATAACCCCGGCGGTATCGTATGGGACAGGGAAACACTTATCCGCCTGGCAGATTTCTGTTACCACCGTGGCATCCTTGTCATCTCCGACGAGATACATTGCGATATGGCGTTGCGGGGCAACAGGCACATTCCGTTCGCCACGGTCTCCGAGGAGGCTTCCACATGCAGCATTACTTTCGGGGCGCCTTCCAAGACATTCAACATCGCCGGTATCGTCAGTTCCTATGCCATTGTCCCTGACAGAAACATACGCCGTCGTTTCTTCGGATGGCTGAAGGCGAACGAGCTGGACGAGGCCCCGCTTTTCGCTCCCATAGCCACCATTGCAGCCTTCAGGGAAGGTGAGCCCTGGCGCAGGGAGATGCTCCGCTATGTGGAGGGAAACGTCGATTTTGTAATGGACTATTGCAAGGAGCATTTGCCAGCTGTCAAGCCTCTGCGTCCGCAGGCTTCATTCCTTATATGGCTGGACTGCCGTGCCCTGAAGCTGAATCACGACCGGTTGTTGCATCTTTTTGTAAACAAGGCCCGCCTGGCATTGAATGACGGCGAGATGTTTGGTCCTGGCGGCGAGGGATTCATGCGGATGAATGTGGGCACTCCCAGAGCGGTGCTCCGGCAGGCAATGGAACAGCTCCGGCAAGCGGTGGAGGCATTATGAACACTTCTTATATTAGCCGGAAATGATGGATACTTCAAGAAAACTGGATCATGTGGACATACAGATACTCCGCACATTGCAGGAGAATGCCCGGCTGACAGTCAAAGAGCTCGCGGCGAAAGTCCGCCTCTCATCCACTCCCGTATTCGAACGGCTCAAGAGGCTGGAGGAAGGAGGATATATAAAAAAATATATGGCGGTACTGGACGCGGGAAAACTTGACCGGGGGTTCGTGGTGTTCTGTAATGTGAAACTCAGGCGGATGAACCGGGATATCGCCGGGGAATTTGCACGTATCGTGCAAGATATCCCGGAGGTGACCGAATGTTACAACATATCGGGCGGCTTCGACTATCTGCTGAAAATCCATGCCCCGGATATGAAATATTACCAGGAGTTCATCCTGAATGTATTGGGGACGATTGAAAGCCTCGGCTCCATTGAAAGCATGTTTGTCATGGATGAAGTGAAGCATGTTTACGGTATCCATATCTGATCTTCCGTGTAAACTACGCCAACCGGCCTCCGACACACCAGACCGAAAACCCTTTACCACGGATACCATATTTGTGGGATAAAATATGCCACACCGGCGGTATTTCCCACCGTGTAAATCCATACTACCTTTGCAAGGACAGTTCCTGTACGGAGATTCAGGTATCTGTCAATAAAAGAAAGTAGTTATGGGAATAGTAGAAAAATTGAAACAACGGGTACTCCGGGGAGAATCATTGACCCGGACAGAAATCATGGAGCTGGCCGGAACAAAAGAGCGGGAGGCCCTCTACAAGGCCGCCGGAGAAATCACCCGCCACTTCGGGAAGCCGTCTTTTAATCCGTGCAGCATCATCAATGCCCGTGCCGGCAAATGCTCCGAGAACTGCAAATGGTGTGCGCAGTCCGGACACTACCATACCGGTTCTGAGGTTCATGGCATTGTTCCGGTTGACAAGGTGGTGGCACAGGCCAAGCGGGACGAGAAGAAAGGTGTGAGGCGCTTCTGTCAGGTGACGAGCGGCCGTTCTGTAAAAGGGGATGCCTTGAAAAGGATTTGCGAGAATTATCGTGAGTTAGGGAGGAATACCCGTCTTTTCCTGTGCGGCTCGCTGGGACTGCTGGGGAGAGAGGAGTTACAACAGCTCTGGGATGCTGGGGTGAGACGCTATCACTGCAATCTGGAGGCGGCCCCGTCCTATTTTCCGCAGTTGTGCACGACCCATACCATTGAAGAGAAGATAGAGACCCTGAAACGGGCCAGGGAGATTGGTTTTGAACTGTGCAGCGGCGGGATCATAGGCATGGGGGAAACACGTGCTCAACGTGTCGAGCTGGCCATTGCATTGCGCGAGGTGCAACCGGATTCTATTCCCATCAATATCCTGTCGCCAGTCAAGGGAACTCCCCTGTCCGGTACGGCTCCCATTGACGGGGAGGAGATACTGCTGACCGTAGCCGTTTTCCGCTTCCTTCATCCCAGGGCGGAATTGCGCTTTGCCGGAGGAAGGGGCAGACTGTCCCGCGAAGTGCAGCTGAAAGCATTGGGAACCGGCATCAATGCCGCAGTTGTTGGTGACCTGCTGACCACGACCGGCTCCGACATAGACGGGGACAAGGCGTTGACCGCCGAAGCCGGTTACCGCTCCTGGCTGTGACCGGAAGGCTGAAACGTAGGGAGGAAAGAGACATGTTCGATTTCACAGAAGAGGAACTGCAACGTTACAGCCGACATATCCTGTTGCAGGAAGTCGGAGTGGAGGGGCAGAAAAAAAATACGCAGGGGACGGGTGCTCGTTATCGGTGCCGGTGGCCTGGGTACGCCGGTTGCCCTCTATCTTGCGGCTACAGGTGTGGGGATAATCGGCATTGCTGACGGCGATACGGTGGAGCTTTCCAACCTGCAACGCCAGGTGATCCACTTCACGCCGGACGTGGGGCGCAGCAAGGTGGATTCCGCCGGAGAAAAACTGCGGAAGATACCCCCCATGTCCACGTCAACACCTATCATAAGAACCTTACGGCAAATAATATCCTGGATATTGTCAGAGAATATGACTTTATCGTGGATGGCACGGACAATTTTCCCGCCAAGTATCTCATCAACGACGCCTGCGTCATGACAGGCAAGCCTTTCACCCAAGGGGGCATCCTGCGCTTCGAGGGGCAGGTTTTCACCCACCTTCCGGGTACGGCGTGCTACCGGTGCCTGTTCGGTGAGCCTCCCCTTGCAGGAAGCGTGCCCTCCTGCTCGCAAGCGGGGATATTGGGGGCCATCGCCGGGATATTGGGCAGCATTCAAGCGGCAGAAACCTTAAAATATCTGACCGGCACAGGCGAGCTTCTGACTGACCGCCTGCTGACATTCGATGCCAGGACGATGGAATTCCACCGGATAGACTCCTCCCGGTAAAGCGACTGCCCCCTGTGCGGGATGCATCCCGTGATACGGGATCTTGCCGGCTATGAACAGGCGGCGTGCCTCCTGAAGCCGCGCCGGAATTCATAGCCACTCTTTTGGCATTAAAATTTTAAAACATAAGAACAATGGGAATCATAGAAAACACACTTCATTATCAAGGGACAAATGGTGCGAGGAAACTTTCACTCATCGTTTTCAGCGGAGATTTTGACAGGTTGACCGCCGTTTTCACGCTGGTTACCGGTGCGGCTACCGTCGGTTACGAAGTAAACATATTTTTCACTTTTTGGGGACTGGATGCCATCAAGCGGAAACAGGGACGCTCTTTCACGGGCAAGGGATTCCTGTCCAGAGTATTCGGTTTCATGATGGGGGGACTGGGAACAGCACCGACCAGCCGTCTCAATTTCATGGGGCTGGGACCGAAGATATTCCGTTACATGATGCGCAGGAACAACGTCGCCACGCTGGAAGAACTGCTGGATGCCGCCAAGGCGCTTGGCATCCACCTGTATGCCTGTGAGATGGCGATGCACATACTCGGACTGGAAAAAGGCGACTTCATCCAAGAGATGGAGGATGTGCTGGGAGTGGCCACTTTCCTGAAACTTTCCGAAGGGGGCCAGACCCTGTTTGTATAACCGCTCGAAAACAAAAAGATGAACCATATACTCGACATCACCCGGGAACACTGCCCCATGACCCTTGTCCGCACCAAACTACGGCTTGCACAAATGACTGAGGGCGATACGCTGGAAGTCCTTTTAAGCGAGGGAGAACCGTTGAAGAATATACCTCGAAGTGTACAGGAGCAAGGATACAGAGCGCTTTCCATAAAACATTGTGGAGAAGGCACTTATAAAGTCACAATAGAAAAATAAGAAAAGCGGGCTCCAGCATCCTGGGCATACCGATATTTTAATATACCGCATCTGCGGTATATTAAAATGCCATCAGAATGGTATTGTGTAGCTTTTGATTCCAATCTATCTTTGCACTATATTTTTAATATATCATAAAAGAAGATAATGGTTTATTGAGTTTAAGGTAAAAGGAAAAGAGATGGTAAGAAACAGAAAGTTAAATCGGTTTCGATGGTCGACAACCTATGTCTGTTGCCATAGAGACATGCGAATGTGCCACCTGGCACAATAATACAATAATGAACCGTGGAAGGATGATCCCCTTCCGTACTGTTATGCAATTGGCTTACAGTCATTCCATGGAAAGAAAGACGGAACTCTTATGGAAAGAAGTGAGTTACAAACTTTTAAAAATAATAATTGATATGACTACAATACGATATAATTTCAGACAAATATTCATTATGGTTCTGTTGGCTGTTTTCTCTTCATCTTATGCGGCGGACAAACCTCAAAAAGTTATCACCGTCACCATCCCCAAGTTCGGTAGCGGGCTGGTGGAAACTTGGATTAAGAAATATACAGAGGCACATCCGGATGTGCATATTCGCATTGTTGAAAAGAACAAGGGGCAGGCCGATTTGGAATTCGTTTCCGAGACTCCTGAGGGTGATAGCGAAGAGTATATCACCTACGTGGGACGCTATGCGCTGCTTCCCGTTACTACCACTGAAATCCCCTGTATGAGATACTCTCCCGTAAGCGCCTTGATGAGAAGGATTTGAAGGATTTGTTTTTTCAGAAGGATATCTTGCAGAAGGTAGGGAATGAACGTTAGGGGATTTCCCCGTATGAGGGACTGACGGTTTATTCCGGTACAGGCCGTATCTCAGGGGCGAATGCTTTCGCCTCCTATTTCGGCTGTCAGACCTCCCAGTTCCGCGGCAAGCGTACTGTGGGGAGACGACCTTTATTTTCTCACCCTCAGCAACAAGGGGCATTTCGGCTTTACCTTCAAATCTGGCTTACATATTCGACTTTCAAAATCACAAGCTGAAGCCCTTGCTTGTTCCTGATTCCGCTGGACATCAAAAGGGAATAAAGAGATGTGTTATAATGGAAATTTGAATGAGACATTGCAATTGCTGGAGAATGACATGGCTTTGATCCGGATTGGAGCATGGATAAATCCGGTTGGATACTGGAAGTCTTCTCAGGCGGGACGAACTCCGTACCACTTTCAGGTCCTGTCTAAACGTTGGATTGTGGAACGCTCCTTTGGATGGTTGGAGAATTCAGTAGATTAATGTCCGACTATGAATTTCTGGCTGAAACAGTGGAAGTGATGATACAATCGTATTCATACAAATCATGCTTACCGGATTTATTGAATAACATCAAAACAGTTTCTAAGAATATAATCCATAAAAATTGTAATAATCGTATGCTTTTTATTTTTATTCAGAAAAGCAGAGGCCGTTTTATACAAACGCTTCTTCCCCTATTATTTTTGTTCTTCTGTGGCCATGCCAGAGGAGAGCGCCTAAAAGGAAAAGTGACAGACTATGTCACGAAAGAACCAATCATAGGCGCCACGGTTATGGACGCGGCACAAAAGAAGGGTGCTGTCACGGATGTGGACGGAAAATTCACATTGGATGTGCTGTCGTTGCCGGCACAACTGCTTGTCAGCTATATCGGCTATAAGTCGCAGGAAGTGACGGTGAGAGAGCTCTCCGAAGAAATCAATATAGAACTGGACGAGGATATGACCAGACTGGATGAAGTGGTAGTGGTGGGCTACGGGACGCAGCGGCGCACGCAGCTGACCGGCTCGGTGACCAAGGTGCGTGCCGAAGTATTCGACGTGAGTACGTCGGCCACCTTAGACGGGGCACTGAGCGGAGCGGTGGCGGGACTGAACGTCACCGCCTCCTCGGGACAGCCCGGTGCGGCGTCGAGCATACGCATCCGCGGCGGCAACTCGGTGAATGCCAGCAACGAGCCGCTGTACGTCATCGACGGATTCATCTATTACAAGGATGCCAGTTCCGGCAAGACCGGATTAGGCGCCATAGAGAGCAGCTTGAATCCCCTTTCCACCATCAACCCCTCGGACATCGAGTCGATAGAGGTCTTGAAGGACATCTCGGCCACCGCGATCTACGGTTCGCGCGGCGCCAACGGCGTCATCTTGGTCACGACCAAGAAGGGCGTCCGCGGAAAGGCGACCGTCAGCTACCGCTTCACGGGCGGGTTCGACCGTGTGGGCAAGAAGCTCGACCTGATGAACGCCGGCGAGTGGGCGGCCTTCCAGAAGACTTACTTCTATAATAAGGGAGGATATACCGACGAACAGATAGCCGCGTTAGGCGAAGGGACCGACTGGCAGGACGCCATGCTGCGCTCCGCTTTCCGGCAGAGCCACGAAATCTCCGTCAACGGCGGCGGCGAGAAGTCGCGCTATGCTTTCTCCGCCAACTACTCGGACCAGCAGGGCGTCATTATCAACTCCGGCTTCAAGCGCTACAACTTCCACCTGAACGCCGACTGGACCTTGCTCCAGGGGCTGACGTTCGGCCTGTCCGCCACCTACGGGAAGAGCACGCAGAAGGGGCTGACCACCACGGAAGAGGTAGCCTACAACTCCTCGCCCTACTCGGCGGGCATCACCAACAGCTTTGTCTACGGACTGCTTACGCCGCAGGTGGTGCCGGTGTACAACCAGGACGGGACGTTCAACTACTCCAACCCCTACGAATATGCCTACTTCGCCATAGGCAACAAGGCGGCCAATGCCGTGTCGGACCTGACGAACTCCGTGGCCGAGAGCATCAACGACTACCTGCTGTCCAACGTATGGATGCAGTATGCGCTGGGCGACTTCACCGCCAAAGTGACCGTGGGGCTGAACAAGGAGCAAATCAGGCAGAACTACTTCTCCCCCTCCTATACATCGCTCGGACTGGCCAACGAAGGCATGGGCGGCATAGGCAACAAGGCCAACGAAATCTGGCAGGAAGAATATACGCTGAGCTGGGGCAGGCAACTGAACGAGAAGCATTATTTAGACGTGTTGGCGGGATATACCTTCCAGAAGAGCCGGTCGGACTACAACTCGGTGCTGGTCACGCACTTCACCAACGAGGAACTGAAGCACAACAACCTGGCAGACGGGGCGACGGTCTATCCGCCCGTCTCCGGGGCATCGGAGGCAACGCTCAACTCGCTCATTGCACGGGCCAACTACACGCTGCTGAACCGCTACAACGCTACCGCCACCTTCCGTGCCGACAACTCCTCGCGCTTTGCCCGGAGCCACCGCTGGGGATATTTCCCCTCCATCGGACTTTCGTGGAACATCGACGAAGAGCGGTTCCTGCGTAGTTCGCGCACGGTCTCCAACCTCAAACTGCGGGCATCGTTCGGCGTGGTGGGCAACCAGGAGATAGGCGACTACGAATATTCGCTGAGCTACACCGCCGGACAGTATGACGGCTCGTCCAGCTACTCGAAGAACAACGCCGCCAACGACGACCTGAAATGGGAAACCACCACCTCTTATAATATAGGTATAGACCTGGGGCTGTTCGACAACCGCCTGAGCGTGGTGCTGGATGCCTATTACAAGAAGACGGGCGACCTGCTGCTGAACGTGCCGGTGGGATTCGCATCGGGGGTCAGCACGCAGTTGCAGAACGTGGGCAACGTGGTGAACAAGGGCGTGGAACTGAGCGTGAGCGGGACGCTGTTCCGGCGGAAAGACCTGCAGTGGAACGCATCGGCGAACATCGCCCACAACAGCAACCGGATTACCGACATGGGAAGCAGCAACAACATCATCATGGGCAGCAACAACGAGACCATCCTGCGCAAGGGAGAAGCCTTGGGCACCTTCTACGGGCTGAAGTTCGAGGGTATCGTGCAGAGCGGTGAAGACACGTCCGCCCTGCCTACGCTGAACGGCAGCACGCTGAAGCCGGGAGACGTCAAGTATGCAGACACGGACGACAACCACCGCATCGACGGAAACGACCGTGTGGTGCTGGGAAGCATACAGCCGGACTTCACATACGGCTTCTCCACACAGCTCAGCTGGAAGCGCTTCGAGCTGAACGTAAGCCTTTCGGGCGGCTACGGGAACAAACTGTTCAATGCCCTCGGGCGGCGGCTGGAGCAGACAAGCGACAGCTACAACCTGCTGCGGAGCGTGCTGGACAGCTGGACGGCGGAGAACCCCTCGCAACGCTATCCCTACGGGAGCAACGAACGGCCTACGTCCTACATCGACAGCCGCTACGTGGAGGATGCCTCCTACCTGAAACTGCGCAACGTGACGCTGGGCTACACGCTCCCCTTGCCGAAGGTGCTGCCCGCCAAGTTCAGGCTGTTTGCCACGGCTTCCAACCTACTCACGCTGACCCCTTATTCGGGCTATGACCCGGAGGTGTCTTCCGGTACGGACACCGGCGCCTATCCGGCTTCGCGTTCCTTCGTCTTCGGGTTCGAAGCGACGTTCTGAGACGGTGCGGCAGCACATTCCGAACTTTTAAAAAGACTTATTATTCACTTCTAATTTTTTAAGGTATGAAAAAGAATTATTTTACCCGGGCATTGGCTGTCGTGGCACTTTCCGCAGCCTTTGCCGCTTGCAGCGATGACAACAACGAAAACGGCGGCAACAGCGGCGGCAACATTATCGACAATCCGGTCGTCAGCGACGAGACTGCCATCTCCACCGTAAACGGCGTGTACAGCCAGTGGCAGCCGCTCAGCTCCTCGTTCACGTTCATCACGGAACTGAACTCCAATCTGCTGATTTCATTCGAAGGGGAAGAGTCGGCGGAAGGCCCGCTCAACAGCCGCTTCGAGCAGGCCGAAGACACCTGGTATCAGGTGAAAGTATTCAACCGCCTGTTCCTCAGCATCAGCAACGACAACGAGAACATCAGCCTCGTGACCGATGCCTTCAACAAAGGACAGGTGACAGAGGCGGGCTACAATGCCGCCGTGGGCAAGGCAAAACTCCTGCGCGGACTGGCCTACCTGTACTTGGTGCAGCTCTGGGGCGAGATTCCGGTGTTCACGGAGGCAGGCGGAAGCGTCACCGAGCGCCAGCCCATCGACGAGGTGTACAACCAGATAGTCAGCGACCTGACCGACGCTGAAAGCCTGTTGTCCGACTACTCGGGCGACCCGGTCACTCCCTCCAAGCAGGCGGCACAGGCACTGCTGGCACGCGCCTACCTGGCATGGGGAGACAACCCGCTCTCTTCCTCGGAAGTGGCAGCCATTGCCGAAAGCCAGACCGACCCGGTATTCTCCAAGACCGACTCACGGATAGAAAAGGCTTTGGAATATGCCAACAAGGTCATTGACAGCGGAAGACTGGCCCTGGACCCCGACTTCTCCCACCTCTTCGGACGAGAGTATGAGAGCAACAAGCTCGGCACCAATGAGCACCTGTTCACCATCAAGCACGACGGCGACAGCAACGACGCACAGGGCAACCACCAGACGCACTGCTCCTGGACCTTCCCCTTCCAGAACGGAGAGAACGGGCAGGCATTCACCGAGAACCATACGGAGGTGGCAGACATCGACCTCTACGACAACTGGTACAACGAATATCCCGACGACAAGCGACTGGCAAAGACCTACTTCACCAAACTGGAGAACCCCGCCGACGGATTCACGTACACTTACTACTCGCCCATCTATACGCCGATAAACGGCAAAGGCGTGGACCAGTCTTACTACAACGCCGAGAACCAGGAGATAACCTACAACTCGGTGGACAGAATCGAGGTGCGCTATGCCGAAGTGTTGCTCATCAAGGCGGAGGCACTCGTGCAGCTGGGACGCAACTCCGAGGCAGCCGAACCTTTCAACCAGCTGCGCGATCGCGCCGGGATAGAGCGTGTCAGCGCCCCCACATTCGACCAGATCAAGCGTGAATGGGACTACGAGTTTACCTATGAACAGAAAAAACTGCTCAATACTTACCGCTGGAAGAACCTTATCGCTTCAGTCCGCGAAGTAGCCGGTTACGAGCACTTTGACGACAGTTATGCCAACGAGGGGGCGACCGGACGTGACGGCAGTACCGTGTCCTCCTTCTTCGCCAAGATTCATAAGCATCTTGTTGCCAAATACAACAACGTGAAGGGACGTCATTACCGCCAGCCTATTCCGACCGGACTGAACGGAGAAGACCTGGGTATACGTCCGCAGAATCCCGGATATTAATACAGGAATTTTATGAAGTTCGTTCCAACTCCCATGGCCACCTTGGTACTGTCCATCGTGGCAGGCATATCAGCAGGCCTTCTCATCCCCGAAACGGGGATGAAGGGCGTGCTGTTCATCAAACAGATCTGCGGGCAGATTATCTTTTTCCTCGTTCCTCTGATAATCCTTGGTTTCGTGGCACCTTCCATCGCATCCCTGAAAGGAAGCGTCTCACGGTTGATAGTCTTTGCCTTCTCGTCAGCATACCTTTCGTCCGTAGGCGCAGCATTCTTTGCCATGCTGGTAGGATATCAGGTGATGCCATTGCTGGACATACGACCTATCACCGAGTCTCTAAGGGAACTGCCGGAAGTCTTATTCAACTTGGAGATTCCCCCCATGTTAAGTGTGATGTCCGCCCTGCTGTTCTCGGTCTTTATCGGGTTGGGATGCATCTGGATAAAGTCGAAAGAGATTGCGGAGCTGCTCTTACAATTCCGGGATATCGTGCTGCAACTGGTAAAACGTATTCTGATTCCCCTGCTTCCACTGTATGTGGCCGCTAATTTCTGTTCGCTATCTTATGAGGGGGATATATCCCGTTTAGGGGTATTTCTGCCGGTGATACTGATTGCCATAGCCTGCCATTATCTATGGTTGTTGCTGCTCTATGGATTGGCTGCCGTTTATTCCGGTAAGAACAGCTGGCAGGTACTCAGATTTTACTTGCCCGCCTATTTTACGGCGTTAGGGACCATGTCCTCTGCAGCGACATTGGGGGTGGCTCTGGAATGCGCACACAAGAGCCCTATTCTGGATAAGAAAGTTTCGGACTTTTCCATTCCTCTGTTCGCGAACATACATCTTTGCGGCTCCGTTCTGACGGAGGTGTTCTTTGTTTGTGTCGTATCCCAGTTGCTTTATGGACAGTTTCCTGCACTTTCCACCCTCGTTTTATTTATCTTCCTGTTGGGAATATTTGCAGTAGGAGCACCCGGAGTTCCTGGCGGAACAGTGCTGGCCTCATTGGGCATCGTAGTTTCCGTGTTGGGATTTGACGACGCAGGCACAGCCATGCTTATCGCTATTTTTGCTTTGCAGGATAGCTTTGGAACAGCTTGCAATATTACCGGTGATGGTGCCCTGACTTTAATAGCCACTACCTTTTCAAGACGGCATTGTAAAATATAATGATGTATTTAGTAAAATACTATTCGTAGCCAAGCGCCAAGTACTGGTTTCAGAAGCAAGTATCAGGTAAACTCCCTTGACGAGTAAAGGTAGGGTGGATGCTCTGCTTGGCGCACCTTAAAGTAACATTGAAGGGTATTCGTCCGTGCTTGGGCTACTAAAAGGATACGCCAAGGTACATTTATAACCGTTTACCCCCACCTAAAGGGCATCTGAAAATATCAAAATTTGAGTATAAAATGCGCTTATAATCAATCAATTATAAATTCACCTACTTTAATTGAGAAACAAATCGGGAACAAAAATGGAAATTACAGTGACTTTTTGTTTGCACTCTGTTTCTTTCGTTTTACTTGCTTACTTTCAGAGTGCATTTCCGAGCAATTTTACACGACTTGTGTTTCACTATTTGGAGGAGCTGGTTCGAATTTACACCAATGAATCATTGCAGCCAAAAGAGAAAGATGCAAACCCTTAGTTCCTAAGGGTCGCATAACTCTCTATAAGGATAATCATTTTATACAGGCAGCCAAAAATGTCTGCCTATATTTAGCTTATTATAAGCTAACAAACATTTATCCGTTCCAGATTGTAGATTGACCTTGCCGAATGTAGCTGGAGCCCCAATCATCAAGCCTCTCAATCCGTAATGCGGATTGCAGGGGCTTTCCTGTGCCGTCATACCTTTTTAACGGCAATCGCTCACTACCTTTTTATAGTCGGTAACTGTCGAAGCCCCCCTTTCTAAACATTTTCCGGATACGGGTATTCTCCAGTCGCATCATCGGCAATCCCTGTCGGTGCGATTTTCCCATGCAAAGGTACAGCGGTCGTCCGGTCATCAAGTACCGCCATGCTAACCGGCTCATGGATTTGCACGGCAGCCTTCCCAAATCGAAGATGTCCTTTCAGTCCCCCTTCTCGCTCCGCTCGTCGGGTTGGGTATTCCATGAAATCCCTGACGGTTTACTTGCCTTTCCGTCCTTTCCTCTCTGTTTGACCTGCATGTAAAATCAATCCCGACGAGGAAGCCAATAGAACTTCCAGAAGAGGGAAAGAAAAAAGTTCAACAAATTAAAAATTAAGGTTATGCACAGCAAAATTTTTCAGATCACCCAAACACGGGTAGACAGGGACAACTACCTGAACGAGGACACCCTCACGCAGGGCGACGGCAGTTTCTTCGACTATTGCGCCGAGATTGACGACGAAGAACGCAAGGAGCATATCGAGTATCTGGTCAATCACATCCTCCCCAAAAGCATGTTCGAACTTACCTCCGATGATACCATACGTTACAACGGCGGAGCGGAACAATGGAGAGAGAATTTCGTCGCCGACATTCGCCGCAGGGCGGAAGCCATTACCCCCGACAGCGTGCAGGACTGGATTGGCCCGGTCTATCAACTCGAAAAGTTCCTGAAAAACCCGCTCGATACCGCCTACTGGTTCTATATGGACGAAGATGGTGTACAGTCCTATGCCGAGCAGTCCTACGAGTTCCTGCGACAGGTATTCGAACTCGAACCCGGTACTGAACTCTATATCGGAGGTGTCATCGACTATCATTTTTAATCTCTAACACACAAGACGATGAAAGGAACAGAGCATTTCAAACAGACCATCAAAGAATATTTGGACGGCAGGGCGCAGACAGACGAACTTTTCGCCCTGTCGTATGCCAAAGAGAACAAGAACTTGGACGACTGCATTACGTTCATTCTCAATCAGGTAAAAGCCAGCGGTTGTTGCGGTATGACCGATGACGAGGTGTGGTCGCTTGCCGTGCATTACTACGATGAAGACAACATCGACGTGGGCAAACCCGTCAGTTGCGGTATCGTGGTCAATCACAAGGTGGAGCTGACTGAAGAAGAAAAGGCGCAGGCGAGAAAAGACGCGCTGAAAGCCTATCAGGAAGAAGAAATGCGCAAAATACAGCAACGCCACAGCAAACCCAAACCCGCTGCCAAGACACAGACCAACCAGCCGGAACCCTCTCTCTTTGATTTTTGAGTATGAAAGCACGGACAAGATTTCAGCACGAGGTAGTAGCCGCCAACGAGCGGTTGCTGCCTATCACGGAACGGCAGCAAAAATGGGCATTCCGGCATACCGTCGAACACTTCGCCTTTCGGACGCCGAGCGGACGGACGACCTGCCTCGATTGCGGCCACCAGTGGAACGAGACAAAGGCGAAGCGTTGCCATTGCCCGAAGTGTAACGCACGCTTGAAGCTCAAAGATACGCTTTGCCGAAAAGCCGACAGCCGAAGCTATTTCTCGGTTATTATGGTACAGGACGGATTGCAGGTGCAGCGCGTATTCAGAATGGATGCCTACTACCGCAAAGGGAAAACCCCGCAAAACATAGTGCGCGAGGTCGTAAGGTACTGGATGAATGAAAACGGGAAAACCGCCGTTACGGCATTGAGGCGGACAATGGGATATTACATGGACAACTTTTCCTACTGGTCGGACTTGGAACTGCGGAACGACAACGGGACATACCAGCATATCGCCGATTGCTATGTCTATCCGAACTACACGGTTATCCCGAAATTGAGGCGTAACGGGCTGAAAGGTTCGTTCGCCGACATCGCACCGCAAAAGTTGATGACGGCGTTGCTGTCGGGCAGCCGTGTCGAAACCATACTCAAAAACGGGCGGAAGAAAGACCTCAAACATTTCATCGACAACCCGCGCGACTTGGATTTCTGCTGGTCGTCCTACAAAATCGTGTTGCGGAAGAAATACCGGATAGCGGACATGGGGATATGGGTCGATTACCTGCGTATGCTCGACAGGTGCGGCAAGGATTTACACAACGCCCACTATGTCTGCCCCGTCGACTTGCACGCCGAGCACGACAGGTATCAGGAAAAACTGCGTGTTCTCCGCGAACAGGAGAAACGCAAGGAGCAAATGAAAATAGCTATGGAGAACGAAACCCGTTTCCGGGAGATGAAAGGCAAATTCTTCGGACTGGAATTTACGGACGGTACGATAGTCGTGCGCGTGTTGGACAGCGTGATAGCTTATTACGAAGAGGGAAACGCCCTGCATCATTGCGTCGGAGAGCGCGAATACTATCTCAAGCCCGACACGCTGGTGTTGTCCGCAAGGATAGAGGACAAAAGACTGGAAACCGTTGAGTTGAGCCTCGAAACATTCAAAGTGTTGCAGTCGAGAGGAGCGTGCAACCAGAATACGGAGTACCACGACCGGATTATCAAGCTCGTGCGGAAGAATGTATCCCTCATTCGCAAGCGCATGGCCGCATAACCGGATATAGCCGACAATCGTCAGCCGCTTGCGCCTGAACAGGCGGGCGGTTGATGGACGGTTACGCCGCCGGATTGCCTTTTTAAGACTTGGCTTACTCCAAGCACTTCCAGTTATAACATCATTCTGCATATCCCCTTATACGGACGAGAAACATCATCCCTCTTTTTGCCCCGGCAATCGCCGCAGGTCTGTTTCCGTGTGCAAAGATACGGTGGACGAACGCAGTTCAAGTACCGCTGTCGCTACCTGAAATGAAATTTGACGACAGCTTTCCGCAATCGCAGATGGCGGTATTTCATAAAATTTCATTACCGGTTCCTTGCCCGTCGTTCTTGTATCCACCGTTGGGTGCCGCACATGGAAACACCCCTTCGGGCGAAGTCGAAAGGCTTCGAGATAAGGGGAAAAACAAAAGTTGCACATCAAACAAGAAATTCACGAAATGGCTAAACGTACAAAAAGACAGATTGAAAAAATCCTGATGCTTATCGACGTCAAACGAGAAATCATAGACGTTCTCCAAATCACCAATCGGCGTTTCATGTATCATCCGCAAACCGGAATTTTAATCTTGGGAGACGAAATGTATGGTAAAAGCATTTGCAGCTCCCATGCACAAGAGTTCTACAC
>OJRO01000822.1_pt1 | contig 26767 bp, 17 predicted proteins | sample 1599221 | NCBI WGS metagenome assembly OJRO01 (sample SAMN03922449, study PRJEB24848) | human gut metagenome | isolation source: stool sample | host: Homo sapiens | place: Germany | collected 2009-11
CGCCAGCGTTCATCCTGAGCCAGGATCAAACTCTCAATAAAATGGTATTTAAATGGCCACAGCCAATTAAATCGATCTTATTGAAGCATCCTTGCTTCAAAGAAATTTAACGGTTGTCTTCAAGCGAAAAGCTTGTTTACAACCAAATCCAAATCTGGTGCTTCGTGTTTGTCACGTTGTTTAATTTACAAGGTGCACACCGCTCTCAGCGGCGGGAGTTTATCTTACCACACCGTTTTCGTCTTGTCAAGAACTTTTTTCAGGTTTTTCAACCTTTTTTCGTTCTCTCAGACGCCCCGGCGGGCTGCTCCCTATTTTGCTCGCCGCCTCAGCAGGCGACTCTCTTATTGTAGCACTTCTTGTCCGCTCTGTCAAGAACTTTTTTCAGGAATTTTTCGCCCTGTTTCCGTTCCCTCATTCAGAACCATAATTCAGAAGTGTACTGCCCTCTGTCGGACAGCTTCGATATGTTACCACGCCCACCCCGGATTGTCAAGCACTTTTTTCCGTTTTTCTTTTGGCGCTTTTCTCACCTGTGAAACTGACTCCGCCCTTGCCCGCCGCCCCGCTTTTTGATATAGTAGGTCCGTCTCAGCAACGCTTTCCCTGTTCCTATCCATTATACTATAACTCAAAGGAGTGCTTTACCATGCATATCCCCGCTTGTGAGACGACGGAACTGGAACTGATCCGTTTCGACCGGGCTCTGGAGGAGGCCGACCGTCCTTCACCGGACTATGACGCGGAACGCTGGCTCTACGTCCCAAATATTTACTCGGAATACCGATATATCCTGGGCACCCGGGGAGAACACCCCCTGATCTGCATCGGGATCAATCCCTCCACCGCGGCCCCGGACAATCTGGACAACACTTTGAAGTCTGTGGAGCGTATCGCCCTGTACAACGGCTTCGACAGCTTTCTGATGTTCAACGTCTACGCCCAACGTGCTACCAATCCGGATGATATGGAGCTGACCTACAACGCCCAGCTCCACCAGGAGAATCTGAAGGCTTTTGACTACGCCCTCTCCCTGGACCGGGGCGGAGCGCCGGCCATCTGGGCCGCCTGGGGCACCATCATTGAAAAGCGGCCATATCTTCCCCAATGCGTACAGGATATGATCCAGGTAGGCAGCGCCCGAAACGCAGTCTGGTACTCCGCGGGGAAGCGCTCTAAAAAGGGACATCCCCACCACCCCCTCTATCTGAGGCGTGACAGCGCTCTGGAGCCATTTGACGCGCAATCTTACATCACGCAGCTTTTATCAGATCAGGGCGCCATCTGACCCTATCCGAGAAGATCCTTTGTATTCTATCCAGTCGATGTGAGCGGTAAAAATCACAACCCGCCGCCTGCGGCATACAGACGGCGGGTATTTCTCTGTTCCTTTATTTAGTAGTAGGAATACGAAACAGGGAATGGACCTGGTGCAGCAGCCCGGTTCGTTCCGTTCTTTAGGTGCACGCCCGATCCTGCTGGATCAGCAGCTTCACGGCCTCCACTCCGACCTGGATCGCGGCTGACGTATCATGGGACTCCTTCTGATCCAATCCCGCCTTCTCCCGCTCCTGGTTCCAGATCACATGAAACACCGAGCCGCACCGGACGCCGCGGGCGGCGGCCACGGTAAACAGGGCCGCCGACTCCATTTCGCTGGCCAGCACACCCAGCCGCTTCCACGCCTCCCATTTCTGCTCCAGCTCATAGGAGACCGGCATCCGGCTGGGGGAGTGCTGTCCATAAAAGGAGTCCTTGCACTGCACCACCCCCGCCTTCCACGACTTCCCCAGGCGCTCCGCCGCCGCGGTCAGCGCGGTGAGCACCTGATAGTCAGGCACGGCCGGGTACTCGATGGGCGCATACTCCCAGCTGGTCCCCTCCATCCGCACCGCTCCGGTGGCCACCACCACATCGCCGCTCTGGACTTCCAGCTTGATCCCGCCGCAGGTCCCCACTCGCACAAAGGTATGGACCCCCAAATTACACAGCTCCTCCATGGCGATAGACGCGGAGGGGCCGCCGATCCCGGTGGACACCACGCTGACCGGCTCTCCAAGCAGCGTTCCTGTATAGGTCACATACTCCCGGTTTGTCTGCACATGGACCGGATCGTCAAAATACTGAGCGATGGCCTGACACCGGCCAGGATCCCCGGGGAGAATACAATACTTTCCCACCTGACCCGGCCCGCACTGGATATGAAACTGCACCTCGCGCTCCTGCATAATATCCACCTCCTGATTGGTATATCGGGATACATCACAGCTCTTTCTCCCGCTGGTTCTTTCATTATATCCCATCCACTCCCCCTCCGCAAGAACGGATCTCACAGTCCCGCTTTTTCAAAAGACACACCATATACAGCCTCTTGTAGGTTCGTCAAACATATTTGGACTATGAACTGACGAGGAGAAAGCCACACTAGAGGTCTCAAGGGAAAGATGGATCGCGATTCTATTTAGGCGAAAATAAACAATTATTTTTAATTTATTGACATTATTTTGTTGTTATGATATAATAAATTTGAAACTTAACGAGATTTATTTTAGCAGGTACTAGTCGATCAATAAAGTATAACAATCAAAAATCTGTTTTAAACATATACAGAAAGAGGTGATTCCATTGCAGCAGTCAATATAAAATTTCTGCCAGGGTATTTAATCGACGCATGCTATGAAAGGTATGGCGTATCATGAAAAGAAAACTGTTAGGCTTTCTCTTGGTGCTGTCCATAAGTTTATCTTTGTCCACTCCAGCACTAGCATCGTCTACTAATTTGTCCTCTGAACAACTGCCAAGCCAAATCTTCATTTCCCCTGTTGGACACGGTGAATACCGTCTTACTAACAAGTGGAGTAGAAGTACGAACGCTCAGTTAGCCATTCAATCACAAGATATTCCTGAACTATATCAATCAGGCAGTCAAAACTTTCTGTTAGTAAACGAACACACTCTGCAGGCAGTTCAAGTAAAAGACTTGAGTAACTGTTCACTGCAGGATGTCACCTTCCTGAATTTGCCAGAAGAGGTGTTCTCTTCTATCAAATGCGATTTCGAAAAAAACGGGTATATTAATGGCTCAGTTCTAATACCAGCTACAACATCCACAAACGAACCAGCTTATTATACACATACATATCGTGGAAATAACTATTATATGCAGGTATATACCTATGTCACTGAGTTAATTCGTACGCCCTCGGAGGAGATACTTAGTGGCCCTGATACCAGCAAAAAAATCGACTCAGCCATCAGTTTAGGATTGACAGTTGGTGGAGAGATAGTTGACAGTCTTGGCCAGTTTACCACTGCTGCGTCCGTTCTTAAAGATATGTTTGTCCTGTTAGGCCTTCCTACTAATACAACCATCACCGGAAGTACCAATGACTTAGTCGAGCTCAAAATTTGGTATAGTAAAAATGAAAAATATACTTATGTCAATGATTCCCCTTCTGGTGATGGAAACTATATTATTGGTGCAGTAACAGGTAAAGGTCTTATCGATGAATTGGTATTTGACATGTATTTCTATAATGGTGGTAATGCTTATGAAAAGATCTTAACATATAATGTGAACGAGCCTTTAGTGACTCCCAGCTTTTCAAAATCAGATGATGCTGCAATACAGTATCATACATCTTCTCCTCTAGTTGAACTTCCTATGTACTTCAGTTGTTTTAACCTTTTATTGATGCTTTGATGCACACAAATAAAGGAGGTAATCCGGTATTCTTTTGCAAGTTATTGTTTTGTTCTGTTCGATGATTCTGATTTTATCATTCGTCCTGTCCATTAAGCTTTTTATTTCCAAAGACCGCAGACTTGCCGCTCGTTGGGGATGTTCCGCGCTTGTTTTTCTGGTTCTGATTACAGCATACTTTACGCCCACATCCTTTCGATGGGACGTCCCCACCAACGAAACGACTATCAGAATTCACTGTGACCGCTCAACTTTTCATCTCAGTAATCCACAGCAAAAAGAATCTCTGATCACCGCCCTGTCCTCTACTCCATTTTTCAGACCATTTTTTAACAGCAATCACGGAAGCTATGACCCGCAGAGAGAAACACATTTTCTTATAAGCTTTCACTCCGAACAGAAATATGCGAAAGTTTGGGTTGCGTTTTCAGCGATTGATCATAGTATCTTGTTTATTGAGACAGACACCGGCCTGCACTCAAAAGGTACAAATTCACTCCATGACATATTTTGCGAAATCTTTGCTCTTTAAGCACTCGTTTGGAGCACTGCGCACAAGAAGAAAAGACGCATCCCACACAGCCTCTTCCCTTGACATTTTCCCGCCCCGGTGATATAGTGTTCCCATTAAATCGGCTTTGACGGAGAAGAACCCGCAAAAGCGGCGGTCAGAGAGGGGCGCAGTTGCTGTGAGCGCCCTCCGCCCGCGGCGGCTGTACCGCTCCTGAGCCGCCCGGGATGACCGGGACGGGCCCTTCCCGTTACAGAAGGTCACAAGCGGCAGGAAATTTTTCGCAGACATTTATGTGCGCGCTTTTCCCGCAAGCAGGGTGGAACCGTGGAGTGCTGGATCGCTTCACCCCTGACACATCTCAGGGGTGGAGCGTTTTTTTGTTCCTTCCCCGCAGCATCGGAAAGGAGTTTTTAGTCATGCCTGAAGAAGTCAAAAATGAATTTACCTTTGAAAACCCCGAATACCGCCAGACCTACTGGCACACCTGCTCCCATGTGATGGCCCAGGCGGTCAAGCGCCTGTGGCCCGAGGTGAAGCTGGCCATCGGCCCCTCCATCGACGAGGGCTGGTACTACGACATGGACGCCCCCTTCGCCTTCACTCCGGAACACCTGGAGCAGATCGAGGCCGAGATGCGGAAGATCTGCAAGGAGAAGCTGAAGCTGGAGCGGTTCGAGCTGCCCCGGGCTGAGGCCATCCAGTTCATGGAGGAGAAGGCGGAGCCCTTTAAGGTAGAGCTGATCCAGGATCTGCCCGAGGACGCCCACATCTCCTTCTATAAGCAGGGCGAGTTCACCGACCTGTGCGCCGGCCCCCATCTGGACTCCACCGGCCGCATCAAGGGCAACGCCCTGAAGCTCACCGCCTGCAACGCCGCCTACTGGCGGGGCGACTCCAACCGGGAGACCCTCCAGCGGATCTACGGCATCGCTTTCCCCAAGAAGGACGAGCTGGACGCCTATCTGGCCAAGATCGAGGAGGCCAAGAAGCGGGACCACCGGAAGCTGGGCCGCGAGCTGGGCCTGTTCATGCTCCGGGACGAGGGCCCCGGCTTCCCCTTCTTCCTGCCCAAGGGCATGACCCTGAAGAATACCCTGCTGGACTACTGGCGGCAGGTCCACAAGAAGTACGGCTATGTGGAGATCTCCACCCCCATCATGCTCAACCGCCAGCTGTGGGAGCGCTCCGGCCACTGGGACCACTATAAGAACAATATGTACACCACCGTCATCGACGATGTGGATTTCGCTGTCAAGCCCATGAACTGCCCCGGTGGGATGCTGGTCTACGCCAGCCAGCCCCACTCCTATAAGGAGCTGCCCCTGCGGGTGGGCGAGATCGGCCTGGTCCACCGCCACGAGCTGTCCGGCGCCCTCCACGGCCTGTTCCGCGTCCGCTGCTTCAACCAGGACGACGCCCATGTCTTTATGACCCGGGATCAGATGCAGGACGTGATCCAGGAGACCGTCCGCCTGTTTGACGAGGTCTACTCCGTCTTTGGCCTGAGCTATACCATCGAGCTGTCCACCATGCCCGAGGACCATATCGGCACTGTGGAGGAGTGGGAGCGCAACCAGGACATCCTGAAGGCCGCCATTACCGACATGGGCAAGGACTTTATCATCAACGAGGGAGACGGTGCGTTCTACGGCCCCAAGCTGGACTTCCATCTGGCCGACTCCCTGGGCCGCACCTGGCAGTGCGGTACCATCCAGCTGGACAGCCAGCTGCCCGAGCGCTTCGAGCTGGAGTACACCGGCGAGGACGGCCAGAAGCACCGCCCCGTGATGATCCACCGCGTGGTGCTGGGCTCCATCGAGCGGTTCATCGGCGTCATCACCGAGCACTTCGCCGGCGCCTTCCCCGCCTGGCTCAGCCCTGTCCAGGTGAAGGTGCTGCCCGTCACTGACCGCGCCTCCGACTACGCCGACCAGATCTCCAAGGCTCTGGATCAGCTGGGCTTCCGGGTCGAGGTGGACCACCGGAACGAGAAGATCGGCAAGAAGATCCGCGAAGCCACCATGGAGAAGGTCCCCTATATGCTGGTGGTGGGCGACCGGGATATGGAGAACGGCACCGTCTCCGTCCGGCACCGCTCCGGCGAGGATCTGGGCGCCATGAGCCTGGACGCCTTTGCCCAGCTGCTGGGCGAGGAGGTCCGCACCAAGGCCATCAAGTAATTCCGGCCAACAGCCCGGAACACGCGGCAATTCAACCAAAAACCGAGGAACGCCCCTTTTTTCTGATGAAGAAAAAAGGGGCGTTTTCTCCCTTTCTCTTGCGGCCCGCCCAGTTTTGTGCTATTCTTAGGATGTATCATTTTAAAATTCGATCCTGTTGGGAGACATAAGGGGGAATTTCCGTGTCTGGGGACCAAATATGGCCCATCCTGCTTGGAATCAGTGTAGTGCTCAATCTGCTGCTTCTGCTCCGCCGCCCCATCCTTTCCTGGCTGCACCGGGACAAGGGCGAGGAGCTGGCCAACGAGATCATGGCCATGGTGGAGGAGGGCGAGGAGTCCGGCGCCATTGAACAGAACGAAAAGGAACTCATCGAGAACATTTTCGAGTTCAACAGCATGACGGCGGACGACGTGATGATCCACCGCACCGATATGGTCACGCTGCCCCTCAGGGCGGATGACAGCACCATTTTGTCCACCATCCAGTCCTCAGGCCTGTCCCGCTTTCCGGTATACAATGAGGACATTGACGACATCGTGGGCATCCTTTCCACCCGTGACTATCTGCTCAACAGCCGCCAGAAACAGCCCCTCCCCCTGGAGAAGCTGCTGCGCCCCGCCTACTTCGTCCCGGAGTCCGTGCGGGCCGATGTGCTGTTCCGGGATATGCAGAACCGGAAGATCCACATGGCCTTGGTGGTGGATGAGTACGGCGGCACCGGCGGCCTGCTCACCCTGGAGGACCTGCTGGAGGAACTGGTGGGAAAAATCTACGACGAATTTGATCCCCAGGAGGAGCAGGACATTATCCGGGTCAACAACACCCAGTGGCGGGTGTCCGGTTCCGCCGATCTGGAGGATCTGGCCGAAGCCATGGGGCTGGAGCTGCCGGAGGACGAGTTGGAGGAGCTGGACTGTGACACTGTGGGCGGTCTGGTCTTTGCCCTGTTGCCCGTCATTCCGGAGGACGGCAGCCGCCCTGTGGTGGAGGCCATGGGGCTCCGGATCCGGGTGGAGGAGCTGTGGGACCGCCGGGTGGAGTGGGCCCTGGCCGAGAAAGCAGTCCCCGCCGACGGGGAAAATGACTGAATATCCGCAGGGATGGGGCCGCCCGCTGTGCGGTCCTATCCCTCTTTCTTTCTGCGCCGCGCCCATCTCAGCACGCCGCTTCAAGGGCGGCTCACTCAGGAGGTCCTATGATCCAGGCCATTTTCTTTGATGTAGACGGAACGCTGGTCAGCTTCCGCACCCATACCATCCCACCCTCCGCCCTGGAGGCCCTCCACGCCCTGCGCGCCAAGGGGATCAAGCTGTTTTTAGCCACCGGCAGGCACCAGGCCATGCTCCGCTCCGTCCAGGAGCTCTTCCCCTTTGACGGCTGCGTCACCCTCAGCGGACAGTACTGCTTCGTGGGCAGCCGGGTGCTCCGCAGCAGCCCCATGCCGCCGGAGGCGGTGGAGGAGCTGGTTGCCGCCGCGGAGGGGGGCGCCTTCTCCTCCATTTTCCTGGAGGGGGAGGACATCTACCTCAACTGCATCAACGACCTGACCCGCCAGTTCATCCGTGAGCTGCACATCCCCATGCCGCCGGTGCGTCCCGCCCGCTATGCCCTGGGCCGGGAGATCTATCAGGCGGTCACCTTCCTCAGCCGGGAACAGGAGCACCTGCTGCTGGACCGGGCCCCCCACCTCAAAACCACCCGCTGGCACCCCAATTTTCTGGACGTCATCCCGCCCACCGGGGGAAAGGATCTGGGAATGGACGCCATCCTGGACCATTTCGGCATCCCCGTGGAGAACTGCATGGCCTTCGGCGATGGAGAAAACGACCTGTCCATGCTGGTCCACGCCGGCATCGGCGTGGCCATGGGCACCGCCAGCGACGCGGTGAAGGCCCAGGCGGACTACGCCGCCCCCTCGGTGGACGAGGACGGGATCGCCCATACCCTGTCCCACTTCGGGCTGATCCCCTGAACCAGAGCTGCCCAGCTCCAGCCGGTTAAAATTCACAAATTGTTACTGGAATTATCCCGGCATTCGATGTACAATATAGACAGATAAGCTGTATCACAGTCTAACTGTTTGATAAGGAGGCATCGGATATGAAGCTCACATTTTTCGGCGCGGCCCACGCGGTCACCGGCAGCTGCCACTGCCTGGAGGTCAACGGCAAAAAGATCCTCATCGACTGCGGTCTTCAGCAGGGCCGGGACGAGCACGACGAAAACGCGCTGGATTTCGCCCCCAGCTACATCGACTACGTCATCGTGACCCACGCCCATATCGACCACTCCGGCCGGATCCCCCTGCTGGTGAAAGAGGGCTTTCAGGGCCAGATCTTCGCCACCCGCCTGACCTGTCAGCTGATGTCGGTCATGCTGCGGGACTCCGCCTTCATCCAGGAGAGCGACGCGGAGTGGCAGAACCAGAAGGGCAAGCGCGCCGGCCGGCCGCCGGTGGAGCCCCTGTACACTGTGGCCGACGCCGGGGCCGCCCTTCAGCAGCTCTTCCCCGCAGAGTACGGCCAGATCCTGGACCTGTGCGACGGTGTGCGCATCCGCTTCCGGGACGCGGGGCACCTTCTGGGCTCCTCCATGGTGGAGATCTGGGCCACAGAGGGCGGCGTCACTAAAAAGCTGGTCTTTTCCGGCGACCTGGGCAATATCGACCAGCCCATCATCCGCAATCCGGAGTTTCTGGACGAGGCCGACTATGTGGTCATGGAATCCACCTACGGCGACCGGAACCATGAGATCCCGGAGAGCTATGTGGAGTCCCTGGCCCAGCTCATCGACGACACCTTTGCCCGGGGCGGCAACGTCATCATTCCCTCCTTTGCCGTGGGCCGCACCCAGGAGCTGCTCTACTTCCTGCGGGAGATCAAGCACCAGGGCTTGGTGAAGAGCTTCCCCTCCTTCCAGGTCTGTGTGGACAGCCCTCTGGCGGCGGAGGCCACCCGGATCTACTCCGGGGATCTGCGGGGCTATCTGGATGAGGAGGCCATCACCGTCCTCCAGGGAGGCGAAAATCTGTTCACCTTCCCCGGCCTGACCCTGGTGCAGTCCACCGACGAGTCCAAGGCGCTGAATATGGACAAAAGCTCCAAGGTCATCATCTCCGCCTCCGGAATGTGCGACGCCGGCCGGATCCGCCACCACCTGAAGCACAACCTCTGGCGGCAGGAGTGCTCCGTGGTCTTTGTGGGTTATCAGGCGGAGGGCTCTCTGGGCCGCCGGCTGCTGGAGGGGGCCAAGTCCGTAAAGCTGTTCGGCGAGGAGATCGCCGTGAACGCCCGCATCGTCAATTTCCAGGGCCTGTCCTCCCACGCCGACCGGGATCACCTGCTGGCCTGGATCCAGCACTTCTCCCCCGCCCCCCAGCAGGTCTTTGTGGTCCACGGCGACAGCGAGGTCACCGACCTGTTCGCCAGGGACCTGAACGAGCTGGGCATCGCCGCCCACGCCCCCCTCTACGAGGAGGTCTACGACCTGTCCTCCAACAGCCTGCTTGCCAAGGGCGTGGTGCTGGAGCCCAGGAAGGTGTCCGGCGGCGCGGCGGCAGGCTCTCCCGCCTTTGTCCGGCTTCAGGATGTGTCCCGCCAGCTGGAGGCCCTCATCAGCCGCAGCCGCGGCCGTCCCAACAAGGATCTGGCCCGTCTGGCCGATCAGATCCGCCAGGTCATGGAAGCCTGGGAAACCTGACCCCGCGCTCCACCATCAACCTACCACAGAGAGGATGTCACAATGTCTATGGAAGTCAACCGCCAGGAGTTAAAGGCCCGCGCCCGGGAGCGGCTCCGCGCGTCCCACCCCGCCTTCTGGAAGATCACGCTGGTCTATCTCCTGCTGACCTCCGGCGTGACCGCCGTGGCCGATCTGGCGGGGGCGGCCCGCATCGGGCTCCCTCCGCTTCACCTGGATACCTTCGCCCTCTTTCTTTCCCTGCTGGTCATCCTGTACACCACAGTGATGCACCTTGGCTACCAGTGGTGGGCCCTTCGGACCTACCGCCAGCAGCCCACCGGGTATGGCGCCCTCATTGACGGCTTCTCCATGGCCGGCCGGGTGATCCTGATGAATGTTGTCATCTTTTTCTCCGCCCTGGGCTGGGCCGTAGCCTTTGCCCTCCCCTACTCCCTGGTGCTGTTCCTGCTCTCCGGTCTGGTATCCTCCGGCGTCGGGATGCTGTTCTTCTCTCTGCTGGCCATGGGCGGCGCCTTCCTCGGCTCTCTGTGGATCGGCTACCGCTATGCCATGGCCCCCTATCTGCTCATCGACCACCCGGAGCTGGGAGCATCCGCCGCGGTCCGGGAGAGCGTAGCCATGATGAAAGGCTGGAAGTGGGAGTTCTGCAAGCTGGACCTGTCCTTCCTGGGCTGGCACCTGATCAACGCCCTGCTGTCCCTGGCTGTCACCCTGGTCTTCGCCCTTCCCATGCTCCCCACCCTGATGGAGGCCGGTACCGACCTGGCTCAGCTCCTCGTGACCCCGAGCCTCGCCCTCCCTTGGACGGCAGTTCTCCTGTCCAGCCTGATCCAGCTGCCCCTCTCCCTGTGGCTGACGCCCTATCAGACCGTGACCTTTTCCGGCTTCTACCAGGCCCGGGTCATGCAGACCACCCAGGCCCCCCCGGTGTGGGAGAGCGGCGACCCCTACGACATCTCCTGAAGAACAGAGCAAAAATGCCCGCGGCACACAAAGCCGCGGGCATTTTCACGTTTTAAACTGTAAATGTCTGCTCCATTCCCTGGACAAAGCGGTCCAACCGTGACTCGATCCCCGGTGCAGCCAGGGCCTCGCCAGGGGCGTTGGCCGTCTCCATCAGGGCAAAGTTGGAGGGCAGGTAAAAGGATTTATTCATATTCAGGGCGGAGATCAGCTGCCGGGCCACGGTATCGCTGCCGGAATAGCCCGACACCACAAGGGCAAACACGGCCTTCTCATAAAAGCGGGTCTGTCGAAACAGTGCAGTAAGGCGGTTGATAAAGGCACTGAGGTTGGCGGAGAGAGCGTCGTTGTAGTTGGGGCACATGAGGATCAGCGCATCCGCCCGCCGTACAGCGGGATAGACCGCCTCCTGCATCACGCCGCCGTAGAAGCAGCCCCCCCGCTCACCGAAGTGGAGGCACATGGTATAGGGACAGCCGGAGCAGTCGGACAGAGTGCCGTTGCGCAGTCCCACCTCCTCCACCTCCCACCGGGGGGAGAGGCGGGACTGCACCTGGGCCCAGAGAGCCATGGTATTGGAGGTGTGATGGCTGGAGGCGTGGAGGGCCAGCAGGCGGGGCCGTTCCCGGCCCGGGAAGGTGAATGTCAGGAGGCGCTCCGCCAGTTCCCGGACTGCCTCCTGATAGGCCCCCATCAGGTCCGTAGAGAGATTCTTGGCCTGGATACGGAAATTGGACAGGGAGCCGGTGGCCTCCACCAGGGGCCGGCCCACCAGGGCGCACCCCGCGCTGTTCATAGCCAGGGCCAGCTCGGCGGCGGTGGACTTGGTGTACAGCTCCCCGGGGCCGTCCACGATGAGGCCCCCGGTACACCCCTCCAGCAGCCCGGGCTCCAGCCGCAGCCGGGCCAGCATCCGCTGGTACTCCGAATTCTGCCCCGCCCCGTCCAGGGCCAGGGCAAACAGGAGCCGGCCTCCCGGCCTCAGCTCCAGCTCCTCCGCCCGGCGGACCACCCGGACCTCCCGGTAGGCCAGCGCGCAGCTCAGGACCTGATCCAGGCGGCTCTGCCGCTCCTGGTCCTCCAGAGGCGGCACACATACGTTCAACACCATGGGATCACCTTCCTTATGAATTAGGAATGAGGAGTTAGGAATTGTCCCTCTTAGATCGCTGCTCCCGGAATTTGGTGCAGAGTCGGGACCGCACAGCGCAGTGTCTTTCTCAGAGTTCGTTTCATCGGATGCCCCTCCTGTTTCATTGGATCGTTCGGGAGGTGCTGTTACAGGATCTCCTTTAAATGCTCCGCCGCCGCCCGAATATGGCCGAAGAGGGGATCCGGGATGCGGGGCAGCAGCTCCGTCTCGATCCCGGCGGGGGTATAGCGGTTCTTCACCCCCATGTACACGCCGTCCAGGAACACGGAGCCGCAGTGCCACTCCCCCCGGAGGGTGAGCAGCAGGGACAGGGCCCCGGAGGACAGGGCGGGGGCCACATAGGGCTTGAAGCCGATCTCCCGCATCTTCAGGTTGGCGGTGACAGTGAGGTGGGTCAGCTCCTGGGACAGCTCCTCGTCATAGTGTTCAATGGAATTGGCGATGGTCAGGCCGGTACCGTGGGGGCCGAAGGAGCGGCCCCCGGTGAGGAAGGAGGCAAACCGGCTGTCCCGCTTGGCAAAGTAGGCCGCCCGGGCATTCATCACCCCCAGGCCGAAGCCCTGGACCTGCTCAGGGCGCAGGCCCTTCCCATCCCACACGCCGTTTTCATCCCGGTTGCTCTCCAGATAGGCGGTCTTGGCCAAGGGATCCACCGGGTCGGACACGGCGCACCACAGCCCACGGAAGCCCTGCTCCCTGGCCATACGGGCGTACTGTTTGACGATCTTGGCGTTGTTCTCAAACTGATACATCCGCACGTCCTTCACCTGGGAGCCCACCGGCGGGATCCCGCGGGAAGCCACGAACACGAACACATCGCAGTCAAACAGATCCTCCGGACGGACCACATGGACCTCCGGGAAGGCGTCGTACTCCCAGGGCAGGCTGATCTGTCCCATCTCGAACTCCCAGCGGGCGGTGATCTGGTCGCTGAGGTCACAGATCCCGATGGAGCCGATCACATCCCCGCCCAGCAGCTTCAGCCCGGTGAGGAGGGTGGAGCCCACGTCCCCGATGGCTAGGATGTTGACCCGCTTCTTCCCCCCGCCGCGGGCCTGGGACAGGACGGACTCCCAGCCGGGGCGGCCGATGTTCACCGCGGTGAGCCGCCCCGCCTCCAGGGCGGCGGACAGGGTGGCGTCCAGAGGGACATCAGGCAGGCGGGAGGCGTCCAGCACCTCCAGCCCGTGGGGGGCCTTCAGCTGGCCCGGGTGGGACACCCGGAAGGAGCCCCGGCCCAGCACCGGGTCCCCTTCGATCAGATACCAGATGGGTGCGCCGGGGGCAGGCTCAGCCTTGGGCCAGGGCAGGTCTCCCCGGTCGGAGGCCAGAATCTCCCCCTCTTTTTCGTAATAATAGAACATAATATAACACTTCGCAATCATTTTCAATCAAATTCTTCCAGCCTCAGAGCCCAGAGGCTCAGGAGTGGGTCCGCATCAGCTGCTCCAGATCATTCTCCAGATAGACCGAGGCTGCCAGGGTTGGGTCGTAGTTCAGGCAGGTGCCCTTGTCCGGGCACAGAGGGAGGATGATGGCCTCCGGCAGGCGGCTGAGGGTCAGGTTCCGCCCATACAGGGCCCGGTACTCCTGCTCCAGCACCGAGATCACGTCCCGGGCGGACTCCAGGCAGACCCGGGACAGCTGGAACACCGCCTCCTCACTGCACTCCCCCCGGAAGGAGGGTGAAGCGTAGGGCAGGATGTGGTTGATGCCGGGCAGCAGGCCGGGCACCGGGGAGGCAGGCCGGCGGATGGTGTTGCCCCCAACGAAGGGGTACAGGGTGGACTCCACAAACCACTCCCGCAGGCGGGGCAGGTAGTACACGCTGTCCACCGGCCGTCCCTGGGCGTCCATCAGATCCCTCCCGTGGCCGGAGAGCAGCCCCACCAGCACGATGCGGATGTCCACCCCCTCCTGCCGGAGGATCGGATCCAGCGCCCGGATCCGGAAGCCGGGGTGCATCAGGTCGTCCACCAGGATCACCGGCCGGTCGAAGGATTTGATGGTCCGAATCTGACTCTGAATGGGGGGGTAGTGGGGGAAGGGCTCCATGGAGCTCTGGGAGAGGTCCGGGCTGTAGACCCGGTCGGTGTGGATGGTCTTGGTCACCGTATTGGGGACGATTTTTCCCCGGAGCATCTTGCCGTACGGGACGCACATATTCCGCCCCAGCTTCCGGGGCTCCGTGGGAACGGCGGGGACCTCGTTGTAGGCGGTGATCATCTCCAGCAGCCGTTGGTGGATGACGCCGGCGGACAGGGTGAGGACCAAGAACCGGGGATAGAGCTGGGTGAGAGCCGTCTGAAGCCGGCGGTGCCCCCGCTGAATGGCCGCCAGCACCCTGTGATTCTGGCACAGCGGCTCCTGAATGGTGGTCTCCAGATTCTGGATCAACACTGTGGGGGCGCTCATGTCCACCTCCCAGAGAGAGGGGTCCCCCTCCCGGCACAGGAAGCCCTGCCGGGTCAGCAGGTCCTCCAGATCGGGCTCCGGCGGCGCGCCGTAGGGCCGGTACAGACCGTAGATGCAGTCATCGCTGAGGGCGCGGGCCAGCACCTCGGTCATCAGCAGCTGGAGGCAGTCCCGCAGGGGATCGCTGGAGTCCGCCGCCGCGGAGGTGATGAGCAGAGTGGTCCCCGCGGAGCGCAGGCGGATCCTGTCAGCCAGGCCGGTGTCCCGCAGGGCGCCGAACAGCTGGGTGGCCGACAGATAGCGGTAGCTCACATAGCCCAGCAGCGCCCCGCCCTCGCTGCCACGCAGGAGCAGGATGCGGTCCCGGCCATGGAGGATGCCGGAGCGGACGGCCTCCCGGTCCGGCCGGCCGGCGGTCAAGTCGGCCACCAGCTGCTCCTCCGGCTCGTCCACCCACTGGAAGGCGAGGGTCCCCGCGTCCAGCAGCGGCTTGTTCTGGCTGTCCCGGAGGTACAGCCCGTTTTGATAGATGAAGTCCTGGATCACCGGGTCGATGAGGTTGGAAATGTCCCGGTTCAGGTCCACATTCTCCCGGATGCGGGTGGAGCTGATGTCCTCCAGGTGGGGAGGCAGCTGAAGCTGGATCACCCGGCCGGTGATCCCCAGCTGCTCCTTGGGCGGCAGGGGGGGCTCCCCCGCCCGGCGGAATATGATGTGGTCCATGGAGTGGATGGACCAGGGCCGCGGCTCCGCCTGGTAGGAGGAGGCATGGGCCACTACGTCGCTGCCCACCACCAGATAGACCTCCTGGTGGGGGAAGAGCTCCCGCAGGCGCTTCAGGTCAGCGGGATTGGCGATGTTCACCGGGATGTTGTCGGGAAACAGGTGGACATGGAAGTCCCCCGCCACCGACAGGCTGACGATCTGCCGGCGGACCAGGTGGGGCTGGGCCTTCTTGGACCAGGAGAACTCGTCCACCGCCAGATAGACCTCAAACCCCAGATCCCGGATGGCGTGGACGATCCCCTTATGGGACAGGGTAAAGGGGTCAAATGTTCCGGGGAAGAAGGCCACCCGCCTGGGGCAGGTGAAAGCGAAGGGGCCGTGGTCCATCCTCCACAGAGCGATGAAGCGGTTGATGTGGGCCAGGGCGGCCGCCCGGTAGAAGAAGGTGAGCCCATCGTCCTGCACCGGGGCCTCGTGGATCAGGAAGAGGAGCTTGCGGTAGCTCAGGGCAAACAGCCGGGCCTTCTCCTCCATGGGGAGGACGGGACTCTCATACAGCAGCTTGCCTGTCACCAGCAGGGCCTCCTGACGCACCGTGGGGCGGTAGTGGGCCAGCCCCTGGAGCAGCAGGCCCAGCAGCGCCTGACGGCGGTTCTCAAAGGCGGCGCTGGACTGGGAGAAGCGCTCCCGGTAGGCCGGGTAGTGCTGGAGCAGCACCCCGATGGTGTTCAGCGCGCCGGACACTGCCGAGTCGTTGGGGGAACCCAGCAGATTTTTCAGCCACAAGACCTGCTCGTCCAGCTCACTGGGATAGAGGTACAGGGCGGCCTGGCCCAGATACTGGGGGATATACTTGGAGATGGAGTACTGGCCCATCTCCAGCCCCTTGCCCAGCTCCACCACCACCTCGTTGCGCTGGTCCCGGCGGAGCAGGGGCAGAATGCGCACCAGCGCGCCGCCGGCGTCGTGCCGGACCACCACCCGCTCCGACACCTTGATGAGGTTGGAAAAATGGGTGCAGATGTGGAGGATATGCTCCACCAGGCCGTGCTCCACCTGGTCCCGGAGTAGCTCCACCCCCACCGACTTCACCATCCAGGGAGTGGCCGTCTTGAGGTTATCCAGAAACACCTCGCTGGTGATGTCCTGGTCGTACAGGATGTGCCGGTGGGCGCTCACATCCTCCCCCGCCCTGGCCAGGATCCGGTACTGGAGGAAGGTGACCGGCAGACTGGTGGAGGGGACGGACCGGGCCAGCTCCGCGATGCGCCGCAGATGGGGGTGGCCCTGACTGAGGGGGCGCTCCGCCGCACGGAGGAAGAGCAGGGCGGCGGTCTCCAGACGCAGCTCCCCGGAGTGGAGCCAGTGGCCGGCAAAGCCGATCAGCTGCTCCCGCTCCTCATCTCCATAGTATTTGGGGGGCAGATAGCGCACCGCGTCCAGCAGGGTGAAGGCGGTGTCCGGGTCCCGCTCCTCCGGGTCGCGGAAGTAGCGCAGCAGGGCTCCAATGAACCGTGGTATGTCGGCGGGCCGGGCGTGGGTCAGCATGGAGGCCACCACCAGCTTCAGGGTGTAGCTGATGTGGCTGCGCTGCTGCTGGGTGGTTTTATGGTCCGGGTAAATGATGCGGTCCAGGTACTGCTCCCAGAGGGTGAACGGCACCTCCGCAGCCGGGTCGCTGGGCACGTCGGCGGGCAGCTCCTTGCGGTAGACCAGGTGGAAGCGGGCGATGATCTGCCCGATGAGGGCGGCGGCCTGACGGCGGATGTCGCCCTCCCGGTGGACCAGCAGCTCATACAGGAAGGAGAGGGCCTGGGTCTTCTGCCGCACCGACAGATAGGTGAAGTACTCCTGGAACACATTGAGATAGGCCCGCAGCTGCTTCCAGTCCTTGGTGGAGCGGGCGGCCTCGATGATATTGCCGAACTTGCGCTCGTTGGACAGCATATGCATCAGGCGGATGCTGTGGCCCACGGACAGCAGGGTCAGCCCTTCCACCGTCTCGTCCGGACCCATCAGGGCGGGGTCCTTGTCCGGAGCCGGGGGAGCGGGATGGCCGCTCAGGTCCACATCCACCCCCAGGGCGCGCATATAGTCCTCAAAGTCGTGGAGCTTTCCATAGACAAACTCGTACCGGCGGCGCTTGATGCTGTCCACATTGTCCAGCTTGGACAGGATGACCTGGAAGGACTGGTCCAGGGGATAGAGCACGGTGGTCTCGTTCCCGCCGGCGTCCCGGTCCTGCTTGGAACGGAAGTCGGCGTAGATCAGGCACAGGGACTCCACCGACAGGGACTCCAGCTCCAGGTCCCAGGTGGAGTGGTTGGCCGCGATGTGGCTGATCTGCTCCATCCCCCGCTCCAGCAGCCACTGGTCCGTGTAGTAGTAGTGGAGATAGGGCACCCGCTCCCCAGGCCGGCAGCCGAACTTTCCGATGTCGTGGGCCGCCGCCGCCCCGGAGATCAGGGCCAGGTCCACATCCACTCCCGCCTCCCGGAGGCCCCGGGCCGCCGTCATGGCGATGTGGTGGACCCCGGCGATGTGGCCCAGGGTGCGGAAGGGGGTGACCTCCTGCCCCAGGCGCATCAGCTCATAGATGTGCTCCCGGCGGAAGCAGGTCAAAAACCGCTCATACTCCCGGGCACAGTCACAGGCAGAGTACTCCTCCGGCGTCAGAAAGCGGAAGTCTGACAGGGGATCGAAGGGCAGGACCTTGCGTTCCTGATTCAGCAGCACCTGGAGGACCGTGAGATAAAAGCGGGCTCCACCGGCGTACTCCTCCCCGTCCGGGGCAAAGTCCCCCTCCGGGTAGAGGATGCTGCGGATATAGCGGTAACAGAAGGACAGCCAGCCGTCCTCCGGGGCAGGGGACAGCTTGGGCAGGATGGGGGAGCACAGCTCCAGCACCTCGCCGCACTCCAGCCGCCGCCGGATGGGAAGCAGCTGGGCCAGCTCCTCCGCCCAGCCCGGGGCGCGCAGCAGCTCCAGCGCCGCCCGCTGGTCCGGAGCAAAGGGCAGTGACTGCTCCGCCAGGGCCTCCGCCACCTGAGCCGTGATGGTTTGGATCTGTTCCTCATACATGGGACACCCCGCCTTTCCCAGCAAGATTTCTGGGTCAAGTCTAGCATAAAACTCTCCGGTTGAAAAGAACAAACCGCACCGTTTTTGGAAGTTTCGGGAAATTCGGCCGTAAGGCTTAATTTTTGTTGAAAAAGGCCCCGTTCCCCTTGCCGAATCCCCGGGAATCCGATATACTGGTGAAGCACGACCCACAGATAGGAGGGATCAACCCTGGCACATACAGATACGCGGTCCCAGCGGCGCACATCCAGCCGCTCCAGCCGCTCCGGCCGCTCCGGCCATTCCGAATATCCCAGCCGCAGCAGGACGCACACGCCGGGCGGGCGGAGGGTGCAGCCCGCACAGCGGAACGTCAGGCGCCGGAGACACAGCATCTGGTTCCGCCTGTACATGGTCCTGGTGGTGATCTCAGCCATCATTGTCGCCACTTATATCGGCCTTCAGCTGGTCATCCGCGCCCCGGAAATCCCTCAAACAGAGCCAGATACTCCCCCTTCCTCCAGCAGTCAGATCGGGCAGCCCTCCGCCCCACCGGAGGACCCCAACGCCCTGGTGCGGAAGGAGGGCGTCTATACCTTCGCCCTGCTGGGCAAGGACGTGAAGGGCAGCAACACCGACACCATCATTCTGGCCCGCTATGACACCGTGGCACAGACGGTGGGAATGGTCTCCATCCCCCGGGACACTGCGGTGCACCGCACCTGGTCCAAATATTCCAAGATCAACGCCGCCTTCTACGGCTCCAGCCCGGAAACTCTGAAAGAGGAGATCCAGAACACCTTCGGCATTCCGGTGGACTACTACATTCTGGTGGACCCCAAGGGCTTCACTGCCCTGGTGGATGAGCTGGGCGGGGTGGATGTATACATTCCGGAGGATATGAACTACGACGACCCAACCCCTGGCGAGGAGCTGCACATCCACTATCAGGCGGGGACCCACCACCTGAACGGCAAGCAGGCCCTTGAAGTAGCCCGCTTCCGGCACAACAACGACGGCAGCGGCTATACCGACACCGGCCGGGCGGAGATGCACCGTCAGATGCTGGTTGCCCTGGCCAAAAAGGTGGTCTCCTGGAACTCGATCCCCAAGGTCACTGCCTTTGTGGAGCTCTTCCAAACCTACGTCAAGACCGACCTGTCCGCCTCGGATATGCTCTTTTTCGCCACTCAGGCCATGGGGGTGGATTTCTCCTCCGGCATCACCCAGGGGGAACTCACCGGCCGGGGCGACGGCGTGGTAGGCAATTCCAAGTGGTGCTATGTGTTCCAGCCGGAGGACATCCTCCCCACGCTGAACGAGCAGCTCAACCCGTATACCCGGGACCTCACAGCCGACGACCTGGATCTGCCCCAGCCCGACCGCTATCTTCAAAATTACTGATCTCTCAGGGCCGCCCACGATCCGGGCGGCCCATTTTTCTTTTCTCCACAGATCCCGCTTGACAAGCGGACGGTTTCACGGCATGATGGAGAAAAAAGCAGAGAGGATGAGGCAGTTATGGAACAATGGCAGATGGAGATGTCAGGCTGGTATCCGGAATTTCAAGCCCTGCGCCACCGGCTGCACCGGGAGCCGGAGCGCTCCTTTCAGGAGCATGGGACCACCCAGCTGATCCGGGAGCTTTTGACGGGCTGGGGGGCCGAGGTGGAGGAGCACCCCGGGCTGGAGACCGGCCTCACCGCCCTCATCCGGGGGGCGCACCCCGGCCCCACCGTCGCCCTGCGGGAGGACATCGACGCCCTTCCCATGGGGGAGAACACCGGTCTGCCCTTCTCCTCCTGCCGGGAGGGGCTCTGTCACGCCTGCGGCCACGACATCCATACCGCCGCCCTGCTCTGGGCCGCCAAGGCCCTGTGCAGGCTCCGGGACCGCCTCCACGGGTCGGTCAAGCTGATCTTCCAGTGTGCCGAGGAGGTGGGAGCCGGCGCGGAGCAGATGCTGGCCCTGGGCGCCCTGGGACCGGACCGCCCGGAAGCGGTGGTGGGCTTTCACTGTGATCCCAAGCTCCCCTGGGATACGGTCGGGCTCCGGTATGGGCCCAGCAACGCCAGCTTTGACATTCTCACCTGGCACATCACAGGCCAGGGGGGCCACGGCGCCTATCCCCAGCAGTGTGTGGATCCGGTGATGGTCAGCTGCTATCTCCTCACCCAGCTCCAGACGGTGATCAGCCGGGTGAACTCCCCTACCCACCCCGCTGTTCTCACCATTGGCGAGATCCACGGCGGTACCGCCCCCAACATCATCCCGGACCGGGTGACCATGCGGGGGACCATGCGTGCCTTTGATCCGGCCATCCGCCAGCAGCTTTTATCCGCCATCCGCCGCATTACTGAGGAGGGATGCCGGGCGCTGGGCGCGGAAGGGACCCTGATCCACGATGTGGGCACCCCGGCCATCCACAACCACCCGGACATTGCGGACCGGGTCGCCCGCGCTGTGGAGGAGACCTTCGGCAGAGAGCACCTTCAGGTGATCCCGGAGCCCTCTCTCGGGTCAGATGACTTCGCCTGCTGGATCGAGGCCTGCGGCGGCCGGGGCGTTCAGTTCCTGGTAGGTTCCCACGATCCCCAGCTCCCCAACAGCAGCTTAGGACTCCATGTGGCCGAAAACATCTTCGTGGACGAGTGCCTGAAAACCGCCGCACCAGTGCTGGTCCGCTTCGCCCTGAACTACCTCAGCGATCCCCGCTCTTAATCTCCCCAAACATCTTGCCTCTGCTGTGCTCCAGAAGGCAGGCCGAATATGACAGAAAACCGGAGCTTCCGTGTACACGGAAGCTCCGGTCCCATATTCTCCTATAATCGATATCAATTTGGGGCTCAATAGCGCCGGACCACGGCAACCACCTTTCCCACGACCTGGGCGTGCGTGCCATCGATGGGATCGTAGGCCGGATTCTCCGGCATCAGCCAGACATGGCCGTCCCTGCGGCGCAGGGTTTTCACAGTGGCCTCGTCCTCAAACAGTGCCACCACGATCTCCCCGCTGTGAGCCTCCTGCTGTCGGTGGACCACCACTAGGTCATTCGGGAGGATGCCGGCCCCCACCATGGACTCCCCCCGGACTTTCAGGGCGAAATGCTCGCCGCTGAGTCCCTGTGTGTCAAAGGTGAGGTAGTCCTCGATGCACTCCTCCGCCAGAATGGGGGAGCCGGCAGCCACGCTGCCTACCACTGGGATCCGGTCCGCCCGGGCGTTGGATTCCTCCGCCACTGCCCGGTTGGGCGCGGCAGGGAGGGTGATGGCCCGGGTCTTGCCCTCAGCTTTGACGATCATACCTGCCTCTTCCAGCCCTTTCAGATGAAAGTGGACGGTGGAGGGGGACTTCAGCCCCATGGCCGCGCCGATCTCCCGCACCGAGGGGGGATAACCGTGCTCCGCAGTGAAGGACTGGATGAAATCATAAATTTTCTGCTGCTTTGGAGTGATGGTTCCCATGGTCAAGCTCCTTCCCGCAGACCCGCCGTGACAGAACGCAAGGCCAGTTCGGTACTTACTTTCGGCATTATTATAGCATATCCTCCCTTGGAAGTCAAACGAATGTTCCAAATCACAGCAGATTTTTGTATTTTATGAATCATTTGTGAATCTTCGCCGCCCTTCCCTTGACATCTTCCGGAAAGGTGCTAAAATTTAAACACGTTAATCGTTAACGGGTTAACCATCGAAATGCGTTGAGCCAGGAGGAGGAGCAATGGCAAATTTTGATTTTGATCTGGGCCTTCTGGAGCATCAGCTCCACCTGGCCCGCCAAAATGCCATCCAAACTGAGCTGGCCGCGGCGGGGCTGCAGGAGGTGGGACACCCCATGCTCATGTGCATCCTGCACACCGCGGGGGCCAGGGGGGCGGACGGGCAGACCCAGCGGGAGCTGGCCCAGCTGCTCCATGTCTCGCCCGCCGCGGTGGCCACCTCGCTGAAGTCCCTGGAGAAAAAAGGATATATCTGCCGGGAGCCGGAGCCTGGAGACGCCAGGCGCAACCGGGTCACGCTGACCGACAAGGGCCAGCGGGCGGTGGATGACTGCTTCGCCTGCCTCCAGCGGGTGACCCGCCGGGCCTTTACCGGTCTGTCCAACGAGGAGCAGGCCGTTCTGCGGGGATTTTATCTGCGGATGCTGGACAATCTGCGGGGGAACAGCCGCCCCCATTCCACACCAAAGGAGGAATCTTGATTTGCTTTCCTTATTCATCACCCATCTCCAGGGCTATAAGCGGCAGGCAGTGCGCTCCCCGGTCTTTATCACCCTGGAGGTCATCTGCGAACTGATCCTGCCACTGATCATGGCAGAGATCGTGGACGTCGCCATCCCCGCCGGGGATACGGCCTATATCTTCCGGCTGGGAGCGGTCATGCTGGCCCTCTCCCTGCTGTCCATGGCCTTCGGCGTGCTCTCCGCCAAATACGCCACCTTTGCCAGCCAGGGCTTCGGCGCCAACCTGCGCCAGTGCCTCTTTGATAAGGTACAGGAGTTCTCCTTCGCGGACATCGACCGCTTCTCCTCGGCCTCCCTCATCACCCGCATGACCAACGACGTCAACGCCATGACCATGATGTTGAATATGGGCCTGCGGATGCTGGTGCGGGCCCCGGTGATGCTCATTGCCGCCCTGGGGATCAGCATTTCCATCAATCCCCGGCTGGCTGTAGTGCTGCTGGTGGTCATCCCGCTGATGATCCTGGCCATCGGCATTTTGATGAAGATCTGCACCAAGCTCTTTGAGGTGATGCAGACCAAGATCGACGGCCTGAACAACACACTGCAGGAGAACCTGGTGGCCATCCGGGTGGTCAAGGCCTTCGTCCGGGAGGACCACGAGCGGAAAAAATTCCAGCGCTCCAACGACGAGCTGATGATGGCCGGGCTGAACGTGGGCATGAAGGTCATTGCCATCATGCCCATTATGATGCTGGCGATGAACGGGGCCACCGTGGCCGTGCTGTACCTGGGCGGAAAGATGGTGATGGCCGAGGGCTTCCTGCTGGGCGACCTCCAGGCGTTCATCAACTATATTTTCCAGATCCTGATAAGCGTGATGATGGTGGCTATGGCCCTGCTTCAGCTCACCCGCGCCCAGGCCTGCGCCCACCGGATCAATGAGGTCCTCTCCGCGGAGCCCTCTGTGGAAAACAAGCCCCAGGCGCAGCGCCCCGCCCAGGACGAGCTCCCAGCGCCCAGAGGCCGGGTGGAGTTCCGGGACGTCTCCTTCAAATACGCCCGCGCCGGGACGGGAGACGATGTACTCTCTCAGATCAGCTTCACCGTGGAGCCCGGCCAGTTTGTGGCCATCGTGGGCGGCACGGGGACGGGCAAGTCCTCTCTGGTCAATCTGATCCCCAGGTTCTATGACGTCACCGGAGGCGCGGTCCTGCTGGACGGGCTGGATGTTCGGGACTATCCCCTGGAGCAGCTCCGGGACCGCATCGGCATGGTGCTGCAAAACAATGTGCTCTTCACCGGGACCATTCGGGAGAACCTTCTCTGGGGCCGCCCGGACGCCACGGAGGAGGAGATGATCCAGGCGGCGAAGGACGCCCAGGCCTACGATTTTATCATGGGCCTGCCCGATGGCTTCGACACCATGCTTACCCAGGGCGGCACCAACGTCTCCGGCGGACAGAAACAGCGGCTGTGCATTGCCCGGGCCATGCTGAGAAAGCCGGCGGTGCTCATTCTGGACGACTCCACCTCCGCTGTGGACAGCGCCACAGAGGCCGCCATCCGCCAATCCTTCGCCTCCAATTTGAAGGATACCACCGTCATCATCATCGCCCAGCGCATCTCGTCCGTACAGTACGCCGACGAGGTCCTGATCCTGGACGACGGCCGCATTGCCGGACACGGCACCCATGAGCAGCTGCTCGCCGGAAACGCGATCTATCAGGAGATCTATCAATCTCAGCAGGAAGGAGTGGGTGGCTGATGCCGGGACCCAACCGCGCCCCCAGAGGGGGCTATGCCAAGCCGAAAAACATGGGCCGGACCATCCGCCGTCTGGCGGGGTATTTGACCAGAAGTAAGCTGCCGCTGCTGATGGTGCTGCTGTTCCTGGTCCTGTCCGTGGGCACCAATTTGGGCGGATCATACATGATGCGCTCCATCATCAACAACTTTATCTGGTCCGGCTGCACCGACTTTGCCGGCCTGGCTCAGGCCGTACTGGTCCTGGTGGTGGTCTATGTGGCAGGCTGCGCCGCCGCCTATGGGCAGTCCGCCGTGATGGTCCGCCTGGCCCAGCGCGGGGTCAACCGCCTGCGCAAGGACCTGTTCGACAAGCTCCAGGCCCTGCCGCTGAGCTACTTTGACCAGCATCCCCACGGGGAACTGATGAGCCGCTTCACCAACGACGCGGACAATGTGCAGATGGCCCTGGAGCAGAGCGTGGTCTCCCTGTGCTCCAGTGTGCTGATGTTTGCCGGCCTGGTGAGCATGATGCTCTTCATCAACTGGAAACTCTTTCTGGTCACCGCCCTTCTGCTGGCTGTCACCATCGTTCTGTTCAAGACCCTGGGCGGGCGCAGCCGGAAATTCTACCGCGCCCAGCAGAGCGCCCTGGGCGACATGAACGGCGAGATCCAGGAGATCATCGAGGGTCTGAAGGTGGTCAAGGCCTTTACCCACGAGGAGCAGGCCAAGGCTGACTTCCGCGCGCTGAACACCGCCTACCGGGACGCCGCTCAGAAGGCGAATTTCTACTCTATTATGATCATGCCCGTCTCCGGCAACCTGATGAACATCAGCTATGCCCTCACCGCGGCCTTTGGCGGACTGCTGTCTGTCCTCCAGGGCTTTGACCTGGGCGGTCTGGTCGTTTACCTGAACTACTCGAAACAGGTGGGCCAGCCCCTGAACCAGATCTCCCAGCAGATGACCACCCTGCTCTCCGCCCTGGCCGGAGCTGAGCGTATTTTTGACGTCATGGACACCCAGCCTGAGTTGGACCAGGGACAGGTCACCCTGGTGGAGGCAGAGAAGGACGCCAACGGCACGCTGACCCCGTTCTCCGGCACAGGACATTCCCACACCTGGGCCTGGAAGACGCCCCGGTCCAGCGGCATGGCCCTGGTCCCTGTACTGGCCGAGGGCGAGACCCTCACCGAGCTGGGGCAGGCCGTCCGGGAGCAGGACGGGTGGAAGCTGCTCCCGCCCGGAACAGATTCCGACGAGGGCATCTGGGTCAAAGTGGCTCCGGACGGCACGCTGACCCAGGTGGAGGACCTGTCCGCCCTGGCCGGACACGGCTGGGCCTGGAAGTATCCGGACCACACGGGCGCGTCCTCCCTCCATCTCATCCGGGGCACGGTGCGCAATGTGCCCGGTGAAGATTATTACCTCACAGAACTGCGGGGCGCGGTGCGCTTCAACCATGTGGACTTCTCCTATGTGCCTGGAAAACGCATTCTGAAGGATGTGTCCGTCTACGCCAATCCGGGGCAGAAGATCGCCTTTGTCGGCTCCACTGGGGCGGGCAAGACCACCATCACCAACCTCATCAACCGCTTTTACGAGATCGAGGGCGGACTGATCACCTATGACGGCCTCGATGTCAAGGCCATCCGGAAGGACGACCTGCGCCGCTCCCTGGGGGCGGTGCTCCAGGATACCCATCTGTTTACCGGCACCATTCTGGACAATATCCGATACGGACGGCTGGACGCCACGGACGAGGAGTGCATCGCCGCGGCCAAGAGCGCCAACGCCCACTCCTTCATCCGCCGCCTGCCCCAGGGGTACCAGACGATGGTATCCGGAGACGGCGGCAACCTGAGCCAGGGCCAGCGGCAGCTGCTGGCCATTGCCCGGGCCGCGGTGGCCGATCCCCCGGTGATGATCCTGGACGAGGCCACCTCCTCTATCGATACCCGTACAGAGGCGCTCATCCAGAAGGGAATGGATACCCTGATGGAGGGCAGGACCGTGTTTGTCATCGCCCACCGCCTCTCCACCGTCCGTAACTCCAACTGCATCGTGGTCATTGAGCACGGACAGATCGAGGAGAAGGGCAGCCACGACCAGCTGCTGGAGAAAAAAGGACGCTACTACCATCTGTACACCGGACAATTCCAGCTCTCCTGAGCCAGGCTCCGTTTCCAGCCCGGCGGTCCCCTGCGGTCTGTTGGGCCTTTGACCATACCAACTCCCGGATGCCTTACAAGGTAAGGCATCCGGGAGTTTCAGCTTGTCAAAGAACGCCAGTTCTCAAAACACGAGGACTGGCGTTTTATCATTAAACGGAGCAAAAATCATGATATAGGAAGCAAAATTGGAAGCATTCCACTTCCAAATAGCAATCTTTTTGAGATTCATGGCAGCATATTTAA
>OJRO01000838.1_pt1 | contig 26377 bp, 20 predicted proteins | sample 1599221 | NCBI WGS metagenome assembly OJRO01 (sample SAMN03922449, study PRJEB24848) | human gut metagenome | isolation source: stool sample | host: Homo sapiens | place: Germany | collected 2009-11
GTCGGGCTGGGCTATCACTGCTTCCTGACGAAGAGAATTCAGGATGTGAAAAAGGGGCTTGCCCAAAAGAGCACTGAAAAGAAAACGAAGGAAGAGTTGAATCTCGAAGAAAAGCTGCTTGCTTGGCTCGGTCAGCACTCACTGATTCAAATTCTTGATTGGTTCCGTTGCGTCGACTACGTTGCTACGACAGGTAACGACAGTGCTTCCAAATGGACCACGGAAACAACCAAACGCGATCAGCTATTCCTCAAGCTGCTTGGTGTCAGTTGAATCGTGGCCGCATTAGACGACTTTTAGGATTCATGCCGACGAACACGGCCGCACTCTGATCACGCGCCGGCTTCGGACTGGAAGCTTCGAAAGGTTTCTGGTTCGCAAAAGCCAACGGGCGGAACTCGGCATTACGGCAGAGGAGCTGGAAAAGTTCCTCAATGGCGAAGTGCTGATGGCGCAGAAAGACTCCTATTTCTATCTCTGGACCACCCACTCTTGTCAAGCAAGATGTTAAGTATTTTTCGCCGCAGGCGGTGCGGGAGCGCGAATGCGCTCTCGCAGTGGCCGCGGGCCGTACTTATTTGAGCGAGCTTGCTCGCCTGAATTCAGGAAATGAGGCCCGCCTTGGAACGCGGGAAAACGACGGACAAAAGACTCCCTAATCCGCATTCCATTACCAGGTCATGTGGACTCAGTCTCTTCATGCGAGAGGCCCATCCACCAATCTCTCAGGGCTGTCGGGACTCCGTTCGGAATTCCATGCCCGCCATGAACTTCAGAAAGCCGTCTGTGCCAAATAAAAGGCAATGCAAGTTTCTGCAATGTGAGGCGTATGGCTATTAGACGGCGCCTTTAAGGCATCTCATGAATCAATCTTGCTTGAGGTCGGACTATTCTCTTTCGGGCGGTTAAGGCTTATGCGGCTTTGGCTTGTTCAAGCTCCCACTGCTTCAGTACCGCCTTCGATATGCCAGCTTTCTCGAAGCTGAACGTCTCTCCGTATTTGAGGAGAGCTGTGGCTATGCGCACCAACTTGGCTGCGACATAGACTAGAACTTTAAACCAAGGTCTTGGCGATGCCAGGCGCTCCTTGATGCTTGCTACGAACGGGCAGTCAGGCAACCGGTCGTTGCGCACCATCAAACACAATGCGCCTGCACCCAGGATGCAGAGCGATCGGAGCATCTTGTCTCCTCGCTTCGACATCTTTCCCTGGCCTCGGGCTTCACGACCGGAAGAGGTCTCCGTGTGATGCCCGGTAATTCTGTTATTCGGGACAAGACCAATGAACGCCATGGTCTGTTTTGGGGAATCGAATCTTGCGATGTCACCCACTACAGCGCATCAACGGCTCGTCGTCAGCACTCCGAATCCCGGTATGGAACGGAGCAGGGAAGCCCGCGGATCACGCTGGGTAGCCTCTGTCAGGAGCTTCAGCACCGTTGCAATGTCATGGTCGAGATCATGCACCCGGTTGATCATGAGGTGCAGAGTCTCTACCACTTCATCACCGAAAGCCTCTCGGTTGGCATCGATCAGCTCATGCAGAGCCTTCTGGTTGAAGGAGCCTGCACGGATGGGAAATCCCCATGCATGAAGCGTAGCCTTGACGTGCACCATAGTCTTCGTTCGCTGCCCCTTTAATTGGCGATAGGAGGCCTGCAGAGCAAGCAGACGGCATTCCTCACGCGTCTTCCCGCGGATGGGCGTCAGCCAGCGGTCATAGGCCAGATTCAGGATGGCAAACGCGTCATTGAGGTCGGTCTTCTGGCCATTGCAATGATCCTTGACCCATGCCTGGACATGCCGCCCGCTGATCATCATGACTTCATGTCCGAGCTCCTGAATCTGCTCGGCGATCTGATGAGCACCGCTGCATGGCTCCATGGCAACCAAGGTCGGAGCCATGTCTGCCAGAAGCTCATAGAGCTTGTCGTAGGGGATCCGGTCAATGAGATAAGGTTCCTTGTGATCAGAGTCGAATGCGGCAAGAGCCACATCAGTCTTGGCAAGGTCGAGGCCAACAGCGTATGCGATAGAGGTGTCGAGTGTTGACAGGGTGCGCTTTCTAGCCATGATATGGACTCCATGAAGGCTTGTGATGCCACATTATCGATCTGCGAGAATCGATTGCCTAGGCATCGGGTGGGTGGTCCATGTCATTAGAGGCGAGGGTTCCTGGCGGATTTGGCTGAACTCCTCGGCCATCACGATGGTCTCCTCGTCGGTCGCGCCCGAGTAGGCGAGCCTGATCTCCTCGTCGTCGCATTCGCCGAGCGGCACGCCGTTGTCGACGAGCACCTTCTTGATGCCCCACCAGTAGGGCCCGTAGGAAAGATAGCGGCGCGGATCGGCCTCGAGCCTCTCCCTGATCACGCGAACGGCGTTGGCGACGAGATTGTCGTGTCCCTTGAACTTCATCAGGTTCGACTTGTAGCTCTTGAGACGCTTCTCAACAAATGACGGCTTGAACTTGTAGGCGGTGTATGCCATGTCTTTGACTCCAGATTCGGGAGGAGAACGCGGACCCTGACATGGCGGCCCCTGCGGATCCCCCTCCGTTTTCATCAGTATCGGACCCCATGCGTCAACTCGTGACGCAATCGGAACGGCGTTCAGGAAAGATGTTCCTGCGTCCCAAACTGACGCACCGCCGCCTAACATGACGCAACTGCATCATCAAGTAAATCACCGCCATGACCGTCATTCTTCCGCACGCCGTCCTTCCGCACGCCTCTGCCGCAACGCTTCTGCCTTCCGAAAGGCATCCCGCCGCCCGTCCTGCCCGTCCCGCCCGTCCAGTCCCTCCCGCCCCGCTCTCGCCCGCACTCTCGAAGCTTCTTGCCCGCCTTCCCGTACAGGACGACGGCGAGGCCCTTCGCCAGAGCCTTTTCCATTCAGGAACGCATTTCAATCCCGACCTTCTCACGTCGGAGGCGGAGCGCCGCGCGAGGCTCGAAGGCGTGCATGCGGCGCTCGACCGAGCAGAGTCCCTCGTCTTTCTCGACACCGAATCGACGGGCGGGCGCAACGGGCGCCTCATCGAGGTGGCCCTCGTCGAGACGGACGTCGAGCAGAACGTGACGGGCGGCCTGCACTTTCGCTGCAATCCGCACCGACGCTCCCTGGCGGGCGCAAGGCGTGTGCACGGCATTCAGGACTGCGAGCTCGAGCACTGTCCCGAGTTTGCGGCCCGCGCAGACGAGCTGCTTGAGGCCGTGCGCGGCAAGACCGTCGTGATCCATGACCGCACGATGGACCTTCTCTGGCTCAATCGGGAGCTTCAGGCCGCGCGTCCCGGCGCACCGAGGTTCGAGGACCGCTGCACCGTCGTCGACTCGTTCGTGCTCGCCAGGGCGATTCCGTCGGAGCGCCGCCGCAACGGACTCGACGCCCTGCTCGAATGGTACGGACTCGGCGCTCGAGGCGGACACCACGACGCCTACGGCGACGCGGCCCTCCTCTCCCGCGTCTTCTTCGAACTCTGGTGGGACCTCGACGAATGGCTCTACGGAGAATGAGGAAGGCTTTGAGCGGAGCTCAACAACAAAAAAGCCGATCCAGAATCAGCATTCGGAATCGGCTTTTGGTTTTGGTCGACGGTCGGCTTAGTAGTCGAAGAGAACCGGCGTGCGGTTTTCCTTGGCAAACTTCATGGCGCGCCAGAAGATCGAGAAGGCGAACTTGGCGAGGGACTCGGTGCTGTAGGTCTCCTTCTTGCCATCCTCGGTGCCCGTCTCGACGTCCTTGAGCGTCTTGGCGGGATAGCCCTCGGTTTCGGTCCACGAGAGGATCGTCTCCTCCTTGGCGAGCCAGCAGATCTCGTTGATGTGCTCGAGTTCCTGCTCAAGCGCGCCGAGCGTGCCGATCATCACCTCATTGCCCGTGGGCATCGGACCGCGGAAGACCATCGTGGACTTCGTGATCGGAACCCAGACCATCACGCTGCGGAAAAGCGAGTAGACGTGCTCGTGGTCCTCGGCAAGGCGCTTGATGAGCGGATGTTCGGTGAAGTCCCAGCCCTTTTCGAGCGTTTCGGGAATCGTCTCCTCGTACGTGTGGGCGGCGGTTACGAGCAACATCGCGCCGAAGGCATCCCAGTCGGGCTTGTCCGTGTAGTAGGCCTTGTCGTTGCTCTCCTCCCAGGTCTCGGGAAGCTGGTTTTCAGGCGTCACCGCCTGAAGCATCTCGTCGCGCCATGCACAGACGATCTCCTGCACCTCCTCCGGGGAGAGCTTCTCCTCGTCCTCGGTCTCCGTGCGCTTGAAGTCGACGCCGTTGGCTTCGGCCCAAGCTTCCACGACCGTCTTCCAGTTGCGGGTGTAATAGCGGGTGAAGGTGCCCGCGTACAAGTCGAGTCCCATCTTCGGTCTCCTAAATCTGATTTCGCCGGACAACCACTATATATAAGGGGTTTCTGCCGTCCGTTCTCCATGATGACGAAAGGATACAGACATTTGCGCGAATGCGCCTGAACGGCGATGGCACCTGCCTTCTCGACGCCCCTGCCCTTCCCGGGAGATCCGCATAAGGGTTTTCCACGGGAGGGACATCCCGAAACTTGAGCAGGATCACCACCCTTCCAAGGGTTTTGGTCGTCCCTGCAACTGATGCAGGTCAAGGCGACCCCAGAGAGGCGCTCTTCCCAACGCCTGTCTTTGGTATCCTTGCGGGTATTTGCCACTCATGTACGACACCAGGATCGTCAACAAAGGATAAATCAATGAGCAACGCCACCTTCTCCAGGAAGCCGCTCGTCGCGGCCGTCCTGACCACGCTCGCCGTCTTCTCCGCAGGCGCCATGGCCGAGCCTGTCAACAAGGACGTCACGCTGACCGTCGGTACCGGAGCCAACACCGTCCCCAACACCATCAAGGACGAAAAGACCTGGGACGAAGACTGGGCCAAGACCTTCAACAAGGACTTCACGAACGCCTCCGGCAAGGTCACGATCAAGGGCCAGAACAGTGACAAGATCACGATCAGCAAGGACGAGGCCAACAAGACTGCCGGCAAGCTCACCAACAAACTTTCCAGCCTGACGCTCAACGTCGGCCTTGACGTCGCTGAAGGCGGCACGTTCGTCAACAACGGCACGCTCAAGACCAGTGCCGACCTGACGGTGACGGGCGGCCTTGACAACGCCAAGGGCAAGATCGAAGTCACGGGCACTGCCCCCAACAACAAGGCGAACGTGAGGATCAACGGCCTCACCGTCAACACCGATCTTGAGTCTGCGCCGGCCTCCGTCGTCATGGGCGACATCACGCTCACGAACGCCACCCTGACGAACTACGACAAGGGCTACACGCTCAAGACCGAAGCCGAGAAGAAGGAAGGCGAAGCCGACAAGAAGCCCGAAACGCGCGCTCGCGTGAGTTACGGCAATGTCACGCTCAAGACCGGCGGCAAGTTCGTCAACTTCGCGGAAGCCCTTGACACCGGCTCCAGCCTCACCATCGCCTCCGATGCAGACACGGCCGAAATCAACGGCAAGTCCACCTGGAGCACCATCAAGGCCCAGAAGGAGAATGCCGTCACCGTCGGTGACAAGGGCACTCTCTCCGCCGACGTCCTTGAGTACGGCTATGACGCCGGCAACACCGCCAAGATCAGCGACCTCGTTTCCGTGACCGGAGGCGGCAAGTTCACCGTCAACAAGGGCCTCATCGTGAGCTCCTTCGCTAACGGCGGCTCTTTCGACCTCTCCAAGGCCGAAAACAAGTACCTCGCCCCCGGCGCCTCCCTCACCTTCGGCAAGGAACAGACTTTCAAGCAGGGGGATGACGGCAAGATCGATGCCGACGGCGACTACCATCAGGGCACCGTCACGCTCTCCGGCTACAAGGCGGAATGGAAAGTAGAAGCAACCACTCCCAAGACCGGCACCGAAGGCGATGCCGAACCGGAGAATGGTTCCTGGAATGTCACCAAGTTCGGCAACGTCACGGTCTACAACAACGCCGAGCTCAAGATTGTTGAAAACAACAAGATTGCAAACACCAAGGCTGACGAGTTCGACGGCCATGGCTATACGCCTTCCCTGTCGCTCGGCAGCCTCACGCTTGCCTCGACCTCCCTCAAGGTGACGCCGTCCTTCAAGGTTGAAAAGCTCACGGACTTTGTTAAGACTGCCGTCGAAGCTGTCAACGGCCTCACTGACGCCGGCGCTGAAGACATCAACATCGAAAAGCTCGGACTCAACGACTGGACGAAGGACAACTACGCCACGAAGCTCAAAGAGCTCCTCGGCAAGATGAACGAAAAGCAGCTTGAGGCGTTCAAAACGTCCTACGACGCGAACATCGAGAAGGAAACCAACAAGCTCGCGATCGATAAGATCCAGCCCACCAACGCCACCCAGACGATCACGGGCAGCGACATCGCCATCGGCTCGATCACATTCAAGACGGTCGAGTCCCTGAACGTCCCGGCTGACATGTCGAAGTTTGACGAGCCCGTCACCACCGCCGACGGCAAGGAAGAACCCGTTGACCGCGGCTCCGTCACTGTCGACGCCATCACCCAGGCCATGGGCACCCAGACGCTGAACATCGAAGGCAAGTCCCGCGTTGAAGTCGGCTCCCTCTCGCTCGGCAACGGCACGCTCAACATTAAGGGCTCCGACGTCATCATCCACAAGACCGACAAGATCAACGGCACGCTGACGGCTGAATCCGGCTACCTCGGTCTCAACGTCGCCACGTCCATGGCCGACAAGGTCAAGGCCGACACGACGACCACCAAGACCACTCCGAACTTCGTCCTTGAAGTCGGCGCGCCCGTCGTGTTCGGTGAAGATGCCAAGGTGACCTTCGGCACTGCCACGAAGAAGACCGCTGACACCCCCTCCGAACCCGAGAAGTTTGGTGCCGAGCTCACGTTCGCCGGCGCCACGACGCTCAAGTTCGACGCGGCCAACTTCAACCGCAACGCACTCTTCACGGCCGACGGCCTCAAGGGTCAGATCACAGCCGGACAGGATGTCGAGGTCACGCTTGACGGCGCCAACCTCACCTGGGGCGCCTACAAGCTCTTCGAGAACTTCGAGCAGGGTGACGCCCTCAAGGACAAGCTCGTGAAGGGCGAGCTCACCGCCGCCGACGCCTGGAAGAACCAGGTCGGCGACCATTTCGAGATCAAGCAGAACCCCGAAGGCGACTGGATGATCGTTGCCGGCGGCACGTCCGTCGAAGGCTCCGGCCTCAACGTCTCCGCGAAGAACCTCGTCTCGAAGATCTTCGCCGGCGAACGCTCCACGGGCGCCGACACCCAGCTGATCAACCAGATCCTCTCCACGGGCGCCTCGCTCCAAGAGATCAGCAGCATGATCAACTCCGTGACGGGTCTCGGCGCCATCTCCGGCGTCAAGGCCATGACGGTTGACTTCCAGGGCTACACGGCCGACATGATCGAGCATCATGCCGCCACGATGCCCAGGGAAATGGGCGGCTGGTGGGTCCAGCCCCTGGGCGCCCGCCTCAAGACGGACGACCTCTCCATGGGCGGCTCCGCCTACGGCTACTCCCTTGACACCTACGGCATCATGGGCGGCTTCGACACACATCTGAAGAACGGCTGGACGATCGGTGCCGCCGCCTCCTACCAGTCGGGTGAAGCCGACGGCGAAGGCGACGTCCTCCCCGTCTCGACCGATGTCAAGAACGTCGGCCTGCACCTCTGGGGCTCCCGCATGTACGGTGAGACGAACGTCATCGGCACGCTCTCCTATGTGACGACCGACGGCGACGTGACGATGCAGCTCGGCAACCTCGAGCTCGCCTCCGAACTCAAGGCCAAGGCCCTCTCCGCCGGCATCCGCGCCGAACGCGAGTTCAAGACGGGGGCCTTCACGCTGACGCCGCACGCCGGCGCCCGCCTCTCGATCGTCGACATGGACGACTATGAAATCGCCGCCGGCACCACGAAGCTCTTCGACGTGTCCGAAGACAAGGCCACGATCTTCGAAGTGCCCGTGGGCGTGACGGTCCAGCCCCCGTCCTTCATGTTCCAGACCTTCGAGGTCAAGCCCTATGTGGACGTTACGCTCCGCGGCCGCTTCGGCGACACGGAATCGTCCTACACGCTTGAAGGCTCCTCCACGACCGACACGATCGACTACGACGTTTCGGGCAGCTTCGTGGGCGACCTCAAGGTCGGCTACATGTCCACCTACAAGAACCTCAACCTCGGCATGAGCTACGGTCTCTCCGCCGGTGACGCCGGCCGTCAGAACCACGCCATCGAGGCCACGATGCGCGTCGACTTCTAATAGACCGTTCACGGTTCCGACCTGACGAAACGCCCGGGCCTCCTCACGGAGGCCCGGGCGTTCTTTCATTCGTACACTTCCTTCCTACCGCCCGTCACTGCCTTCGACGGGCTGTTTCGCGACTCCTGCCACTCCTCGGATGAGAAGCCGCTTCATCGCCTCGTGAAACACGGGGACCGCAATCGTGCCGTGGGTCTCGCGCGGATAGTCCTCCACGACAACCTTCGCATCGGGCCCGGCAAAGCCCTCGAGCGCCGCCCTGAAGCGGTCTTCGGAGGCGAGATTCCGGCTTGCCGTCGTGCCGCCCGTCTTCCTCAGGGCAGAGCCGAAGCCCGCGTAGACGAAGGCGCCGGAGTGCCCCGCAGCCGGTTTGTCCTCCAGCATTCGAATGAGCACGCCGCCGTCCCACCAGAGCGACGGATCGGCGGCCACCCAGGCGTCAAAGAGCTCGGGGCGTGAAGCCATCGTCGAGAGTGCAAAGAGACCTCCGAAGGAGTGTCCCATGAGAACGTGCGTCACGGCGCGGCCTTCGAGCCGCCTCTTCACTTCGGGCTTCACGATCTTTTCCAGACATTCGACGAGCTCGGCCGCGCGTCCGCCCGCGGGCGGCCCGCCCGTTTCGAGTCCGCTGCGCCCGAGACTCGAGGCCGTGGGCGTGAGAAAGGCGGTGCGCTCCGGAACGTCAACGGCGACTGTCGCGCACTCCGTTTTGGATCCCTTCGTGCCCGAGAGCAGTCGGCAAACGCCGTCGACGGCGGGACCGAGCCTTGCGCCGTCGGTCACGTAGAAGACCGTGACGGGACGGTTCCCCGACTCGGTCACGCTTCCCTTCAGGAAGCTCATCGTGCAGACGGGCTCGGCTGTCTGAGCAGCCACGATCGAGCACGCAAGAGCGAAAAAAGTCGCGGCCGGAAGTTTGTTCCTCATCATCCCCTTCCCTTTTTCAGCGTAAAGACCACGGGCATGCGGATGCGCACGGTGCGACCGGGGCTCCCCCAGAGGGAGGCTGCGCGCGCGACGGCGGCGCAGGCTGGAAGGTTGGCGCCGCGTTCAGCTATACCGACGGCTCAGCCACCTATGACGAAGGCGACGCTGACAGCAAGTCCTACGGCCTTGGCATTTACGGCACCTGGATAGCCCAGAACGGACAGTTCGTGGACTTGATCGCAAAGTACAGCCGCATGAGTACGGACTTTGCCCTGAACGGCATGACGGGCGATTACGACAACAACGCCTACAGCGTGTCGGCCGAAGTCGGCTGGCACCTGAAGCTCGGCGAAGCCGCCTTCATCGAGCCGCAGGCCGAACTCACGTACGGTCAGGTGATCGGTGCGAGCTTCACGACCGGCAACGGCGTGAAGGTTGAGCAGGACGATTTCGACGCGTTCATCGGTCGCGTCGGCGTGCGCACGGGCTTCCCCTTCCCCGAAAACAAGGGCCTCGTGTACCTGCGCGCATCCGTGCTGCACGACTTTGAGGGCGAGTCCTCTGCCGTGGCCTCCCTGATCTCCGACAGAAGCGTCCGCAGCGACATCAGGGACGACCTCGGCGGCACGTGGTGCGAATTCTAACTGGGCGCCAACTACAATCTCACGAAGAACGCCTACACGTACGTCGACCTCGAAAAGACGACGGGAGGTGAAGTCAAGGAGAACTGGCGCTGGAACGTCGGCATGCGCTACGTCTGGTGATCGTGCATGATGGGAGAGGCTGCGCCCAGTGACGGGCGGCGCCTCTCCATACATCATTTCAGGCGGCTCCTGAGCGATCAGGAGCCGTTCTTTTCACCCCCTGCCCTGCCGACCGGAGGCTTTTGCAGCCGAAAACGGCATCGGAAAACGCCTTCCGGAGCCCGCCGCGACGGCGTTTGGAGACCTTTCCGAAACGAGCATTTCGTTCTGTTGGCAAACCTCCCGCAAACCGTTCCTTCGACTTCGGAAGGCGACTCCCGCCGTTGAGTGCGGTCGCCCTTTTGGGAAGCTCTTCAAAAGCCCTCTTTAATTTTGCGCCACGAGAACTTTTGTCTATTACACAAGCTAAATTTCTGTGCAAACGATTGTTCAGGGTACTTTTGAAGAGCTTCCTTATAAAGACTACAGAGCATTACGGTCCGGCTGTGATTCTTCGCGATCCCATGATAACGAGTCTTCGAATAGCCGTAGATGTTTTTGATCCAGTGGAAACTCCATTCAATTGCACACCGGACGGACGCTTTGGCATGCTCCAATTGGCGCTTCACAGCAACCATCCCTTTGATTGCTTCGCCGGCTTTTCCTTCAATTGCTTCTCCGATAGCCAGTTGCTTCTTCCAAGTACTGGGTTTGGCTGCAACGAACCAGGAGACCTTCTTCTCAAACGGCAACGCCAGCACTTTCGTACAAAATGCCCCGCTCCGAGAGTCATCTCTGTGGTGTATAGGGGGATTTTGCCTCCAAACGATAAAGATGCCTTATTTTTAGGCATTGACGTGAGCGCGCAAGTGATAGTTCTAAAAAACCGAACATTTCCGAATTCGATCTTAAGCTCGCGCTTGTTTTTTTCTTTTCGCTCCTCAAAAATTAACAAAAATGCTTACCCCTCTCCCAAGAGAGGGGGTATTTGAAGAGCTTCCTCGACTGATGCGTGCCGAGTCAATTTGGTTTTATAGAAGTCCCCTTCTCTTTCTCCTTCGCCCGCTTTGCCCCTCTCGGCCAGCTTCTTCAGGCACCGCTTGAACAGTACTGCATTCATCCGAAGAGATTCGAGAGGCGGCAAGATCAGGCTTCAGTCGACTCGATGAGAGAATACAGAAAGCGCGCAGGCGCTCTTGATGAGCATCCTGCGCGCTCAGGCGTGTCTTTCAGGGCAGGAGGCGATCAGCGTTCAGCCGCCGCGTTCGTACCTGCGATGCGACCCGAAGTATAGGCAATGCCGAGCCCCGTGCCCGAGGTGTAGACGCGGTTGTAGTACGGACGATTGATGACTTCGCCGCCCGCATAGAGGCCCTTGATGACCGAACCGTCCTCACGCACGACCTGGAACTTGTCGTTGACCTTCACGCCGCCAATGGTTCCGCCCGTCTTGGGCACCACGCGAACCGCAAAGAAGGGAGGCTTTGCGAACGGCTTCAGGAACTCCTTGGCCTTGCCGAACGCCTTGTCGTCCCCCGTCGTGCAAGCGGCGTTGTAATCCTTCATCGTCCTGGCGAGTGCATCAGGCGGCACGCCCATTGCGGCAGCGAGCGCTTCCCAGGTGTCGCCCCTGACAGCGTACTTCGGGTCGTTGTACTTGAGAGCGGCCTTCACCTTTTCGGGATCAGACGAATCAGCGATGCCCCAGACGGCCTTTTCCTTCACGACGGCGTCGGTAAGATACGGCAGGTTTTCGTTCGTGAAGCGAAGGCCCTTCTCATTGACAAAGACGCGGTCCTTGTACTTGTCCTTCGACGTGATGACCCCGTTGAGTTCCTTCTTTTCGCTGTTGAGGTACAGGCCGATCACCCAGGCATCCGTGTAGGGAGCCGCACCTGCCCTGACGGCCATGCTGATGCCGTCACCCGTGTCGCCAATGCTCGCAACGGACAGGTCGGCATAGGGAGCATAGTCGGGCACCAGCTTCTCAAGCATCGCCCTGTTGTGCGGGAAGCCGCCCGTGGCGAGCACGACCGCCTTGCCCGAAATTTCATAGCGAAGCTTGCCGTTGTGCGCCTTGACGCCGACTACGTCGCCCTTTTCATTGAGAATGAGGTCGTCCGCAGGCGTCCCCTTCATGACGGGCACCTGATGGGCATCAAGGAACTTCATCAGGTTCTGGATCACGAACCTGCCGCCGGCAGAAGAGGAACCGCGGCCGGATGCGGGTACGGGGGATTCAGCAGGCGCATGCGCAAAGTCGGGCCCACCGTAGCCAAATGGACGCGGGGTCGCATACTTGTGGCCGATCTTGTCTTCGAGCCAGTTGGCAGTCACCGTAAACTCTCTGGCCATGGCGCGCACAAGACGCTCATCAGGATAGGAGGGATCGCCGCCCGCGGAGGAGCGCTTCTGGTCATTGAGCCAGATCTTGACAAACTCCTCGGTCGAGGTCCCCTGGCTTCCAACTCGCTTCTGAGCATTGGAATCTCCAGCAGCAATGACCCCACCCGCAAAAGCAGAGCTGCCGCCCACCATCGGGAGCTTTTCAATGACAAGCACCTCGGCGCCGGCAAGGCGCGCGGCCGCAGCAGCGGCCAGACCCGTACCACCCGCACCGACGACGATCACGTCGGCCTTGAGGTTTTTGACGGGAAGCGTTGCGGGATCAACGCCCGCCTGAGCGCAGGCACTGACAAGACCGACGACAAGAGCTGTGGTTGTAAGCTTGAAAAAATGTCGGGACACGAGGGTTTCTCCCCTGTTCGGGATGTTTATAAGAGACAGAGGAAGTCTAGTTCGGAGCGCGAACCCCATCAATGCGGACATGCCCTATGGCAGCATCCGTACTGCCTGCAGCGCAAGCCGCCCATCGAGGTCTTTTCCAAGAAGCTGGCGTTCCAGAAGCCCAGAGGCAAGGCGCTCAATCACAATCTCAAGCTGATGGACAGTTGGCGCCCATTAATCGCCCCGACCTCAAAATCGGCGGCATTGACCTGACCCGACAGGTCAGGGGAAAAGACAAGAGTTGCCCTCCCCGACACACTGGCCGTCGATAAAACAACAACCGCCCGCGCTGTTCACAACGCGGGCGGTTTTCATGTCGCACTATAGGTGCTCAACACGCTTAACGCGGCGCCTTCATCTTCCAAGGTTCGATGTCGTGGCACTTTTCGCAGGTGACGGTGCTCGGACGATGTTCGCGATGGCAGTTGACGCACTGATCGGTACGGCCGTAGTGGAAGTTGTCATGCGGGTTGATGGCGACTTCCTTGCGGATTTCCGATCCGTCGCGCGGGTCCTTGAAATAGGACTCGAAGTTGAAGCGCTCGCCAGCCTTGACGATGGACTCTTCGCGGTGGCACGCAAGGCAAGTCTTGGCGTCGGGCGGCGTAAGCTTGCCGTCGACATGGCAGGTCGTGCACTCGAGCCCCTTGTGCTTGATGGTCGTAGGCTGAGCATTGACGGCGAGAGAGGCAGCCAACGCCAGCACGATAGCGGCGGATTTGAAGATGTTCATGATTGCTGTCTCCCTTAAATGGTTCGCTTTTGCAGTTTGGCGGCCGTTTCGCCGGCAATCATGCCGGTAACGCAGCAGTCAGGCATCGAGCAGGCCGTAAGTCGTTCAGCACCGTGAATGCCACCAGCGGCCTCTCCCACCACGAAAAGACCCGGAACGGGCTCGCTGTCAGCCAGCCTCAGGGCACGAGCCGTCGTGTCGGTCGCGATGCCGCCCGGGCAGTAGTCCCAGCGAGGAATCATCAGGGCGGTATAGAACGGACCCGTTTCGGAAAGCGGTTCAACCTTTCGTCCTGAACGCTCAAGAGGCTTCATGAACTGTTCATCCTTGCCTGCAGCGATCATGCGGTTGTATTCGGTGATCGTGGCCTTGAGCTTGGCGGCATCGGTGTTGTAGAAAGCCGCAACCTCGTCGAGCGTCGCGAACTTGTACATCGTGCCGTTGCGACCGTTCAGACCGTTCATGCTTCGTGCAACTCGAGCCATGTTGTGGAACTTTGTCAGGCCCTTTTCATCCCAGATGATGTAGGGCTTGGCACCCCCCTTGGCCATGGCGGAGAGAGAAGCCGTCGAAATCGGATTGCGGCCAAGAGCCTCGCTGGCATAGCGAGCACCCGTAGCGGCATCGATCGCAACGCCCCAAATGAGGTCCTCAGTGGGAAGTGCAAAGCTGAAGCGATAGAGCGAGAGCTGAACAGGTCGAGCACCCGCTCGGATCATGGACTTGAGCGCACCTGAGGTGGCACCTTCCGAGGCACTGTTGAGCGTATGTTCAAGGAAGGGTACCTCGTGCTTCATGAACTCCTTGTCACGGGCATAGCCACCAGTAGCCATGATGACGGCCTGACGGGCACCGATGCGGACCTTCGTGCCCGAATGGTTTTCACGGTCGTCGGAGGCAAGCGAAGCGTCAAAGAGATAGTCCTTGCGCACCTCGACGCCGATCACGCCGCCCTTTTCATCCAGAATGAGCTCGTCAAGCTTCGTGGCAGGACTCACCTTCAGATTCGGATAGCGCTCGTAAGAAGCCCAGAGGCTGCGCAGGATACCAGAGCCGCCGCCTTCAGCAATGAGACAGCGCTTTTCGGAGTGACCGCCGAGCTTGAGGATCTTCGTCCACTTGACACCGTGCTCAAGCATGATCTTCTGAGCGCGGGCCGTTTCACGAGCAATGTTGAGTGCACGTTCACGATCGCTGAGATTGGCGGCAACCTTCGCCATGTCGGCCACCATGGCCTCGGGCGTATCGGTGATGCCTGCCGCCTTCTGCATGTCGCTGCCGACGCAGGCGAAGTCCAGACCGCTGTAGCGTGACGTGCCGCCCAGGCGATTGAGCTTTTCAATGAGAAGGGTTTTGGCGCCGTTCTTCGCGGCAACCAGAGCCGCCATCGTGCCTGCGATGCCCGAGCCAACGACAACAACGTCGTAGACTTCGTCAAACTTGGGGGGCGCCGCCTTTGCAAAGGCGGATGTCGTAAGTCCCGCACCGGCGGCCGCGCCCGTGAGGAGGAGTTTGCGTCTTGAGGTCTGCATGATCGGACTCTCCATGTGTGGTCTGAGTTGACTCACATGGTAGGTCCCGAAGATTGCCCGATGATTGCCGACCACTCAGGATTATTTCAAAAAGATTGCAGCCCCTCTTTCAGTCGCCGTAATCTTCGTCGTAACTGGTCAGGTCTCCCATCATGTAGCCCACATTGGTGAAGGAGGAGATGATGGCGGGATTGACTGAAATGCTCTCGAGCTTCTTTCGGATTCGGGCCACGGCCACTCGAAGATGGGAGATGTCGGCATCCGAATCAAGCCCCCAGCCGATGCGCAGCAGTTCGTCATAGCGTACGACTGCTCCAGGTCGGGACGCGAGACTCTCAAGCAGCCTGAACTCGCGATCCGTCACGGGAACACTCGTTCCTCGCCAGAGGACGTCATGTTCCTCGGACCTGAGCGTCAGAGGACCGTTGACGACCGTTCGCCCTCGGGGCGCCATGAACTGCCTCGCCGTCCTTCGCAGCAAGGCCCTCACACGCAGTTCGAGCTCCTGAATGGAAAACGGCTTGACGAGATAGTCATCTGCTCCCGCATTGAAGCACTTGCTCTTGTCACAGAGAAAATCTCTGGCCGTCAGAATAAGGACTGGCACTGCACTCGTCTTCCGAATGACCTTGAGCGCCTCCTCGCCGTCCATTTCAGGCATCATGAGGTCGAGAATCACCAGATCAGGTTCCACAGGAGAAAGTCTGAAGACATCGACAGCCTGTCGTCCGTCCTGCGCCTGACATACGTCAAAACCGGCGTTTTCGAGCGATTCAACTACAAGCCTTCGGATGCGGGTTTCGTCGTCGGCAACAAGAATAAGCGGTTTGTCGGTCATGATTCAATGCTCCTGAGGAGCGGCAGATGAATGGTAAAACACGTTTCGCCTTCGGCGCAGGAAGCCTTGATTGAGCCACCGTGAGCTTCGCAGATCGCGCGACAGATGACAAGTCCGAGGCCCGTACCGCCCGTACGACGCTTTCGTCCGCTCACCACCTGATAGAAGCGGTCGAAGATGCGCTCGGAAAGCGACGGATCAAACCCAATGCCATGATCCTTGACGCGAATAACAGCCCACGGCTGGACCGCCTCGACTTCGAACGAAATCTCGGGCCTTTCGCTGGGCCTGACATATCGACAGGCGTTGGTGACAAGATTGACCACGAGCTCCACGAAGGCGCCAGGATCCACGTTGAGGCATTCCGCTTCCTCGGCCACCCTCATTTTAAAGTCGAACTCATGTCGGCTTCTGACAAGTCTGACGGCACGTCGGATGAGCGGCCCGATCTGTGTTGCCTTCGGATGAACGGAAAAGTTTCCGCCCTCGATCTTTGCCGCCGACAGCCAGTCGCTCACGATGTGATTGAGATGATCAAGGTCGGAGTCGAGCGCCTTGAGTTCCTCGGTGTCGCCCGAGGCCTTTCTCATGAGATCGATCTGAAGCCTGCAGGCCGTCACAGGCGTCTTGAGTTCATGAGCAACAATGCCGATCAGATCATTCTTCATGCGCTCCACTTCCTGGCGCTCCGTGACATCCCTACAGATGACGCAGAAGCCCTCGGCAAAAGGCGCACGTCCTGCCCTGAAGGGAAAGGTTCGGCATTCCCACGCCTTCATTGCGCCGTCAAGCTCCGCCTCGTAGACGGCGACATCCTGTTCCCCCGCCTCAAACTGTCTGCGACAGAAAGCCAGCATCTCATGCTTGAAAGACCCGGGCATCATCGAGGCCGCGGAGGTGTTTTCAAGTTGCGGCCGCCACTGAGGGTCGAGAAGAACGATCCCGTCCTTCATGTCCTCGAAAACCTCCCTGAAGAGACGCTCCTGAGCATCGAGCTCCGATTCACGCCTTACAACCGTGCTCGCCAGATGGACATTCTTCTCCTCCAGAGAAACCTGCCTTGCATGCAGTCTCTTGCGCAGCTCGCGATATGCGGCCTGCACTTCGCGAAGTTCCTCAGGTCCCTGCTCAATCGTGTTCCTGTCGTCCCCGTAGTCCTCATCAATGTCTCCCCTGAGCTTCCGAAGAGCGTTTGAAAGCGGCCAACATGCAAGCCAGCCTGCCGCCGACGTCAGGAGCAGTACGCCAAGCGCCAGAAAAGCCATCCTCACCTCGAGGTTCGTACGGACCATCATCCTGCTCTTCTCGGGGCGAGTAACCACGACCGTCCATTGCGGAAGCCCCGCATGAAGCTTCTGGCTCGTCATGTATACGGGACCTGCAGCCGCATCCACCACTGTTCCGCTCTCAAGGGACGCCTCCCATCGCGTAATCCGACTCCTGTCGAGCGGCCATACGTACTGTTTCCTTTCGTCAAGAAGTGCGAAGGCAAGCCCGCGAGATTCGAGGTTCCGGCGTATGTCCTCAAAGACAGGTGAGCACGCAAGTGCCCCCGACAATATGTGCTCGGGAAGCCCCGTCATGCGACGACCGAAGGTCATCAGGGGTTCAGGCATCCTTTCCGAGCTCAGAAGCACGGGAGAATATAGAGTCCCCGCCCCTTCGGGCGCGCGAATGAGAACCGCATGCCAACGGTTGTCATGGTTCTGACCACGGCGCAGCTCCCCGTCGACCGAGACGGACGGAAAGAAGGCCTCGACCCTTATGCCGTCCGCAGTTCGATGGTCAACGTGCAGATTCTTGATGAACGGATGAGATTCGACGATGTCCTGCAAAAGCAGATTGAGATCTCCTCCTTTCTTCAGGGCCGAATGTGCGAGCGTGCGATCAGCGAGCTCCACAACTGCATTGATGCCTTGGAGACGCTCCTCAACCAGAGCAGCCGCATCGACCGTGGCGGAATGTTGCTCCAGATCGGCTTCTGCAATACGTCTTTCCATATCGCCCAGATGCAGCACGCTCCAGGCGACGAAGGGAACGAAAGCCGTTGCTGAAAGCGCAACGATGATGTAGGTGCGAAACTTCATGTTCAAAAAGATGGATGTCAACGGCCATGCCGAAGGAGGAGCGCCAACGGCGCCGTGGCCGGCGCGTTCTAGACCTTGAGATGGATTATCCCGTCTATTCCTCCAGAATGCATCTGCATCCATCGTAGAGGCTGGAATCCATGCCTAAATTCCCCTTCCGTACGTCTCCCACTATTCGCTCTGCTCTGGGTTAACCCCATAGTCAAGTGAACGCTTTTTCCCTATGTGCCACAGCATTTCTACACCTGCAATCTTTTGGCAACTTTTTTCGGCACGAAGGATCGGATGTTTTATTTTGCCGCAATGTTTCTTTTTTAGGCTTATGAGTGTGATGTTCGGCTTCGGCCTCATCTACTGCTATGCATCCCCTGAACTGAACCACTTTGAAATCAAGGGATGACTGAAACATCCAACCAATCAGGAGTTACCGCATATGACTCTTCAGACCATAGCCCAGCTCATAATGCTGGCAACGCTCATATTGATGATTACGGGCCGCACGCCCATTTACATGACCGCCATTACGGGTGCGGCCATTTCTGCCATCGTGGCCGGTTTTCCGCTTGCGGGTGGTCAGGGCATGACCGTCACCAAGATGATCGTCTCGGGTCTCAACCCGGTGATTGCCGACATGACCGGCATTCTGCTCTTCATCGGCATTATGCAGGCCACGGGTTTCCTTGACGTCATCATTCGCGACATCGTCCGTGTCGGCAACAAGATTGGCGGTGGCGTTGGTGTCGGCGCTGCCGGCGGCGTCGCTGCTGGTGTTATCGGCGCTCTCACCGGCTTCACGCAGCCCGTGATCACCGCTGTCATTACTGGTCCGGCCGCCGTCCGCCTTGGCGTCAAGCCAAATCAGTCCGCCGGTATCATCGCCCACGCAGGCCACATCGGCAACCTTGCCGGCTTCACGGACCCGACTCAGGTCGCCATTCTTGCGACCGCAGGCATCGGCTACGGCCTCTTCAATGTCCTTGGTCTCATCGCGGCAGGTTCCATCTTCGTGATGTCCGCCATCCGCATCACGATCGACATGAAGCGCCGAGGCGTCAAGATTGACGCCGCCGAAAAAGAACGCATTCTCAAGGAAATCGAATCCCGCGAATATTCGACGACTTCCTGGAAGGCCTTCTTCCCGTTCATCGTCCTCGTCGTCGGCTTCATCGCCGGCATGCCGATCTTCCTCGTTGGCCTCGCCTCTGCCATGGCCACGATGATCCTTGCGCACTCCAAACCGAAGGAAGCTGAAGCCGCCATGATGAAGGGCGTGTCCCTCATCGCCACTCCGCTCGTCGCCACGATCGGCTTCCTGTTCATGTCCACCGTCATCCGCGAAATCGGCATGGTCAACACGATGTCCACGCTCGTTTCTCCGGTCATGAGCATCTCTCCGGTTCTCGTCCTTTTCGGCGTCGCCTTCCTTACGGGCTTCATGACGCAGTCCTACGCTGCATCCGTCGCCGTTCTGGTCCCGTTCCTTCAGGTCACCCTACAGGCCGGCGCCGATCCGTTTGCAGCCGCCTTTGCTGCCGCTTCGGGCGCCTCCCTTATCCAGTACTTCCTGACGGGCGGTCCAGTTGCCGCTCTTGCCACGGTCATTCCGGTCATCCCGGGCAGCGACCTCAAAGGAGCAAACGCCTTCCAGCGTCCGTCGATTCTCTTCGGTTGCCTGGTGGCCTTCCTGATCACCTTCTGCCTCAACCTCCTCTAATGTAGACAAAGGGCGGGAAGTTCTTCCCCGAACTTCCCGCTCTTGTTGTTTAATCAACGCCATCGAGGAACAGCCAAATGACGCTTGAACTGGTCAGATCACTTGATGTGACAGCCGTGATCGGCATTTCCGGTCACGCGGGTTGCGGCCACGCCCACAGCCATTGCGGTTTCGTCCAGGATGACTCAGGCGGCCTTGCCGCCGTTCTCGCGCTCCTGCAGCGCACCACAGGACTGGACTTGACGATCACCCGCGTAACCGTTCATACAGGTCGAAAGGGCCGCTTTGAAGTTGAAACGGCTTCGGGCGGCAAGGGGAGCGCAGCGGCCCGTCGCGGCATTACGACCGCCGAGGCCCGTCTTGCCCAGTTTGTAGTTGGCCAACAGGCAATCTGCACACAGGCTCTTGCCTCAACAGCCTTCGGCCGCATCTACGGACAGGGCGCCATGGAAGTACCCGTCGCACTACAGACTGCCATCGCTCTTGCCGCGCTCAACAGTTTCAAAGTCAACTTCCCTGATCAAGTCCTCGTCGCTGACGAAGGCGTGACTGGCAACTGCGGTCGCATTCTGGGCACCAAGATCCGCATCAACGGCGTCGTGGCCTCAGTTCTGGCGGTCGTCAACGCCAGTGAAGGAGGACTTGGACCAAATGAGGATGTCGAGGGCAACGTCAATCTGGGCCCCAAAAAGGCTCTCATGGACAAGCTCGGGCTCGCTACCATGCCCACGCTTCTCATCGAAGGCAAGGTTTGCGCCGATCCAGCCTCATCCTTGATCAGTCGCCCCACCTTCCTTATTCGCGCATATCCTGATGACGACAACGTCGTCGTCGCACAAAGTTACGTTGCAGCCGCAGCCAAGCTCGGCTATCCCAACCTCTATCTCGACAACCTTCTTGCCCGCAGTGCTGACGCAATGCGCAAGCTCGGCAACTCTCAAGGCGAAAATGTCATTCGTCTCGGCAAAGCTTTGCGCGACGCCAAAACGGCCGTTGAAAAGGTTCGTATTGCTGCGGAACTCAACGAATTCTGCAGTCAGGAGCTCGGCGGCATCACCTTCATGTCCGAAGATGTGCATCAGGTCATGGGCGGCGTAGGCATGATCCCCGGCACCTGCGCCTGCCTGAGCCTCTTCATTCCACACACCCAACTCGAGGAGGATGTCATTCCCGTTCTGTCCGAGGCCGATGCAGGCAGGTTTGCCGACATGGTTCTTGCAGCTGCGGAAGATCTTTCCAAACACCTCCCCGAAGCTTGTGAAGTCATTGACCGAATTCAGAAGCGCTACCATGAACAGTCTCAAGCGCTCGTTGAATTCACCCTTTGAATCTCTGGAGAATTGCCATGCAACAGAAGAAAGTCATCGTCGTCGCTACTGGCGGCACCATTGCCATGAAGTACGATGAAGCGAGTCAGGGTCTCATCCCCGCCTGCTCGGGCGAAGACCTTGCCGCCGCCGTCCCTGGCATCGACAAGCTTGCTCAGCTCGAGTTCTGCCAGTTTTCCAACATCGCCTCTCCTGGCATGACGCCCGACGACATGTGGCGCCTCCACCTCAAGTGCGAGGAATTTCTTGCCCGCGAAGACGTGACGGGTGTTGTCGTCACTCACGGCACTGACACGTTGGAGGAGACCTCTTACTTCCTCGACATTACGAAGATCAGCGAAAAGCCCATCGTTACGACCGCCGCCATGCGCGGCGCAGGCGACACCAGTCCTGACGGTCCCTGGAACATATACTGCTCCGTCAAGACTGCCGCCTCAGAAGAAGCTGTCGGTATGGGCGTCCTTGTCTGCCTCAATGAAACGCTCCATGCTCCGGGCGAAGTGACGAAGACTCATTCCGCCAATCCCGCCACGTTCCAGTCGCCCTGGTGGGGCCCTGTCGGCTACGTTGACCTCGACAAGATCGTCTTCCGTCGCAAGACGCTTGGCGTCAAGCGCTTCCATCCTGAAGCCCTGACCGCCCGAGTGGACCTCATCAAGGCCATGACGGGCTCCGATCGCGAATACATCGACTTCGCCGTTGCCCGTGGTTGCACGGGCATCGTCCTTGAAGGCTTCGGACGCGGCAACCTTCCGCCTCCGATGATTCCTGGCGTGGAAGAGGCCGTCAAGAAGGGAGTTGCCGTCATCCTGACGACTAGAACCCCGGGTGGCCGAGTTCTTGACGTTTACGGATATCCCGGCTCCGTCACTGACAGCCGCCGTGTCGGCATCGCTGCTGCAGGAGAAATTTCCGCCGCCAAAGCCCGTTTGAAGCTCATGGTCGTTCTTTCCGAACACCCTGAATACGCAACCAACCGCGACAAGCTTGAGGAAATCTTCGACATCTGATTCGCAGTCTGGGGAACTGATGAAGTCCCCTTTGAGACGGCCGACCGCTGACAAGCGCGCAACGGCCGTCCGTTTTTTATGTGCAAAAGGCGGCAGGAACGCTTAACTGAGCAGTTCTGCCGCCTTTCTCTTCTTTTTACAGTGCCTATCAGACCTCCTGATCCTCATCCCTCAGATCCCTCATGACGTACCCAACACCTGAATACGCCGAAATGATTCCCCCCTCAAGACCGGCATCCTCAAACTTTCTTCTCAGGCGGGCACAGGCCACGCGCAGATACTGAACCTCACCCAATGCATTGGCACCCCACACTTTGTTGAGAAGCTCATTGTGTTCATGGAGCACGCCGGGATCCTTAACGAAGAGTGACAAGAGCCTGAACTCAATGTCGCCGAGATGCACTTCCCGACCATTGAAAATGCACTGACGCTTTTCAATGCAGATCCGGATTGGCCCGTTGACGAGCCACGTGAACTCGGATTCTGACGGGGTGTTCTTCGCCTGCGTACGTCTCAGAACCGCCTTGATGCGCGCCAGAAGCTCCTCCATCGAGAAGGGCTTGCAGACATAGTCGTCAGCCCCAAGATTGAAGCCCTTGAGCTTTGAGTTCGAATCGGTCTTAGCTGTCATGAAGATGATCGGCGTTTCACCCAGCTCTCGAATTCGACAAGCACATTCGAAGCCGTCCATTTCAGGCATCATCACGTCCATCAGCACAAGAGCGGGCTTCGGAGATTGCAACTCCAAAATTTCAAGCGCGTGCATGCCATCCGCCGCAGAGATTACGTCATAGCCGGCACGCTCCAGATTCGAGGCCACGATGCGGCGAATCTTGGTTTCATCATCGACAATCAAAATGAGTGAGGGGGCTGAGGTATCCATTTTCCAAATTCTGTCCTTTTTAGGTTAGTACGGCAGCTCGATGGTGAAACAGGTTCCGCATCCAAGCTCACTGTCGAGTGAAATAGTACCCTGATGCGCCATGACAATGCCCTTGACGATCGCCAGCCCGAGACCTGTTCCGCCTCTCTGTCGCGCGATGGTCATGTCGGCTTGATAGAAGCGCTCGAAGACATAGGTGGCCTTATCCTTCGGAATGCCGATCCCGTTGTCCTGCACTCGAATCCGCACCTTGTCGCCATCCCTGCGCACGTCAACGTGAACGACTGGGGGAACACCTTCGCGGAAATAACGAGCGGCATTGCTGAAAAGATTGATGAAGACCTGAGTGATACGTTCGGGATCGAATTTGAAACACTCAGCCTCAGGATCGATGGTACGCGTCACCTTGAGCTCAAATCTTGCCGTGACAAGCTTTGCCGCCTTGTCGATCGGTGTTGCAATATGCATGATCTTGGGCATGAGCGAGATGTGTCCATCACGGAATCTTGTCAGATCGAGCCAGTCATCGACAAGCCTGCGCAGTCTGAAGCTTTCCTCCTGCATGTCCGCAAGGATCTGATCACGCTCCTCATCCTCCAGTCCGATCTGAGTGGCCAGCGTTTCGGCCTGAAGGCGAAGAGCTGTGATGGGAGTCTTGAGCTCATGAGCCACGATCGATATGAGCTGATCCTTGAGGCGCTCAACCTCCGCGTCAGCAGAAACATCCCTCACCAACAACCCAATATCAGGCGCCCCCGCATCGGGATTGGTAGACACGACGCTGAAGGCCGTTGCGTGATAGACCCGGCCCCCTTCATCATCCTTGGCACCCTTGACTGGTACCAGCTCATAAGTGCGACCATCCTCGAACTTTTTGGCAATCGGTGCAGGCGAGAAGCCGTCCTGATGTTTTTCACGAATTTCAAAGGCCTGCCGCAACGCAGCACTTACCAGACATCCAGGCTTGAGAGCAATCCCATCTCTGGCCATGCGCTCCTCGAGATAGGCGTTGAAACGAACCAGCACCCCATTGGAATCCATGAGAAGCACGCCTTCATTCATTGACGAGAACAGCTCCTCTAGAAGCTGGTGTTGCTGCACCGTTGACACGAGCAGATGATGATTATTGAGCTGAACGGCAAGCGAATTTGCCAAAAGTTCCAGGCTGTCACGCACCTCCCGTTTTTTCAACTTCTCCGCATCGGTCTCCAGCCAACCGTAGATTTTGTTCCCGTAACGAACCTGCACAAAAGCCGCACCTGACGGAAGATCCGGCCCCTCGTTCCCTTCCTGAAGGCTCGCGGACGTCCTAAACACCAGAGAAGAAAGCCTGAGAAGCTGCTTGAAGCGCGCAACCGTCTCATCAGTCAGATGTACCAGTGACGTGTCAATCGGTGCCAGAAGTTTCTGAATGGCGGCCAGTTCTGCATTTCGGGTCGTGAGAGCGTCCGTTTTGGAGCGCACCTTCTGTTCAAGGAGCTTGTTCATCGAACGAAGACGTTCCTGCGTTTCTACAATCTCCCGCCCCATCTTCTCAAATCTTTCCGCAAGCTCCTGAAGCTCTGTTGGTGCGTCCGAAGACATCGCCACCTCAACCTTCCCTGTCCTCGGAAAATCACCCACGGCATCGGAGAGCTCGCCTACGCTTCGACTCAACGGCCGGCTCACAGCGTATCCGACCACAAAGACAGAGCCGATGGCAAGCAGGAAGAAAAGACTGCCAACGATCAGGTTGTGCTGCAACTCAAGATTCCTAGCAGCCTTTGACTGGTCAAAAATCAGGTAATACTCGGTTTGGTTGAGTTTGACAGCTGTCCTGAAAACGCCATTTTTGTTGTCGGCCAACTTGTCATCCATCACGTGCAGATCGGCATGAGCAAGCCCTGCCTTGATTTGCTCGAAATCCGAGTTTTCAATGGCAAGTGACGGATCGGTGGCGAAAAGCACCTTCCCCCTCTCATCGACAAGAAAAGCCTCTCCCCCACTTTCCTTCATCGCCTCTCGCAGCGAGGCAGCCACCACATCGACAGGCATGGAGATCTCCATGGTGATCTTCTGAAGCCCTGTAGCGTCAAAGGGAACAAGCGTGACATATGGCTTTTCATCCGTAGGGGGCTGACCGAAACTGTAGGTTTTACCCGTATTGAAATCCTTGATCCGCACGTACGCATCGAGCAGGTCAGACTGAACTGTCCGATAGATCTCGCTCGCACCTGCGGGAGTCAACCCACCCTCCACATAAGAAGTGGTGAGATACTCATTGATTGCCTTGATCGCCCGATTGTGCAGTTCCCCATCAGCTGAATCGAGCTTTGTCTTGATGACCAACGTCGAAAGTGACTGTCGGTCCACGACTAGAGACGACAGGGTTTCGATGTTTTTTTGATACAAGAGAAGGAACAGGATAAACGGAATAATGACCGTCCAACCAATCAACCCCGTCAGAATTTTTCGAAAGCTTCGAGGCTCTACAGGCTCCTCGATGAAGTCGTAGGGGTTGTAGTCCTTGTTGAGGTCCTCAGGGAAGAGCGAAAAATAGCGGTTCCTGTACCGCATGTTGTACACGTCTTCCTCGGGATTGGGACTCGAGGGTGGAATCCTGTGCTCAAAGTATTGGAAAACGACGTCAAGAACGTTCATGGTGGTGTCGCTTTTTGTCCGGTCATAGAGTCGGACGGGGGCGCTCGGGATTGGAGTACCCACAACCTTAGCCCGTCCCACAAAGGTTTTCAATACAGTTTTCCCATGCCCTAGAAAGCGCCCGTCTCGGACCAACACCTGAACGGAATATGTCAAGATACTTCGAACGATTTTTTTGGATCGCTCGCCGCTTGGCAAGCCGTGAAAGCAAGCTTTCACGGCTACGCCGCGATTATGCGATCCGAAGCGCGTCAAGCCGCTTTAGGCCAATGAACGGCCTGCTCCCCACTAACGCGGGCCCCCTCCATTAAGTGGCCTTCCGGGCTTGACCCGATCAGCCTTGAGGGGCTATCGGGGTTAAGGAACTGTGAGCTAGCCATCCTGAATTGGGGAACGTTATCGCGAATCCAGCGACTGGGATTGCGCTCACGCGTCTGGAGGAGTACTAGCTGACGACGGACTTGAATGCACCGATCGATGCCCTTGAAACGACTCTCCGGGGTCACGTTGTTAATGCTTGAGGGCACCCACTGCTCGTTGTACTTCTTGACAAACTCACCGAGCTTGGTTCTGGCATCTTCCAAAGAGTGGTACTGCCGCTTTCCCATATACCCACGGTACTTCATGGTCTTGAAGAGCGACTCAATGAACGGATTGTCATTACTAACCCTCGGGCGACTACGTGAAGATTCCACCTTGTATTTGGCCAATAGAGCCAGCGTGCTTGCAGCCTTCATTGCGGCTCCGTTATCATGGCGCGACATCTGCAGGACATGCAATCTGGGACAATCTTCGGGACGTTCTTTTCCTTTTCCCTGATTCGTTCCCCGACGGCGAGTTCCCAGCCATCAGAACCTGAAAACCGTGGAATCTACACTCAGTCAGATTCGCCGAAGAAGAGCTCGAGGAACATCTGGTCTCTGGCCGTCGTCTCCGTAGACCAACG
>OJRO01000848.1_pt1 | contig 26148 bp, 26 predicted proteins | sample 1599221 | NCBI WGS metagenome assembly OJRO01 (sample SAMN03922449, study PRJEB24848) | human gut metagenome | isolation source: stool sample | host: Homo sapiens | place: Germany | collected 2009-11
CTATAAATTTTGTTATTATCAGAAAAAACTCAGGCAAAACCGGACTGTATCCATTGTTTTGCCTGAGTTCTTTTCATCTCTTACATATTCAGAAGGAATGCTCTGTATCCCTTTACTGCTTCATACACATCAGCTTTGCTGCTGACTTCATAAGGTGCATGCATGGAAAGTACAGCAACACCGCTGTCGATCACTTCCATACCATAATTTGCCATAATATATGCGATGGTTCCGCCGCCGCCTACATCGACTTTACCAAGTTCTGCGAACTGGTAAGTAACGCCTGCTTCGTCCATCACCTTGCGCAGTCTTGCAAGATATTCTGCATTTGCATCATTGGATCCGCTCTTTCCGCGGCTTCCTGTAAACTTGTTGAATGCAAGTCCCTTTGTAAAGAAAGCGGCACTTCTCTTTTCAAATGCTTCTGCAAACATCGGATCATAAGCAGCGCTTACGTCAGAAGAAAGCATTCTTGAATTAGCAAGTGCACGGCGTACCTTCAGTTCAGATTCACCTTCTGTAAGTGCAACAAGCTCTGCAACTGTATTTTCAAAGAAACGAGAATGCATTCCTGTTGCTCCGACGCTTCCGATCTCTTCTTTATCTACTAACAGACAGCATCCTGTACGCTTTGCATTTTCCACATCCAGCATAGCGAACAGAGAAGTAAATGCGCAGACTCTGTCATCCTGTCCATAAGAAAGGATCATGCTGCGGTCAAATCCACAATCTCTTGCCTTTCCGGCCGGAACAATTTCCAGCTCAGCCGATGCAAAATCCTCTTCTTCGATTCCATAGTTCTCTTTTAAAATATGAAGTACGTTAGCCTTGATCGTTTCTTTTTCTTCTTCATCAAGTCCCTCCGCTTTATCAAGTGGACTGTTTCCAATCAGAAGATCCAGCTTTTCTCCTTCGATCACTTCACTTGCTTTCTTTGACATCTGGTTTGCTGCAAGATGAACAAGAAGGTCTGTAATAACAAATACCGGATCAGACTCTTTTTCCCCAATGCTGATCTCTTCTACGCTTCCATCTTTTTTCGCAACAACACCATGAAGTGCCATCGGTCCTGTTACCCACTGGTATTTTTTGATTCCACCATAATAATGGGTGTCCAGATAAGCCATACCTCCGTTTTCATATAACGGGTTCTGTTTGATGTCCAGACGCGGAGAATCGATGTGGGAACCTATCAGAAGCATACCGTTTTCGATATCATCTGTTCCGATTTCCATCATGATTACGGATTTTTTCATATTTTCCGCATAGATTTTATCTCCGGCTTTCAGGTGCGTAAACTGCACAGGCCCTGTGGTCCCCAGTTTCTCCTCGCCGTTCATTGTGCAGGAAGATATCCGATATCCCTCCGCGGATTCTACATTCTCCGGTGGCGCAGCCAGGGCTGCGGTGGGCAGTAGGCTTATGACCATGACGCAGGCCAGCAGCGCCGCCAAGCTCCGTTTTCTCATGTCTTTGTTTCCTCCTTTGCTCGCAAAATATCCCCCTTCAAGGGAGCATGTTTGTCTTTCAGAACTTCTTTTCGCGGTTCTGACGATCCTCTGTACGCTGCCACGCCCGCAGGCCGCCCCGAGGTGCTACGCTCGGGTATAGCGGCGCCGTTTCCGGTCAGTGCCGCTCCCTCCCTTCTCGCCTTGCTTATCCAGTATCCGTCCGGGGCGGGATATCCACCCCTGTCTGGCCGGTCAGCAGCCGTGTTTGCCCCGCCGCCGGGGACCGCTATCCTCCGTCCCCAACTGCTCCGCATCCAGAATCTGCTCATAGGCTTGCTCCGCCAGGATCCGCACGTTCCGCTCGATCTCCGACCGGGTGGCCAGATACAACTTCCGCAGGCACCAGGGGTTGCACTTGGCCTCCTCCACCCGCTTGTCAGACGGCAGGTAGTGATAGAAGGCCCGCAGCTTGGCACCGTACATCTGCACCGTGTTCCGGCTCCTCCCCCGGCGGGAGAGTGTCTCCAGATAGGACCGGATCATCTCTGATGTGATGACAGCGCCAGTCTGCTCCCCAGTCTCTGGCAGCCTGGCTGCCTCCGCGCACTGCATATTCACACCCCCTGTCAACGGAATTCGCATTCCATCCCGCGCCCGACCAAGCTGGCGCAAGAAGCTCCGCAGAACAAGTGCGAAAAAAGCCCGTGCGGCTGGCACGGGCGTAAAAAATGGCGCAGGGACCAAGGCCGGACAAAATTTGACATTTTTCCGGCTTTTTTCTGCTGCCCAAAGCGGCAAAATCCCTTGCGGTTAGCTGTCCTTTGTGCTAAAATTTGTCTATTGATATGTAGGACGAACTATTTTTTCACGATCATTTGTGTCGGAATGCGAATTCCGTGATTAGGAGATCAGTCCCAGCCGGTCCAGCGTCCGCTGGTGTTCTGCGCCAGAGGTCACCAGGTAGATGCGGGTGGTCTCGATGCTGCTGTGGCCCAGCAGGTCCGCCAGCTTGACGATGTCCCGGCTGGTCCGGTAGAACACCATAGCAAACAGGTGCCGCAGATTGTGGGGGAACACCTTGCGCGGGTCCACCCCGGCGCGCCCGCACAGCCGCTTCATCTCCGCCCAGATCTGCCGGCGGCCCAGCTCTTTTCCGCTTTTGGTGCGAAAGATTGCACCGGAGGCGGTTTTTTGTTTTTGGGCGTATTGGAGCAGCTTCCGGCAGAGCTTTTCCGGCAATAGGATGGTGCGGATCTTGCCCTTGAGGGAGATCTCGGCCTTGCCCTGCCGGGCGGCCTCCACCGTGAGATACCGCACCTCGCTGACCCGGATGCCCGTGGCCCCCATGGCTTCCACCAGCAGGCCCAGCCGCTCCTGTCCCAGCCGGTGCGCCGTGTCCAGCAGGCGCTGGTACTCCGCCTTCGTCAGTTCCCGGCCGGCGTCCCGGAACAGTCGCCGCTGGACCCTCAGGAATTTCACCCGGCAGCCGCCGAGGCCCAGGAACTCCAGCAGGCTGTTCAGTGCGGAGAGCTTGGCGTTGATGCTGGCGGGGGCGTAGCCCCGCTCCACCAGATGAGCCTTCCACGCCGCGCTCAACCCTTTGCTGATCTCCCGCCCGTCCAGCCAGCGTGCGAAGGCCCGGATGTCCCGGAGATACTTCTCCATAGTGGCTTCGCTCTTCTCCTCCAGCCGGAGGTGGCGGGCAAATGCCTGGATTTGCAGGGGAGTCAGTCTGTCTTCGGTCATAAGATGCCTCCTTTTGTGATTTCACAACGATATTTTACCGGATGTGCAAATATAACAAGGCCCACAGCGGCAGCTGCCGCTGTGGGCCTTGTTATTTTAGTGCCGTAATTGTAAGATTTCCTCCAGTTCCAAAAAGCTATACGCGGATCTGCCAGTTTTTCTATGAAGGGACGCGCCTCCTCCCGTTTTACGGCGAACATGATACCAGAGGCCGTACCGGAAGTCGGTATGTAGAAAAACGTATACGCAAGTTCTTGATTCCGCAAAGGTTCTATCTTTCAATACCATCTCAAACGGCTCAGATAGTGCATGTCTGTATTCCTTCCGGAACAGCGGCATGGAATTCCATACCGCTGTCGTTCTAAAAATACTTCTCTTTTTCTGTCAGGGTCTCATTTCCGATGATATTCTCTAAACTGTCCCATTTTTAGCTGATAGCTTCGATTCCCGCCCCTGGTCACGATGGCCCCCTGAAATCAGATCATTCAGATAATCTCTTGTACAGGGCGGCTTCAGGCCAATAGACTCTGCAGTTTCCGATGCTTTGCTTCGGAATGATCGGCCAGGTATGTCATGATGGTCTCTTCCACCCTTACTCTTATCGCTGTTTTTCTTAAGGAAGAGCTCCAGCAGAGTCCACTCCGGCTCAAACCGCTCTGTGATTACAGGCGCCATACGTAAAAGATATTGCGATGCCACTGCCGGCATGTTCGCCGACATCAATGAGGCTGCATATTTTCAGTATCGTCCCATTGCGGGAATCGAAGACGCCACCTCTCTTTGCCTCGTTGATTTCCATGCGAACACTACTGGGGTTCGCCATGGTGATGGCGTCCCATTCTTTGATGACCACTCCGAGTCCCGGCAGCTCGCTTCGGGAGCCCTTGATTCCCCTGAGAAACATACTGTCAAGGCCCGGCGGATGTTGCGCCGCAAAGGCAATGGCAATATCATACCGCAGAAATTTGAATCGTTTTTCCCGGTTCTATTGCAGAAAATCGCCGCACCGGACAGCGACAAAGCCGGAAAAGCCCCCGAAAACGCGGAATGCTTTTTCCTTTTGAGTGGAGCGATTGTTTCTTGACGGTTTCTTTTGTGAAAAGCTTTCAATTTTCACAGCTTCTTTCCAAGAATTTGGATATCTTTTCCACTTTTTATAGAATTCGTTGAAAATACTTTACAGGATACACGCTTTTTTGATATGATAAAAAAGTAACAAATCAGAAGTACTATGCTCATTTCTGGGAGCTCATCTCTACGCCGCATCAATCCCAGGATCGGAGGAAAATCGGATGAAAAAATTTTTAACAGCGATTTTAGTCGCAGCAGCTCTTTTCACAACTGTCGGCTGCAGCGGCCGGCCCGCCACGACAGCGGATGTTCTCCAGAGTTCCGCGGATGCGGAGGAAGGTTCGTCCCATGACAGCCAGGGCAGCCTCCGCACCGGCCTCTATGCGGTGGGCTCCCTATCCTCCAGCGCCAGTGCGGGAGAGGAGGACGGTCTGATCCAAACGGATGTGACGATCGTCGCCGTCACCGTGGATGAGACGGGCGTCATCACTGACTGCGTGATCGACGCCGTACAGGCAAAGGCAAATTTTGACAGCCAGGGCCAGCTCCTCACGGATCTCACCGTCCCGGTGCCCAGCAAAAATGAACTGGGCGCTGATTACGGCATGGGCAGCATCAGCGGCATCGGAAAAGAGTGGAACGAGCAGGCCCAGGCTCTGGCGGACTATGTAGTGGGCAAGACGGCCGATGAGGTGCTGGGCATTGCCGTGGATGAGGCCACCAAGCCCGCAGAGGCGGACCTGGCCTCCAGCGTCACCATCTCCATCGGCGGCTTCCAGGCCCTGCTGGAAAAACTCCGGTGAGGCTCCGGCTGCTGTCCCTGCTGCTCCCCTGCCTCCTTCTGACCGCCTGCGCCGCTCCGGAGGAGGTGGAGACGAGGCCCAAGCAATATCAGGCGACCTTTCTGGACGTGTTCGATACAGTGACCACGGTCATGGGCTATGCGGAGAGCCAGGAGGTCTTTACAGAGACGGCGGAGATGGCTCACGATCTGCTGCTGGAATACCACCAGCTCTACGACATTTACAACGACTATGAGGGGATCCACAACCTCAAGACCGTCAATGACCAGGCGGGGATCGCCCCGGTGACGGTGGATGCGCGGATCCTGGATCTGCTGCTCCTGTGCCGGGACCTGTATGCGGACAGCGGCGGCAAGGTGAATGCCGCCATGGGGAGCGTCCTTCTGCTGTGGCACGAGGCCCGTGAGGCGTCCGTCAACGACCCGGAGCATGCCTATCTCCCAGAGGAGGATGCTATCCAGGCCGCGTTGGAGCATACCTCCTTTGACAATGTCGTGCTGGATGAAGCGGCCTCCACGGTGTATCTGACGGACCCGGCACAGCGCCTGGACGTGGGGGCTGTCGCCAAGGGGTACGCCGCCGGTGCCGTGGCCGCCGCACTGCCGACGGGCATGGTGCTGAGTTTGGGCGGCAACGTCTACGTCACGGGCCCCAAACCCGACGGCAGCCCCTGGGTGATCGGCGTCCAGAACCCTGATGGGGACGACACGGAGTATGTCCAGCGCCTGGATATCACCAGCGGCGCGGTGGTCACCAGCGGGGACTATCAACGGTATTACACGGTGGACGGCGTCGCCTACCACCATATCATAGACCCGGATACCGGCTGGCCCGCCCGGCATTACCGGTCCGTGACGGTCATCTGCGCGGACTCGGGGCTGGCAGACGCCCTCTCCACGGCGGCATTCATCATGGATGAGGAGAGCGGCCGGATCCTGCTGGAGACGTATGGCGCAGAGGCGTTGTGGGTCTACGCAGACGGCTCCGCCTCCTGGACGGGGGGCTGTGACGCCTATTTTCATTCATAAACGGAACATGAGGAGAGGTGAGATCATATGCTGCGAAAGCAAACCTTCTGGGGTGGCGTCCACCCCGCGGGGCGCAAGGAGCTGTCCAGCGGAGCACCGCTGGAGGACTGCCCGCCGCCGCGGGAGGTGGTCATTCCGCTGCTCCAGCATATCGGAAAGCCCTGCACGCCCCTGGTAAAGGCCGGGGACCATGTGGACATGGGGCAGAAGATCGGTGACGGCGAGGGACTGTGCGTCCCTGTTCACGCCTCGGTGTCAGGCACCGTGAAGGCCGTGGAGCCCCGGAGCCACCCCAGCGGCCAGCCCCATCTGGCTGTGGTGATCGAGAACGACTTTCAGAACACCTACCACAGCGCGGTCCCGCCCTGCGCCGACACGGATGCCCTGGACGCCGACGCCTTGATCCGCCGCATTCGAGAGGCCGGGCTGGTGGGCATGGGCGGTGCCACGTTCCCCACCGATATCAAGGCGAACATCGGGAAGGTGGAGACCCTGATCGCCAACGCCTGTGAGTGTGAGCCCTATATCACGGCGGATGACGCCCTACTCTGCACGGATGCGGACCAGGCGATTCGCGGACTGCGGCTGCTGCGGCAGCTGCTGAAGCCCCGGCGGACAGTGATCGCCATTGAGGACAACAAGGAGCGGGCCGTTTCGATCCTGACGGACAAGCTGAAGCAGCAGGACGAGGTGGAACTGGTCGTGCTGCCCACCCGCTACCCCCAGGGGGCGGAGAAGCAGCTCATCCAGGCAGTCACCGGCCGCCAGGTCCCCTCCGGCGGATTTCCCAAGGATGTGGGGTGTGCGGTCTTCAACATCGCCACCTGCGCCAGCGTATGCCGGGCCGTGGCGGACGGGGAGCCCATCCTCCGCCGGATCGTCACGATCACCGGCCACGGGATCAAGGAGCCGAAAAACCTGATCGTCCCCATCGGGACGCCTTTCGCCCACGCCATCGAGGCGGCGGGCGGCCTGCAGGGGGATGTGTGGAAGGTCATCGCCGGAGGCCCCATGATGGGCCGTTCCCAGGCGGATCTCTCCACGCCGGTAATCAAGGGCACCAACGCCATTGTGGCGCTGACCAGCGCCGATGACCTGGAGTCTCCCCACCCCTCCTGCATCCGCTGCGGCAGGTGCGTGTCCGTCTGCCCGATGGGGCTCCAGCCGCTGTACCTCTATCGCTTCTCCCGCTGCCGGGATGTGGGAATGCTTCGGCAATACAGCATTCTGGACTGCGTGGAGTGCGGCTGCTGCGCCTACACTTGCCCGGGGAAGCTGCCCATCGTGGCGGCGATCCGGGAGGGAAAACAGCGGGTAAGGGAGGAACCATCATGAGGTTTGCCATGTCTTCATCCCCGCATATCCGCTGCGGCGACAACACCCGGCGGATCATGCTGGACGTTTTGATCGCGCTGCTGCCCACCCTCCTGGCGGGAACGATCTTCTTCGGGCTCCGCTGCCTGCTGCTTGCGGCGGTATCCATTGCGGCCGCAGGATTGGCCGAGGCGCTCTGGAACAAGCTTACCCGCCGGTACCAGACCGTGGAAGATCTCTCGGCCGCCGTCACGGGGCTGCTGCTGGTGCTGACGCTCCCGGCCACCGTGCCCTATTGGATGGCGGCGGTGGGCGCGGTGTTTGCCGTCATTGTAGTGAAGGCTGCCTTCGGTGGCCTGGGCCAGAACATTTTCAATCCCGCGCTGGCGGCCCGCGCCCTGCTGCTGTTGCTGTTTCCCGCGTCCATGACCCGCTTTGTGGCGCCAGGAACATCCATCCCTCTCGACCTGCGTTCCGCAGACGTGGTCACAGCCGCCACGCCCCTCCACAGCATGGTGATGCCCGCGCTGCCGGACGTCCCGCTTTCGGAGATGTTCCTGGGCAGCATCGGTGGGTGTATCGGTGAGGTCTCCGCGCTGGCGCTGCTGATCGGGGGCGGATATCTGGTGGTCCGCGGGGTCATCAAGCTGCGGATCCCCGTCAGCTATCTCGGAACGATGGCGGTCCTGAGCTTCGCCTTCGCACCGATGGAACCGCTTCGGTGGATGCTGTACAGTCTTCTGGGCGGCGGGGTCCTGCTGGGGGCCCTCTTCATGGCATCGGACTACGCCACCTCCCCCGCCACGCCCGGCGGGCAGGTGCTCTATGGGATCGGCTGCGGCGTGCTGACCGTGCTCTTCCGCTCCGTCGGTCTCTACCCGGAGGGTGTCACCTACGCGATTTTACTGATGAATGCCGCGTCCTGGCTGCTGGAGCGCTTCACGCCCACCCGCCTGTTCGGCGCGCCGCAACGGAAAGGAGGCCTTCGATGAAGGCAAAAGAGCTGCTTGTCAGTGCCGGTTCCCTGCTGCTTGCCGGCCTGATCCTGGTAGTGGCTGGGAATGCCGTGGCTCCCGCCGCGGCCGCAAACGCCGCAGCGGAGCAACAGGAGATGATGGAGACCCTGCTTCCCGGAAGCACGGTCTTCACCCCGGAAGAGGACACGGGGACCGATGCCAATATTACGGCCGTCTGGAAAGGGGAAGGCGGCTGGATCATAGAGACCACTGTGGACGGCTATGCCGGCCCCATCCGCCAGTGGACCGGTGTGGACAGCAATGGCCATGTAACAGGTCTGGTGGTCCGGGACATGGAGGAGACCTTCGGCCTGGGCCGGAACGCATTGACGGACATTGATTTTCTGGTGCAGTTCGTCGGCACCTCCGGAGAGGCGGAGGTGGGCGGTGGTGTGGACGCGATCACCGGCGCCACCGTCACCTCGCGGGCGGTTGCCCGTGGCGTCAGTTCCGCCTGCGCGTATGTCACCGGTGCAGATGTCAGCACGTCTGCGACAGAGTGGGGAGGTTGATGCTGTTTGAAAAAGATCATTGTATCGCCGCTGTGCACGGCGTCCATCTGCCTTTCCGTGACCTTGCTGGCAGCGGGTCTTGCCGCCCAGATTGCAGCGGCGCTGGTCCCCAACATCATCCTGCCCGCGCTGGACATTCCCACGCTGGCGGCCCTCTCTCTCCTCGCGCTGGTCCTGGAGGTGATCCTCTTTGGGGAGAACCACCGGTTTTGGGCAACCTCGCTGATCGTGGGCACTGTGGCGTTCGGCGTGCTCTCTCTGTGCGCCGGCAGTGTGCCGACGGTGCTGGACGCGCTGCGGGTCGGGATCCTGGGCGGCGCTGTGTTCCTGATCTGTGAGGTGCTGCTCCACTCCATCCTGGACCGGATCTCCTCCGGTGCCGCGGGCAAGTACCCCAGGAGCATGGCTGTGGTGTCCGCGCTGCTGCTGTGGCTTGCTGCACAGATTCTGATGAGTATTGGGATTTAAAACTGCGGTCGGGGTTCCCATACGGCAGGGCAGCGAGCTGCGTGGATCGGTTCGCCGGTACAGTCCAGCTGTTCTGCAAGCCCGGACTATCCGTTCCGGTACCGGTTGTATGCGGAGCACCGGAAGGCCGAAGCCGCCTGAAAAACCCTCCATCGCTAAAAAACAAGGGCCTCCGGCAAGATGCCGGAGGCCTTTTTCATATCCCTGAGAACTGCCGTGAGCTGTGAAAACATCGGACCGCAGCGAAGGATTGGGCGGCAACGTGATCCCGCAAGCTCTGTGTTCTTGTCAATACCGTTGCAAACGCGGCTTTGACGCAAGCCGTTTCAGCTGCCGGCAGGCATTTGGGGATGGTAGTCCATTTTCCCGTGGAGACCCCACCGAGTCTTCCGCACCTCTGTCCCATTTACACAGGGATCACCGGCAAGCAGGGATTTCAATGCGCCTCCCCGGGTGGGGGAAGGTCTCAGTGCTCCAGCAGGGTGAGTCGTTTCAGAATATGTCCGATGTCCGCAGGGATGCAGACAGACCGCCCCCGAATCTCCGGGGGAATATAGGACTCCTTCTGATTGATACAGGCATAGGCAGCGCTCCGGTTCTCCAGGGTCATCTTCCAGAAGGGATACTTGATGATGCCCGGGGTGTTGCCGCCCACCCCCAGCTCCAGGAACAGCAGCCGCCGTCCCCTGTGCCGCCGTAGGAAGTCCTCGTACCGCCGGGCGGCGGCATACCAGCCCGCATCCTGGACGAAGGTATCGTCGCACCGCAGGTTCATGGCCATGGGACGGCCGCACCTGGGGCAGCGTGGCACCAGCTCCGTGGGGATCCGCATGTCTCTCTGTTCTGCAAACATTTTGCGGACGGTCTCCTCGTTGTCATAGGTCTCCTGATGGCAGGGCTTGGAGCACTGCCACAGGCCATAGTCCCCCTGGGTGTAGAACAGCCGCTGCTTGTCGAAGCCCGCCAGCTGGAACTGGTGGTCCACATTGGTGGTCAGGACAAAGTAGTCCTTGTCCTTTATCAGCTTCAGCAGATCGCCATATACAGGCTTCGGCGCCTTTTCATAGCGGTTTACCAGGATCTGCCGGCTCCACCAGGCCCAGTACTCCTCCAGGCTTTCAAAAGGATAGAATCCGCCGGAGTACATGTCCTGGATGTCGTACCTGGACTGAAAGTCGCTGAAATACCGCCGGAACCGTTCGCCGGAGTAGGTCATCCCCGCAGAGGCGGACAGACCCGCCCCCGCCCCGACCACCACTGCGTCCGCAGAGGCCAGGGCCCCCTTCAGCTGCTCAATCGGGTCCGAGGAGACGGCGGTAGATGGCTGCGTCCAGGTCTTTGAAAACATTGAAGATCACCCTTTCTACGGAAGTTGTCTGCTGCTCCAGAAATTCCCGGACCGTTCTCACGGCGATCTCGGCGGCCTCCTGGTTTGGAAAGTGGAACTCCCCGGTGGAGATGCAGCAGAAGGCCACACTGCGGAGATCATGCTCCGCGGCCAGCGCCAGGCAGGAGCGGTAGCAGGCGGCCAGCTCCCGCCGGTCCTTCCAGGTCACCCATCTGCCCACGATGGGCCCCACAGTGTGGAGCACATACCGGGCCGGCAGGTTATAGGCACGTGTCAGCTTGGCCCGGCCGGCGGGCTCAGGATGCCCCTGGGCCCGCATGATTTCTGCGCACGCGTCCCGGAGCTGGAGCCCCGCCGCCGAGTGGATGGCGTTGTCGATGCAGCCGTGGCAGGGGGCGAAGCAGCCCAGCAGAGCGGAATTATCTGCATCCACAATGGCGTCCGCCCGCAGCCGGGTGATGTCCCCCTGCCAGAGCACCAGGCGGGGATCTCCTGCAGTGGGAGGCAGGGCATCCCCGTTCACCACGCCCTTTTCCTCCCGCTCGGCGGAGAGCAGGGCATCCTGGACTTCCAGAAATTTGGGGGCCAGGGGCATGGGCGGCCGGACATTCATCAGGGAGCGGAGCAGCCGCCGCTGTGAGAATGCATCCACCGGAAATGCTTCCGCCTGCTCCCGGTACTGAGGCATTTCCGCCAGAAGGGTTTGATTCAAATATTGTACCTGTTCCCTGCGATCCATGGGTCTCCTCCAAAGGAAAGATTCATTGTACGGTCTGATACCGGAAATGCCAGAGCGGAGATCGGCACAGAGCCCGCTTCCCGGCACTTGCAGAGGGCGTCCCCTTCTGCGGGAAAGCGCAGGCTGCTTCACCCCTCGCTTTCTATTGTACGGCGGGATTCACCACTCGTAAAGTACGCACAATGCTGTGACATAGGCACCGGGAGGTAACCAAGGGGCTGCGGGGCTTTCCACGGGGCGAAATTTTTCATCGCCGCCCCATGGGAGCTTGACAATCGCTCTGCAGGTACCATAAAATATGGATGATATCAGAGGATTTGAAGTGATCGGTATACAGGAGGGACCTGCAGATGGCAGCCGCGGCAAAAGAACTTCCGGCCTGTCCGGTGGAAACCACGCTGACGCTGATCAGTGACAAGTGGAAGGTGCTCATTCTCCGGGATCTGATGCCGGGGACAAAGCGTTTTGGAGAATTGAAGAAGTCCATCGGCTCGGTCAGCCAGAAAGTGCTGACGGCCCAGCTCCGGGAGATGGAGCGGAGCGGCCTGCTGACCCGTACGGTCTATCCGGAGGTCCCGCCCCGCGTGGAATACACGCTGACCGACCTGGGGTACAGCCTGAAACCCATTCTGGACGCCATGAGGAACTGGGGCGAGGCGTATAAGGCCCAAAAACAGGGGTAGCCCTCCCTCAGCGTCAAGCCGCCTGCTTTGGCAGCCTTTGCGGGGCGGTCCCGAAAGAGCCCCGACCCAGCAAAAAACAGACTGCTCGTGCAGTCTGTTTTTTGGATCCCGCCGTCCCGCAGCGGCAGGGCCCGCAAGGGTGCAGGCTTCCTCAAAGGGGAAACGACTCCATTACCAGAGTCAGGAGCGGGATCGTCAGGATCGAACACAGGGTGGAGGCAAACGCGATCTGCGAGGCAAAGACGGCGTCGCAGTCATACTTGTCCGCCAGAATAGAGCCCGTGCTGCCGGCGGGCATCCCCGTCATCAGGATACAGACATTGGTCAGCGTCGTGTCCAGGTGGAGCGGTTTGAGCAGTACGCACAGCAGAAGCGGGTACAGGACCAGCCGCAGGCAGGTGTACCACAGAACAGGCTTTGAGAACATGGAGCGGATGGGGGCGTCCGCCAGGATTGTCCCGATGACGAACATGGAGACCGGGACGGTGCAGCTGCTGACCGAGGCGACGGCGCTGTCCAGGAAGCCCGGCAGGGACACCGGAGCGGCCATCAGGAGCAGCCCCGCGAAAACGGCGATGATGCAGGGGTGGCGGACCAGCTTGCGGAAGGCGTCCTTCCTGCTGACGCTGGTGAAGAGGGACAGCCCCGCCGTCCACATGGTGAAGCGGAGCGGGATCTGGAACATGGACGTGTAGATCACGCCCAGATCCCCAAACAGCAGGCGGGCCACCGGCAACCCCACAAAGCTGGAGTTGGAACAGATGATGCCGTAGGAGAGAACGCTCCTCTGCTCCCGAGGGTACTTTCGGAAGAGCAGCTTGCTGCCGTATATGGACATCAGCTGGATGACTGCGGAAAGTCCAACCGCCAGCAGGCAGTTCCGGGCGAAGCCGTCTGGGAACGCCATCCCGCCTAAAAAAGACTCGACGATATTGCAGGGCAGGATCACATCGATCAGCAGGTCGGAGAGCATCTTCCGCCCCGCCGCGTCGATGATCTTCAGCTTTTTGATGAGTACGCCCGTCAGGATCAGAAGGAACATCGTCTCCTGCAGGGACAGCATCTCCCAGAAAAACTCCATCCGCACGCCTCCTGTCCGGTCCCCCGCAGGCCCCGGTCTGCATTGTTATTCATTATATACCACCCAGACGGGATTGCAAGCGCCGGACACTTCTGTGCTTTTGTCACAGAAATCCCGGTCGGCGTGTGGTATACTCTTTTTAAAAGAGCCGCCGGACGGCCCGGCTCCCGGTGCCGGGAGCCCCGCCGCAGCAGCGGCGCGGACAGAAAGGATGCGTATGATGGGATTCTTTGGATTTCTGCAGCGGCCGGACCTGGGACAGGGGCTGGAGCGGTTTGCCGCCACGCCGAACGCCCTGCTGCTGGACGTGCGCACACAGGAGGAATATGCGGACGGTCATATTCCGGAGAGCCGGAATCTGCCGCTGCAGACGTTGGGGCGGACAGAGCTTCTGCCCCCTGCCCGGGAGACGCCCCTCTTCGTCTACTGTCTCAGCGGCGTCAGGAGCCGTCAGGCGGCCGGCCTGCTGCGGCGCATGGGGTATACTGATGTGACGGATCTGGGCGGCATCTGCAACTATCGTGGAAAGGTGGTCAAGTGAGATGAAAGTCATCATTGTAGGCGGCGTGGCCGGAGGCGCCACCGCCGCGGCCCGGCTCCGCCGGCTGGACGAGACCGCGGAAATCGTGGTATTTGAGCGGTCCGGATATGTATCCTACGCCAACTGTGGTCTGCCCTATTACATCGGCGGCGTCATCACCGACAAAGAGGAGCTGACGCTTCAGACGCCGGAGAGCTTCTGGCAGCGTTTCCGGGTGGACATGCGGGTGCGCCACGAAGTCACAGCCATCCACCCGGCAGAGAAGACCGTGGACGTGCGGAATCTCGCTACCGGCGAGACCTTTACCGAATCCTATGACAAACTGGTCCTCTCCCCCGGTGCCCGGCCCACCCAGCCGGCGCTGCCCGGCGTAGGGATCGACCGCCTGTTCACCCTCCGCACGGTAGAGGACACCCTGAAGATCCGGGAATTCATCGAACAGCACCATCCCCGGTCCGCGGTGCTGGCCGGCGGCGGCTTCATCGGCGTGGAGCTGATGGAAAACCTGCGGGAGCTGGGCATCGACGTCACCGTGGTCCAGCGGCCCCGCCAGCTGCTGAATCCCCTGGACGCGGACATGGCCGCCTTCCTCCACGCCAAGCTGCGGCAAAAAGGGGTGCGGCTGCATCTGGGCTGCACTGTGGAGGGCTTTGCCGCCAACGGTGACCGGGTCAATGTGCTGCTGAAGGACGAGGCGCCCCTCACCGCCGACATGGTGGTGCTGGCCATCGGCGTCACGCCGGACACCGGCCTCGCCAAGGCGGCCGGGCTGGAGCTGGGGATCAAGGGCAGCATCCTGGTGAACGACCGGATGGAGACCTCCGCGCCGGACATCTACGCTGTGGGGGATGCGGTGCAGGTGAAGCACTTCGTCACCGGGCAGGACACCCTCCTCTCCCTGGCGGGCCCCGCCAACAAGCAGGGGCGCATCGCGGCGGACAACATCTGCGGCGGAGACAGCCGGTATCCCGGCTCCCAGGGCAGCTCCGTCATCAAGGTATTCGATATGACCATCGCCACCACCGGCGTCAATGAGAAGACGGCAAAACAGGCGGGCATCGACTGCGACAAGGTCTACCTCTCCCCCATGAGTCACGCCGGATACTATCCCGGCGGCAAAGTCATGACCTTGAAGGTGGTGTTCGAGAAGGGCACATACCGCCTGCTGGGCGCGCAGATCGTGGGTTACGAGGGTGTGGACAAGCGGATCGACGTGCTGGCCACGGCCATCCATGCGGGACTCTCCGCCCTCCAGCTGAAGGATCTGGATCTGGCCTACGCGCCGCCCTACTCCTCCGCCAAGGATCCGGTGAACATGGCAGGCTTTATGATCGAGAACCTGTCCCATGGGCTGGTGGAGCAGTTCTTCCCGGAGGATGTGGACGCCCTGCCCCGGGACGGCAGTGTGACGCTGCTGGACGTGCGGACCCCCGGCGAGTACGCCGACGGCCACGCGGAGGGCTTTGTTAACCTCCCGGTGGATGACCTGCGGGAGCGGCTGCGGGAAGTCCCGGTAGGCAAGCCGGTGTACGTTATCTGCCAGAGCGGCCTGCGGAGCTATATCGCGTGCCGTATTCTGGCCCAGCAGGGGTTCAAATGCTATAACCTCTCCGGCGGCTGGCGGCTGTATGAGACGGTGGTGCGGGACCGGACCGCCGCACAGGAGGCCTGGCCCTGCGGGATGGAGAAGTAAACAGGAAAACGCAAGCCACCCGCTGCCTTTGCAGCGGGTGGCTTCATCCGTTATTTGTCTCAGCAGTCGGACGCGTGTTGATCTGCGGCCTTCTGCGGGTCTGCGGGGTGCGCCGCCCTCTCCTGCCGCAGGGCCGCCAGAATGCCCAGGAACACCGTCCCGCACATATAGAGGTACTGAAACCCCTCATCGCCGCCGCTGGAGTTGAACAGGTGAATGGAAGAGGGGATCGTCATTCGGAAACACCAAGACGCCGCAGTACCGCAGCAGTCCATAGGCCATCCCCGCAGCCAAAAGGGCCAGTCCGATCAAAAGGCATACTCTGACACCCCGCCGGAAACGCAGAGTCTTCCGCTGCAGGCCCCAGCGGGCTGCGGCAAAGCAGAGGATGCCGTAAGGTACAGACAGCGGCAGAAACATCAGGGCCATCACCAGAAACAGTTTCAGCATACGACCTCCCTCATCGGTTATGCTATCCTCTCCGGAGCGGGAAGTCAACGGCACGCCTTCAGCGGGGTATCGCGTTTGCCGTCTATCATCCCGGCCCAACAGACCGGCGGCGCCACTACGCCGTTCAAGTATTTTGCCGAAGACAAAACCTTGGCGGGACAAGTTCGCCTCCTACACAAAAAAACAGGACACCCAAAGCTGGGTGTCCTGTTTCACTCTGGAGCGGGCAACGAGGCTCGAACTCGCTACCTCCACCTTGGCAAGGTGGCGCTCTACCAGATGAGCTATGCCCGCGGAACAAGGGGTATTCTACCAGAGAAACACCCGCTTGTCAAGACTCTTCTGCAAGATTTTCCGAATTTTCTTCCGCAGCAGCCGCGGCGTCTCCGCCCATCACAAACTCGATCAGCCCCACCGGACCCTGTGCCGGATAATAGGAGATCGTCCAGGGCGGCGTCTCTGCCAGACCTCGCGCCTCCCGGAGCTGTGCCACCGTCTCCTCCACCCGGGCCTGGCCGTCCTCTCCCCAATAGCCGACCCGGACCGCCAGCTCCGTGCGGCCCTCGTCCAGCGCCGCCTCCAGCAGGGCGGACAGCGCCTCCGTACTGGTGGCGTTCACCACCGCCTGGATCTGCTCCGCCGTCCGGCGGTAGCTGACCTGGATGCTGATCTCATAGTACCCCCGCTGGGACCGGCTGGAGGCGGTGATATACTCCACGGCATAGGCGCCCATAGGCGTCTCCTGCTGGACCTCCGTAGTGGCCTGCTCCAGTGTGTCCGCCACCGTCAGATCGTCCTCGTAGTTGTAGAGGCGGACCGTGGCGCTCTCCGTGTGCTGGCCGATGAGGATCAGCAGGTCGTTCACGATGTCCTGGTAGTTCTCCGCCCGGAGAGTCCCGGCGGCCTCGCTCTCCCAGAACTTGCTGCTGTGGGGCTCCACGGTGGCATAGTTCCGCTCCAGCAGGGCGCTGCACCCCGTCAGGGACAGGCTGACGCACAGGAGCAGGGTGAGATGGCGCATCTTCACGGCTCGGCGCCTCCTTTCCGGTCAGAATGGCCCAGGGACGGGCAGGGGCGCGCTTACAGCCCCAGGTCCTCGTCCACCAGCAGGACCTCCGTCTCCATGCCCAGCATAGGCCCCCAGAGAGTCACCAAGGCGCGGCAGACCCGCTCAGGACTCCGGCAGTCGTAGCAGCGGTCCGCCTTCACGGCGCAGGGCGTCTTCTTCCCCAGCTGCCGGGCGCGCTGGGGTGCAGCCACGTTCCGGGCCCGGTACACCGCCGCCTCGTAGGTGGGGGCCAGCTTGTTCCGGCCGATGACAAAGTACACCTTCTCATGGCCGAACAGCGTAGCGGACACCCGGTTGCCGGTGCCGTCGATGTTGACGATCTCCCCCGACTCCGCCAGGCCATTGGCAGAGGACAGGTACACCTGGGTCTGCATGGCCGCCTTCCGGGCGGCGTTCGCCTCCTGCTTCCAGTGCCAGATGACGGTGTTGTGGGCCGCCAGCTTGTCGTACACCCCCAGAGCGTCCAGGGTGGCGGAGCCGCCGAAGCCCACGGTCTTGCCGTCGATGGCGCCGTCCAGGTAGGCCGCGGCCTCCTCCGCCGCCGCAAAGGTGCGTACGGTGTAGCCCCGGCGCTCCAGGGCCTGCTGAACCTTCGTGAAATCTGTCATGTCAAATTTCCTCCTTCTGATAATCCCCAAATCCCTCGCCCAGGATCTCATGGGCGTCGCACACGATGAAAAAAGCCTTCGGGTCGATCTCCCGCAGCATCCGCTTGATGGGCACGATCTCCCGCTGCCTGAAGGCCACCAGCAGTACCTGCTTCTCCGCGCCGGTGTATGCGCCTTTTCCCTGAAGCAGCGTCACGCCCCGGTTCATATCCAGCAGTCCCTGGACCGTCTCCTCCCACCGGTCGGTGATGATGTAGGCCACACGAGAGGTATCCCACCCGTACAGGATCATATCCATGACCTTGGACAGCAGATACATCTGAATCAAGCCATAAAGTGCCGCGTTGACGGTGCCGAACACCACTGCAGCCAGGATCACCACCACCATGTCCGGGATCATCACCAGCTTACCGATGGGCAGCCAGGGGAATTTCAGCTTCAGCAGCTTGCCGATGATATCCGTGCCGCCCGTCGTGGCCCCCTGGGAGAATACCAATCCCAGCCCTACCCCCATCCCGGCGCCGCCGTACAGGGTCGCCAGGATCGGGTCCATCGGGGGGAAGGTATGCATCCATGCAATCACGTCAATGGCCAAGGAACTGACTGCCATGGCGTACAGGCTGCTCACCAGCAGGCGGCCTCCCAGCAGCCGCCAGCCCGCCAGAAACAGCGGCACATTGACAAGGATGGACAGCACTCCCACCGGCAGGACCGGCACCAGGGCGTTCACGATCTGGGCCAGACCCGTCACGCCGCCCATGGCGATCTGGTTGGGGGCTACGAACCAGTCAAATGCCAGGGCGTAGATCACTGCCCCCAGCGTGATGATACCGCAGCTCCTCACCTTCTGCGCCATAGATCTACTCCTTTTCTATCTGATTCAGTCCAGCAGATCCATCTGCCGCTCCTCGGAGTCCTCCTCCCGCAGCAGGGCGCCCGCCGCCGGGAGACTGCGCACCCGGTAGCGGCTCTGGTTGGTGATGGGCGTGTCCTCCAGCGCCTTCACCGTCTCCAGCTGGTACTTTGGCTTCAGGGTCATCACCGCCACCCCCTGGGTGGTGCGGGTGGTCTTGGGAGCCAGCAGAGCGGTGTGGAAAATCAGCGCCCGGGGCTCCGTGGAGTACACCGCCAGCTCGCAGTCTGTATCCAGCCTGCGGATACAGGCCAGGGGCGCCTTGTCGGAGTAGGCCCCCGTCAGCTTGCGGCGGTTGGAGGTGGTCTTGTAGGCGGTCAGGTCCACCCGGGCCGCCTTGCCGTTTGCAAAGAAGAACAGCAGGGCCCCGGCGTAGTCCGGTCCCGGCAGGACGGCGTAGATCACATTCTCGCCGCTGTCCATGGAGAGTTTCGCGGGCAGATAGTCCCCCAAGGCGCTGGCCTTGGTGTCTTCAAACTCGCTGAGGCGGGTCTTGTACACCTGGCACCGGTCCGTGAAGAACATGATCTCCGCGCCGTTGGTGGTCTCAAAGGTCTGGGACAATCCGTCCCCGTCCTTGTACTTCTGGTCCGCCGCCATTCGCAAAGAGGCGGGGGTGATCTTCTTGAAGTACCCCTCCCTGGAGAGGAACACATGGACGGAGTAGTCCTCCACCTGAGCCTCCTCCACATAGGTCTCGATCTCGTGGCTGTACACGATGGAGGTTCGGCGGGGCTCGCCGTATTTCCTGGCCGCCTCCGTCAGCTCGTCCACCAGGATCTGCTTCAGCCGCCGGGGGGAGTTCAGGGTGTCCTCCAGGTCGGCGATCTCGTCCTGGAGGGCGTCGGTCTCGTTGACACGCTTGAGGATATACTCCTTGTTGATGTTGCGGAGCTTGATCTCCGCCACGTACTCCGCCTGGATCTGGTCGATGCCGAAGCCGATCATCAGGTTGGGGATGACCTCGGCCTCCTCCTCTGTCTCCCGGATGATTTGGATGGCCTTATCGATGTCCAGCAGGATCCGCTTGAGGCCCTTTAAGAGGTGCAGCTTGTCCTGTTTCTTCTTCATCACGAAGTAGACCCGCCGCCGGACGGACCCGGTCCGCCAGGCAGTCCACTCCTCCAGGATCTGCCGCACCCCCAGCACCTTGGGAGTACCGGCGATCAGCACGTTGAAGTTGCAGGCAAAGGCGTCCTCCAGGGGTGTCAGCTTGTAGAGCTTGGTCATCAGCTTGTCCGGGTCCACGCCCCGCTTCAGGTCGATGGCCAGTTTCAGGCCGGAGAGGTCCGTCTCGTCCCGCATGTCGGCGATCTCTTTCGCCCGGCCCGCCTTGATGAGCTCCGCCACCTTGTCCAGGATGGCCTCCACGGTGGTGGAGTAGGGGATCTCGTAGATCTCGATGAGATTCTCCTCTTTGACGTAGCGGTACTTGGCCCGGACCCGGACGCTGCCCCGGCCGGTCTCATAGATCTCCCGGATGGTGTTCCGGTCGAAGATCAGCTCTCCGCCGGTGGGGAAATCCGGCGCCAGCAGGGTCTCCATCAGGTCGCAGTCCGGGTTCTTCAGATAGGCGATGGTGGTGTCGCAGACCTCCTTCAGATTGAACCCACAGAACTGGGAGGCCATGCCCACGGCGATGCCGCTGTTGGCGGACACCAGAATGTTGGGGAAGGTGGTGGGCAGCAGGGCCGGCTCCTTCATGGTGTTGTCGTAGTTGTCCACAAAGTCCACGGTGTCGCTGTCGATATCCCGGAACAGCTCGGCGCAGATGGGCGTCAGCTTGGCCTCTGTGTACCGGGGGGCGGCCCAGGCCATGTCCCGGGAGTAGACCTTGCCGAAGTTGCCTTTGGAATCCACAAAAGGCGTCAGCAGGGCGCCGTAGCCCCGGGAGAGGCGCACCATGGTGTCGTAGATGGCGGCGTCGCCGTGGGGGTTGAGGCGCATGGTCTGGCCCACGATGTTGGCGGACTTGGTCCGGGCTCCCGTCAGCAGACCCATCTTGTACATGGTGTACAGCAGCTTGCGGTGGGAGGGCTTGAACCCGTCGATCTCCGGAATGGCCCGGGAGACAATGACGCTCATGGCGTAGGGCATGTAGTTGGTCTCCAGCGTGTCGGTGATGGGCTGTTCCACCACCGCCGCGTGAAGGCCGATGACGTTGGACGCGTCTACCTTATGCTTGTTGTCGTCGGTTTTTTTCTTTTTGGGCAAGTGTAATCAGTCCTTATCTTGTATCCATTTCAAGGGGTTGTTGCGGATGTACTGGCGAACATTGGCTAGGTCCTCGTCATTGCGGATCACATGGTCATAGAAGCCCTTCTGCCAAAGAGAAATGCCCGCTTGCTTGCTGGTGATCCGCTTCATCTGCTGGATGACGTTCGACAGCGGCGTAGGGGCGGCAATCTGCCGCTCGTCCGGCCCGATGTGCCGGAGTGCCAAAATCAAATGCACATGGTCCGGCATGATGATATATTGATCTACCGATATGCCGGGGTAGTGATCCGGGATCGCTCGGATGGTTTCATCCACGATCCGCCCCAGAGGTGTCAGGGAGATTCGAGGCGGGCGATTGATAATCGCCCCTACGGCGGGTTCGATGGAACACAGGACCTCCTGATTCCGCTCCCTGGTGCAGATGGTGATGAAATAAGATCCCGGCTGGCTGTAATCATAGGACTCCAGCCGCAGGCGCTTCCGCTGGGGGCGTTCCATGGCATCCTCTCCGCTATCCGTTGATTGGGAGTGTATTTTCCGTTGTCGAAACAGAGGGTGCTTTCTGTCCCAACGGCTACGCATTTATTAACCCAAACAGCCAAAATACTTGAAATAATTCACGTATTGCGCATTTTCCGAAACTCTAGTATGCTGTATTCATAAAATTCAAAGGAGGCTGCTCCATGAATGAGACCTATAAATGGCTGTATGACTACTACGCCCTGCCGTTGATGAAAGTCGGCAAACAGGCGGATGCGCTCAAAGAGCGGATCGTCTCCCACGGCAGCCCTGCGGACGCGCTGTTCCTGTGGGACCGGCTGGAAGACCTGTGCCTGCTGTGGGGCACGGAGTCCTTTGCCATCGGGCTCCAACTGGGCCTGCGGCTCATGGCGGGCCAGCGGGCGGACGGGCTGCTGATCTCATAAAACTCTCACGAAATATCCGCCATCTCCAGGTACTTGTACCCGTTCTCCGCAATATGGTCCTTCCGGCCCTGGAGGTTGTCCCCCAGCAGCAGGTCGAACACCGCCGCCGTCTGCTCCACGTCCTCCGGCATCACCCGGATCAGCCGCCGGGTCTCCGGGTTCATGGTGGTCAGCCACATCATGTCCGGGTCGTTCTCGCCCAGGCCCTTGGACCGGTCGATCTTGTACTTCTTCCCCTCCAGGGATTTCACGATGTCGTTCTTCTCCTTGTCGGAGTAGGCGAACCACGTCTTGTCGCCGCTGTTGATCTCAAACAGGGGCGTCTCCGCGATATACACGTACCCCTCCCGGATCAGGGTGGGGGTCAGCCGGTACAGCATGGTGAGGATCAGCGTCCGGATCTGGAAGCCGTCCACGTCGCCGTCGGTGCAGATGACCACCTTGCTCCACCGCAGGTTGCCCAAGTCAAAGGGCGCCACGTTCTTCACGTGCTTGTTCTGGACCTCCACGCCGCAGCCCAGGACCTTGATGAGGTCCGTGATGATCTCGCTCTTGAAAATCCGGGCATAGTCCGCCTTCAGGCAGTTCAGGATCTTGCCCCGCACCGGCATGATGCCCTGATACTCGGAGTCCCGGGCCAGCTTCACGCTGCCCAGGGCGCTGTCGCCCTCCACGATGTAAATCTCCCGCTTGTCCACGTCCTTGGTGCGGCAGTCCACGAACTTCTGGACCCGGTTGGCGATGTCCACCGAGCCGGAGAGCTTCTTCTTCACGTTCAGGCGGGTCTCCTCCGCCTTCTCCCGGCTGCGCTTGTTCAGCAGCACCTGCTCGCCGATCTTCTCTGCGTCAAAGGGGTTTTCAATGAAGTAGATCTCCAGGTTGCTGCGGAGGAACTCCGTCATGGCCTCCTGGACGAATTTGTTGGTGATGGCCTTCTTGGTCTGGTTCTCGTAGCTGGTCTGGGTGGAGAAGTTGTTGCTGACCAGCACCAGGCAGTCCTCGATATCCGCCCAGGTGATCTTGCCCTCGCTCTTCTGGTACTTCCCCTGGTCCCGCAGGTACTTGTCGATGGCGGAGACAAAGGCGGACTTGGCCGCCTTCTCCGGAGAGCCGCCGTGCTCCAGCCAGGAGGAGTTGTGGTAGTGCTCGATGACGTTCACCTTATTGGAAAAGCAGCAGGCCACGCTGAGCTTCACCTTGTATTCCGGCTTGTCCGCCCGGTCCGGCTCTGTCTCGTTCCGGAACCGGAAGGTGACCCCGGCGTTCACCACCTCCTGGCGCTTCATCACGTCGGTGAAGTACTCCGCCGGGATGGCGATGTCCGTGAACACGTCCAAGTCGGGAAGCCAGCGGGTGCGGGTGCCGGTTTTTCTGGCCTGGCTCTTGAGCAGGGGCGCCTTCCCCAGCTCCCCCACGATCTCGCCCCGCTGAAAGTGCAGGGTGTATTCAAAGCCGTCCCGCCAGACGGTGACGTCCATGTACCGGGAGGCGTACTGGGTGGCGCAGGCACCCAATCCGTTGAGCCCTAAGGAATATTCGTAGTTGTCGCCGGAGACGTTGTCGTACTTGCCGCCGGCGTACAGCTCGCAGTACACCAGCTCCCAGTTGTACCGCTGCTCCTTCTCATTCCAGTCCACCGGGCAGCCCCGGCCCGCGTCCTCCACCTGGATGGACCGGTCTGCAAACCGGGTGACAGTGATGGTCCGGCCGTGGCCCTCCCGGGCCTCATCGATGGAGTTGGAGAGAATCTCGAACACCGCGTGCTCGCAGCCCTCCAGTCCGTCAGAGCCGAAAATGACGCCGGGCCGCTTCCGGACCCGGTCTGCGCCCTTTAATGCCGAAATGCTGTCGTTGCCATAGTCCTGCTTCTTGGTTGCCATTAAGTTCCTCCAAAGGCAGTGTCTGCCGTAAAATTCATAAATTTATTGTAGCACACCCGGCGCTGTCCTTCAAGTGCTCCCCCAAAAGACGCCGTGATCCCGCCCGCTTCCCGACGCTTCACACAAATTTTACAAAAATGTTATTGCGTAAAATTTCTCATAACCTGGCCGTCACCCAGCTCAATGCCCTTTTCATCGGGGTTTTGCACATTCTCCACAGAGTTTTCCACACCGTTATGTCAACTTTTGAAATATGAAAAAAATACCGCGCCGCGCACACCCCGGCCGGACGCTCCGTTTTTCGGATCAGATGCTTTTACAGAGCGCCTTTTCAGCCAGCCGGATGCCCGAAATTTTTTTGTGGTTGCAAATGCAATATATGCGCACATTTGGATATGCTAATATATTGCCAGAAGAAATCCCTCTCCCCTTGAAAGTATTTCAAAAAACGGAAAAAGGAGAATTCTATATGAAGTTCTATATCTGCAAACATTGCGGCAATGTCATCACCAAGCTCACCTCCGCCCAGGTGCCCGTGAAGTGCTGCGGCGAGGAGATGCATGTGCTGGAGGCCGGTGTCACCGACGCCGCCCAGGAGAAGCACGTGCCTGCCGTCACGGTGGAGGGCAGTCTGGTGAAGGTGGACGTGGGCTCTGTCACCCATCCCATGACCGCCGAGCACTTTATCCAGTGGGTGGTGGTGGAGACTGAGCGGGACGCCCTGATCCACTGGTTCCACCCGGAGGAGGCGCCGGAGGTCGTGTTCGCCCTGGCGGAGGGCCAGACTGCCAAGGCCGTTTATGCCTACTGCAACCTCCACGGTCTTTGGAAGAAGGACCTGTAAGCTGCGAGACACCAGACCGCCCCGGCGCTGCACAGCGCCGGGGCGGTCTTCTGACTTTTGAGATCGGATATATTTAGGATATAGGAAGCCTCTGTGGGTGCAGCATCCCCAAAGCGGGACGGCATGGCATTCCCGCTTCAGCCGAGCAGCACCAGGACCACGCCGTAAATCACCGAGGCCAGGGTGCCGAACACGATCACCGGCCCGGCGATCAGGAACATCTTGGCCGCCATGCCGGTGACGAATCCCTCTGGTTGTGTCAAGATAGACATACAGTTTTTTCGGAATTTTTTCAGCTGCCTCCAAAGTGGGGGGCGCTTATTGTTTTAGCTTGCCGTTACAAATTCAAACCCGCTCGAAGTACGCATATCTATCTCAATCTCTCCTGAAGGGTACACACGAACCCGCTCTACAAAATTTCTAATTATTTCCGGATCATAGTCTTTAAGCAGGATGATCTGATCTGCTGTTCTTTTTCCCGCCGCAAGATTACCTCGAGACTCATAGTGCTCTACCAGAAGCCGCTTGATCTCTTCAGCTCTACTTGAGAGTCTTGCCAGCTTCTCTGAATCTGTCTTCTGGATATCAGCAAATTTCTCTCTGCTTATGCGACCCGCTCGGTATTGCTCATATAGTTCAGCCTTTCTACTTTGGAGCCGTCTTGTCATATTGGTGTTAGCATCAAGCTCCGTTTGAATACTTGAAAGCTTTTTGTCAATGCATGCCTGCATCAAACAATGCTGCTCAAGGAAGCTCCTACTTTGTTCCCGCAGCATCTGAAGAACAGCTTGCTCAATTTGGGCCTGATTGACAAAGAGACCCGCACACTCAGCACCCTTAATACTGTCATTTTTCGGGCAAACAAGGTGTGGTTCCTTTGCTGGATTCTTTCGGAGCTTCCTCCCGCAGCAGCCACAAACAAACAGATTGTTGGCTCGGTTTCCGGCAGTATTCTTGTTAACATTCCGAATACGCCCTTGGAGCGCATTCTGTGCCGTTCGGAACAACTCCTCCGAAATGATTGCTTCATGTGTACCTGGCACTATGATCCATTGATCTCGGGGCAATGATCGCATCTTAGGCTTTCCTACTTCTTCTGTCTCTCGAGTATTGGTAATCATCTTACCGGTATAGCGTTCATCAGTCAAAATCTTTCGAACAGCCCCCTTGAGCCAGATTCCAGTCTCTTCCTTGACCACCCCATTATAAAACCCGCCATTTCGCCGTTTATGCTCTAACGGGGATGGAATGCCCATATCATTCAGCATTTGAGCGATCTCGCTCGTGGTCATGCCTGCAACGCAGGACTCGAAAATCATGACAATGATGTCACGAACCTGCTCATCTACGATCAATCTCTTTTTGTTATGAGGATGGACTTGGTAGCCATAGAAGCCGTTTCCTCCCCAGTATTCACCACGCAGATTGCGGGTACGAAAAGCTGAGCGCACCTTGGTTGATAGATCTCGGCTATACATATTATTGATGAGATTGCGGAGGGCTAACTCAAGTCCGCCCGTGACACCTAAGTAGTCATCACTATCAAAGGCATCATTGATAGAGATAAAGCGGACCCCATAAAGAGGCAGGATCAGTTCGAGGTAGTTTCCCATCTCAAGAAAGTTTCTTCCGAAACGAGATAGGTCCTTCACCATAATGCAATGAATTTCCTGATTGCGAGCCATCTCAATTAGCTCATCGAACTTTGGCCTGTCAAAATGTGTTCCCGTGACACCGTCATCGCAGA
>OJRO01000892.1_pt1 | contig 24963 bp, 16 predicted proteins | sample 1599221 | NCBI WGS metagenome assembly OJRO01 (sample SAMN03922449, study PRJEB24848) | human gut metagenome | isolation source: stool sample | host: Homo sapiens | place: Germany | collected 2009-11
CGTGAGGGAAAGGTGAAAAGAACCCCGGGAGGGGAGTGAAAGAGAACCTGAAACCGTATGTCTACAAGCAGTCGGAGCGAAAGCGACGGCGTGCCTATTGAAGAATGAACCAACGAGTTACGTGCACTAGCGAGGTTAAGTGGAAGACACGGAGCCGAAGCGAAAGCGAGTCTTAAGAGGGCGGATAGTTAGTGTACGTAGACCCGAAACCGCAGTGATCTACCCATGTCCAGGTTGAAGCGCAGGTAAAATTGCGTGGAGGACCGAACCTGTGAGCGTTGAAAAGCTTTAGGATGAGATGTGGGTAGAGGTGAAATTCCAATCGAACGCGGAGATAGCTGGTTCTCCCCGAAATAGCTTTAGGGCTAGCCTCAAGTAGTAAGTATAGGCGGTAGAGCACTGATCGGGCTAGGGGCCATAAAGGTTACCGAACCCTGTCAAACTCCGAATGGTTATACTGTAGAGCTTGGGAGTCAGACTACGAGTGATAAGATCCGTGGTCAAAAGGGAAACAGCCCAGACCACCAGCTAAGGTCCCCAATGTCGTACTAAGTGGAAAAGGATGTGGGGTCTCTAAAACAACCAGGATGTTGGCTTAGAAGCAGCCACCATTTAAAGAGTGCGTAATAGCTCACTGGTCGAGAGACCCTGCGCCGAAGATTACCGGGGCTAAAGTACGAAACCGAAGCTGTGGCTACGACTTAGGTCGTGGGGTAGGGGAGCGTTCTGTGAGGGCTGAAGTCGTTCTGTAAGGAACGGTGGACTTCACAGAAGTGAGAATGTTGGTATGAGTAGCGAAAAGAATGGTGAGAATCCATTCCACCGAAAGCATAAGGATTCCTGGGCAACGATCGTCGTCCCAGGGTAAGTCGGGACCTAATCCGAGGCATGGAGCGTAGGAGATGGACAACTGGCAGATATTCCAGTACCGGTAATGATTGTTTGAGCGATGGAGTGACACAGGAGGGCAGGCAGGCAGGAGATTGGTTGTTCCTGTACAAGCGTGTAGGGTGGAACGTAGGCAAATCCGCGTTCTGAGAGCCTGAGGCGTGATGTGGAGGTTCCGGAAACGGAGCTGAAGCTGCTGACCCCACACTGTCGAGAAAAGCTTCTAGTTAGAGAATTACCGCCCGTACCGTAAACCGACACAGGTATGCGGGGAGAGAATCCTAAGGTGCGCGGGAGAACCCTCGTTAAGGAACTCGGCAAAATGTACCCGTAACTTCGGGATAAGGGTAGCCGCTGTTGTGAAGTCTGAACAGACGGAGCATGAGGCGGTCGCAGAGAAGAGGCCCAAGCGACTGTTTACCACAAACACAGGTGCCTGCTAAAGAGAAATCTGACGTATAGGTGCTGACACCTGCCCAGTGCCGGAAGGTTAAGGAAGGATGTCCGGAGCAATCCAAAGCATTCGACCGAAGCCCCGGTGAACGGCGGCCGTAACTATAACGGTCCTAAGGTAGCGAAATTCCTTGTCGGGTAAGTTCCGACCCGCACGAAAGGTGTAACGATTTGGGCACTGTCTCAACGAGGGACCCGGTGAAATTGAAGTACCTGTGAAGATGCAGGTTACCCGCGACTGGACAGAAAGACCCCATGGAGCTTTACTGTAACCTGACATTGGGTTCTGATACATCACGTACAGGATAGGTGGGAGGCATGGAAGCGAGGACGCTAGTCTTCGTGGAGCCGCCGTTGGGATACCACCCTTGATGTATCGGAATTCTAACCGTAGGAGTAACGAAACTCGGGACAGTGTCAGGCGGGCAGTTTGACTGGGGCGGTCGCCTCCCAAAGAGTAACGGAGGCGCCCAAAGGTTCCCTCAGCGCGGCCGGAAATCGCGCGAAGAGTGTAAAGGCAGAAGGGAGCTTGACTGAGAGCCAAACACGGCGATCAGGTACGAAAGTAGGGCTTAGTGATCCGGTGGCATCCAAGTGGAAGGGCCATCGCTCAACGGATAAAAGCTACCCTGGGGATAACAGGCTAATCTCTCCCAAGAGTCCATATCGACGGGGAGGTTTGGCACCTCGATGTCGGCTCATCACATCCTGGGGCTGAAGTCGGTCCCAAGGGTTGGGCTGTTCGCCCATTAAAGTGGTACGTGAGCTGGGTTCAGAACGTCGTGAGACAGTTCGGTCCCTATCCATCGCGGGCGCAAGAGATTTGAAGGGGGCTGCTCCTAGTACGAGAGGACCGGAGTGGACGAACCAATGGTGTACCAATTATCTCGCCAGAGGTATAGTTGGGTAGCTACGTTCGGAAAGGATAAACGCTGAAAGCATCTAAGCGTGAAACCAGCCTTAAGATGAGATCTCTCATAGAGTAATCTAGTAAGACACCTTGGAGAAGACGAGGTTGATAGGTCGGGAGTGTAAGTACAGTAATGTATTCAGCGGACCGATACTAATATGTCGAGGGCTTGACTTAAGAAGTAAGCCTGAAGTTAAAGAAATTCTTCTGTTGAAGTTTTGAGGGTACAAACCTCAATTAAATAATCCGGTGGTGATGGCTAAGGGGATCCACCTGTTCCCATCCCGAACACAGTAGTTAAGCCCTTATACGTCGAAAGTACTTGGCTGGAAGCGGCCTGGGAGGATAGATAGCTGCCGGTTAGAAAAAAAGAACCTGTACCAATGGTACAGGTTCTTTTTTTCTATCTGTGTAATTATGCATACGAGCAGGCCGCAGGCCTGGCTGCCCAGCCACCGTGCCTAAAGGAGCTTTGCGACGCATAGGCACGTTTGTGGCGAGGCGTGTCGAACTGCAGGTTTACCTGCAGTTTGACTGAGGATAGATTCTTATATTACGCAGAGAAGTATATTGTGTAGTTTTCGACCGAATAGGGAGTATTTTTGGAGGGATAGATAGCCATGCTTGAAGGAGCAGAGCGACGCGCGAGCATGTGTCAGGCTTTCTAGCGAATTTTCTTTATTCGCGAGGAGTATATCGTTCCGGTCAGCAGCAATTTCTTAACGCAAATTTCGTGTGGAATCAAGACGAAGTGTCGCAAAACTCGCGCTATGCAAAGAGATTTTACTATAGTAGATAGCTTAGCGCTCAGACAATGCAACACTTCGATGATTCCAGACACTCATTTGCTAAAATTGCTATTCCCTACACGATATACCCCTTGCTCAATTCATCAGGATTTCTACCAAGCTTTTTATATTCGCGAGATATATATCGTTTCAATCAGCAGCAATTTTCCTGTGCCAAAAGGGCACGACGCAAATTTCGCATGGAACCAGTACGAAACTGCGATAAAATTTGTCAGAGAGTAACATTTTGTTACATACCCTTGTTTCTATGGTTCCAAATGCTCATTTGCTAAAATTGCTATTCCTTGCACGATATATCCATCGCTCAATTAACTTGCTTTCTTATTAATTAGCATCGTCCTGCGTACTCGCTTCTTGGATGCGCTAATAAAGAATATATTCTCCTGCTCTGCGAGCCTCGAAATTTGTCAACTGTGAATAGACATTGAAGCAATATAAATCAGTATTAAAGTTTTCTGTTTTGCACTTATTTACACAACAATGTATAATTTTTAACAATTTGTCAGCGATTTTTAATAATACACTTGCTTTTAGTTACGTAATCATGATATAATTTTTTCGGACTTTTTAGAAAAAAATTATGGAGTGATTAATTAGATGAGAAAAAACAATTACTTATTTTTGGCGATACTGCTTGTTATCATGGCTGGCCTATTTTATATAAGCGGACAGCATCCTAACACTGTTGATCCTGAAACCTATAAGCCTGCCGTATATTCGACTATCGGCGCTTTGCTGCCTCCGGTTATCGCAATTGCTTTGGCCTTGATTACTAAGGAAGTATATTCTTCTTTGTTCGTAGGTATCGCAATCGGTGCACTGTTATATTCCAACGGTAATCTTGAGCTTGGTTTAAATACTATGCTTTACAATGAAAACGGCGGCATGATTACCAAGCTGTCGGATAGCGGTAACGTTGGTATTATGGTATTTTTGGTTATTCTTGGTATCATGGTAGCTCTTATGAACAAGGTTGGCGGCAGTGCTGCTTTCGGTCAGTGGGCTTCTAAAAATATCAAGAGCCGCGTTGGTGCGCAGCTCGCTACCATTGCACTGGGTGTACTTATTTTTGTCGATGACTATTTCAACTGTCTGACTGTTGGTTCCGTAATGCGTCCTGTTACCGACAGACATCAGGTTAGTCGCGCAAAGCTGGCATATCTTATTGACGCAACTGCTGCGCCGATTTGTATTATTGCGCCGGTTTCCAGCTGGGCTGCAGCTGTAACCTCATCAGTACCTAAAGGCTCTGATATTAACGGCTTTAACATGTTCCTGCAGACTATTCCTTATAACTTTTACGCAATTACTACCTTAGCTATGATGCTTCTTTTGACCATCATGAAATTTGATTTCGGCAGCATGAAGGTTCATGAGGATAACGCAAATAAGGGTGACCTGTTTACTACTGCTGCTCGTCCGTATGGTGATGATGATGACAATACCGATAAGCCTAACGGTGCGGTTATTGACCTTGTACTGCCTGTAATTGTACTTATTATCTGCTGCATTATCGGTATGATTTATAGCGGTGGCTTCTTCACAGGCGAAAGCTTTGTTGATGCTTTTGCAGGTGCTGACGCTCCTAAAGGCCTGGTACTCGGCAGCATGGCAACCTTCTTCTTTACCTTCTGCTTCTACATGGTGCGCAACGTAATGACCTTTAAGGAATTTACTGAGTGTATTCCTGCAGGCTTCAGAGCAATGGTTGCGCCGATTATGATTCTGACCATGGCTTGGACTCTGTCCGGTATGACCGGTCTTTTGGGTGCAAAGTTCTATGTGCATGATCTTGTTGCAAACTCTGCTGGTATCCTGAAAATGTTCCTGCCCACAATTATCTTTGTTGTTGCTATGTTCCTTGCGTTCTCTACCGGTACAAGCTGGGGTACTTTCTCTATTCTGATTCCTGTTGTTTGCAACGTTTTCGGTTCCGGCGATACCTATGAAATGCTGATTATCTCTATTGCTGCCTGCCTGAGCGGCGCGGTATGCGGTGACCACTGCTCGCCTATCAGCGATACAACGATTATGGCATCCGCTGGTGCGCATTCCGACCACGTTAACCACGTTTCCACACAGCTGCCCTATGCTTTGACTGCAGCTTCCGTGTCTGTTGCCGGCTATCTGATTGCCGGCGGTATTGCGTACTTTACGGAAAGCTCCTTAGCGCTGATTGCTTTGCCTATTACGCTGTGCTTATTATTTGTAACATTGCTGGCTATGCGTACTTATATGCGTAAACAGACTGCTTAAATGAAATATTTTATGAACGAAAAGCTGATACAGAAATGTATCGGCTTTTTGTATGTTAAGTATTGCTTATCATATGCCTTATAACTATAACCGGGCATAGAAAATATCAATTTGCTATTGCCTAAATTTAGTATTATAATATCTATCACTAGATAAAAGAAAGAGAAGGTATTGAAGATATGCGGACAAGTATGGACATGCTTAATGGTTCCTTATGGGATAAAATATTTAAATTTTCTATGCCGGTAGCTGCAACAGCTATCCTAGAGCAGTTTTTTACGGCGACAGACGTAGTAATTGCCGGCAACTTTGCTAACAGCGACAGAACAGCGGCAATGGCTGCCGTAGGAACAGATTTGCCGATTATCGGTATGATTATTTTTCTGTTCTTGGGCCTGGCCTTGGGCTCTAATGTTGTTATTGCGCAGTCTATCGGCAGACGTGATACGGAAGGTGTAAAGAAGGCGGTGCATACTGCTGTACTGCTTTCGCTGATTATCGGTATTGCGGTTGCTGTTTTTGCACAGTTTGCTGTTGTGCCGATTTTAGGTTTGCTGGAAATTCCGGCAGAAGTTTTACCTTCAGCTGTGATGTACCTCAGAATATATTTTTTAGGTATGCCGATTATTTTGCTGTATAATTTTGAAGCTGCTATTTTCCGCAGTATCGGTGAAACGCAAAAACCGTTGATGGCGCTTATTGCAGCCAGCCTGGTTAATATTGTGCTGGATTTATTCTTTGTCTGCGTATGCAAGCTGGATGTTACCGGTGTAGCGATTGCTACAGTGTTGGCTAACGCGGTTTCTGCTTTGATTCTGCTTCGCTTATTGCTGAAAACAGATTCTATAATTAAGTTGGAATGGAGTAAGCTGCACCTTGATATGCCTACGCTGAAAGAAATTGTAAGCATCGGCTTGCCTGCAGGCATCCAAGGCGCAGTTTTCAGCTTGGCGAATGTTGTTATTCAGGGGGCTATCAACAGCCTGGGAACAGAGGTCATTGCAGCCTCTAGTGCTTCACTGATTCTGGAGATGGTAGCGTTCAGTATCTTCAGCTCCTTTACACAGGCGTGCACAACCTTTGTCGGGCAGAATTATGGCGCCAGACAGATGGCCCGCTGCCGTGAGATTTTACGCTTATGCCTGCTGGAGGATGTTATCTGTACAGGCTTTTGTATGCTTATCGTATTTCTCTTCGGAGACAGGCTTATTGCGCTCATCAACGACGACAGCGAGGTTATCAGGCTTGGTTATATCAGGGCTTCTATTGTATTCTGTGCCTACATTTTCAGCCTTTCGTATGATGTTATGTCCGGTTATCTGCGTGGCTTCGGCATATCGTTTTTACCGTCGCTGCTTACGATTTTAGGTGTCTGTGGTGTACGCTTCCTGTGGGTTGCCTTTGTTTTCCCGGTGTATCATGATTTCCGTACCTTAATGTATGTTTATCCTGTAAGCATGGGTGTGACCGCTGTGCTGATTTTTGCTGCGCTGATGTGGTGCAGACCGTCTAAAAGATTTGCGTAAATAAGTTAAAGCGTAATTTTTGCTGTAAAATGCTGTTGTAAGTGAATATATTGCTGATAAAAAGGAAATACTGCTCATTGTAATATGCCGGTACGCAAATGTACCGGCTTTTTTGTGCGCTAAAGCTAACTTTATTGTTTATCCGGTTGGAATTTCAGTATATTTTTGTTATAATGAGTAAAGAGGATTCAAAGGAGGAAGGGCCATGAAAATAGAATTTACAAAAATGCATGGTGCTGGTAATGATTATGTCTATGTAGACTGCACCAAGGAGATGCTGCCGAACCCGGGCGCTATTTCCGAATATGTAAGCCATAGACGCTTTGGTATTGGCAGTGACGGTCTTATCTGCGTTTGCAAATCTGACGTTGCTGATTTCAAAATGCGTATGTTCAATGCTGACCGCAGCGAAGGTAAGATGTGCGGTAACGGCGTGCGCTGCGTAGCTAAATTTGTGCATGACAAAGGTCTGACCGATAAAACTACTATTACGCTGGAAACACTTTCCGGTGTAAAGGAAATTGAAATGGTTGTCGAAAACGGTGAGGTTGTAGGTGCGAAGGTGGATATGGGCAAGCCTGTTTTCCGTGCTACCGAAATTCCGATGAATTGCGACCATTATATTTTTGTTGATCAGGCAATTGTTTTGAATGATAATCATGATGATGTAACCAAAGAGAAGGTTTTCTATAACGGTACGGCAATTTCTATGGGCAATCCGCACTTTGTTACCTTTGTGGATGATGTGGACAGCCTGAACCTGGAAGAGCTGGGACCGCAATTTGAACATCATAAGCTGTTCCCGGAAGGCGTGAATACGGAGTTTGTGCAGGTTCTGGACAAGAACACTGTCAAGTTCCGCGTTTGGGAGCGTGGCAGCGGCGAAACCTGGGCCTGTGGCACTGGTGCGAGCGCTGTTACCGTAGCCTGCATTATGCTGAACAAAGCAGGCAAGAAGGGCGAACCGCTCAATGTACATTGCAAAGGCGGTCTGCTCAAGGTTACGCATGAGCTGAATGACCATGTTACCTTGGAGGGTAACGCAGTCGCAGTATTTGACGGCGTAATTGATATTCCTGAGAGCGTTATCAACGAGTAAACAAATTGCTTGAACTACTGGCTGCAGGTATCGCAATGCTTGCAGCTAGTAATTTTTCAGGCGTTTGCTATAAATTTAAAATGATTTTAATAATGGGGGTTTTTCAATGGCATTTGTAAACGAAAACTATTGTAACTTAAAAGAAAGCTTTCTTTTTGCTGATATTGCGCACAAGGTAAGCGCATATGCTGAGGCACATCCAGACAAAAAGATTATCCGCCTGGGCATTGGTGACGTTACCCTGCCGCTGGCAAAATGTGTTGTTGATGCAATGGCGAAGGCTGTAGCTGAAATGGGCGTACAGGAAACTTTCCGTGGCTATGGTCCTGAGCAGGGCTATGATTTCCTGCATGCAGCACTGGTAAAATATTATGCTTCCTTCGGCGTTACCCTGGAAAGCGATGAAATTTTCATCAGCGACGGTGCAAAGAGCGATTGCGCTAATATCACCGATATTTTCAGCAATGCAAACACTATCCTGATTCCTGATCCGGTATACCCTGTATATCTGGATACCAACATTATGTGCGGCCGTAACATTATTTATATGGAAGGCAAGCCGGAAAATGATTTCCTGCCGATGCCGGATGAAAATGTAAAGGCTGACGTAATTTATCTGTGCTCTCCGAACAACCCGACCGGTTCTGCTTATACCAAAGAGCAGCTGGAGCAATGGGTTGCTTATGCACTGAAAAACGATGCTGTTATTTTGTACGATGCTGCTTATGAAGCATATGTAACTGATCCGGCAATTCCGCGCAGCATTTTCGTTATCGAGGATGCTAAAAAATGCGCTATCGAGCTGTGCTCTCTGTCCAAGACTGCCGGCTTTACCGGTACCCGTTGCGGTTATACCGTTGTTCCTCATGCACTGGTTCGTAAAACCGAAAGCGGCAAGGAAATGGAACTGAACAAAATGTGGCTGCGTCGTCAGACCACTAAGTTCAACGGTGTTCCTTACATTATCCAACGCGGTGCAGAGGCTGTATTCAGCGAAGAAGGCATTAAACAATGCCGCGAAAGCATTGCTTACTATCAGGAAAATGCACGTATTATCATGGAAGGCTTTGATAAGGTTGGCATTAAATATTATGGCGGCGTACATTCTCCGTACATCTGGCTGCAATGCCCGAACGGCATGAGCTCCTGGGAATTCTTTGACTTCCTGCTGGCAAAACTGCAGGTTGTAGGTACTCCTGGCGCAGGCTTTGGCAAAATGGGCGAAGGCTTCTTCCGCCTGACTGCTTTCGGCAGCCGTGAAAATACCATCGAAGCTATGGAACGTATTATTAACGGACTGAAAAAATAAGCTTAAGTATTTCAAGCCGTACTGTTTCTTGCGGGAGATAGTACGGCTTTTATGCAGTTATACTCATGTATACATTATATCTGTGCCGGAACGCTTGCTTTTTTGACAGTAATATAGTAAAGTATAACGTAACTTAGTAGATAATTTCACAATGAAAGGTGTGTTTTTGATGAACTTGAAGAAATTTTTGAAAGCTGCTCTGTGCGGCGCTATGGTTGTTGCAATGGCTGTTACCGCAGGCTGTGGCGGTGGCGATAAAAAAGCTGACAGCGGCAAAAAGGTATTGAAGGTTGGTATGGAATGCGCATACGCTCCGTACAACTGGTCCCAACCGTCTGCTGACGGCGGTGCTGTAAAAATCGCCGGCTCTAACGAATATGCTTATGGTTATGACGTTATGATTGCTAAAAAATTAGCTGATTCCATGGGCGCTGACCTGGAAATCCATAAAATCGAATGGGATGGCCTGGCTCCTGCAGTAGTAAGCGGCAAGATTGATGCTGCTATCGCCGGCATGTCCATTACCTCCAAACGTAAAGAGTCCGTTGACTTCACCAAACCTTACTACTATGCAACTGTAGTAGCACTGGTTAAAAAGGATTCTCCGCAAGCTCAGGCTAAGAGCGTTGCCGACCTCAAAGGCTCTATTGCTACCTCTCAGCTGAATACCATCTGGTATGACCAGATTGACCAGGTTCCGGACGTTAAAAAGCTGCCTGCTATCGACAACGTTCCCGGCATGATTGTTGCGCTGAAATCCGGAAAATGCAACTTGATTGTAACCGATATCCCGACTGCTAAGGCTGCTGCTTTTGCTAACCCTGATCTGACCATGGTAACCTTCCCTGAAGACAAAGGCTTCAAAACCTCCAAAGAGGATGTTGAAATCGGCATTGCTATTAAAAAAGGCAACAAGGAACTGGCAGACGCTATGAATAAGGTTCTGAGCGGTATGACCGAGGCTGACTTCAATAAGATTATGGATGAAGCTATTAAGAAACAGCCTTTGGCAAAATAAGCTGTATAAGAATGGAATAGCTGCGTTGCAATAACGAGTTACGCCATTTGCAAGGGGCGGCGGTTGTCGCCCTTTTTTGTATTAAATTAAGGTGGTGTATGTAATGCCGGAAACATTTTTTGGCTGGGTAGTTTACCTGCTGCAGCAATATGGCTCTGTCCTGCTGAAGGGCGCGGTCGTTACTCTGCTGCTGGCAGTAGTAGGCACATTTATCGGCTGTATTATCGGCCTTATTGTTGGTGTTATTCAAACAATTCCTTTGGAGGATAATGACAGCAAGGTTAAGAGAACTTTGGTGCGCTGTTTGCAGCGCTTGTTAGACGCTTACGTAGAGGTGTTCCGCGGTACACCTATGATTGTACAGGCTATGGTTGTTTATTATGGTGCAATGAGTCTGTTTGATATCGATATGTCACCGCTGTTTGCCGGCTTTTTGGTTGTTTCTATCAATACCGGTGCATACATGGCAGAAACTGTGCGTGGCGGTATTGAATCTGTTGACCCGGGACAAAAGGAAGCAGCAATTGCTATCGGTATGGACCATATCCAGACTATGCGCTGCGTTATTCTGCCGCAGGCTCTGCGCAATGTAATGCCGCAACTGGGCAACAACCTGATTATCAATATCAAGGATACCTCTGTATTGAACGTTATCTCCGTAACAGAGCTGTATTTTGCTTCCAAGTCTGCTGCAGGCGTGTACTACAAATACTTTGAAATTTTCTTCATTACCTGCGTAATTTACTTTATTATGACCTTTACCGCTTCCCGCCTGCTGCGCTGGTTGGAAAGCAAGATGGATGGCCCTAAGGATTATCAGCTGGTTACCTATGACCCGATGATGGATCCTTGCGGTGATATTCCTCTGCCTACTAAGAAGCCGAAAGGACGGTACTAAGCTATGGAAAAGGAACTTTTGTTATCAGTCCATGATTTAAAGAAAAGCTTTGGCGAGCGTGAAATTTTAAAGGGCATCAGCTTTGATGTCCGTCGCGGTGATGTTGTCTGCATCATCGGCCCTTCCGGCAGCGGCAAGTCTACGCTTATCCGCTGCGTGAACTATTTGGAGCATCCGACTGCCGGCACTATTGATTACCGTGGTACGGATGTAAATGAAGCTTTCAAAAAGCTCACTATGTATCGTACTAAGGTAGGCATGGTGTTCCAATCCTTTAACCTGTTTAACAATATGACCGTTCTGGAAAACTGCATGGTCGGTCAGGTTAAGGTTCTTGGCAAAAGCAAGGAAGAAGCTCGCACAACTGCGCTGAAATATCTGAAGCATGTTGGTATGGACACTTATGTAAATGCCAAACCGCACCAGCTGAGCGGCGGTCAAAAGCAGCGTGTGGCAATCGCACGTGCGCTGGCGCTGGAGCCGGAGGTTCTTTTGATGGACGAGCCGACAAGCGCATTGGACCCGGAAATGGTTGGCGAGGTTCTGCGCGTTATCCGCGACCTTGCTAAGGAAGGCCTGACGATGGTTATCGTAACGCATGAGATGGCTTTTGCCCGTGATGTTTCTAACCGTGTTATCTTTATCGACCAAGGCGTAATTGCTGAGGAAGGCGAGCCGCAGGAGCTGTTTACGCATCCGAAGAATAAACGTACCCAGGATTTCTTAAGCAGATTTGCTAACGCTTAAGCTAATTTTATAACGTAGCTTTGCTCTCTGTTTCAAGGTATACCTTGAAGCAGGGAGCTTTTGTTTTGCGATGAGCTTTTATCATAACCGAGAAATGCAAGAAGAAATTATAAGTCAACGCAGGAATTTTGTTTATTGCTGTAGAAATTCTATTAAGGCGAGGAATATCTCTGCTTAGAAAGAGTTAAAGGTAGTGATAAAAATGATGAAGGTTTTACGAAGTGTTTTGCTTTGCGCTTTACTGTTGACTACTCATACAGCATTTGCTGCTAAGGGCACTCTGTTATATATACCCATGGACAACAGACCGGTGTGCCTTGATTACACAGTGCAGACGATGCAGGCTGCAGGCTGGGATGTACAGCTGCCGCCGGCTGAATATATTGCCGGTGCTCAGTCAGCAGGGCAGCCGGAAAAGCTTTTTAACTGGCTGGAGGCTAAGGCCGGTGAATCGGTAGCTATTGTTGCTTCCTCCGATGCTTTACTGTATGGTGGTCTGGTGGCATCACGCACGCATGAAATTTCGCCGGAGCTTCTGCAGCAGCGTGTCGAACGCTTGGTAGAGCTGAAAAAGCAGCATGGTGGGCAGAAGGTTTATGTTTTTACCACTATTATGCGTTCTCCTAAGGCCAGCAGTGCGCCGACAGAGCCTGCATATTATAAGGAATGGGGCCCTAAGATTTTCCGTTTGGGAGAGCTGGAGGACAAGCTGGAGCTTAAGCAGATTAAGCGTAAAGAGGTCAAGGAGCTGGCGGAACTGCGCAGCAGCATTCCCCGGGAAATACTTGCTGATATGTTTATACGCCGCAGCAACAATATCCGCGCCACAGAGCTTTTGCTGCATGGTGTGGAAAGTGGCGATTTTGACTATATGCTTATCGGACGTGATGATACTGCAGCCTATTCTCAGGCACACAGGGAAGCACGCGAGATGGATATTTTGGTAAATGAGCTGCCGAAGGAGAAAATCCGGTTCTTCGCCGGCGCAGATCAGCTTGGCCTGCTGCTTTTGAGCCGTGCTGCCAACCGTCTGCAGTATGAGCTGCCTTTGGTAAATGTAACTTATGCTGCCGGCATGGGCGGTAAAACAGTGCCTACCTACGAGGATGATACTGTGGCCGTTAGTGCCAAGCAGCATATCTATGCGGCAGGTGCCTTCCCGGTATATTCGCGCAAAAATACGGATTTGGTTTTGGCTGTCAACACTCCTGCCGATGGTATGACGCATGAGGCGTCTGATGTAAGCAACAGCTACAAGGCATTGCCTGCTACCGTAAATTTCGTTAATAAGGTTGAACGCATTCTTAAGCATAATCATCCTGTGACTGTGGCAGACATCCGTTTTGGCAATGGTGCGGACAATGCTTTGGTCAAGACCTTGTTTGACAAACAGTTGGCATATCGTCTGGCATCCTACGGCGGTTGGAATACCGCAGGCAACAGCCTGGGTTTTGCTCTGGCGCAGGGTCTGCTGTATAAGCAGTTAACGCCGGAAGCAAGAGAAAATCTGCTTAATGTGCGTTATCTTGATGATTGGGCATATCAGGCGAATGTGCGCATGCAAACCTACCAGCAGCTTATCTGGCCTAACTATTGGCCCAACAGCGGACTGAATGAGGAGCAGCGTACTGCGGCGGAAAAGTTTATTACCCGGGAAATCGATAAGGTAAGCAAGCCGTATATGGGCAATACTGCCGAAGAATATAAATTTACGCTGCCGTGGAGCAGAATGTTTGAAGTAAAGGTGGAGCGATAAAATGTCGATGAAGTATACGCTTCGCTTTGCGAAGCCTGACGATGCCGAAAAGCTGCTGGAAATTTACGCGCCCTTTGTCATCAGCAGCGACAGGGCGTTCAGTGATGTATCATTTGAATATGAGGTACCGTCGGTAGAAGAATTTACAGAGCGAATCAAAAATATTTCTGCGGACTATCCTTATATAGTTTGTGAGCATGATGGCAGACTGTTGGGTTATGTTTATGCCCATCCTTATATGCAGCGTGCTGCCTACCAGTGGGGTGCCGCGGTAACTATTTATCTGGCACCAGAGGGGCAGGGATGTGGCTTAGGCAAGGTTATGTACGTAGCGCTGGAAGCTTTACTGCGCCTGCAGGGAATAGTTGTGACCTATGCCTGCATTACTGCCAGCAATGAGCACAGCGTCAAAATGCATGAGGCGTGTGGCTATAAAATTATTGGTACCTTCAATAATACAGGCTTCAAGCACGGCCATTGGCTGGACATGGTGTTGATGGAGAAGGTTATTGCCGAACATCCCAAGCAGCCTGAACTGATCAAGAAGATAGGCGAGCTGCCGCCGGAAACTGTGACAGCAGTTTTAAAAGAGGCTTCGGCAAGGCTGCAGTAATAGCTGAGCAGAAAACAGTTTTTGTGTATTAGCGTAACAGTATTTTAAAAAGCTGTTGTAAGATTTTAGCAGAAAAACAAGAAAAAGCACTGTCAGCTCTAACTGATATAAGAATATAAGTTAGCAGACAGTGCTTTTGTGCTTCTAGATGTTTTTCCAGGGGATAGCCTTTCTCTCCAACCATTGCAGGAACAGGTTAAAGAGCAGGCCGAGCAAGGACAATACAATAACTCCGGCCATCAAGCGGTCAGTAATCATCAAATCGCCGTAATGCAGGATAAGAGCACCGATGCCGATCTGGGCGGCAATCATTTCTGCAGCTACCAGCAGCAGCAGAGATGTGCCGGCAGCAAGGCGCAGACCTGCGAAAATCATAGGTAAGGCATTAGGCAGAACAACACTTTTCATCGTTTTCCACCAGCTGGCGTTAAAGCTGACTGCAACCTTGATAAGCAGTGTATCAACATTTTTGACACCGCTGTAGGTGTTCATTGCTACCGGAAAAAAGACGCCGAGAGCAATAATCGTTACCTTCGACAGCTCGCCAATTCCCAGCCAAAGAATAAACAACGGCAGCAAAGCGATTTTAGGGATAGGGTAAAGCGCGTTGACTATAGGATTGCCGATTTTGTCTGCGAGCGCCGAGGTACCGGTAACAAGACCGACTGCAAGGCCGATAAGGCTGCCGACAGCAAAACCGATTAGGATACGGTATATGCTGGCGGCCAGACTAACGCCGATTTCGCCGTCAGCAAGCATGGTAAGCAGGGCGCTGATAATCTGGCTAGGTGCCGGCAAAAACAGAGAAGAAACCAGGCCGCAGCGGCAGATAGCCTCCCAAAAGAGCAGCAGGATGATGATGGAAGCAACGCTTACCCAATGCGGATGGGTCTTTTGCCAATGCGTCATACGGTTGCGTACGATATATTCGTTAGCTGCGCTCGCAGCAGTTTTCTTTTCAGACATTGTCTTCCACCTCCATTAAGGCAGCACGCGCATCCTTGCTGATATGCTCCCAGATGATACGGACAAATTCCGCAATTTCGTCTGTGTGCTCCGTCTTAGCACGGTCGGCACGCGGAATATTAATCTGCAGTATTTTGCTGACCTTTCCGGGGCGACGCGAAAGTAGTACAACTCTGTCAGCAAGCATTACTGCCTCCTGAATATTATGTGTAACATATAGCGTGGTCAGACGCGTCTTTTCCCACAGCGTTACCAGCTCCTCCTGCATGATGGTGCGTGTTTGCGCATCCAAGGCAGAAAACGGCTCATCCATCAGCAGCAGGTCAGGCTCGATAGCTAAAGCACGGGCAATGCCAACGCGCTGACGCATACCGCCGCTTAATTGGTGCGGGAAGGATTTTTCAAAGCCCTTTAAGCCTACCAGCTCAATGTAATGCTTAATGCGTGCCTCCTTTTCGTCTGCTTTCATGCCTGCTGTTTCCAAACCGAAGGCGATATTATCGTGCACGTTGCGCCAGGGGAAGAGCCCTGTTTCCTGAAAGACGATGCTCATGCGAGGCTCATAGCCTGCAGCGACATCAGTAAATTTTACGTTACCGCTTGTGGGTTCCAAAAGCCCGGCAGTTATATTGAGCAAGGTTGATTTACCACAGCCGGAAGGTCCTACCAATGCTACAAATTCTTCCTTATTAATGCTGAGGTTAATATCCTGCAAAACAGGAAGCAGCTTACCGCTGGTGGTGGTGAAATCCTTGCAGATATTTGTGATTTCTAATTTCATTTTCTACCATCCTCCAAAAAGACTGGCGCTAATATATCAGTCGCAGCGTTTTGGTGCTAAAGCCTCGTCAACGCATTTTGCAGCTGTTATATTTACGCCAGTCTTGCTTTAATACAATAGTTTATTTCTTCATTGCTTCATCCAGAAAGCTGGTGTTGGCAACATCCTTCGCATCCAGTGTGCCGGAAATCATCTTGTTGTCAGTGTACCATTTAATCTGGGTTGCAATATCGCTGACAAGCAGCTTGCCGTCCTTGTCAATATAGGGCAGGCCTGCTTTAATGTCTTCAGCCGGAGCCTTAACGTATTTGGCTACAATATTAACAATCTCTTCCAGCTTCTTGGCATCCTTCTTTTCTACTGCAGCTTCGTAGTAATAGTTGCAGGCCTTGTTGTAAGCACGCATGAAGCGTACAGCTGCATCCTTATTCTTCATAAAGTCAGGTGAGTAGAAAATAGCAGAGGTCTGGTAAGGAATAACGTCGCCAACCTGTACGACCAGTTTGCCGTAGCCTGCTTTTTGCACCTTGGTGATGTTAGGCTCGTTTAAGATACAGCCGTCAATCTGCTTGCTTTCCAGAGCAGCCATAACAGCACTGAGCTTGCTCAGGGGAACAATTTCCACATCATTGAGGCTCATGCCCTGGGTTTCCAGCATTCTGCCAAGCATATAATGGAAGGTAGAGCCCTTTTGCGTAATACCGATACGCTTGCCCTTCAAATCCTTCAAGCTTTTTACACCGGCGTTATAGTTGTCGGTGGTCACAAGCAGTGCAGAAGAGGAATAGCCCTTTTGTTCACGGCCTTTATCTGCAACAATGCCCAGCTTTTGTCCGTTGGCTGCCATGTTATAGAGGCTGGCCGTAATGCCGGTAGCACCAACGTCAACCTTAGAAGAAGCAGTGGATACGGCAATCGGATGAGCGGCATCAAACCATTGTGGTTCGATTTCAATACCTTCTTCAGCAAAGAAGCCCTTATCCATAGCGATAAATAAAGGAGCGCTGCTTGTCAGGCGCAGCATGCCAAGGCTTACCTTAGTCTTTTCTTTGGGTGTGTCTTTTTTTGAATCGTTACCGCCACAGCCTGCAGCTAATACTAATAGGCAAAGGCTGAGCAGAAGAGCAACAATTTTCTTCATTAATAAATCCTTCCCTTCTCCTAAAAAATCATAAAATACCGCTTTTATTCTACACTATTTAACAATAAAAAGCAGTAATATTAATGAAAAAATCGTTTTTAGAAATAAGAAAAAGCCTTTTTGTACGAAATGCAACAGAATTTGCCGATGTTTGTGGTACCTTTATGTAAAAAATCTGTGTTTTAACAGCTACTTATAACAAAAAAATGCTATAATATAATAGTACGTTTGAAGAAAGGACGTGAAGACGTGAAGATAAAATGGATGGTGCAAGGCCTGGCCTGCAGCAGCGTACTTTTCTGCAGCACTATTGCTGCAGCCGCTGACACGCTGTTGGCGCAGGTGCCGCTGCAGCTGACTGCAGAGCAGACTGTTACTGCCGAGCTTTGGGGTGACCGGTTGCCTAACGGTTACGCCAATGATCTGCTTATTATGATTAAGGATAAGGACAAGAAGCTTTTGACGGCTCATGCACCTTCTATTAAGGGCGGATATAATTGCCAGCTGCAGCCTATTAAGCTGTGGGCGGGCAAAAGCGCCAGACAGCAGCTGCTGGTGAGTGCTGCTCAGGGAGATTGGCATGCGCCAAGCGAATACCGTGTGCTTTCCTTTGCCAATAAGAAAAATGTGCGTGAGGTCTTTGGCGCTGCCGAAAGCATGGGACTGGTGACGCAAGCCTTTGCCAAGGACGGCAAAATGCATGTAGCTTTAATCGACGGCAATAAATCGGATTTAACGCCGGCTGCAGGCAGTGAGGTGGCAGACGGCAAGCTGGAGTATGGCGGCTTGCATTCTCTCGTAGCACACGATGTAGATAATGACGGTGCAGATGAATTATTGGGCTGTCAGCAGCTGGTGCAGAAAAAGCAGCCTCTGGCAGATGTGGGTGCTATCTGGAAGCAGGACAAGAAAACTAAGGAATGGAAACAGTTTGCCCTGACCATTATGACGCTTGCGCCTACGCCTAAGGATAATACCGTAAATGACGGCAAGGATTTTTCTGCAGGAACATTGTTGGTACGCAAAATGGTAGTTCCCGGCGGTGAAGCAACCTTCCCGGTTTTTGCCGGCAAGGATGTAGAGCTGCAAAATAAAATGAATAAGCTGCTGCAGGATGAGTGCAAAGATTATCTGGAGCATTTTTACAAGGGTGAGGCAGATATGGCATTTAAGGTGATGCGTGCTGACGAGCAGATTCTGAGCGTGCAGCTGATTAGCGGTAAAAACAGCTTTATCCACCATCAGCTGAACGTAAATCCAAAGACTGCCGAAAAAATCAGACTGGATGAAGTGCTTAATGTCAAGGATAAGGATTTGCTGCCGCTGCTTAATCTGCTGAATACCAATAAAAAGGTTGTATATAAGGACAGACTGCCGGATGAATGGTATATTGAAGGAGATAATCTGTTTTTGATGCAGCGTATTGATGGCGTAGACCAGGTATCGGGTTTTGCCATGGGCAATCTGCATAAATTTTTGCTGAAAAAAGAACTGTTAAACAGCAAAAGCTGACTGACCAGTCAGTAAAATTTGTGAGAAGAAGATAATTGAAGAAAATGCAAGGAAAAACGGCAAAAACAGTTTAAATGCCGTTTGCTTTTCTGAAAAATGTCTATTATAATGGTAGTATTCTGAAACTGGAACAGGCATATTTTCAGGTAAAGGTGTAACAGCCTTATTGGTTATTATATATATTGAGTAGTTTCAGAGTGAAGGTGAAGGAGGTTTTTTTATGTTAAGTTTTATTCGCTCCGGCCGTGCGAGAAAAGCAATGGCTGCGGCGCTGGCGGCAACCTTTGTACTGAGCGTTGCAGGCTGTGGTCAAAAACAGCAGCAGGGCGGCAATAAGGCAGCTTTGGTTAAAACCATGAAGGTTATTAAGCGTGACACCCCTCTGGTATATGATTATACAGGCTTTGTACAGGCTCAGCAGGAAATGGAGCTGAAGGCTCAGGTAAGCGGTCAGATTACAGCCAAGTATTTCAAGGGCGGTGACAATGTAAGTGCAGGCCAGACCTTGTATGCTATTGACCAGCGTACTTATCAGGCCAACGTGCTTAACGCGCAGGCAGGCCTGGCTAATGCCCGTGCGGCTTTGGCTAACGCAGCTCTGAATGCAGAGCGTTACAGCACTCTGTATGCACAGAATGCAATTTCCAAGCAGGTTCTGGATAACGCTATTATGCAGCGTGACCAGGCACAGGCTTCTGTAAATGCGCAGGAAGCAATTCTGGAAAATGCGCAGATTAACATGACCGATACCAGCGTTTCCGCTCCGTTCAGCGGACGCATTGATACTACCGCGCTGGAGGTTGGTAACTATGTAACCGCAGGTCAGACTACTCTGGCCAAAATCAGCAATACTGACCCGGTATTTGTACAGTTCAGCATTGCTGAGCCGGAATATCTGAAGCTTTCCAGTGCTCATGATAACAGCGGCGCTGCTTCTCTTGACAACCTGACTGTTGTTTTGAGCGATGGCAGTACCTACGATTTAAAAGGCACTGTAGCAGAGGTTAACCGTGGTATCAATGATAACACCGGTACCATGACTGTTAAGGCTTTGTTCAGAAACCCTGCACATCGTCTGCTGCCGGGCATGTTTGCTCACGTGCAGGCAACCGCAGGCACTAAAAAGGATGCTCTCTTGATTCCTATGCGTGCAGTTGTTGAATTAATGTATAAGAAATTTGTTTATGTTGTTGGCAGTGACAACAAGGTAACGATGAAGGAAGTTACTCTTGGTCCTTCTGTTGGCCGTTTCTACATGGTTGAAAGTGGTCTGACCGGCGATGAGACGATCGTAGTTGAAGGCACGGGTAAGATCAGACAGGGTGCTCAGGTTAACCCGCAGCTGATGACTGAGGCTGATCTGGATACTACTGTTGACAACAGTGCTACTGCCGGCAAGAAGCAATAAGGAGGTTGGCTAGATGGCTCGTTTCTTTATTGATCGCCCTGTATTTGCGATAGTACTGGCGATTATTATTACCTTATTGGGTACGATTGCCGGCTTTAGCCTGCCTATCGCCCAATATCCTAACATTACCAAACCGCGTATCAGCGTAAACACCAACTATGTAGGTGCAAGTGCCGATATCGTTGAAAAGGCTGTAGCACAAACCATTGAGCAGAAGGTCAGCGGCGTAGAAAATATGCTGAACATGTCCTCCGTAAGTACCTCCAGTGGTGAGTACAAGCTCAATGTTGAGTTCAACCTGGAGAAAAACGCAGACATCGCTTCTGTAGAGGTTCAGAACCGTGTATCCCAGGCTACCAGCTCTCTGCCGAGCGAGGTTTCCGGCTACGGTGTAACCACTGCTAAGGAATCTGCCGAGACCATTATGTATTTTGGCCTTTATTCTCCGAAAAATACTTATGATGCTATGTTCCTGAGAACCTACGCTGATGCTAACTTCCTTGATGCCGTAAAGCGTGTTAAGGGCGTATCTACCGTTGGTGAATATGGTCCGGAATATGCAGTCCGTATCTGGCTGAACCCTGAAAAAATGGCGCAGTTGGGCGTAACGGTAACAGATGTTTCCAACGCTATCAAAACACAGAACGTACAGGCTGCGGTTGGTTCTATCGGTAACCGTCCTACTGTTGACAAGCAGGAGCGTACCTATTCCGCAAGTGCTCAGGGCCGTCTGAATACACCTGAGGAATTCGGTAACGTAATTATCCGTTCCAACAACGGCGATAACCTGAAGCTTAAGGATATCGCAACTATTAAAGAAGGTCCGCGTAATGACCTTATTACCAGTAAGCTCAACGGCGGCGATTCCGTTGTATTCCCGGTATCCTTGACCTCTGATGCGAATGCTATCGAAACTGTTAAGAATATCCGCGAGGTATTAAAGGACGCAGAAAGCCGTTTCCCTGATGATATGAAGCTGGTCGTTATTCAGGATAACACCCAGTTTATTACCGAATCTCTGGAGAAGGTTGCTCATACATTTGTTGAAGCCTTGATTCTGGTTATTCTGGTAGTATTTATGTTCCTTGGCAGCTGGCGTGCAACCTTAATTCCTATTCTGGCTGTACCGGTATCCTTGGTTGGTACCTTTGCTTCCTTTGTAATTTTAGGTTTTACCATCAACACTTTGACTGCCTTTGCGATGATTCTGGCTATCGGCCTTGTTGTCGACGACGCTATCGTTGTAGTAGAAGCGGTTGAACATCATATTCAGGAAAACGGTATGTCTCCTAAGGAGGCAACCTACCGTGCTATGAACGAGGTTTCCGGCCCTGTTGTGGCTATTGCCTTCGTACTGTCTGCGGTATTTATTCCTGTAGCCTTCACCGGCGGTACTGTCGGTGAATTGTACAAGCAGTTTGCGATTACGATTTCTGTATCCATGATGCTTTCTGCTATCGTGGCTTTGTCCCTGACTCCTGCACTCTGCTCCTTGATTCTGGTCAAGAAGGAGGAGGCACCGAAGGGCTTTATCGGCAAGGCTGTAAAAGCATTTGACGATTGGTTTGCAAGAACGTTGGCTAAATACGTGAAAAACGTTGAAGGCTGCATCCGTAAATCTAAACTGATTCTGACCTGTCTTGTTGTTGTTGTTATCTGCATCGGTTTCCTGGCCAAGGCAACGCCGACAGGCTTTGTACCGAACGAGGACCAGGGCATGACTGCTGTATCCATCGCTTTGCCTGAGGGTGCTTCCAGTAACCGTACGCAGCAGATTATGGCAGGCCTTGCACAAAATATGAGAAAGCTCCCCGGCGTTAAAAACGTTATGGAGGTTAGCGGTATTGATATCCTGTCCATGGGCCAGAAGGCTAACGCCGGCCTGGCAGTAGTTACTATGGAGGACTACAGCAAGCGCAGCAACAGCGTACAGGATGTTATTCCGATGATTTTCGGCATGGGCGCACAGATTCCTGATGCAACCGTTATGGCCTTCCAGCCGCCTTCTCTGCCCGGTGCTTCAAGTACCGGTACTCTGAGCCTTTATCTCATGAATCTTGGCGGTGAAGACGTTAACACTATGGGTGAGCGTGCTAACGAATTTTTGGCTGCTTGCCGCAAACGTCCGGAAATCGGTATGCTGTACACTACCTTGAACACCAATACTCCTATGTATCAGTTTGAGGTTGACCGTGATAAGGCACAATCCCTGAACGTTCCTGTATCTACTGTTTATTCCGCATTGCAGGCGTTCTTAGGCGGTAACGAAATCAACGATATCAATAACTTCGGCCGTACTTGGAAGGTTGTTATGCAGGCTGATGAAAAATATCGTACCGGTGTAGAGGATATGCGTTACTTCTTTGTACGCAGCAATGACGGCAAGTCTATTCCGCTGAATACACTTGTAAAGCCTACTCCTAAGAACAGCTCTGTTGTTATGACACGCTTTAACGGTGCCAGTGCGATTAAGATTTCCGGCGACCCTGCCAGCGGTTATTCCTCCGGTCAGGCTATGGCTGCTATTGAAGAGGTTGCTAAGCAGGTTCTGCCTAATACCTATACCTACGAATGGACCGGTCAGAGCCTTGATGAGATTGAAGCCGGCAGTCGTTCCACTCAGATTTTCATTATCTCTCTGATTTTCGTATTCCTTTGTCTGGCAGCTCTGTATGAAAGCTGGACAATTCCTCTGGCAGTACTGCTGTCTGTACCTTCCGCAGTTTTCGGCTGCTTCCTGGTACAGTATGCACGTGGCTTGCAGAATGACGTTTATATGCAGATTGGTCTGATTACGCTGATCGGTCTGGCTGCAAAGAACGCTATTCTGATTGTCGAATATGCGAAGATGAACATGGAGCAGGGCATGGATGTTGTACATGCGGCTGTTGAAGCTGCTCATGTCCGTCTGCGTCCTATCCTGATGACATCCTTCGCCTTCATCTTAGGCTGTCTGCCTCTGGCTATTGCTACCGGCCCGGGCGCCGGTGCGCGTGTATCCATGGGTAACGCCGTAGTAGGTGGTATGACCATCGCTACTCTCTTTGGTATCTTCCTGATTCCTGTACTCTTTGTAGTTGTTGAACGTTTCTTCAGCCGCAAAAAGAAGGGGACTGCCGAAGACAATGTAACCGAACAGCTGTAATGCTGCTAAAAAACGCCGCTCGTTTGAGCGGCGTTTTTAATTTTCGATAGCTGGTGTTAGGCAGTAAAATGCATAGTTTTAATTTTATACATAAATAATAGCATAGAAGTTAATGGTTATTATGATTTGAAAAGCAAGCTCAAAGAGCTTGCTTTTTTAAGTTACATAAGTAAACTAATCCTTTTCAATAACAAAAGTGCTTTTTAAATTTTAATAATAATAACAAATTTAAAACGAATACAATCTGTAAGTAAACTAAGACCGTCCGTTTATTATGTGTGACATAAGCAACGGAATAACGGCAGAATTATTTTTATACTTAATTCAGCAAGGCAAAAAGGGGTGTTTGAAGTCAAATATCCGGAAGCATATTGCGGTAAATATTATATTTAAATTTATTTGGAAGGGGTGATTTATATGGGTTCCGTAACAACTAATCCGTGGCTGATTTCTATTATCAACATGACAATCGTTTTTGGTGTGCTCATTGCTTTAGGTGTACTCATGAGTATGATTCAGTTGGTTGACCCTACTAGAAATAAGCATTGAAGCAAATGATGCACTTTTTCCCTGTCTGATCTATTAAAAAATACACTTATTTTCCCGATATGGGCCAAGAGGAGGATTATTCTATGTTTGAGGCATTTATCGTCGCTTTGGCTTCTGTTTGGGCAGACTCAGGTTTTTCTGCTCTGACAAGTGGCAACGTAATTATGATTGGCGTTGGTCTGGTTCTGCTTTATATGGCTATAGGCAAAGGTTTCGAGCCTTTGCTGTTGTCACCAATTGCCTTTGGCTGTATCCTGGCTAACATTCCTAAAAACGGTTTCGAACAGCCGGGTGTTATGTCCGTTATTATGTATGGTATTCACCATGAAGTATTCCCGCCGTTGATTTTTCTGGGCGTTGGCGCAATGACCGACTTCGGTCCGCTGATTGCTAATCCTAAAACCTTGCTTTTAGGTGCTGCTGCTCAGATTGGCGTATTTGTATCTTTGATGGGCGCTATGGCTTTGGGATTTACTGTACAGGAAGCATCCGCTATCGGTATTATCGGCGGTGCTGACGGCCCGACAGCTATTTATCTGGCAGCTAAAATGGCTCCGCATCTTTTGGGTGCTATTGCCGTTGCAGCTTATTCCTACATGTCCCTGGTACCGCTGATTCAGCCGCCAGTAATGAAGCTGTTTACTACCGAAAGAGAACGTAAGATTGTTATGGAGCAGCTGCGTCCGGTAAGTAAATTTGAAAAGGTCGTTTTCCCGATTATGTGCACCATCGTTATTTCTCTGCTGCTGCCGCCGGTAACAGCTTTGATCGGTATGCTGATGCTTGGTAACCTGTTCAAAGAAGCAGGCTGCCTGGACCGTCTGAGCGATACCGCACAGAATGCATTGATGAACACTGTAACCATCATGCTGGCAACCGGTACCGGTCTTACCATGAGTGCCGAAGCCTTCCTGAACTATCAGACTATCCTGATTATCTGCTTAGGTCTGGTTGCTTTTGCTGCAGGCACCTGGGGCGGTGTAGTATTCGGCAAGATTATGTGCATGGTTGATGGCGGCAAAACTAATCCGCTTATCGGCAGTGCCGGTGTATCCGCAGTTCCTATGGCTGCCCGTGTATCTCAGATTGTCGGTCAAAAGGCTAACCCGGCAAACTTCTTATTAATGCATGCTATGGGTCCTAACGTAGCAGGCGTTATCGGTACTGCAGTTGCTGCAG
>OJRO01000910.1_pt1 | contig 24703 bp, 19 predicted proteins | sample 1599221 | NCBI WGS metagenome assembly OJRO01 (sample SAMN03922449, study PRJEB24848) | human gut metagenome | isolation source: stool sample | host: Homo sapiens | place: Germany | collected 2009-11
GTATTTCATTAAAATACCCCCAATACTGGGTGTCCAGTATTGGGGGTACATATCATACCGCTAGGCGGTTTTTTTCATGCCGTAATTACTTACGATATGTAAGGATCAGCACGACCAGAGTTGCGAAAGCAATCATCAGAGATAACGCTTCAAAAACAGTCATAACATCACCCCCACTCGCTAGGGAGTAGAAAAACCGACTACCAGTTGTCTCAAAATGTATTATAACATAATATTTAATTTTTGAGAATACACCTAAAAAGGTGTGTTTTTTATTTTAAGCATATTTAAAAACAAAGAGGCCGGGTTTTGTCCCAACCTCTTTGTTCATAAAGTCAATCTTACATTTTTTGCAAAAGATCTTTTAGTGCCTCCAGCTCTTCTTTACTGAGCGTCACACCCTTACCCATTTTGTCATGCTCCGGAGACCATTCGCGAAGGTCGTACTTAGGCTCACGCCCGTTCCAGGATATCAGGTTAAGCTCTTTGGTCCAGCCTTTAGAACCAGTGCTCAGAACACCGATATGTTCAACAATTTCAAAAGAGATTTCCGTCTTAGGCATAATTTCACTCCTCTTGCGATCATTCCTCTTTATTACTGAAAAAGCTTCTGTTGCCACCGATGCCAAAGTATTTCTCAAAGAAAGCTTTCAAACGGTCAATAATGCCCATCTTCTTTTCTTCACGCTTATTATTTTTCGTGAAACGGCTCACAGGTGGCATCATGCTATCAATATCTGTACCGGTAGTCTTGATTTCACCCTGTTGAAATGCGTTTTCAAGAAAGTTGCGTGTAGCTTCAGGCTTCAGCTTTTCAGCCTTAATGATATCTTCAAGCTCTTCTTCGCGCTTTTCAAAGACAAAATCATTCCAGTCGCCGATTATATCGTTACCGTCACTATCGTTGACATCCTCAATAAACGCTTCAATAAGCTTTTTCTTGCTGCGTAGAGTCGGACTGGAATCAACAGCCTTTTGGATAGTAACCAGTATTTCTTTGTCCTCGCAGTTGCTGTCATGATACTGCTTGACCAGCATAAGTATATAATCAATGTTGACTTCAATCTGCTTTACAAGCTCAATCTCAAATACAACATCATCGGTGATGTCGGTTTTCTCGCCTTCCGGTCCTTTAGGAGGCCAGTTTTGACGCAAATCCTCGTAAATACTGAGGTAATCCTGCATATCACGCTCGCTGATGCCTTCCTTGCCGACAAATTCATCGAAGCAGCTAAGCAGGTTGCGCATACGAAGCACTGCACCGAAAAGCATAATAAAGTTCTTTTGGTTCTTTTCGCCAATAATCTGATGCTCGGAGGCAGGATATTTTTCCTGCAGCTCAGCAATCATATCAATATAGCCGCGTACAGGCTTGCCATCATCGTCCCTGCAGCCATAATAATATTCTTTAAAGGTACGCACAAGCACAATGCTGCTCGCATCACGGTCACCAAAAAGCGCTATAGCACTTTCCATACGTGGCTGAAGTCTGCGGAAGCATACAATGTTGCCGTAGGTCTTAATGGAATTCAGGATACGGTTTGTACGGCTGAACGCCTGAATAAGCCCATGCATCTTTAAGTTTTTGTCAACCCAAAGTGTATTGAGCGTGGTTGCATCAAAGCCTGTAAGGAACATATTTACTACTATAAGCAGGTCAAGCTCCTTGTTCTTCATGCGCAGTGATACGTCCTTATAGTAGTTTTGGAACTTGTCAGAGGAAGTATCATAGTTCGTATGGAACATGACGTTATAGTCACGGATGCCATCTTCAAGAAAATCTCTTGAATTCTGGTCAAGGGCCGATGTATCCTCGGAGTTCTCGTCATCAATAACGCCGTCAGCTTCTTCTTCATTAGCGCCATAGCTGAAAATAGTTGCTATCTTTAAAGACTTGGAAGGATCCTCCGCCATCTGCTTTTTGAACTCCTGATAGTAGAGCTTAGCCATCGGCACAGAAGCTACCGCGAAAATAGAGTTAAAACCGCTCAGACGCTGCTTACGCTTAATTTCCTCAACCTCCTGACGGCCTGCAGAAGCAACATCCTTAATGTTAGTCAGAGCGTTGAACACATAGGTCTTGTCGCCACGGTAGGTCTTACGGTCAAAGTTATCAAGGATATACTTGGTTACAAGCGAAATACGTTCGGGAGCCATCATCGGCTTCTCACGGTCAATGCCCCATACATCTTCGTCCTTGATATCCTCTTCCAGCGCCATCGTCTTGATAAAATCAACACGGAAGGGCAGAACGTTCTTATCATTGATAGCATCAACAATGGTATAGGTATGAAGTTTATCACCGAAGGCCTGCTCCGTAGTCATAAGCTGTGCGTTCTTCCTTGCGCCTGCGTTCTTGGCAAAGATAGGCGTACCGGTGAAGCCGAACAGGTAATACTTCTTGAAATGTTTGATAATATCGGTATGCATATCACCGAATTGAGAACGATGGCATTCATCGAAGATGATAACTATTTCCTTATTATAGACATCATGCTGCTGGTTTCTCTTAATAAAATTAGCAAGCTTCTGTATCGTAGTGATAATGATTTTAGCATTAGGATTCTCTAATTGCTTTTTCAGAATCGCCGTGCTGGTATTGCTGTTGGCAGCTCCCTTCTCGAAGCGGTCATATTCCTTCATGGTCTGGTAATCAAGGTCCTTACGGTCTACAACAAAGAGAACCTTATCAACGAAATCAAGCTGTGAAGCCAGTCTTGCAGTCTTAAAGCTAGTCAAGGTCTTACCGCTGCCGGTAGTATGCCAGATAAAACCGCCTCCGGCTACGTTGCCGTATTTCTTATAGTTGTGCGCAATCTCAATGCGGTTCAGGATGCGTTCCGTTGCCGTAATCTGATAAGGACGCATAACCATCAGCATCTTTTCGGAGGTGAAAATGCAGTATCTGGTGATGATGTTAAGCAACGTGTGCTTGGCAAAGAAGGTTTTGGCAAAATCTACTATATCAGGAATTACTTTGTTATTGGCATCGGCCCAGTAGCTTGTAAACTCAAAGCTGTTGCTGGTCTTGCTCTTTTTAGTTTTGCCGCTCACTGCATCCTTGATTGTATTGATACGTGTAGTATTAGAGTAATACTTGGTCAGCGTACCGTTGGAGATGACGAAAATCTGCACATATTCGAAGAGTCCGCAGCCTGCCCAGAAGGAATCACGCTGGTAGCGCTCAATCTGGTTGAACGCTTCACGGATAGGCACTCCCCTGCGCTTTAGCTCGATATGAACCAGCGGAAGGCCGTTGACGAGCACAGTCACATCATAGCGGTTATTATACTTTGCACCCTCTGCCTTGCCGTTCTCGTACTGATTAAGCACATGCAGGCGGTTATTATGCACGTTCTTCTTGTCAATGAGGCGGATATTCTTGGAAGTGCCGTCCTCACGCTTTAGAACCTTTACATAGTCCTCCTGGATTGTCTGCGTCTTATCTTCAATCTTGTCATTAGGATTAGCGATAGCAGTAGTAAAGAACTGCTCCCATTCGCTGTCCGTAAACTTAATGTTGTTAAGCTCTTCCAAGCGTTCACGCAGATTAGCGATAAGGTCTGCTTCCTTATGAATGTTCAGATAGGTGTAGCCCTGTTCTGTCAGCAGACGGATAAATTCCTTTTCCAGCTCTGCTTCGCTCTGATAGCTGTCCGAGCGTCTTGGCACAGGCTCATATTCGGTTATAACCGTGTTTTCCGTAGTTTCCGCTACGATATTGAAATAAGGCATGGCTTACGCCTCCTTTTTAAGTTCCTTAAAGGTTAAAAGCTTGTCACGATAGTATTCATACTGTTTTTGGCGCATTTCAATTTCTGCCGGCAGACCGCTGGAGATATCATTGCAAAGAGTATCGAAACGGTCAAGGATACCGACGATGCGTTGTTGGACTTCGAGAGGTGGGACGGGTACAGGAAAATTAATCATCATAGGTCTGCGAATTGATGTTACAGATGAATGAAATGAAGCTTTACTGATATATGTCAAAAAGGAATTCTTAAAGTAATAGAAAAAATACTTAGGTAATACATTATCAGATGTAATATGTACCCTATACGCTCTTTGATGCAAAGCATACTTTCCACTTACAAAATGAAATATTTTTCCTACTCCAACACCATCACCAGACGTTATAATAGCTGTTTCATCAAAATCATATTCATTCTTATACTTAATATCCTGAGATCTCACAAAGAAAGGATATTTGCCTGTGTCTAATCCTTCATTGGTATTACCATTTCCTGTACCAATATCAGCAATATCCCCCAGCTTCATCCAGCGAATAGCGCCACTAAGCTCTAGTTCGTTCGTTCGTTCGTTCAAAATGGTACTCTCATTCGGTTTGAACGTCAACAGTAAATCCCTATAATATTCATATTGCTTCTGCCGAGCTGCAAGCTCGGCTGCAAGCTCGGCTGTTAAGAACGTGAAATTGTCCAAAATACGGACAATCTCACGTTGTACCTCCAGAGGAGGTACAGGGAGCTTAATTGCTTTTATATCCTTCGCTAATAAATGCTTAACCGTACCACTTTGTTTGCCTAGTTCAATTTTTTTCATGATAGGTTCAATTAAATGATTCAAAAAACCATCTAACAAAACCTCATTATCTTTAGACGATATTCTACAAACCCGCTGACATAAAATTGCTTCTATATCTTTCCAAATGCCAACATGAAAATTACCATCCATCCCAACCAATAAATCTCCAGAATGAATTTTATACTCTTCAGGAACAGATTCAATAGTATAAGTATCAGATTTTCCTTCTAACACATCTCTGATTCGAACCAAAGGCAGCCCAATCATATCATCATTAAATTTAGAAGCATCACAAGGAAATCCATACAAAACATCACACAAATCAATTAAACTTTCATATTCCACCCCATCAGGGCACAGCCTTTCAATCAACTCTTCTAAATTACTCATTTCCTTCTCCCATTTTTTCCGTTGCCTTAAGCAGCAAATCAAAATCCGAAGTTATCTTCTGTGTTTTATTAAAAGCGTCATATTCCGCATAAGCTTTTTTTAACGCCTGCTCGCGCGATACTTTGCCTTTGTCCGGCAAAATATCATAACGCCTGAATGTCAAAAACTCATTGACGCTCGCTGCAAATTCTTCCATGTTAAACGTGTTCTCACGTTCAATCAAATCTTCGATATAATCAAAATAACCTGTCACTGCTCTTTCCAGTTGGCGTATTTCTTTTTCACTCAAATAGTTCTTCGCAACGCTCACGTCAGATTTCAAAATTCTTCCTTCGGGGGCGTTCTTCCATGTCGTAAGTCCCATATGTTCTTTATTTCTGTCTGCCTTAGTATAAATAATTTCTGCAGCAGTCTGCCCTGCAATGGCATAATGAAACTTGTTTTGCACCATCGCATAAAAAGAACGTGTAACAGGAGAATTTCTGTCATAATCTATACTGCACTCAGCAAAAATATCCGTAATCTGCTGCCAAATACGTCTTTCACTGGCACGGATAGAACGAACGCGTTCCAGTAATTCGCGGAAATAATCCTTGCCAAAGGCTGTCTTTCCTTGCTTCAAGCGTTCGTCATCCATAGCAAAGCCTTTTAGCATGTATTCCTTTAAAACCTGCGTCGCCCAGATGCGAAAATTGGTAGCACGATGAGAATTAACTCGATACCCTACGGAAATAATAGTATCAAGATTATAAAAAGCAACCGGCTGTTTTACACCATCAACGCGCAATTTTTGCGTGTTGTTTTCACGTTCCAATTCCTTTTCTTCAAAAACGTTATTGATATGCTTACGGATTGTCGATTCACTCTTGTCGAAAAGCACTGCCATTTGATTTGCCGTTACCCAAATAGTTTCATTCTGAATAAAAGCATTGATAAATCTATTTTCATCCGCAACCTTATAAATCAAAAACTGCATCTGCTTATCCATCTTTACCCCTCAATTTCCGCAATAATCTTGTTGATTTCGCTGCGCAGAACCTGCTCACGGGCAACAATCTCCGCAATTTCCGCATTGAGTTTAACGATATCAATCTTTTCACGAGTATCTTCAGGCTCTACATAAGTAGAAACTGAAAGGTTGAAGTCGTTCTCGGCGATTTCCGCATAATCTGCCAGATGGCTGAAATGAGCAACATCCTCACGTTTAGCAAAAACATCAACGATACGGTCAATGTTTTCAGGCGTCAGCTTATTGTTATTCGTAACCTTAATGCATTCCTTGGAAGCATCAATGAACATAACCTTGTTATCGCTTTTGCCTTTTTTGAGCACCATAATACAGGTTGCAATACTCGTACCGAAGAAAAGGCCGCCGCTAAGCTGAATAACCGCATCCACGTAGTTGTTGTCCACCAGATACTTACGGATTTTCTGTTCCGCACCGCCACGGTACATAATACCGGGGAAACAGACAATGGCAGCCGTGCCATTGGCAGCGAGCCAGGACAGGCTGTGCATAATGAAAGCCATATCAGCCTTGCTCTTGGGGGCAAGCACGCCTGCAGGAGCAAAACGAGGATCGTTAATCAGAGTAGCATCGCCGTCACCAACCCATTTTACGGAATACGGCGGGTTTGATACGATTAGCTCAAAGGGTTCTTCATCCCAATGCTGCGGATTGGTTAGCGTGTCCTCGCAGGCAATATCAAACTTATCAAAGCCTATCTTATGCAGGAACATGTTAATACGGCAGAGGTTATAGGTCGTAATATTGATTTCCTGACCATAGAAACCGTTGCGGACAGCATCCCTGCCCAAAAGCTCAGCACATTTCAGCAGCAAAGAGCCGGAGCCGCAGGCCGGGTCATAAGCCTTATTGATTTCCTTCTTGCCTACCGTGCCCAAGCGGGTAAGCAGTACGCTTACTTCCGGCGGGGTAAAGAACTCGCCGCCGCTTTTACCGGCACCGGATGCATACATGCCCATAAGATATTCATAAGCGTCACCAAAGGCATCTATGGAGTGGTCATTGATATCACCAAGGTTCATATCCTTCACGCCGTTAAGCAGCTTGGCAAGGCGCTCGTTACGCTTCGCTACAGTAGAACCAAGCTTATTGCTGTTAACGTCAAAATCATCGAACAGACCGGAGAAATCAGCCTCAGACTCACTGCCCTTAGCAGAACCCTCGATGTTGTTAAAGATACGCTCTAAGCGTTCGTTAAGGTTCTCGTCGTTGGCTGCATTAGCACAAACATTGCAGAAGAGTTCGCTTGGCAGCATAAAAAAGCCCTTTTCCTCGATAAGACCTTCGCGGGCTTCCTCTGCGTCCTCGTCGGACATCTTAGCGTAATCAAAGTCAGTGTCACCTGCTTCAATCTCATTTTGGTTAATATAATTAGTCAGATCCTCAGAAATAAAGCGATAAAACATAGTGCCAAGCACATAGTTTTTAAAGTCCCAGCCGTCTACAGCTCCGCGCAGCTCATCCGCAATCGCCCAAATAGCACGGTGAAGCTCTTCTCTTTCCTGTTCCTTCTTGATATCAGTCACGTCAAAACCTCCTACTTAATGTATAGTAATTACTCAACAAATAAATTCATAATTATATTATACAGCCTTAAGCAGATAAAAGAAACGTTTTAAGGGTTTTTATTTCTTTGAACGGCACCAATAAAAAATCCTATTGCAGACTAACTCAGAACATCTGCAATAGGATTTTACGCTTATCTCATATTAAATTATGCAACAGCGCCGGCTTTCCCCTTACTTGCTCAGGTACTCGTCAATAGCGGCTGCAGCCTTCTTGCCTGCGCCCATAGCGCTGATTACGGTTGCAGCGCCGGTTACGATATCGCCGCCGGCAAATACGCCCGGAATAGAGGTAGCACCTGCCTCGTCGGCAACGATGTTACCGCGCTTGTTGACCTCCAAATCAGGGGTAGTCTGCTTAATCAGCGGGTTCGGACCTTGGCCGATAGCCATAACTACCATGTCAACGTCGAGCACATATTCGCTGCCTGCGATAGCCACAGGGCTGCGACGGCCGCTGGCATCCGCTTCGCCCAGCTCCATCTTGATGCACTTCAGGCCGTTAACCCAGCCTTTTTCATCGCCCAAGATTGCAACCGGATTGTTCAGCAAACGCAGCTCAATGCCTTCTTCCTTAGCGTGGCCGATTTCTTCCTTACGTGCGGGCATTTCTTCCTCGCTGCGGCGGTACACGATATATACCTGCTCCGCGCCAAGGCGCTTCGCGGTACGCGCTGCGTCCATTGCCACGTTGCCTGCGCCAACGATAGCAGCCTTCTTGCCAACGTATACAGGTGTAGCGTAGTTCGGGAATTCGTAAGCCTTCATCAGGTTTACACGCGTCAAAAATTCGTTGGCGGAATATACGCCGTTAAGGTTTTCGCCGTCAATCTGCATAAAGTGCGGCAGACCGGCACCGGTGCCAACATAAACAGCGCTGAAGCCTTCCTCCTCCATCAGCTCCTTGATGGTGAAGGTGCGGCCGATAACAGCGTCAACTACAATTTTTACGCCCAGCTTTTTCAGTGCGGAGATTTCGTGCTGTACGATTTCCTTGGGCAGACGGAACTGCGGAATACCGTACATCAGCACACCGCCTGCAGCGTGCAGTGCTTCGTACATGGTTACATCATAGCCCATTTTTGCCAAATCACCGGCGCAGGTCAGACCGCTGGGGCCGCTGCCTACTACGGCAACCTTTTTGCCCTTGCGTTCTGCCGGAGCTTCTACATCGTTATCCAGGCCATGCTCACGTGCATAGTCGGCCACAAAGCGCTCCAGGCGGCCGATAGCTACAGGCTCGCCCTTGATGCCCAGCACGCACTTGCCCTCGCACTGGTTTTCCTGCGGGCAGACACGGCCGCAGACAGCAGGCAGGGTACTCTTCTGCTTGAGAATTTTATAAGCCTCGGCAAAGTTTTCCTGTGCCACCTCATGGATAAACTTAGGAATATCAATATTAACAGGGCAGCTGCCTACACAACGCGGTTTGGGGCAGTTCAGGCAGCGCTGTGCCTCGTCTACTGCCATTTCCTTAGTGTAGCCAAGCGCTACCTCCTGAAAGTTTTTGTTACGCACATCAGCCGGCTGCTCCGGCATAGCATTTCTCATTCCTCCACGCATTTGCAATGACCTCCACAGCTATATTCCAGTGCTTCCTGGTCCTTGTACATCTGCTGACGCATTACCAGGTTCGCAAAATCTACCTTGTGAGCATCAAACTCCGGTCCGTCTACACAGGCAAATTTGTTTTCGCCGCCAACCATTACACGGCAGCCGCCGCACATGCCGGTGCCGTCTACCATGATGGTGTTGAGGCTGGCTGTAGTTTTTACGCCGAAGGGTTTGGTGGTTGCTGCCACGTTTTTCATCATGATAACAGGGCCGATGGCCAATACCAGATCAAGCTTCTCGCCTGCCTCCAGCATTTCACGCAGCGGGTCGGTTACAAAGCCCTTGCGGCCTGCACTGCCGTTATCGGTGGTCAAAATCAGCTCGTCGCTGATAGCAGCCATTTTATCCTGCCAGATTACCAGATCCTTGTCGCGCGCACCGATGATGGAGATAACCTTATTGCCCAGCTCGTGATATGCACGCGCGATGGGATAAACAGGCGCAACGCCGATGCCGCCGCCAACTACTACAACAGTACCGAACTTGCCCATCTCGGAAGGATGTCCCAAAGGACCAACTACGTCGAGAATATCGTCACCCTCGTTAAAGGTGTCGCACAAGTGCTTGGTGGTGTTGCCCACAGCCTGCACGATTAAGGTGATATAGCCTTTTTCACGGTCAAAATCCGCAATAGTCAGAGGAATACGTTCGCTGTATTCGTCAGTGCGGATGATAACAAACTGTCCCGGATGGCATTTGTGTGCCACCAGCGGCGCGTCTACGACGAACTCGTAAACAGCAGGTGCTAAATTTGCTTTGGTAATGATTTTAGCCATTTTCTTGCTTTTCTCCTTTTGCTGCTAATTGCTATTTATTCAAGAGCTTTCTGGTGCAAGCCTCAGCTTCCGCATAAATCTTTTCTTCGTCAAAGGTCAGCAGCTTGCCTGCTTCCACAACCTTTTTGCCTGCTACGAAAACAGTGTCGGCATCGGTGCTGCTTGCTGCATAAACCAGCTGGGACAGCTTATTGTGACGTGGATACCAGTAAGGCTTATGCATATCCCACAGTACGATATCTGCCTGCTGACTTGCCTCCAGAAGGCCTGTATCGGCAAAGCCCAGAGTTTTGGCACCGTCAACGGTTGCCATCTCCCATGCCTTTTTAGCAGGAACAACGAGAGGATCAAAGGTGGTTGCCTTATGCAGCATTGCGGCAGCACGGCATTCCTCCAGCATATCCAGATTGTTGTTGCTGGATGCGCCGTCCGTGCCCAGGCCAACGCAAATGCCCTTGTTCAGCATTGCCGCTACCGGTGCGATACCGCTTGCCAGCTTCAGGTTGCTCTGCGGGTTGTGTGCTACACGCACGTGCTTGGCAGCCATGATATCCATATCCTCGTCGGTCAGATGTACGCAGTGCGCAGCAATGGTACCCAGCTCAAACATGCCCAGCTTATCCATCAGCTGAATCGGTGTCATGCCATGCTCTTTGACAACGGTATCAACCTCAAATTTAGTTTCGCACAGATGCATCTGGATTTCTGCCTTGTTGGCAGCAGCCTCGGCAATAACCTTTTCCAGATAATCTACCGGGCAGGTATAAGGAGCGTGCGGACCGTAGGTGATGCGGATACGGCCGTTGTCATAGCCCTGCCAGTTCTTCGCCAGCACAGTGTTTTCTGCCAGCTTTACGTCCTTGTCCGGTGCTACGCCGATCAGGCCGCGGCTGAGGTTAGCGCGGATACCGGTTTCGGCGCAGGCACGCGCAACATCCTCCATGAAGGCGTACATATCAGCAAAGCAGGTAGTACCGCCCTTCAGCATTTCTACGATGCCCAGCATTGCACCCCAGTAGATGTCGTTAGCATCCATCTTGTCTTCAATCGGCCAGATTTTGTTTTGCAGCCAGTCCATGAGCGCCATATCGTCGGCATAGCTGCGCAGCAGCGTCATAGAAACGTGGCCGTGGGTGTTGACCATACCGGCAGTAGCCAGCTTGCCCTTGCCGTCCACAATTTCGTCGGCAGCAAAGTCTGCAGGCACGTCCTTGCCTACATAAACAATCTTATTATCTTCAACGGCGATGTTCTGCATTTCACCATTCGGAGTATGCAGAAGCTCGATATTCTTAATCAGTAGCTTAGCCAAAAGATTTCACTTCCTTGGTATAAATTAAGTCCTGCCTCCCTGTATAATGCTTAGGTAGGCAGATGACAGTGATATTATTGTTATCTACTCCTCGCCCTGCTGACGCTTGGAGTAATGCTTTTCATAAAAATCATGCATCACGTCCACATCCTCACAGCTCAGCTCGTACACCTTATTGCCGGTGCCTGCACAGATTATGGCAATCTGCGCCGCTTTTTCCAGAATTTCGGCAGCAAGCAGTGCCTCAGCCAGATTCTTGCCCCAGCACACAGCGCCATGGTTGGCCAACAGCACAGCCTTTTTGCCGTTCAGCGCACGCACGGTGTTCTCCGCCAGCTCCTGCGTACCGCAGAGAGCATACTGAGCGCACTCCACCCTGCCACCGATAATCTGCACGATATCCTCGATAATCGCCGGCACTTCCTGATGCATAGCCGCAAGCGCACTGGCATAAATGCTATGCGTATGGATTACGGCACCTGCCTCGGGATAGGCGTTGTAAATGGCGGTGTGCACCTTCAGTTCGGAAGAAGGAATGTGCTTGCCTTCAACAACTTCGCCATCACGGTTGATGATAACAACGTCCTCAGGCGTCAGCGTTTCATAACCGTGGCCGGAGGGTGTGATAGCAATATTCTGCGCGTCAATGCGGCAGCTGATGTTGCCCCAAGAGCCCGCGACGAGCTTTTTTTCAATCAGCACATGGCCTGTTTCCACAATGGCGGCACACGCACTTTCTTTAGCAAACAACTGCGTTTCCATGATTATTCTGCAGCAAGATATGCCTTCTGCTCATCGCTCAGGGTGTCGATGCCTGCGCCCATAGCCTGCAGCTTCAGAGCAGCGATTTCGGTGTTCAGCTCTTCCGGCAGCACATACAGTTTGTTTTCCATTGCTCCCTTATGGTCGAGCAGGTATTTCATAGCCAGGAACTGCATAGCGAAGGACAGGTCCATGATTTCAATCGGGTGACCGTCACCGCAAGCAAGGTTAACCAGACGGCCTTCGCCCAGCAGGTTCAGCTTACGTCCGTCAGCCATGGTGTAGGTCATGATATTTTTGCGTACTTCATACGGAGCAACTACGGAAAGCTCCTCCAGATGATGTTTGTTGATTTCTACGTCGAAGTGGCCTGCGTTGCACATAACAGCGCCGTTCTTCATAACCTCCATATGCGGTTTGGTGATTACGTCCTTGCAGCCGGTTACGGTTACAAAGATATCGCCGTGTTTTGCAGCCTCCTGCATCGGCATTACTCGGAAGCCGTCAAATACTGCTTCAATACCCTTAATCGGATCAACCTCGGTAACAATAACGTTTGCGCCCAGGCCCTTGGCACGCATTGCAACGCCCTTACCGCACCAGCCATAGCCTGCAACAACAACGGTTCTGCCTGCTACGGACATGTTGGTGGTACGCATGATACCATCCCAGGAGGATTGGCCGGTACCGTAACGGTTATCAAACAGATACTTGCAGTAAGCATCATTAACGGCAATCATCGGGAATGCCAGATGACCTGCTGCAGCCAGAGCCTTCAGACGATGTACGCCGGTGGTGGTTTCCTCGCTGCCGCCCATCAGGTTAGGAATCAGGTCACGACGTTCGCCGTGGAGCATATTAACCAAATCGCCGCCGTCATCAATAATCAGCTGCGGTTCGCTCTTTAAAGCCTCGCGCAGATACATGTCATATTCTTCGTTGGTGCAGCCATGGGTTGCGAAAACGGTAACGCCGCTGTCAACCAGTGCTGCGGCAATTTCGTCCTGAGTGGAAAGCGGGTTGCTGCCGGTAACAACAACATTAGCGCCTGCGTTCTTCAGCACGAGTGCCAGATAAGCGGTTTTTGCTTCCAGATGAATGGTTACAACCATGTTGATGCCCTGGAAAGGCTTAGTTTTGCTGTATTCATCGTTCAGATGGTTCAGCAGGGGCATATATTCCTTTGCCCACGCGATACGTTGATGACCTAACGGTGCCAATTTGATGTCTTTAATAATGCTTTGCATAGATTCAAAAATCCTCCTTTAATATATGCTCTTTAGTCTTGTAAAAGAGCCTGCAATTTCTTAATACTTTCTGTATACGGCGCTTTAATTATGCCATGCTCGGTAATAATACCGGTAATAAGCTCTGCCGGTGTCACGTCAAACGCAGGGTTAAACACTGCCACGCCCTCAGGCGCAGTCTGCTCGCTGCGGAAATGACGTACCTCGTCGGCCTTGCGCTCCTCAATAGGAATCTGCGCACCTGTAGCAATCGTAAAATCAAAGGTGCTCGTCGGTGCGGCGATATAAAACGGAATCCCGTGTGCCTTCGCCGCCAATGCCACGCCATAGGTGCCGATTTTGTTCGCCGTGTCGCCGTTGGCCGCAATTCTGTCGGCACCGACAACAACAGCGTTCACGCCCTTCGTGCGCATAGTCCACGCTGCCATATTATCGGTAATCAGCGTAACCGGAATCCCGTCTTCAAACAACTCAAACGCCGTCAGGCGCGCACCCTGCAGCAGCGGACGTGTTTCGTCAGCATAAACCATCTTCAGCTTGCCCTGCGCGTAGGCACTGCGGATAACGCCCAGTGCTGTGCCCCAACCGCAGGTTGCCAGTGCGCCTGCGTTGCAGTGCGTCAGCACTACGGCAGCGTCAGGCAGCACAGCAGCGCCGTATTCGCCCATACGCTTATTCATGGTGATATCGTCCGCATAAATCTGCTCGGCCTTGACCTCCAGCGCCTTGATAATCGCCGCAGGGGACTTGTCCTCGCCGTTCAGGCGCACAGCCAACGCATACTGCAGATTTGCCGCCCATGCCAAATTTACCGCCGTCGGACGCGCAGTAATCAGATCTGCGCGCACAACGTCCAGCGCACCCAAAAAGTCCGGCTTGTCCGCAACCTCGCGCGCACCCAGCACCATAGCGAAGGCAGCGGCAGCGCCGATTGCCGGAGCACCGCGCACCTCCAAGCGTTCAATCGCCACTTTCACGCGCTTGTAATCCACGCAGGTAATCCATTCTATCTTTTGCGGCAGCAGAGTCTGATCCAGCAGCACCAGGCTCCCCTGCTCCCAACGCATAGTTTCTACCATAACAACCTCTTACAGCTTAAAGCCGCCAAACTCCTGCATAGCGTGATGGCAGTTGCACTTCGCCTCAGTCGGCTCTTCATAAGCGATGAAGGACAGAATCAGCTTTTCCATATTCTTAATGCTGAGTGCCATAGCGTCGCAAACCTCTTTATGGGAAAGCGGCGTCGGAGAAATGCCGGCAGCCATATTGGTAACGATGGAGCAGTTAGTGTAGCACATCTCTGCCTCACGCGCCAGAATAGATTCGGGCATATTGGTCATGCCAACCAGGTCACCGCCCAGCATAGCGAACATTTTAATTTCGGCAGCACTTTCAAAGCGCGGGCCTTCGGTGCAAACATAAACACCGTGCTTATGGAAGGTAATATCTGTTTTCTCCAGACATTTGATAACCTTCTCGCGCAAAGTCGGGCAATACGGATAGGTGAAATCGCAGTGCGCTACACCACGCTCGGGGGAATCATAGAAGGTGTTGATGCGGCTCTTGGTGAAGTCCAGCACGTTGTCGCAAACTACGAAGTGACCTGCCTTCATCTCCGGGTTGAGGGAACCGACTGCGGTAGTAGCAAAAATCTCCTCTGTGCCCAGGCTCTTCATAGCCCAGATGTTGGCACGGTAGTTTACCTTGTGGGGCGGCACGGAATGGTCTACGCCGTGACGGCTTACGAAAACCACCTGATTACCGCTCATTGTGCCGATGTTGCACAATGCTTTACCAAACGGTGTTTCTATAATCTTTTTTTCGAATCCCTTCAGGGTATCGGGATTATCAATACCGGTTCCGCCAATGATAGCAATTTTACGCATATGCTTTGCCTCCCTTATAGTTAAATGTGATAATGAAAACTGTTTGCTGAAGTATGTTATTACGCATAATATCTATGCAGATTCTCCACACTTTCTCTATTATATAATACCATAAATAAGGCATAATTTAAAGAGCAAAGAAAAAGCACTCTCAGCAGGTGTGAGAGTGCGAAGTTGGTGTGGGTAGTATCCGGCACTACTTGCTCAGTATCTGGCATTTTTAAACAAATTTATTAGGACATTTGTTACTTTATAAACAATTTATTAGGACACTGGCGCTGAGTATCTTACTTTTATTAGGACATAAATGTCTATATTCTCGTTTTTATTAGGACATCAAGCATGCAAGAACTCATTTAACAGGACAACAGGACCTTCATTAGTATTTTTATTAGGATACTAACGATTCTTCTCCACTATCTTCAGCAGCTCCTGCGGTCTTGCAATCACAAAATCCGGCCTGCCCTCCTCCACCAGCTTCTCCCAGCCAAAGGCGGTATAGCGCACGGCAACGGTTTGCGCCCCCGCACTGCGTCCGCTCTGCAAATCAAAGGGACTGTCGCCGACGCACAGGCACTCCTCAGGCTTTACTCCCAGTTTGGCGCAGGCTGCCAGCATCGGCTCGGGATGCGGTTTGCTCTCCTTCGTATCGCCCAGAGCAATAGTCACATCAAAATACTGCGTCAGCTGCAGGCAGTCCAGCCCACGGCGCAGCATCGGCGGCTTCTTAGAGGTAACCACCGCCAGCTTAATGTCCTGCGCCTTCAGCTGCTCCAGTGTTTCCTTCACGCCGGGGATAGGACGAATCATATCATCGTGATGCGCGTTATTATATTCTCTGTAAGCGTCGCGCATAGTCTCCACCAGCTCCGGCTTACCGGAAAGCGCAATCATTGCCTCCGGCAACGGCAGGCCGAAGGTAGCGACAATCTTTTCACGCTCCGGTGTAAAGCCCAGCACCTCACGGCAGGTGTGTTCAAAGGTGGCAATAATCAAATCTATGGTATTGGCAATAGTGCCGTCAAAATCAAAAAGTATTCCCTTAATCTGCATCTTCATATCCTCTCCGCTCTTTTTGCTCATCTTCATAACGTTTGTATAAGCACAATAAATTTATTATATCATGTTTACCTGCCTTTGCGCACTAAAAAAGCACTCCCGCTTGCGCAGAAGTGCTTATAAAACTTATTTTTCGTCCTTTTTCGCAAAGACTACTTCCTTAGGACCGTCATTTACTGCGTCCTCGGGAATAATTACATCGTCGAAGCTGATGCCGCGGGTGTGCAGCGTATGGCTCCACTCATGGTCGTGGCGGTGCCACCAGCCAAGGGCTGTAATAGGAATCCAGCTGTAAATAAACAGCGGATACAGCAGCAGATACATCCAAGACTTGAAGGAAGCGCGGATTTTCCACAGTACCGCTACCGGGAAAATATACTGGCCGATACCAACCAGAGTCCAAACCTCTACCGGAATAATGGTATACAGGATATTGGTGTAGAACGGATAGAAGTTATAAATATAGCTGCAAAGCACAAAGAACGTGGAAATCATCAGGAAGTACGGCTGAATGAGGTTCACAGAGCAGTCCAGCATGACGATATTACGTGTCTTGATTGCTTTTTTGATCATCGGGATGAGATAGCGGTCCGCTACGTCAAAGTGGCCCTGTGACCAACGCTTACGCTGGTTCCAGGTCTGCTTGAAGGTCAGCGGCTTTTCATCGTAAATGATTGCATCATGCGCCCAGGTTGTAGGAATACCTTCCATCATCGCCTGAATGGTGAACTCCATATCCTCGGTCAGGCAGGTTGCACGCCAGCCGTAACGCTTCAGCACCTCGGTGTCAAAGCACATGCCGGTGCCGCCAAGGCAGCAGGACAGGCCCATGTTATACTTTGCCAAACTCCATACATGGTTAACAATCCAGAAGGAAATTGCAAATACGCCGCTTACCCAGGTATCAGTCGGGTTTTTGGCATCCATATAGCCTTGGATAATGCGTTCGCCGTTGCACAGACGGCTGTTCATCTCCTGCAGAAAGTTGGGATGCACCAGGTTATCGGCATCGAAAACGCAAACTGCATCATATTTCTTATCCAGCTTGAACAGTCTGTCGAACATCCACGCGAGAGCAAAGCCCTTGCCCTTACCGGTTTCACTGAAGCGCTCATGCACCAGCGCACCGGCCTTGCGTGCAACCTCGGCGGTTTTATCCGAGCAGTTGTCCGCAACAACATAGATATCATATAAAGCGTCATTGTAATTCAGACGGCGCAGGTTATCTACTAATTGGGCAATAACTCTTTCCTCATTATGCGCACAGGCAATCAAGGCAAAGGTCTTGCTTTCATTATATATCTTAACTTCCTTCTTCTTGCCGAACAGGCCGAACCAAGAAACAAAAAAGTAGTAGAGCGTAAAAAATATAATCAATAGCTGCAAAGGTATCATGATTATATCAAAAGCTGTATACATCAAAAATCTCCTTTACTCCCCTAACGGCAAATTATTTGTTCTTACCTGTAAGAGCACGGTAAACATGGTTTACAATGCCTGCCAGCGTATAGGTGAACATTGCTACAAACGGCCACGCACCGGGACGCTCGTACAGCATTACAGCACCGACGATTGCGGCAATGATTACGGGCAGACGGTACATAGGATTGCCCTTGCCCTTGAAATCCGGGAATTTAACCTCGCTGTACATGATGCAGGCAATTACCAGAGTAACTGCTGCCAGCACAGCCGGAGCAAACTGATAGCCGGAAACAACATAGGTTGCCAAGAAGCAGGCACCTGCCGGAATAGGCATGCCCTGGAAATAACCGTGTACAACACCGGTGTTGCAGTTGAAGCGTGCCAGACGCAGGCAACCGCCCACAGCGAAGAGTGCAGCGATAACCTGACCTGCAAGGCCCAAATCCTGCAGACCATACATATAAATCATGATGGCAGGCGCAACGCCGAAGGAGCACATATCGCAAAGAGAATCCATCTCTTTGCCGAAGTCACCGCCGCCAACGCCGAGAGCGCGGGCAGCACGGCCATCCATAGAGTCAAAAATCACAGCGATTACGATGAAAACGGGGGCAAGGAAGAAATCACCCTCGATAGTTTTAAAGATAGACAGCACACCGAAAATAAGGCTCGCAGAGCTGATGCTGTTCGGAATCAGACGACGCCAGTTCATTGTTCTTTAACCCTCCCCACTACGGTAATACCGCCAACAACCTTATCACCTTTCTTAACGGTGATTTCAACATTTCTGGGCACAACCAGCTCCGTGCTGGAGCCGAATTTGATCATGCCGTAGGTTTCGCCCTGTTGGAGCTTGGTGCCTACAGTTACCCAGGAAACGATGCGGCGTGCCAGCAGACCGGCAATCTGGATTACCAGGAAGCGCATACGGCCGTTATCCATACCGATAGCATGACGCTCGTTTTCGAAAGAAGCGTTTTTCTCATACGCAGGCACGAATTGACCGCAGGTATAGCGCTGATATTTGATTTCACCGTCGAGCGGCGCACGGTTGGTGTGTACGTTGAATACGGAAAGGAAGATAGTTACCTTAGTCGCAGGCTCGTTGAGATATTCATCATCAAAAATTTCATCTACGCCCATTACCGTACCGTCTGCAGGCGAATACAGTATGTTGGGATCATAAGGCGTAACGCGGTGAAAATCACGGAAGAAGTAGGCAAAGTATAACGCCAGCACTACGGGGATTACGGCCCACACAGCGCCGAAGAAATAATATACTATTGCAGCCAACAACAGAGAAACACCAACATAAATATAACCATCTTTTACAATAAACATATAAAGCCTCGCTTTCCTGCGAATATTTCTTTTAATCTAAAACTTCATATCAGAAATTAAATGCAAACTGACTGTGCAGTCTGTTTTTCGCGGATATAAAAAGTGATGGAATGCTACTTCCATCACTTTATTATAATACACCAACCTGGTTTTGTCTATATAAGTGTAAAATTCTTAGCACTTTTGATAAGCACAGCATTTTTTAGTCAACATCATAACTTGGATGCCATTACCTTGATTACAAACTTAGGCAACGCCATCATGCGCATAAAACGGCTGGGCTGCTTATAGAGGCGGAAGGCCCATTCCAAAGAAGCATCCTGCATCCATTTAGGTGCGCGCTCCATTTTGCCGGCGAGCACGTCAAAGCTGCCGCCGATGCCCATCAGAATTTTTGCGTTCAGTTCCGCGCGGTGTGCTACCAGCCATTTTTCCTGCTTCGGTGCGCCCAAAGCAACAAAGAGCATATCTGCACCGCTGGCGTTGATATCCGCAATAATCTGCGGTACATCCTCATCTTTGAAATAACCGTTGTGGCAGCCTACTACCTGTACGCCCGGATAAAGCTCCTCAGCCTTTGCTTTCGCAGCTTCGGCAACGCCAGGGCTACCGCCGAAGAAGTAAGCCTTGTAACCCTTGTGCGCCGATAAATCCAACAGCTCGTTGTAGAGGTCAAAGCCTGCTACACGCTCCGGCACCTTGTAGCCCAGGTGTCTGCCTGCCCACACGGCACCGGCGCCGTCGGGCAGCACCAGCTCCGCATCCTCGCAGATAATTTTTTTGTACTCAGCATTTTCCTGGCACATCATGATGATTTCGGCATTGGCAGTAACAACAAAGGTCTGCTCCTTGGCGAGCATTCTTTCTTCAAGTGTTTTCACTGCCTCCTGCATCGTCATAGCGTGTACAGGCACGCCTAATATTTTAATTGCTTGTATCATTAAAAGTCACCTCATTCAATTTCAAGAAATGAATATGATTTATACCTGGACCGTTATACGGTCCTGATTTTTTTCATATACGGCAGATTTGACGCTTGCTTCAATAGAAGCAAAACCATAAATTCTTCCCAGTCATAACTTGTATGATTTTTAAAAACATCATCCCTAGAAACATTATCCCTATAGATTTAACTAGATTTTTTTTTACATTATCAATTAACCCAAACGTCCATAAACCTAAATATATTGAGCTAAAAATGTTTTCCATTACCAAAGCCATAACTTTTATAGGAAAATATCGTTGCCACAATGGAATATCAATCATATCATTGTAATAAAATCCAAGAACTATTACAAACGAAAAATATATAACCACTCTTCTCATTTGTTCAAGATGTCTCCTACTGTTTTTATATCTAACCCTAAGTTGTAACTATTTAATATGCTAGTAAGTTCTTCTCTTTCTTTTTTATCATATATTACTTTATCCCAATCAATATTCCTTAACTTTCCTTCCTCTATTAATTTGTAAAATTGCTGACAATCACCAATTATACCTATCATTTGTGTAGCAGTATTTAAACTATTATATATTTTTTCATTCTCACTGCCAGCCAAAACGCTATCTTTGATGAAATTAACAGTTGAAATGTTATTGTTAAATAGATTCTTATATCCACTGGTTCCTGAAATAACTAATTCATTCGCATTCATAGCTACAACTATCGCTCCAGCCAATATGCCAGAATCATTTCCTGAAGTTATTGCTAATTTAGCCAACTCATAGCCAGCTAATATCCCACCCATACTGCTAGCTACACCAGTAATTAATTCACCAGCATCATTCTTTAAATTACTGCTGATTGTTGCATCATAAACAAACATATTTCTTTTATCAACAACTGCATTAGTACCAAGAGAAATCATTTTAAATGGCATCAGAAATCCTACATTATCCTCTTCAAACAATTGTCCATTCGGTTGAATATAAAATTTACTTCCATCTGGGAACTGTATTTTATCACCAGGATTGATTTTTTGAAGTAAATCATTCAAATTATCATCTTTTATACCGTATGTAGTACCAGTAGATAAGAAAGCAGGACTTCCATCTTTATTGTATCCAACATAAAACGTCTCACCTTTAATTTCATATTCACCATTTTTAAGCTGAAGCACATTAATTTTTGAATTAAAACGGCTTAACCATTCTCTATCTTGAAGTGCACTAATTAAGTCATATTTTAAGTCTAAAATTTTTTTAGCATCTTTCTTTTCTTCCTCAGTAAGAGAATCATCTTTTTCTATAGCTTCAATTTCAGAATTGTATTTTTCCAGCTGTTCATGTGTCAAATAGTTATTCTTCGTCGCACTATTAGCTACACTTGCGCCAACGCCAGCTTTACCACTAACAATATCAGACACTACACCCCCTAACAATGCGCTTGCAAGTTCATGCATACCATCGTCACCACTAAATATTTTAGCAAGTTCATTCTGCACCATTTCATTGATTAAAGCGGCACTAGCTCCAGTAAGAAAATCACTTCCACCCAAATTGCTCATAACACCGCCTACTACTGCGTGCAAAGCATTCTTTTCCTTGCTTCCTTCCTCCCAGCCTTTAGCCTGTGCCAAATCACCAACAGCTTTATAAGCTAGCTTGCCAAATTCGTCTGCTAAGGCCATACGGTCTTTTATAGCAACCCTATCAAAAATTTCACCAAGTTTATTCAAGCTATTTTGTGCATCACGATTTAAACCAATAAAATCCTGCTTCTGGTTTTCTTTATCACGGATTTCAATTATGCCTTCGCTGATTATTGCCTTTGTAGTACTGTTTGCACTTCCACTTGCAGGCATACCTTTGCTAATAGAATATTTATATTCGTCTCCACCTAACCAAGATGCACCAATGCCATTGTTATCAGCTTTATAATCAGCTTTGTTTTCTATATCTTTATATGTTAACGTACCTGTCGAAAGCTTATTCTTGTCAGCATCAGCAGTACTTGAAATAATACCACCCTTAAGGTCAGTATTAGCTTCTACACGGATATCAAAGCCATCTTCGCCTGCGTAGATACCGCTCTGGTCTGTTACGCTTTCATATTTGCTGTCAATCTTACCAACACTTGCACTGCCACTTATAGCTTTATTGCTGCCAAGGCCAATGCTTACGCCAACTGATTTATTGTTTTCCTTATAGCTGTTACTGTCCTGCTTGCTTTCATATACAACTACTCTAGATTTAATTTGAGTAGCTCCTGATCAATTAACTTCACCTGCTTGCTCAGCCATTCTTCCTTACTCAAATAATCCTTTTCTTGCATAACCAAAAGCCTATATTTATCAACAACCTCTTTTTCAATATAATTCTCTTCAATTTCTGCCTTTAAAACCCCCATATATAACTGTAATGCTGTATCAGGAAACAATAATTCTTCTTTATATCTTTTATTTATTATAGAATATACTTTCTTATCTTTTTTCATTAAAATTTCTCTAGCAAAGTAATAAGCATCACCATACAATCCATCTAATTCAACATCATCCCTTGCCTCTTGGATTTTATTATTATTTTCAGGAATATTATATAACCCTAATTTTCTTAATATATTTCTATAATATTGTAATGCTCCTGGTGCAAAAAACGTAGAGCCTTTTTGAGCAAGACCTAAATCAGGCTCATTATCTACAATTTTTATTATTTTTTTTTCATTACCATCCCCCCAATGATAGATAACATATTTACTATTATCATCAAGATCTCTTTCATATTGATCTGGCCAAGCAAATTTATTCTTTTGCTTTATTCGTCCAATTTTTTTCCAATTCTTATCTTCAAATATCATTATAGTGGCTACTATTTTCTTATTTTGTATTTCGTCTATATTATAACCCTCCACTGTAGGAACCACCTCATATAAGCCAAACATTTTAAAACCTATAGGAATGTGTTTAGCTAAATAAATCAAATATCCTTTATTGTTATAACTATCTAGCACAACTTCAAATACATCTCCAATATATAGTCTACTCATCGTAACACCTCACTTCATTAACTTTTTCCCAATCTCCAATAATATCTTACCCCAAATTTTATCTGTATTGACTGGCCTTATTTTATTTAAAAGATTATTTTTACCACCATATTTTTCATAATATGCTTGTTCTAGACCACGCCCTTCTGCATATGTAACACTTTTATCAGTAATCAATGTAAATTCCAACATATTTTTTTCTGGATTAGCTAAATGTTGTGCTTGTCGTATTGCTGGATTATTTGTTCTACCAATATATCTTACTTTACCAGTTGCATCTCGTAATGCGTATATATATTGCCTTGATCTCTGCGAATATTGTAAGTATTTACCAATAAACGCAGGATCCTTTAACAAATTTTCTACCTCAAGCATGCCTGGAGTAGCAGCATATGCTATGCTAGGATTAAACGCAAAATCACCTAAGACATATCCTGCTGTTCCACCAAAGCCTGACAGAAAAGAGCCTACTGAATCACCATCCAATTGGTCTAAAACATTCATAGATGTTTGATTCATAATTTCCTGATATTTGGTGTTATAATCTTCTCTAATACACAGAATTGCACTATAAGAAATCTCACCATTTACATAAAGTTGTTCCCAAACATCTTTATCTTCTTGTAAATCAGAAAGTCTCTCTTCTCTTTCATATTCTAAAGCTGTCTTCAGTTCTTCTCTATTAAATACCCAATCAAGTAATTTATTATTCTTCGTCCCACTAGCCGCAGTACTTGCACCTGCCTGCGCCTTTCCTGCAACCAATTGCGATACTACTCCACCAATAATCGCACTTGCCCATTGATGCTTATCTGGTTCGCCTTCAAATTGCTCAGACAACTTCTTTTGCACCATTTCATTAACAGTTGATGCACTTGCCCCTGCCAAGAAGCCATTGCCGGTAAGTTCACTCATGATACCGCCTACAAGCGCATGAAGAGCGTTCTTTTCAGCACAGCCTTCTTGCCAATTATTTCGCTCTGCAAGCTTATGTATCTCATTATACGCCAATTCGCCAAACAAATTTGCTAATTCCTGACGTTCTTCAACCTTCGTCTTGTCGAAAATTTCACCAAGCCTATTAAGGCTGTTTGCAGTGTCACGGTTCAGCTTTTCAATATCTTGTTTTTGCTTATCTTTATCACGGATCTCAATAACGCCTTCGCTGATAGCAACTTTCGTTGTGCTTTCAGCCTCTCCGCTTGCAGGCATGCCAATTGAAGGTGTTATACCTTTTTCGTTATAATCAGCATTGTTATTTTTATTTACTTTCGCACCAATGCCATTAGCTTTGTAATCCGCTTTGTTCTGAATATCTTCAAAAGTCAACGTACCTGTCGAAATCTTATTCTTCTCTGCCTCCGCTGCGCTGGAAATTATTCCACCTTTAAGGTCGGTGTTTTCACCTACGTTAATATCAAAGCCTTCTTTGCCTGCATAAATGCCGCTTTGGTCAGTAACGCTTTCGTATTTGCTGTCAATCTTGCCTACGCTTGCACTGCCACTGACAGCTTTATTGCTGCCAAGACCAACGCTCGCACCAACGGATTTATTGTTTTCCTTATAGCTGTTGCTGTCCTGCTTGCTTTTGATATTAAGGCTTCCACCTACGTTACCGGTAACCTTTTCACCGCTCAGATTGCCACCTTTAATATTCGTATCTTTACCGCTGGTAAAACTCAAATCTTTGTTGGCGGTCACATTGCTTTCGTTATAAGTTGTGCCATTTGCAGACACTTCTCCCTTGGACATACTGCCAGAAATGCTGTAGC
>OJRO01000925.1_pt1 | contig 24329 bp, 25 predicted proteins | sample 1599221 | NCBI WGS metagenome assembly OJRO01 (sample SAMN03922449, study PRJEB24848) | human gut metagenome | isolation source: stool sample | host: Homo sapiens | place: Germany | collected 2009-11
GCGTCAGATGTGTATAAGAGACAGGGCTCGCGACGTGAGTATTGCCGTGGAAAAACCCGACAGCATTTCAATTCGCAATCGCCTTCAGGCTGAAGTAGAGGAGATTGCTGCGCATCTGAGCGAACCCGCGTACCAGTTGGTGAAACTGAAGTGTCCGAATGGCGAGGGGCGTCTGGTGTCGCGTATTCTCAGGCAATCCGTGACGGAGCTTGGTCTTCATCCCGGCAGTCAAGTTTGGGCGCTGGTGAAGGCATCCGCTGTCATTATGTGAGCAAAGCAAACACCATTGGCCGCAACGGGTATTTGAATAAAAAAAGAAGGCAGGCTCCCTCTTTGAAAAGGGAAGTTCCTGCCTTTTTGCTTTTCTCCGGAAGTTTCCTTCCGGAGGGTGCTGTTCAATGAAGGATCAGCAGCGGCGGGCAAGCTCAACGGCCTTGCCGATATAGGTGGCGGGCGTCAGGGCCATCAAACGAGCCTTGGCGTCAGCAGGGATGTCGAGACCGGCAATGAAGGAGCGGATCGTTTCCTGATTAATGCCGTCTTTGCCGCGCGTGAGCGCCTTGAGCTGCTCGTAGGGATGCGGCACTCCGTAACGGCGCATGACGGTTTGCACGGCTTCAGCAAGCACTTCCCAAGCAGCGTCGAGGTCAGCAGCGATCTGAGCTTCATTTACCTGAAGCTTGCCGAGACCGCGTTCAAGTGCGCTGTACCCGACAAATGAATAGCCGAAGGCAACGCCGAGATTACGCAGCACGGTCGAGTCCGTGAGATCGCGCTGCCAGCGCGAAATCGGGAGCTTGCCGGCCAGATGTCCGAGGACAGCGTTGGCTAGACCAAGATTGCCTTCGGAATTTTCGAAGTCGATCGGGTTGACTTTGTGCGGCATCGTGGAAGAGCCGACTTCACCTTCCTTGAGCTTTTGACGGAAGAAATGCATTGAGATGTAGCCCCAGACATCGCGGTCAAAGTCAATGAGGATGGTGTTGGCGCGCTCGATTTCCTGAAAGAGTTCGGCCATGTAATCATGCGGCTCGATCTGAATCGTATGGGTGTTCAACACTGCGCCCAGACGTTCTTCAACAACCTTTTTCGAGAAGGCTTCCCAATCGAAGTCCGGATAGGCAATCAGGTGTGCGTTGTAATTGCCGACGGCTCCGTTCATCTTGGCGAGGATCTTCACGGACTTGATGGCTTCAACGACGCGTGCAAGGCGGACTGCCACATTGGCGAATTCCTTGCCGACGGTCGTCGGGGAAGCGGTCTGGCCGTGGGTGCGCGAAAGCATCGAAATGTCGGCCCAGGCATGCGCGTAGTTCGCGATGATGCCGTGGATGCGCTTGAGGAACTGAACGAGTTCGGCGCGGCCCTTGATGAGCATCAGCGCATGGCTCGTGTTGTTGATGTCTTCCGAGGTGCAGGCAAAGTGCACGAACTCAGCGGCGCTTCTCAGCTCGTCGTCATGTTCGACCTGGCCCTTGATCCAGTATTCGACCGCCTTCACGTCGTGATTGGTGGTCTTTTCAATCGTCTTGACGGCTTCGCAGTCTTCGAGAGAGAAGTTGTCGGCGAGGCCGCGCAGGAACGCCTTCCCGTGGTCCGAAAGGTGCGGGAGTTCCGCAAAGCCGGCTTCGGAAAGCGCGATCAGCCATTCGACTTCAACGCGAACGCGCGCGTTCATGAAGGCATATTCGGAGAAGATGCCGCGCAGGGAGTCGCACTGGCGGGAATAGCGGCCGTCGAGCGGGGAAAGAGCGGTAAGAGGATTAAGCGCCATGGCGGATAAGTCTCGATGAAGAAAGAAAAATCTTGGGTTCGATGACGTGAGCCGGGGTTGAGGAAGCTCATCCGGCAGAAGTCAGGGTTCGAGAAAATCCCGCAATTTTAGTGCGTTCGGTCCTCTGAGAGGTTTCCCGGGGAGGCGTTTTTTGAAGGTGCTTCCCGGGTGCATCCTCAGGCGGGGAAACCCGGGTGGTGAAAGTCTTGAGAGAAGAAGTCTTCGCTCCCTCGGGTTCTTCAGATTCCGGGAAGGCTCTCCCCCGATAATGGAAACATCCGGTTGAATGCGCATTGCATTCATGCATTCGCCGCGCGCCGGAATTCGTTCTCAGAAAGAGGAGCCTAGTCATGACTCGAAATGAACTTTGCCGCATTGCCTGCGCCGTGAGCGCCGCATTCCTGATCGCAGCGCCTTCGGCCGTACTCGCCGTTGGCGGCCCGAGCGGAACCCAGGTCAATTTTCAGCGGCAGGGCGAGCTCGGCGAAGTCGTCGTGAATCCCTATGACATTGCGCCTCTTACGGCAGTCATCCGTAACGGCGGCGAAGTGCTCCTCAAGGCTCACGTGCGCATCGTTCCCAAAAAGGGCGGAGCGGAAATCGCCTACGATGTGGGCCCGACCGCGCTTCGCACCTACGGCGGCATTCCCGTCTTCGGCCTTTATCCGGAATATCTGAATGAAATCGAGGTGAAGTGGACGAAGAAGACGATCGAGGGCCCGGTTGAAAAAACGGAGACCTACCGCATCTGGACGCCGCCCGTTTATCTCGATCCTTCCTGGACGCACGGCCGCCCCGTCAAGACCTTTGATACGAAGATCGTGACTCCGGCGGCGAAGGGCTTCGGCGACCGCCTCTACCTCATCAATAATCTCCTTCCCGAGTCGCCCAAGGGCAGCCGCGCGGTCTGGAACAACCCGACGGGCGGCGCGCTTCAGTGGAACAACTACCCGCAGAACGCCATCGTCGACACGAAGGGCGAGGTGCGCTGGTACATGCAGCCCTCGGCCATCTACGACCCGAGAAGCCTCAACAAGGCCGGCATCATGATGGGCTTCCATCAGAATGAGGACGGCGCGCTCACCTGGGGGTACGGCCAGCGCTACGTGAAGTACGACCTGATGGGGCGTGAAATCTTCAACCGCGTGCTTCCTGACGGCTATGCGGACTTCAGCCATGCCATGGCTCCGGCGCCTGACGGGCACTACTTCCTTCGCGTTTCGTCGGCGGATCTGAAGCGCGCCGACGGCACGCACGTGCACACGGTGCGCGACGTGATCGCGGAAGTGGATGCCGCGGGCCGCGTCGTCGACGACTGGCGGCTCTTTGAAATCCTTGACCCCAACCGCAGCATCGTCATCAAGTCGATCGACCAGGGCGCGGTCTGCCTCAATGTCGACCTTGAGCAGTCAGGGAAGACTCTGTCGGCCGAGCAGCTCGCAAGGCTTGAAGCCAAGCACGCTTTCGGCGATATTGCCGGCACGGGAGCCGGACGCAACTGGGCGCACGTGAATTCCGTCGACTACGACAAGGCCGACGACTCCATCATCATTTCCTCGCGCCACCAGTCCGCGGTGATCAAGATCGGACGCGACAAGGAAGTGAAGTGGATTCTGGGCGCGCCCAACGGCTGGAACGGGAAGCTCCGCGAGAAGGTCCTGACGCCCGTCGACAAGGACGGCAAGCCCATCCCCTGCCGCATCGGCAAGTGCGAGGGCGACTTTGACTGGACCTGGACGCAGCACACGGGCTGGAAGGTGGATGAACTTTCCGAACCGGGCGTTTCCGTTGTGACGGTCTTCGACAACGGCGACGGCCGCGCCTTCAAGCAGCCGGAAAACCCGAAGGAAAAGTACAGCCGCGCGGTGATGTACCGCATCGATGAAAAGAAGGGAACGGTCGAGCAGATCTGGGAGTACGGCAAAAACCGCGGACACGAGCTTTACAGCGCCATTACTTCCTCGGTCGAGTATGAGGCCGACAAGGATTCGCTTCTCGTCTACTGGGCATCGATCGGCGTTCAGGACAAGACGGGCGTGAACCCTGTTCTCACGGAATTCCGCCGCGGCGGAAAGGATCCTGTGTTCGAAATGCAGATCCGCGGGTCGATGGGCTACCGCGCGCTTGCCATTGATCTTGGAAAAGCCTTCAAAGAGTAAAAAACTATTGAGGGTTGAGAGAAGCCGGAATCCCGGAGCACGAAGCGACGGGATTCCCTTCCTGAAGCTCTGTCCGATGCGGGATTCGCGGCGAATTCGGATCCCGCAGATCAGAGAAAACTGCGGCTCCGGGGTATTTGAGCGGGAAATAGCTCCTTACAGACCGTCAAGGTTGATAAGAGGATTCTCCTAGGAGCTCGGGCACAATCATCTCATCAAGAGGCGCTTCCCTGATACGGCGCGCTTGAGAACGCGCTTATCCGGAATTGTCCGGTTCAGGCACCATGAGGAGTAGAAAACCATGAAAAAGAGTCACAAGATCATCGCGTCGCTTGCCGCTGTCGGAGCGCTTTGCGTCGGCACCGCCGCCATTGCAGGCCCCTGGCACCATGATGGTCAGTTCCGCGACGGCATGCCCTGCGCGGGCTATGCTTCGCAGGACTATCAGGCGGCCGGCTGGGAAGCCGTGGCTCGCCTCGTAACGATTACGCCTGAGCAGCAGGGCGCCTGGAAGGCCTATGTCGACGCCCGCACGGCGCTTGACATGATGCCGGGCGTGCAGTTCGACAAGCCCGCCGTCGATGAACAGAGCCGCCTCGAGCGCCGCGCCCAGGTGGCCAAGGTCCGCGCGGATCTGCTTGAGAAGGCTGTGGCCGCCCGTACGGAACTCTTCAAGGTGCTCTCTCCCGAACAGAAGTACGTGCTCGAGAGCTTTGAGCAGCAGCACGCCGGCCACGGCATGCATCGCGGCTTCCGCGGTCCGCAGGGCTTTCAGGGCTTTGGTCCCGGCTGCCCCGGCATGGACGGCGTTCCGGGGAACCCCGACTGCCCCATGAATGGTCCGCGCATGCATCATCGCGGCATGATGGGCTACTAACCGATTTGAGTTGACTCCAACGGGCGCCCGGGTCAAAGAATGGGCGCCCGATATAGTGGGATTGGCCGCTCTGGATTTAGTCTTCCGGGCGGCCTTCTTTTATGCGCGTTCGGCTTGAGCTCAGCTCGCTTCGCCCGCAGAAATGGCGTTAGCGAGCTTCTGCGGATCGAGGCCGTCGAATTCAGCGCTGATGATGTTTCCGCCGAGCGTCTGGGTGAGTTCGTAGAGAAGCCGGATGGGCGAGGCGTTGCCGAGCTTTCTGCTGATGTGCGCGCGGTGAACCTCGACCGTGCGCTGCGAGAGGTTGAGGAGTTCGGCAATGTCGCCGTTTCTGAGCCCCTGGCAGACGAGAACGAAGATCTGACGCTCGCGCCGCGAGAGCGTCTCGAAGAGCCGTTCGAGGCGGTAGCGCCGGTCGCGGAGAATGGAGCGCTCGAGGCCGAGGTCGACCGCATGGTCGAGCTCCTCGGGGTCGACGGGCTTTTCGAGCACGCTCACGGCCCCCATCTGAAGGTACTTCACCGCGGTGCGCAGGTCTGTTTCCTTCGTGAGAAAAATGACGGAGACGGGGCTTCTCAGTCTCGCGAGTTCGTCCTGAATGCTTCCGGAGGCCGTCTGGGCCATGTCGTCGGCAATGACGAGGCATCCCGGGCGGTCAAGATCCGCGCGCGAAAGAAAGGCAAGCGCCGATGGAAAGGCGGCAGTCTTATAGCGCAGCTGAAGCGCAAATGAGAGCGACTCTCTCACGTCGTCATCGTCCACCACCCAGACGAGGCGCTCGTCGGCGGCGCCGCTCATTGCGGGGCCGAGTGAAAGAAGCGATTCAGCAATAGAAGTCATTCAAAACCAAAGAAAAACAAATTGAAGGAATAATCTATTGATTTTAGGCCATTTCAGGTGCCATGCGGATATAGTTGAATGAGCGCTTTTCTGATCGAAAACCCGGCTTTTTCCGGGCTCAGGCGCTGCCGCACAACTTTTTTCTGAGGGCTTCGAGCATGATGACCGAGAATTCGTCCGGGCTCTTTGATGATGCGCCGCCAGAGAGCGCTCCGGTATTCCCGCAGCCGGCGGACGCCGCGTTGAAGGAGATGATGCAGAGGCTCCCTTCATCCATTCGTCTCGGTACTTCAAGCTGGAATTTTCCCGGCTGGCGCGGCATCGTCTGGAGCCGCGGCAGCGGCCTCGATCATCTTGCCGCGGATGGGCTCGCGGCCTACAGCGCCTCGCCTTTATTCAGAACGGTGGGGCTCGACAGAAATTTCTACCGGCCGCTCTCGGCCTCAGCTTTTGCCGCCTTCGCGAGACAGGTGCCCGAGGACTTCCGCTTTCTCGTGAAGGCGCCGAGGGATGTGACGGACCCTTATCTGCGCAATGACCGGGGAATCCCCACGGGCCCCAATCCGCTCTTTCTCGATGTGCATGCTGCGGCGGAGCGCTTCCTTGGGCCCGTGCGCATGGGGCTCGGCAAAAAATGCGGACCGCTCGTTTTTCAGTTTTCGCCGCTTCCGCATTCGGAATTGAGAACCACCGAGTCAAGAGTTGCGCTCATTGAAAAAATCGGGGCATTTCTCAATGCGCTTCAGGCGCCGGGCGCGGGGCTTCTTCTTGCGGCGGAATTCCGCAACTATGAACTTCTGACGCCCCGCATGATGAAGCGTCTGAGAGAGGCGGGCGTGCGCCCTGTGATCGGGCTCCATCCGGCGATGCCGGGCATCCGGCGCCAGACCGAGGCGCTCCGCTTCATGGATGCCGGGGGCGAGGATGCGGGAGACTGGAGGATGAAGGGGCCGCTTATCGTCCGCTGGTCGCTTGCGGCGCACCGCTTTTACGATACGGCGAAGGCCGCATGGACGCCCTTTGACGCCATTCATGCGGCCGACCCGGCGACCCGGGCGCTCATTGCCTCCCTTATCGTGCGGGCGGCAAGGAGCGGAAAAGAGAGCTACCTTGCCGTCAACAACAAGGCCGAAGGCTGTGCGCCCGTGACGGTGAGGAAAATCGCCGAGATCGCGGACCACATCCTTGAGGAGGATCGGCCGATCTCTACCAGCGCGATAGGATAGAGGGCGAAGCGGGGCGCGGCTCCGCGGGAGCGGCCTGCGTGCCGCAGAGAATGAAGCAGAGAAGCCTTTCGGTTTCAGGGTCGAAGAGTCCCTGAGGATCCGTGATTTCGCGCGAGGTCACGGTCTTGGCTGCAAACCCTTCCGCCCAGAGGACGTTGAGGAAATTCGTGAGCGCGCCGCCTGCCGTCATCAGATTTTCGCGGTCCATCCAGGCGGGCGTGTCGTGCGAGGGCTTCGGGCCGATCACGAGAATCGCGCATTCGCCCTTGAGCGCCTTGCTTCTGGCGCGCTCCCGCATGGCCTGATCGGCGTCAGGCCCGAGGGCCGCTTCGAAAATGTCGGCGAGCTTTTCGCGGGAATCGGCGACGACAAAGCGCACAGGAAATGCAGGATTGTGCGAAGGCGCGGCGCGCGCGGCAAGCGCTGCGGCCTCAAGAACCTCCTCGGAAGGAGCCGGAGCCTTCTGCATCTTCGGGCCCTGAGAGCGCCGGGACTGCAGGATATTTAGAAAATCAGAGTTCTTCATGAGTCAAGTCCTCTAAAGTCGGGGGAAGCTCTATTAAGCGCAATGCATGCGTCCGGGATCCCCCAAAAAACGTGCATGGCAGTATAGGAAGCCTTTCAGCCCTCTGACCTAAAATCGTCGGCACGCTTCTTGTAAGCGTTTTTTGTTTTCCGTTTCTTTTGTGAGAGGTCGCAAAGCACCATGCAGAAGCGAAGAATCTGGGACATCACGCCGCCGCTTGATGCCGGAACGCCGGTATTCCCGGGCGATACGCCCTTTGCCGTGCGCTGGATCTCAAGGCTTGAAGAGGGCGCGGGCGCCAATGTCTCGGAAATCACCCTGACGCCCCATGACGGCGCTCATGCGGATGCGCCGCTCCACCTCGACAGCAGCGCGGACGACGTCGCCTCCCTGAGGCTCGAGACATTCATCGGCCGCGCGCTCGTAATTGACCTCTCGCATGAGGCTTCGTCCGACGCAATCGGCCCGGAAGCGCTCACGGCGAACACGTTTCCCGCACGCATTCTTTTCAAGACGCGCGCCAAGCGCCCGGCTGCCTGGACGCCCGACTTCAGAGCGCTTTCTCCTGCGCTCATCCGGCGCCTCGCAGAGGAAGGCGTGGCGTTGGTCGGCACCGACGCGCCGAGCGTTGATCCGGCTGAAAGCGAACTTCTCGTTTCGCACAGAATTGCGCTCGCGAACCGGATGACGATTCTCGAGAATCTTGACCTTTCCGATGTCCCGGGAGGCGAATACGAGCTGATTGCGCTCCCGCTCCCCCTGAAGGGCGTTGAGGCGAGTCCCGTCCGCGCCATTCTCCGTTCGCTCTCCTCTCGCATCTGATTTCCTTTTTATTCCCTTTACAAACGCTCCGACTCAATCATGGCTCATCAGGTTTTTGAAAAGACCATCCGCATTCATTTCGGCGACTGCGACCCTGCCGGGATCGTCTATCACCCGACCTACTACGTGCTCCTCAACAAGTTTCACGAGGATTACCTTCATGAAGTCCTGAAGGTGGGCTTCATTGAAATCCGCCGCTTCGGCGTGGGCTTCCCCGTTGTGGGCGTGCACACCGACTTTGTGTCGCCTTCTCGCCCCGGAGAGGACGTGACGGCGCGTCTCTGGATCGAGAAGCTCGGCACAAGCTCGGTCAAATTCGCCTTCACGATTACGAAGGGCGAGGAACTGCGGCTGCGCTGCGTGGAAACGATGGTCTGCGTTCGTCTCGATACGGAAGGGAACTTCGTTTCCTCTCCCATCCCCGACGAGATCCGCGAGCGCATGATGCCCTACGTGTGCGGAGAGGAGGACGAGCGCCTCGCCTTCCGGTCCTGATTCAGGCGGAAAGCGGGAGGAGCCTCGCATCCTTTCCCCAGAGGCTCCTCAGAACGGATTCGCGCCCGGGATCGGCTCCGGTTGCCCGGAATTCATCGAGGGCTGCACCCGCGTCCGCCGGGCGATCGGGTGAGGCCGGCGCGAGAAGATCGAGGTCTGCCAGGCGCCTTCCGAGCTGTTCGGCAACGGCCGGGGCGGGATCAATGAGGTGCGCGCCCTTAGCGTGCCTGCTGATCGCGTTCGCGAGGAAGGGATAGTGCGTGCAGCCGAGGACGATTTCATCGGCGCCTGCACGCGCGAGCGGATCGACATACTTCTCGAGAAGCGCTTCGAGCTTTTCAGAACCAAAATCCCCGCGTTCGACGCACTCCATGAGCCCGGGGCAGGGCATGTCGAGCACCTCCACCTTCATCGGGCGGCTGACGGCCGCCCATTCGAGCGCGCGTTCGCGCACTTCGGCGTATTTGCGGCTCCGGATGGTCGTCGTGGTTGCGAGAACGCCGACGACGCCCTGCCGTGTATGGCGGACGGCCGGGAAAACGGCAGGTTCGATCCCGATGATGGGAATGGAGAGCCGTTCGCGAAAGGTCTTCACGCCGACTGCGGTTGCCGTATTGCAGGCAAACACGATTGCCTTGACGTTTCTATCCGTCAGGTAGCCGATGATCCGTTCGAGGCGCTCCATGATGTAGCTCTCATCCCGGTCGCCGTAAGGCGCATAGGCGCAGTCGGCGGCAAAAAGGATGCGCTCTCCCGGAAAACGGGCTCTCACCGCACGCGCGACGGAAAGGCCGCCGAATCCTGAGTCGAGGATGCCGATGGGAAGTTCGCTCGTCATTTGTTATTTCGATGAAAGAAGGCGCTTCCATTCCGTGAGCAGGATGCCGGCCACGATCAGGCCGCCCCCCGCGAAGCCCCAGAACCCGAGGCGCTCGCCTGCAAGCCATCCGATGATGGCGGCAAAGACGCTTTCGAGCGAAAAGATGACGGCCGCCTGAGCGGGCGGAACGAATTTCTGCCCCCAGGCGAGGAGAAACTGCGCGCAGGAAAGGATCGTCGCGAGCCAGAGGACGGCAAGCATGAGTCCGGCAGAAAACACCGTCGGCGTAAGGGACGGCATGGCCCAGTGCGCGGCAAGCGACCCGATGCCGGAATAGAGGGCAACAAAGAAAAGCTGCGTGAAGCAGATTTCCGCTGCTTTGCAGTAGGGCGCAAAGCGCCCCATCAGGATGATTTCAAGCGCGGAAAGAAAAGCCGAAAGAATGATCATCCATTCGCCGAGACCGGTTTCGGGCGAAAGCGAAAACGGGTCGGCAAGGAGAACGAGGCCGAGGAAGGCGGTGCCAGAACCCAGAAAGGCGCAGATGTCCGGGCGCTTGCCGACAATCAGCCAGAAAAGAAACGGCGTGATCAGCACGTAAAGCGCCGTAAGAAATCCCGCCATCGAGCTCATCGTCGTCATGAGCCCGGCGCAGTTGAACAGGTAGGAGCCGTAGATGACGAGGCCGCTTACGGCTCCCATTTTCCAGGTGCGGGAGGGAATCGCGCGAAGCGTTTTCCGAAGGATCGCCGCGAGGACGAGCGTTCCGAGGAAGAAGCGCATGAAGACGAGCGTGAAGGGATCCGTTTCGGAAAGCGCCTCGGCGACCGTGAGAAACGAGCTCCCCCAGAAGCCGGTTGCGGCCACCAGGGCGAGAAACGGGAGCACTGGTCCCGGATTCGCGAGCGATGACTTGAGTTCCTTCAGCACGGAGGGCGCTTCCCTTTGAATGCCGGCGGGCCGTCAGACGGCCTTCGTCTTCCAGAGCGCTTCATCAACGCCCGAGGTGGCCGAGCCGTCCGCCCAGACGATCACGGGCCGCTTGATGAGAAGCGGCGTCGAAAGCATGAGGGTTTTGAGCATGTCGGGATTGGCCTTGGCTGCTTCGCGGATTTCCGGATCAATCTTGCGCCACGTCGGGCCGGCTGTATTGGCGAGCTTTGCTGCCGGAATGTCCTTCAGCCACCCCGAGAGGAGTTCGTCCGTCGGCGCTTCCGTACGGAAGTTGTGGAAGGTGAATTCCACGCCCGCTTCACGGGCCCAGGCGATCGCCTTCTTTACCGAACCGCAGGTTGGAATGCCATAGATCTGAATCATGGATGTCTCGAAAAATGAATTTATTTCAGTTTACTCAATCGATTCAAGCCGTTGCCCGACCGAGTCGATCATCCACTGCAGCCCATTCGGGAGTCGACGGAGGCGCCGCAATGAGGATCCGGTCTGCGTGCGCGGCATCGAGCTCGTGGAGCGCTTCGTACAGAAATGCGCCGTAGGAAAGGGCGCTGTCGGGTGCGGAGATGAAGGTAGCGACTTCGGGAAGCTTTGCCTTCAGGCGTTCGGGCGCCATGACGGCGAGACGGAGTCCCTCGTCAGAGAGCGCCTTTGCCCGGAGAATGAGCGCTTCCTCAGGGAGGAGCTCTGCCTTGGTTTTCGGCGCATAGTGGCTCTTGAGGCGCCCGGAAGCCCTGGGCGCATCTTTTCCGGCATCGGGCACTTCGCAGCCGAGCGCTTCCTCGAGCATTTCGCGCGTGATGACGCCGTGGCGCAGAATCTCGGGGCGTCCGGAGGACAGATTGAGCATTGTCGACTCAATGCCGTATTCGCAGGTGCCGCCGTCGAGAATCATGTCAAGCTTGCCCGCGGGCTTGACGCCGAGATCGTCGGCGACGTGGCGCGCGCAGGACGGACTGATGCGGCCGAAGGAATTGGCCGAGGGAGCCGTGAGCCCGCGGTGCTTCGGGCCGCCGAAGGCCTTGAGGAGCGCATGCGCCCAGGGATGCGAGGGGCAGCGGAGCGCCACCGTGTCCTGACCTCCCGTTACCCAGAGGCCGCAGCGGGGCTTCTTCTTGAGAACGAGCGTGAGGGGCCCCGGCCAGTAGCGGCGCGCGAGCGCCTCCGCTTCCGGTGTGGATTCGGCCCACCACGGGATGTCTTCGGCTGAGGCGACGTGGACGATGAGCGGGTGGTTGGTGGGACGGCCCTTTGCGCGGTAGGTATTGAGAACCGCCTCTTCGTTGTCCGCGTCGGCCGCGAGCCCGTAGACGGTTTCTGTCGGCATCGCAACGAGGCCGCCCGCATCAAGGATGCGGACGGCTTCTGCAATTGCCTTCTGATCAATTGCGGGAACGGTCATTGCGCGAGCTCTTGAGAGAAAGGAAGACCGAGGATGCATGCCGCCTCATGCGCGCGGGCGAGCGCTTCGTCGAGCGTGCGGCCGAGCACCGTGACGTGGCCCATCTTGCGGGCGTGACGGGCTTCTTCCTTGCCGTAGAGGTGCAGCTTGACGCCGGGAAGCGCCAGAAGCTTTTCCCAGGGCGGCGTCGTCAAGTTGTCCTTTTCGTCGAACCAGAGGTCGCCGAGGAGATTGAGCATCACCGCGGGGGCAATCTGCGTGGTGTCGCCCAAGGGCAGCCCCGCCATGGCGCGCACCTGCTCCTCGTACTGCGAGGTGGCGCAGGCTTCAATCGTCGCGTGGCCGGAATTGTGCGGGCGCGGAGCAAGTTCGTTGGCAAGGACGGTGCCGTCCTCGAGCACGAAAAGCTCGACGCAGAGTACGCCCACGTACTTCAGTTCGTCGGCAATCTGGCGCGCAAACTGCTGCGCCTTCCGGGCGAGCGCTTCGTCGATTCTGGCAGGCATCACGGTGTAGGCGAGGATGCCGTTTCTGTGATGGTTTTCGCAGACGGGGAAGACGACGGTTTCGCCCTGCGGATTGCGGCAGATGATGACCGAGACTTCCGTCTTGAGATTAAGGCGCTTTTCAAAGACGCATTCGGTGCGGCCGAATTTTTCCCAGGCGGCGAGCGCTTCCTCGCGGGAGCCGACGCGGGCCTGCCCCTTGCCGTCGTAGCCGAGGCGCGCGGTCTTCAGAATGCCGGGGAAGAGAGAATCCTCAAGGGCATTCACGTCGTCCAGAGTGCGGACGGCCTTGTGGGGTGCGGTCGGAACGCCCGCGCTTTCGATGAAGGCCTTTTCGACGTTTCGGTCCTGCGTGGCGGCAACCGCGTCGGCGTGCGGCGCCGTGATGACGCCGGCGTCGGCGAGGCGCTTCAGGCTTTCTGCCGGAACATTCTCGAATTCCGTCGTGACGGCGAGAACGCGGCTCGCAAGCTCGTCGAGGCCTTTTTCGGAGCTGTAGCCCTCGGCAATCTGAGCCGAGGAGACTTCGCCCGCAGGCGAAGGCGCATGGGGTTCGAGCACCACGACGTGGTAGCCCATGCGGGCAGCCGCTTCCGAGAACATCCGGCCGAGCTGGCCGCCGCCGAGGAGGCCGAGCTGAGCGCCCGGAAGAAGTGTGCGGATCTCAGTCATCGACAGGGTCCTCAGTCGAGCGTTTCAAGGGGAAGCGTCATCGCGCGGGCCTTGGCGTTCTGCGCGATGCGGAAGTCCGCGAGGCGGCGCGAGAGCTCCGGATCGCTGAGCGCAAGGATCTGGCAGGCATAGAGCGCGGCATTGGCGGCGCCGGCCTCGCCGATGGCGAAGGTGGCGACGGGCACGCCCTTAGGCATCTGCACGATCGAATGGAGGCTGTCGACGCCGCGGAGGTACTTTGAAGGCACCGGCACGCCGCAGACGGGGAGCGTGCATTTGGCCGCAAGCATGCCGGGGAGGTGCGCTGCGCCGCCCGCACCCGCGATGATCACGCGGATGCCGCGTTCGGCGGCTTTTTCAGCGTACTCGAACATTTCGTCAGGCATGCGGTGTGCGCTCACGACGCGGGCTTCAAAGGGGACGCCGAAGTCCTTGAGCATCTGGGCGGCGTTCTTCATCACGTCCCAGTCGGAATTGCTGCCCATCAGGATGCCGACGAGCGGTGTCTTGGTGCACTCTGCCATGATTATTCAGAATCTCTAGAGAAGAATAAAAAATCGAAAAGCCGACCGAAGGCCCGCCCGCTGAAGTTCCCTGCCTTTTCCCGGCGAAAACTTGATGCGGGCCGACGCTTCTGCCGGCTGCTGGGGAGCGGCTTTTGGAAGGCGCTCCCCATGAATGCAGGCGGAAAAAATGTTCCGCCCGGGAGATTTACGGCTCGATATCCGTGCCGGTAAGGCGACGCAGCGCCTCACGGTACTTGTCGGCCGTCTTCTCGATGATGTCTTCGGGAACCTTCGGAGCGGGCGGACGCTTGTCCCAGGGCTGGGATTCAAGCCAGTCGCGGATGAACTGCTTGTCGAAGCTCTTGGGCGAGGTGCCGATCTGATAGTCGTCGGCAGGCCAGAAGCGGCTCGAGTCCGGCGTGAGGACTTCGTCCATGAGGAGAACGTTGCCGTTCTCGTCGAGACCGAATTCAAACTTCGTGTCGGCGATGATGATGCCGCGGGTGAGCGCATATTCGCTCGCACGCTTGTAGAGCTCGAGCGTGGCGTTGCGGATGGTCGAGGCGATCTTTTCGCCGTACATCTCAACGACGCGTTCGTAGGAGATGTTTTCGTCGTGCGTGCCGAGTTCAGCCTTGGCTGCCGGAGTGAAGATGGGTTCCGGGAGCTTTTCGGCCTGGCGCAGACCGGCGGGGAGCTTGATGCCGCAGACTTCGCCCGTCGCCTGGTAGTCCTTCCAGCCGCCGCCGATGATGTAGCCGCGCGCGACGCATTCGATGAGAATCGGCTTCAGGCGCTTCGAAACCACGGCACGGCCGGCAACCTGCGGGATTTCCTCGGGCTTCACGACCGTTTCAGGGGCGATGCCCGTGAGGTGGTTGGGGATCACGTCCTTCAGCTTTTCGAACCAGAAGTTCGTGAGCGCCGTAAGGACCTTGCCCTTGCCGGGAATCGGATCGCCGAGGATCACGTCAAAGGCGGAAATGCGGTCCGTGGCGACAAGCAGCAGCTTGTCGTCGCCCACGGCGTAGCAGTCGCGGACCTTGCCGCTGTATATCTGCTTGAGGGACGGGATGTTCGTCTTGGAAAGACCGGGCATTAGAGTTGCCTCCCTAAGGAAGAAAAGAAAAATCCTGATGGCGGGAATTTTAATGGCGCTGGGGCGCCTTCAGGCCCGAAACCACCGTGAAAACTGCTTAGAAGAATTTGCGCGGACTCAGAAAACTCAAAAGAGCCTGAGGACCGCCGGGAGCGCGATGAAGCCCCAGGCGACGAGTCCCATGATGAGCGCGAAAAGCACTGCCGCGCTCCCCATGTCCTTGGCCCGGCCGGCAAGCGGATGCACTTCCATGCCGATCCGGTCGACCACCGCTTCAATTGCTGAATTGAGGATTTCCGTGAGGAGAAGGAAGAGCACGGAATTAATGAGGATCACCTTCTCGAGGAGCGTCACCGGGAGAAGAAGCGCTACCGGAATCAGAATGACGGCGAGAAGGCACTCCTCGCGAAAGGCGGCTTCATTCTTGAAGCCTGCGCGGATGCCCTGCCAGGAGTAGCGCGTGGCGTTGATGAGCCTTCTGAAGCCGCGCTTTCCCTTGAGGCTTTCGGCGGACTCTGCTTTGGGTTCAGTCATGGGATGAATTCGGATTGAAAAAAGGCGCACAGTCTCAGAGAGGAGAACTGTGCGCCGTCATGATCAGAGGCTTCGCTCAGGCGTTAGAGCACATTCTGACGAAGCGTGCCGTCAGCGTACTTGGCAGCGATCTTGTCGAGCGCGACGGGCTTGATCTTCGCGCCCTGGCCTTCGCAGCCGAACGCGAGGTAGCGCGAGCGGCAGAGGGCCTTCGCGGCGGCGCGGGCGGCCTTCAGGTAGCCGCGCGGGTCGAAGCCCGAGGGATTCTCGACGAGGTAGCGGCGGATGGCGGCCGTCATCGCGAGACGAATGTCGGTGTCGATGTTGACCTTGCGGACGCCGTGCTGGATCGCCTTCTGGATTTCCTCGACCGGAACGCCGTAGGTTTCGCGCATTTCGCCGCCGAATTCGCGGATCTCCGCGAGGTATTCCTGCGGGACCGAGGAGGAGCCGTGCATTACGAGGTGCGTGTTCGGCAGACGGGCATGGATTTCCTTCACGCGGTCGATCGAGAGGATTTCACCGGTGGGGCGGCGCGTGAACTTGTAGGCGCCGTGCGAGGTGCCGATCGCAATGGCGAGCGCGTCGATCTGGGTGATGCGGGCGAATTCCGCCGCCTGATCCGGATCCGTGAGGAGCTGGTCGCGCGTCATCTTGGCATCGGTGCCGTGACCGTCTTCCTTGTCGCCGCGCATCGTTTCGAGCGAGCCGAGGCAGCCGATTTCGCCTTCGACGGAAACGCCGATGCAGTGGGCCATTTCAACCACGCGGCGGGTGACGTCGACGTTGTATTCGTAGGTGGAGATGGTCTTGCCGTCGCTCATGAGGGAGCCGTCCATCATGACGGACGTGAAGCCCGAGCGGATGGCGCCCTGGCAGACGGCAGGGCTCTGGCCGTGGTCCTGGTGCATGCAGACGGGGACGTCCGGATAGGCTTCGACCGCGGCTTCAATGAGATGGCGCAGGAACGATTCGCCCGCATACTTGCGAGCGCCCGCAGAGGCCTGCATGATCACGGGAGCGCCGACTTCGCTCGCCGCCTCCATGATGGCCTGAACCTGTTCGAGGTTGTTGACGTTGAAGGCGGGAATGCCGTAGCCGTTTTCAGCCGCATGATCAAGCAGCTGTCGCATGGAAACAAGAGCCATTGCGTTTTCACTCCAAGGTGGATGAGGGGCGCGCCCGCAAAAACCGGAGGCCTGTCCTTCCCTGCGGAAGGGGCCTCTACGGCGTTTCGGCACGGGGGCGCCGCGTCGGATTGTGCTTCCCCCGCATTGTAATGGTGCGGAGGATTTCGGTCGAGGTCCTCCGGGGCACGGAGGAGGCTCCTCAAGGCCCCGGAATGCGTCAGCCCTGGCGCGTGAGCGTCGTGTCGGCGGCAAGCTGCTTCTTGATGCCCGTAAGAATCGCGCGGGCGAGCTTCTGCTGGTGATCCGCGTTCTTGAGAAGCTGCTCTTCCGAAGGGTTCGAAATGAAGGCCGTCTCAACGAGGATCGACGGGATGCCCTGGCCCTTCAGCACCGCAAAGCCCGCCTGCTCCACGGCAGTTTTGTGGAGCCTGTTGATGGCGCGCAGTTCCTGAAGCACGGCCGTGCCGAGTCCGAGGCTGTAGCCGATCGTCCAGGCTGAAGTCATGTCGACGAGCACGCTCGCCACCTGCTTGTTGACGGTGGAGATGTTGACGCCGCCGATCAGGTCGGATTCGTTCTGATTTTTTGCGAGCCAGCGCGCAGCCGCCGAGGTGGCGCCCTTTTGGGAGAGCGCGAAGACGGAAGACCCCCTTACGTTGCTCTTCACCCAGGCGTCGGCATGGATGCTCACCAGAAGATGGGCCTTGACGCGGCGGGCAATCGCCACGCGTCCGCCGAGACTCACGAAGTGGTCGGAATTGCGCGTAAGCACGGCCTTCATGCCGGGTTCGGCAGAAATGAGCTTGGCGAGGCGCCTTGCGATCTGAAGTACGACGACTTTTTCCTGCGTCTTCCTTCGTCCGATGGCGCCGGGGTCTTCGCCCCCGTGCCCCGGATCGACCACGATGATGATCTGATCATCGTTCTGACTCTTTTTGGCAGGGACCGTCTTTGAAGGCGTCTGCGTCTCCTTTGCTGCGGAGGGCTTCTTCGTCTCCTTCTCATCCTTCCCTTTGGAGGCCGAGAGCGCCGGCCGGGTTTTCGGGGCGTCCGGATTGGCAAGTCCCGCGAGCACGTCGGCGAGCGGATCTTCGGAAGCTGAGGATGAAAGGGAGTCCGTGAGCAGATTCCCATCCTGCGAGCCCGCGAGGATCGCGCCGATCTCGTCCTTCGGGTGCACCGGGTAGATGTCGAAGACGAGACGGTACTGATAGTTGGCGAAGGGCTTCAGAAGGAAGACTTCGGGCTTCACGTCCGTCTTGAGGTCCATCACGAGCCGCACGACGCCGGGCTTGAACTGCCCGATTCGCATGGCGCTGATGTAGGGGTCGTCAGGCTTTACGTCGGCGATGAGGCGCTTGATGCGCTCGGTGAGCGCAAGCCCTTCAATGTCGATCACGAGCCTCAGGGGCGAAGCCGAGCGCACGAAAAAGTGCTTGAACTTCAGAGGTTCGTCTGTTTCGATCGTGACGCGCGTGTATTCCTCCGCCGGCCACATGCGGACGTTGACAAGCTTTGCGCCGCTCGCGATCTGCCAGGGAGCAAGCGAGAGGAGAAGCGTACCGCCGGCGGCGGATATCAGGCGGCGGCGGTCGAATTCCATGATTCCGAAATCGAAGCAAGAATTTCCCGGCCGAGGGGCGACTGCGCCGTGATCTCGACCCGCCTGCCCAGACCCTCAATCGAGAGCGCCACGGTGATGTCGGCGGGCGGAAGATACGGAAAGGCTTTTTCGCTCCATTCCGTAGCGCATACAGCGCCGGGACGGAATTCATCCTGGAACCCGGCATCCTCGAATTCCTCAGGCTCCTCGAAGCGGTAGAAGTCGAAGTGATTGATCGTGAATTCGCCGCAGGGATACGTCTCGAGCAGCGTGAAGGTCGGGCTCTTCACGGCGCCTTCCCAGCCGAGGCGGCGAAGCGCCGCACGGATGAGGCTTGTCTTTCCGGCTCCCAGATTGCCTTCGAGGCGCAGGGCGAGGCCACTGGCAAGGATGCCGGCACTCGCGCAGCGAAGAGCATCGGCGAGCAGGGCGCCGAGATGGTCGGTGTCTGCCGGCGCGGGAAGAGACGCAGAGAATCGATCGGTCAACGGTGTCTCCGAAGAGAGAAAGGTAATGAGAGACGGGGAAAGTTCTGAGATTTTAGTCGGCGCCATATGCCGTCCGAGGCCTGCGGATACATTTCGAACACATAGGAAGCGCCTGCGCTATCCCGAATGCAGATGTACACGGCAAAAGCGCTAAATGTAAAAATATGTAAAACATTCTTGCCGCAAGCTATTCACTTCTGCATAATTCGTCTCCTCCGATCACAAGGCCGGTTCGAAACGGCCGATGATTGAGAGTTGCCGGTGTAGCTCAGCTGGTAGAGCAGCGCATTCGTAATGCGAAGGTCGGGAGTTCGAATCTCTTCTCCGGCACCAAATTCCAGTGAAAGGCCGTGAATGGCAGTGCAAAAAGCGCTGAAATTCACGGCCTTTTCCTTTTTGAGGTGTGCACCGTAGTGCAACCACGTGCACCCCAGCGCACTATCTATAAGCCCGCGTATAAGCCCTACCGCTAAAATCCAGTAGGGCTTTTCAATTTATAAGCCCTATCGCTCGAACAACACCCTGCAGGAGAGGCTATGCCGAGAAAAGCGAGGCTCATGAGCGCTCTGGAACTCAAAGAGAAGGCGGAGACGCCCGGAGAGTATTCCGTGGGCGGCGTGTCCGGGCTGTTCCTTGTCGTGCGCAAGTCGCCGACCGGAGCGCTCTGGACTTCTTGGATGCTTCGCAGACAGGGAGTCAACAGTTTCAAGCTCGGACTTGGCTCCTATCCCGACATTTCGCTGAGGGAGGCTCGGGAGCTTGCGGCTGAGGCGCTTCAAAAGGCGCGGGCCGGAGCCGATCTGGTCGAGGAGAAGCGGACGGCAGTGGCCGAACACAAAGCGCGAAAGCGTCAGAAGCCGAAGCCCACGATTGCCACTGCGCTTCCCCAGTACCTTGCATGGAAGGAAGAGCGGGGAGACTGGAAGAACGCTGCAGAAACCCGTCGACGCGTCGAGCTCAGAATTCGCAAGCACATCATTCCGAACGCCGGGGAGATTCTGGTAGAGACGGCAACGCCGGACGACATTGCAAAGCTAATGCAGCCGATCTGGATTGAGCTTCACTCCACCTGCAACAAGATCATGCCCGTGCTCAGAGGGTTCTTTACGTGGGCCGCAACGGTCGCGAAGATTCGCCCGGCCGAAGCACTCAACCCGGCTGACGGCAGATTGCTCACTCCGCTCCTGCCCGCGCAGAAGAAGAGAAAGAAGCTAGTGCACTTTCCGTTCCTCGAGCCGGATCAAGTGCCGGGCTTCATGGCCGCGCTTCATGCGAAGGGAGAAGATACGGTCGGAGCCAGGCTCGCGGAGTTTGCGATTCTGACTTGCTCGCGGTCGGCCAATGTCCGGTTCGCGAGGTGGGATCAAATTGATATGGGAAAGGGCGTCTGGACGATCGACGCTGAGGAAATGAAGATCACCGCCAACGGACAGCACATCGTGCCGTTGTCGAGGCAGGCGATGAAGATTCTTGAGAGACAGCGCCATGAGGCGCAGTATCTTGGCGGGCAGTACGTCTTTCCCGGACGGACTGGGAGAGGATGGCTTTCAGATGCGACGGCGGGAAATGTCGTGAAGCACCTTCATGAGAAGGAGCTGAAAGCCGGACGGGAGGGATGGATCGACCGGAAGCGGTCGGAAGAGGAGGGGAGGCCGATCATCGCCGTGCCGCACGCCATAGCTCGGGCGAGCTTTGAGACGTGGGCACAGTCGCTGAGGAAGGACGCGAGGACGATAGCGCTTTGCCTGCATCACACCGTGGATGCGCGCTTGAAGTCGGCGTATGACCGGGATGCCTCGATAGAACTGAAGAGGAAGCTTTTGCAGGAGTGGGCAGACTTCTGCCTGCCCGAAGGTTAGGCGGCGCGCATCGCCTCGGCGAAAGCTTGAATCTCGGAACGCGGGAAGCGCGTGACGCTTTTGGAAAGTCTGATAGCCGTCGGGAAGCCCGCCTGCTTTTTGCGGGGATCGGCGGCCCAATTCCAAATTGTCCGGACGCTGACGCTGAGGATTTCAGCGGCTTCCTTGGGGGTCACGTACTTTTCATTCTTGGGCGCGGCCTTCGGCTTGGTAGTAGTGGGGCTTTTTCGCAGCATGTTCATCTCCTTCTCAGTCCGTAAATTTCCGCGATTGCGTCCCGGTCGTATTGCTCGATCACGTCCGGGAGACCGTCTTCCATGAGTCCCTTCCGCACCGCCGCTTCGTACTCCCACCGATCGCAGAGCGCCATAGCCTCTATCGCAATGTCGAGGCCGACGGCGAAGAGCTGAAGGTCGGCGTTTATGAGCGGCGTTCCTTTCGAGATCGCGGCATAGAGGCGGACGCCCGCCTCTCTGGCGGCTATGAGCCGATCCCGATAGCGATCCCCGTCCTCGATCTTGTCGAGGAGGTTGATGGCCATCATGATCGGGCCGGCGACGGTGTTGACCTCTTCGGTCGTTGCCTCGCCTGCGAAGAGCGCCTTCAGAGCCAGCCGCGGGGCGAGCTCGATGCGAAGGCGCTGCTTTTCGCTGAGGGGCGTTGCCGCTCTCCACCAGGGGAGCTTTTTGGGGAGTTTCGGGGTATAGCGCTTAGTGCGCTTTGGTTTCTGCTTCGGCATTGGCGGGCTCCTTGATGGAGTATCGCTCGAGCGTGCGATTGATCTTGTATTCGATCTTTTGTTCGATAACTGCCCTCATCTCTGGGTGCAGGTCTAGAAGCTCTTCGAGCATGATGAAAGCGTCCGCGATTTCTTCGCACATTAAGTCGAAGCGAACATCCGGGAATCCATCGTGGTGATATTCGGCGCGGAAGTACTGGACGATTGCGGCCGACGCTTCGGCGTATTCTTCCCCGGCATGAAGCACGGCGCGTTCATCTCCGAAGTGCCACGCGATGGCGTCGATGTCTTCTTTTTGTTGATTGGTAAGTTTGATCATGGGTTGATCCATGGTAAAAAGCCCGGCGGGTTAGGCCGGGCGGACGTATGGGGCGGCAGGTACTCTCGCCTACTGCCAGTAATGAATCGCCTATGACTTTTGCGGTTGTTCGGCAGGTTGGGCACCGCCCCGCACGAGCCTCAGGAAGCGGGTTCAAACTTGATCGAGAGCTGGATCTGGTCTTCCATGATCCTGAGCTGTGCTTCAGTGGGTTGCTTGATGCGGCCCCACTGCGAGAGCGTTTTCCCGGCTTGACTTGCGATAGCTTTCCCCTGCTCATAGATGGCGTAAGCCTTGAGATAGTCCTTCATACAGGGGAGGCGGCTCACAAAGCTCTTTCCGATCTCCTCTTCCATGCGAGTGAACTCGTCGTAGAAGGCGCACTTGAAATCAAGTGCCTTCGGCCCGGTAAATCCCATCGCGAGAATACAGAAACCCTTTCGGTCCATCATGTAGATCTTCGCTTTGCGAGCCGCCCCTGACCCAATTTGAACTTCTTCAACCATCTCCACAAAATTGTGGAATTGGTCGAGATCGGGTTTCTTTTCAAGAAGATTGGAAATGTCGCGTAAAACGGCGTCGTGGCGCTTCCCGAAGTACTCCGCAACGGTACGGCTGGAAACGACGGGACGGCCGTCGACGATGGTGAGTGCAGTATGAATATTCATGCGTGTGCTGCCTTTTTGTTGAAGAAAGATTCGAACTGGGCTCGCATGTGTTCGGGAACTTCCCCGAGCTCATGGGCCATATAAAGGTGATAGGCGGCGAGGCCAGCCGTGAGTTGAAACTCTTCGCTGTCTGCGGGGAGCTTCGTCGCAATATCCATGAGGATCGAAAACTCTGTGCCGTTATCCATCGCGGCGAACTCTCGCTCTGAGTTCTCATCACTGATGAGCCTTGCAAGCGCAAGAACGAACGCCGTCTGGCGCTCCTTGAGGTCTTTGGGTTTCAAGGAGAATCTCCAAAAGAAAAGGCCCCGGATCTCTCCGAGGCCTTGAGGTTAGAAAAGTGTGTTAGTTATGCGGGCTGATGGCTCAGCCAGTGTTTGTAGCAAGGGAGCTCCTTGACGCTGTATCCGATCTTGTCGAGAGAGGCTTCAAGGTTCAGCCAGTTGAAGTCGTGAACGGCTTCCCACATGGATGCAGCGTAAGGAGAATCAACGCTCCGGAGGAAGTCGACATAGCGCTCGAGGTTTGCGCGGTGGAGGTAGCGCCACGTGTAGACGAGAGACCGTAGTTCCTCCATGAAGTGCGCCTTGACGGTGTAGTACTTCGGCGGGATCGGTTCATCCTTGTAAGTGGCGCTTTCGATGCGCTTGATCTCTTCCTCTTCGTGCTTGAGCCACTCAGCGCGGGTTTTGACGGGCACTGTCTGGATGAAAGCGAGTGCGGCTTCGAAGTCCTTCTTCTGCAGGCAGGTGTACCGCGGGATGCGGAAATGGTCCTTGAGGGCGGAGTAGATCACGCGGAAGTTCTTCGGTGCTCCGGATGCGCGGCGGCCTACTGCCTTCTGAATCTCGCGCTGTTGAGCTTCGTCGATGTAGTCTGGACCGCTCTCACCTGAGAGCGCCTTTTCCATGCGATCGAACTCATCGATATACGCCCACTTAAACTTGTCGGCTTTCACACCAGTGAATCCCATAGCGAGGAAGGTGAATCCCGCTTTCGTGAGGGCATAAGCCTTGTACTTGACAACGCCCTTTCCGAGGTTTGAAGGGCGCTCAAGCTCGACGGGGATGAAGTTCCCCCGGCGATCTTCCGGCGTGCGCTGGATGATCTCTTCGACGTCACGAAGTACGTGGCGATGATTCTTTTCAAAGACTTCTGCAATGTTCGTCGTAAGGACAGCGGCAAGGCCATTGCAGACGGTGATAGCGGGCGCAGGAGTGCGCGTTTCGACAGCGTTCATGCTTGTCTCCTTGAGAGGTTTAAGAACCTCGCTCCCACTTTCGACGGTGGTGGGCGAGGCATCGCGGGGTCGAAAACCGATCTCAAGGTATCGGCCACCCGAAGGTGCCCGCGAGCCTCTCCCATAAAGGAGACTTTCACGCAAGTCTGTGATTTTCTCTAGAAGCCCAAAATTGGGCACCTAAGAAAAAAAGCCGCTTCCAACGGTCGGCGGCTTTCTTGCGCCTTGAGATCAGTCGGGTTTCGACGCCCGTCCCCGTCGCTTTCACGGGGCAGGAGAAGTATACCCGATGCCAAGGCGCCGTCAAAAGCAAGGCCCCCCGAACTTTCGAACGAGGGGCCTGAAATGTCGCTACGGCAGATTGCTATCTCTAGTCCGTAGAGGCCCGGAGTTTTTAGGACCGGGACTTGATACAAGCATGGCAATCCATGCTGTGCCAACAGCACTCTACCACAATGTGGTTGTGGTATCAAGAAACGGAAGGTTGAAAACCTTGTATGTATCGCCTTCGTACTTTACAGAGCCCTCAATGCCGAGGCCGGCCAAAATTCCCGTCAATATCCCACACATTGTTCCGGGCGGGAGCACCATGAAATTGTATTGTCTCTTCCCTTCTCGCTTACCGAGCAACGGTGCGTTTAGGCGCGAATAGTTAAGCGTATACAACATGTCGCACTTTGCCCAGCACTGTAGGGTGGGATACTCGTCGTTGATGCATTGTTCCAGCCGTACAGACACATTGAACTGGGATTTAACCTTGGGTTCAGTGGTACTAAGCGGAACGACGGTCGCAACCCCATAACGATTACGATATTTCGGAGACACACAAACGACGGGCCGACGTTTGATCATTTCCGGCGGAGTGAACTGTGACGGGAAGTCACATATGAGAATTTGACCAAAGTTCGGCTGAAAGTGAAGTGCCATGAACTTAAAGAGATTTGGTGGGCAGGCTTGCAGGTTGGCGTACCGCTACAAGGAAACGGCCTCCCGAAGGAGCCTGCAAGCCCACCCATAAACGTGAATTTCCAGCGATTTTCTACTCTCGAAGCCAGGAGGTTCGTTAACGCCCCA
>OJRO01000943.1_pt1 | contig 23998 bp, 20 predicted proteins | sample 1599221 | NCBI WGS metagenome assembly OJRO01 (sample SAMN03922449, study PRJEB24848) | human gut metagenome | isolation source: stool sample | host: Homo sapiens | place: Germany | collected 2009-11
ACGCCATCCAGACGGGACAGCATCCGGCCGTCACCACCGAACACAACATCGCCCGTTACCGCGAACAGCTCGACAAGATCGGCTTCTCGTTCGACTGGGACCGCGAAGTGCGCACCTGCGACCCGGGCTACTACAAGTGGACGCAGTGGGCCTTCCTGAAAATGTTCGGCAGCTACTATTGCCGCGACAGGCAGCAGGCGCGCCCGATCGGGGAGCTGGAAGAGGCGTTCGATATTCATATGGATACGCCGGATGTTCTGGATTTCACGTCCTATGAAAAGGGAAAAGAAGTTCTTGGACGATACGGGGTAACGATTGAATAATCCATATCCGGACCGGATCTTCCGGATCGTGGAACCGGTGACGGAGAGCAACTGCTATGTGATCCGGGAAGAGGACAAATGTATGATCATCGATCCGAACGATTTTACAGCGATTCGGGAGCTGCTGCAGAAATGGGGCCTGATGCCGGGGCTGGTCCTTCTGACCCATGAACATTGTGACCACATCGGCGGATTAAATGAACTCCGGAGGACATATCCGGTGACAGTGGCGGCAACGGAGGCCTGCAGCGCGGGAATCGGGAACCAGACGAGAAATATGTCCCGCATGATGGAGACATTTTTGTACTTTAAAAGCGGGGAAAAGAAACTTGTACATTATCCGCCGTTTCAGTGCCGGAAGGCGGATCTGACATTTACGGACCGGATCTGTTGCAAATTTGCAACAAGGCAGCTGGAGCTGATCCCGCTTCCGGGGCATACCCCCGGGAGTATGGTGATCCGATATGACGGATGTATCTTTTGCGGGGACTATCTTCTTCCTGGGGACAGGGTCGTTACGAGACTGCCGGGAGGAGATGGGGATGCATATGAAAAATACGCGAAACCCTGGCTGAAAACGATTCCGGATGGGACATGGATCTTTCCGGGACACGGAGAGCCGTTCCGGATGAACAGGGAGGTGAGGGAATTTCATGAATTATGAAGAGCTTTTAAAACGCGGCCCCTATGAGCTGGGAGCGGAGGAGAAGAAAAAAATCTACGCGGATATGCTCAGTGAGCTGACAGACAGCCACAGAAACCGGTGCCTGATCTATGACCGGTGCTGCAGTGCGCTGGGGGATGTGTCGGGAAGCCAACGGAGAGAAGAAGAAATTCCCATGGTTCCGGTATCCATGTTTAAGGAGATGGAGCTTCGAAGCGTTCCCACAGGAGCTGTGTTTAAGACGGTGGCCTCTTCTGGGACTACGGGACAGAAGACCTCAAAGATCGTTCTGGATGAGCGGACCGCAGCCTGGCAGCAGCAGACACTGCAGCGGATCATGGCCGATTTTATCGGGGAAAAGCGGATTCCGATGCTGATCATCGACGCGCCGAATGTCCTGCGGGACCGGGCGCTGTTTTCAGCGAGGGGAGCCGGGATTCTGGGATTTTCGATCTTCGGGTCAAAACGCTGTTACGCGCTGAAGGAAGATATGTCTCTGGATCTTGAGACTGTGGAGGCATTTCTTGAGAAGGCCGGTGACGGACCGGTCCTTGTGTTTGGGTTTACCTATATGGTCTGGAAATATTTTTATGAGCCGTTGAAAAGATCGGGTCACAGGCTTCATCTGGAACATGGTTTCCTGATCCATGGCGGCGGCTGGAAGAAGCTGACGAAGGAGGCGGTGTCCGCAGAGAAATTCCGGGACGGACTCCGGGAAGTCTGCGGGATTCTCGATGTGCGGAATTATTACGGAATGGCGGAGCAGACCGGCTGCATCTACATGGAATGTGAGTGCGGTCATCTGCATGTGAGCAGCTATTCGGATGTTCTGATCCGAAATATGGAAGACTTTTCCTGTTGCAAAAATGGAACAGAGGGCGTGATCCAGGTCCTGACACCGATGGCCTGGTCCTATCCGGGCCATTCGGTGCTGACGGAAGATAAGGGCATGATCGTTGGAGAGGATGACTGCCCATGCGGAAGAAAAGGAAAATATATTAAGATCACGGGCAGGATCCCAAAGGCGGAAATCCGGGGCTGCAGCGATACGTTTGAGACAGGAAAAGAGCTTCGTGGGGAGAATGAGGCGGTCACTCTTTTAGCAGGTGAGATGGAGATCACATCGGTACCGGAAATCCCGTTTGAGGAGACCACCATGGAGTTTCTATCGGCACTCTCAGAGCGGATCCGGGAACTTCCGAGAATGTTGTCCGGAGAGGAAATGCGTTCTCTCGGATTCTGGCTCAGGCGTTCCAACCTCGAAAGCTATAAAAAACGGTATGAAAACTGTGGTTTCCGGCTTGGGCTGGGACAAACATTTCATATTGCACCGTCGAATGTTCCGCTTCTGTTTGTATACACGATGGCGATCGGATTGCTGGCAGGAAATTCCTGCCGGGTGCGGGTGTCGGCGCGAAGAAACACGGAAAGCGAAAAGGTCTGTGAGCTGATCGATGAGCTTTTGGGACTGCCGGAATTTCAAGTTCTGAAACGACGGATCTCCATTGTCACATACGGGAGGGAAAACCGGGAGGCAACGGAGAAATTCAGCAGAGAGTGTGACGGCCGGGTGATCTGGGGCGGTGATATGACTGTGGAAGAGATCCGGAAGATTCCGATCGGCCCGTCAGCGTCGGAGGTCGTTTTTCCGGACCGCGCGTCCATAGCTGTGTTTGACGCGGATGCTGTTCTTGCCCTGTCGGAAGAGGGGCTGGCAGAGACGGCAATGCGTTTTTACAACGATACCTTCAGCATGGATCAGAACGCCTGCGCGTGTCCTCGGGCAGTATTCTGGAGGGAGAGCTGTCCAAAAACGGGAGAAGCGGCGGCCGGGCGATTCTGGCAGGCACTTGCCCAGACTGCGAAGCGGTATGGGCTCACAGAGCACAAGGTCAGCGTGAAATATGGTGATCTGTGGGAGCTGGCAGCAGGCGGGGCGCGGATCGTGAAGGTCAGAAAATTCGAGAACAGACTTTATGTCACGGAAATGAAGGATATCCCCGGAACAGCCTCGGAACAAAGGATGCGGTTTGGAAGCTTTCTGGAATATCATATGAAAAACGGAGAAGAATGGATCTCTGCCGTGTCCGAAAAAACACAGGCCCTGGTGTATTTCGGCGTGGAGAAGCAGGAACTCCGTGAATGTGTTCTGCATCACAGGCTTCGCGGTACCCATCAGATCGTCCCTGTGGGGCAGACACTATGGATGGATCTGGTTTGGGACGGAAAGGACATGATCCAACTTCTGTCCCGGACGATCCGGTAGGGCAGAAAGGAGTGCCGGATGAATTTTATTGAAAGAAATGATCAATTTTCAGAGAATCTGATGCTTGCGGATGATCAGGGAAACCGGATCACCTACGGAGAATTTGAGAAGATATATGAGGAACGATCAAAATTTCTGGAGGAGGGAAGGCTTGCGTTCCTGTATTGTAGGAATACCGTCGGAGCAGTTCTTTATTACAGGAGCTGTCTTAGGAATCATGTGGTTCCTCTGCTTTTAGAGCATCGAATGGACCGAGAGCTTTTAAGGACACTGATCGGGACCTATGAGCCGGATTATCTGATCGGAATGCCGGAGGACCTTACAGGAACGGATGGAACGGTACTGGAGGGCTCGGAGTGCTTTGGTTATCAGCTTGCAAAGCGGGATGCCAAACGGAAAACGGGGCTGAATCCGGAGCTTGCGCTTCTCCTTACGACCTCCGGCAGCACGGGAAGCCCGAAGCTTGTAAGACAGAGCCGGAAAAATGTTACGTCAAATGCGGAGTCGATCGCGGAATATCTGGAGCTTGATCCGACAGAACGTCCGATCACAACGCTGCCGATGAACTACACGTATGGGCTTTCGATCATGAACAGCCATTTTCAGGTGGGAGCAGCTGTGCTGCTGACAGAGCATACGCTGTTTGAGCGGGAGTTCTGGGATTTTTTCCGGGAGCAGGGAGCAACTTCCTTTGGCGGCGTCCCTTACACCTATCAGATCCTGAAGCGACTTGATTTCTTTAAAATGGAGCTGCCGTCCTTACGGACGATGACGCAGGCAGGAGGCAAGCTTCCGGTGAATCTGCATCGGGAATTTGCGGAATATGCGATGTCCACAGGACGAAAATTCATTGTCATGTACGGGCAGACAGAGGCGACGGCGAGAATGAGTTATCTTCCCGCAGAGGATGCCATCAGAAAATGCGGCAGCATGGGAATCGCGATCCCGGGCGGAAAATTCCGGATCATGGAGGATGGCCCGACAGAGATCAAAGAGCCGGATACGGTGGGGGAGCTTGTGTATAGCGGTCCGAATGTCACGATGGGATATGCGGAATGTGCGGCAGATCTTGAAAAGGGAGACGAGCGCGGAGGCGTTTTGTTTACCGGAGACATGGCAAAGCGCGATGCAGAGGGATATTACTATATCACCGGACGGAAAAAACGGTTTTTGAAGATGTATGGAAAGCGCGTCAATATGGACGAGATTGAGCAGCTTCTTCGCGGCCGCTATGAGGGCGTGGAGCTCGCCTGTACCGGAGAGGATGACCGGATGCGGATCTATATGGAAGGAATGGATCCGGCATCCTGTGAGGAGGCAGCGGAGTTCCTGACAGAGAAAACAGGACTTTACCCGGGAGGTGTCCGGGTTCTTCCCATCGACAAGGTACCGAAAAATGAGTCCGGAAAAACGATCTACAAAGAATTGGAGAAATTGCCATGGAATTCATGATTTACGAGAAAAAAGACACAACAGCACTGATCACGATCAACCGTCCGAAGGCGTTAAACGCGTTCAATTCCCAGATGTTGGACGAGCTCACAGAGGCGCTGGAGATGGCGGAGAAGGATACAGGAGTCCGCTGCGTGATTCTCACGGCAGCAGGGGAGCGGGCATTTACGGCAGGTGGAGATATCAAGGAGGAAGTTCAGCTGAATGAAACAACAGCGGCAGAATTTTCAAGACGCGGGAAAAAGATGATCCGGTCAATTTTAAATCACAGAGTTCCGGTGATCTGCGCGGTCCGCGGCTATGCTCTCGGTGGTGGAATGGAGATGATCCTGGCGGCAGATATCACTGTGGCAGCCACGGACGCGAAGATCGGAATCCCGACGATCAAGCTCGGTGGGATTCCGGGATGGGGCAGTACAGTCCTTCTTCCGAGAACGGTTGGCGCTTCCAGAGCCAAGGAGCTTTTATATACGGGGCGCAGCCTCTCTGCGGAGGAAGCGCTGAAGCTTGGTGTTGTGGAGGATGTCGTTGAGCCGGATGAACTGTTAAAGAGAGCCTTTGAATTAGCGGATACGATCGCGGATATGGCACCGCTTGCAGTGGAAAATATGAAAAAGTCCATCAACACCGCTATGAGCGCCGGACTGGAGGAAAGCCTTGGAACAGAGACAGATATCTTCGCTTCCTGCTTTGGAACGCAGGATCATCTGGAAGCGACGACGGCGTTTCTCGAGAAGAGGGCACATGGGGAGTTTATGAGAAAATAGAGAAAACCCTGCCAAATTGAGAATGAGGAACCCTCCGGGAATCGCAAAATGCGGTGACCGGAGGGTTTCTTATGACTTGCCGCTTATCAGGTGGCGTATGTCAGGAGGTAAGATAAATTTAAGCAAAAACATTCATGATAACGAAGCCCCATACCGGCACAAAGATCATCATGATAACGGAGGTGATCCAGCCTGCAATTAAGAGGGTCTTCATGTTATTGGAGCGTGCAAATCCAAGGTGTGCTGCATAGTTTGCGGACGGATAAACGATGGATGTGATGCGGACTGCTGCAATCAGTACGATCGACCAGGCGGTCATCGGAATTCCCATGGAAGATGCGATGTCCCAGAAGGCACTCTGAATGATCTGCATCTGTGTCACAACGGCACCTTCAACACCAAATCCGCCAACGAAGGATGCAATTACCATTAACATGTATTTTCCATTGGAGCCAACAAGATGAAGAATCAGCTCTGACAGAGCTTCCCAGCCGCCGCCAAGAGTAATCGTATCGATCATGACACCAGTGAGCAGGAAGGAAAGGAACATTCCGCCCATTTTGCCCATGCCCTGACCAAACATTTTGATGGTTTTCTCAAACTTCTGGTCAATGAACAGACCAACAACGATACTGAGAAGTAAAATAACAAACATTACATATTTCATGTTGCTTCCGGTCATAAGCCCAAAAATAAGGCAGCCAATGAAGGTTACGAGGAATGCGATGCAGGCATTCTTCTGACGCGCTGTAGCATGAAATTCAGCTGGGATTTCGATCTCATCGTATTTTTCCCCGGCAGCTTTTGTCTTCTTCTGAATATAGAAGGAGAGGATCAGACAAACGATTGTCCATGCAATGGAGTACGGTAAAGCAGAGTAGAGCATGTAATCCTGATAGCTTAATCCACTGACACCGAGCGCAGCAGCAACTGCGGAACAGAAGGGTCCGATCGTAACACCGACAAGGCCGGCATTAAACATTAAGAAACAAACAGTTGTCGGAGTGAGTCCGGCAGCAGCAACAATTGGAAGAATGATCGGAGCAACAACTGCATTGCCTCCGTTTAAGGTTCCAATCAGACATACCATAATCAGAGAAACAAGATAACATGCAAAAATACCCTTTTTCTCACTATCGACACCGATTTTTTTCACAACAAAATTTACAATGACCTGATTGATTCCGGCAGCATCCATAACGACGCCAAGTCCGCTTCCGAACATGATGATCAATCCTACCTGGCCAAGCGTTCCCCCAAGGTTATCAACCAGAATTCCAGCAAATTCCTTTGGCCCCTGTCCCATGAGAATACATCCAAGGATCGCGGCAACACCAACACTTAAGGTGTAATTTTTTCCGCGCAGTGTAAGGATGAGAAAGAGAACCATAGGGATGAGTGCCAGAAGGGATGGTGCAGTAACTAATACTGGCATAGTACATTCTCCTTTTTAAATTTTTAGTGCAGTCAATACTGCTTTTGTTTAGGTGAAATTACAAGATGCAAATCACGATAGCAAATTGTCTGAAGCTCCGGATCTTCAAAATCTGTATCAATTTACCTGAAAACAGTATAAAACAAAAAGATATTTGTGTAAAATATATTCTTTGAATACAAGCATAGGCGATGCCTATCATAAATGGTAAATAAAGACCTTGAATTTTTAAGTTAAATTTTGTATATTAAACATAGATTCCAGCCGAAAGAATGAAAGATTTGCGTATGACTTTCATATGAGGACGCGATCATAAATATGTGGCATAGTTGTACATTGGATAAAATAGGAGGAAGCAGCAATGCGTCTTGAACAGCTTCGTTATATTATAGAAATTGCAGATACAGGATCTTTTACAATGGCAAGCGAACGGCTGTTTATTGCCCAGCCCAGTGTCAGTCAGGCGGTGACTGCGCTTGAAAAAGAATTAAATATGACTCTGTTTACAAGATACCGGACCGGCGCAGTGCCAACCCCGTTAGGATTGAAAGTCATTGCACATGCCAGAGAGGTGATAAAAAGTGTTGGAGAGATCGAGAAATTGTCCGTCGGTGATTATTCGAAGATAAATTCCAGAGTGACGATCGGTGCGATCCCAACTCTCAGCGCAGTGATACTTCCTAAGGTGATTCGACATTTCAGAGATGTATTTCCCAATGTCAGTCTGCGGATCCGTGAAGAGGGAACGGAACGCATCATTAAAGATTGTCTGTCGGGCGATGCAAATCTGGGGCTTGTATCCAGACATGGAAAGCGATCATTCGATGAAGAACTGACTTACCAGCATTTGATGGATGGAAGATTAATGGCATATGTTGGAAAACAGTCATCGTTGGCAAATCGAAAAAAGATCACGTTCCGGGAGCTTCTTCCGTTCCAGCTTTTTTTATTTGGAGATGAGTTTTCCCTTCATCGATATTGTTTGGAACAGATCAGCAGATATGGACAGCCCAATGTCATGTCAACAACCTATAATCCGGAGTCAATCAAGCGCTTTGTTATGCAGACAGAGGCAGTGGGGTTTGGGCCGGATATATCCCTAAAAGACGATATCTATGTAAAATCTGGTGCGATCTATCCGTTAGAGATCACAGATGCGGAGGAGATCAGTTTTGGATTATTGACAAACAGAAAAAGAAAACCGGATGTGGCAGTGGATGCATTTATTAAAGAAATTCAGCAGAGCAGATGAGCCCTGCTGTTTTTTTATGCAACAGGAAATTCCGGGGAATTCCCTGTTGCATAAAAAAACATTAACGTACCCAAGATGCGCATTTGCGTGAAGATGTAGATTGTTGCAAGCGACTACGCGAGACGCCTGAAAGTGGCAGACGCATTCCTTTCTATCTGCGATATAGGAGCTGCCTATGCTTTCATTAATATCCCATATTTTACAAGTATCTAAGAATCCATTAGAATGACATTAGATACAAAAAAGACATAAATCAGTCGAAGAAAAAATACAAAATGACGGAAAAGGAGAATGAATCATGGCAAGAAATCATTGGACGATTCTTGGGGAACTTGACCCGGAATTAAATGACAAAATTACTGCATGGAGAACTCAGCTGGTAAATGACAATACAAAGCTGGAGAGAAAATACCGTGAGCTGATCAATGTCGCAATGGCATGTATTTTAAAGCAGGAGCCGGTTATCCTTGCACATGCGAAGCTTGCATATCAGAATGGCGCAACAAAGGACGAGATCCTTGGAACAGTAGAACAGGTCCTTACGATGGGCGGTTTCCCATCATTCCGTATGGCAATGCTGACTTTGGATGAATTTTTCCATGAAGAGGAACAGAAGTAAATCATATTAAATCAGAGGAGGACAAAAGCATGAAACCATTATTTGTTGAAACAGATCCAAAATTCCATGAATTAATTGATACAGAAGCCGTTCTTGAGCCGGTTTCCGTCGGTCATAGAGTAACCGAGGGAATCATCTGGTGGCCGCAGAATAACTGCTTGATCTTTTCTGATATGGCAGCCGGAAAAGTATTTAAATGGGATCCGGAAACATTCGAGACGACAGTTATTAAATTCCCGAGTAATATTTCCAATGGTAACTTTATCGATACGGAAGGCAGAGTTGTTACATGTGAACATGCAACAAGCTCTATTACAAGAATGGAGCCAGATGGCCGTTATATGAAGACACTGGCATCTCATTATGATGGAAAGCAGTTAAACAGTCCAAACGATGTGATCGTTGATTCTCAAGGAAGAATCTGGTTTACTGATCCAATGTATGGAAGAACAAGTCCGGTTGCGGGCATTAAGCGTGACGGAGAAATGGGATTTCAGGGTGTATATTGCATCAAAGAGGATGGAACGCTTGTACTTGCGAGAAAAGATTTTGAGCAGCCGAACGGTTTATGTATGGAGATCGGTGAGAAGACTATGCTTGTGAACGATACTCCGAGACAGGAAATCCGCCGGTTTAAAGTAGAGGATGACTGCACATTGAGCGGTGGCGAGGTTATTTGCGAGGTCGGCGGACGCCCGGATGGAACAAAGATCGATAAGGATGGCAACATCTTTACAACAGCGACAGGAGATGTTTACATTTTCGATAAAAACGGAAAAAAACTTGGAGAGATCAATGTGCCGGGACAGTGTCGTAACTTCTGCTTCGGTGGTCCGGACAGAGATTATCTGTATTTTGCGTGCGAGACAATCTATCGTTTAAAGATCAAGACGCAGGGGGCAGAGTTTTTTAAATAAGAAATAGAGATCCTATCATTTGTATATTCTCAGATCCGCAGGGCACTTCGTTCTGAAAAACAGGCGGAGACGGAATGAGAAGACAAAAGGTCTGTTGTAGGCTGCCGGCGGAATCAGGAATTCCTGTCCGGCAGCCAGTTTTATACATAGAGTTCAAAAGCGTTCGCATCAAGGCGCGTGAAAGGAGAAAATATGCTGGAGATTGTTGTACGACCGGAATTATATCATTTCGATAAGGTGAAAGAGTTTGCAAACGAATTTTCAATCGGAGAGGGAGATCTCGTTATCACAAACGAGTATATTTATCAGCCATATTTTGGCGCGTTGAATTTAAAGTGTGATGTGCTTTATCAGGAAAGGTATGGAAAGGGCGAGCCTAATGACGAGATGGTGGAAGCAATGATCGCGGATATGCAGAAAATGGGCGAGCATAAAAGAGTCATTGGGATTGGAGGTGGAACAGTCCTTGACATCTCAAAAATTTTTGCATTAAAATATCTTCATCCCATCGAGAAATTATATGACCGGGAACTTCCGGTTGAAAAAAATAGAGAACTGATCCTTGTTCCGACAACATGCGGAACAGGATCTGAGGTGACAAATATTGCAATCCTTGCATTCCTGAAGAGAAATACAAAATTTGGTCTTGCAGATAATGCGATGTATGCAGATAAAGCGGTTTTGATTCCGGAATTTCTTGAAAACCTGCCGTATCCTGTCTTTGCAACCAGTTCTCTCGACGCTCTGGTGCACGCAGTAGAGTCCAGTCTCTCACCGAAAGCAACGCCATATACGAAATTGTTTGGATATAAGGCTATTGAAATGATCTTAAATGGATATCAGAAAATGTCCGAAGAGGGAAAAGAAGCAAGAATTCCGTTGCTGAGTGATTTCCTGATCGCATCGAATTATGCCGGGCTGGCATTTGGAACAGCAGGATGTGCAGCTGTTCATGCAATGAGTTATCCGCTTGGAGGAACCTTCCATGTTCCGCATGGCGAAGCGAACTATGCGATCTTTAAAGGAGTGATCGATAATTATCTTGAGATCAAAAAAGACGGCGCGATTGACGAACTGGCAGGCTATCTGGCAGATATTTTCTCCTGTGGAAAGGAGCAGGCATTTACAGAAATGTTCAAGCTTCTCGATCAGATTCTGGAGAGAAAATCGCTGAAATCCTATGGGGCAGACGATGAGATGCTGAAATGCTGGACAGAGGAAGTGATCACTGGACAGCAGCGGCTTATGAAGAATAATTTCGTATTTCTTGATGCAGAACGTGTTTTAAAGATTTATCGTGAATTGTATTAGAGGAGGTTACCATGGCAGAAAAAACAGTTACCATGCAGATTGCAGAATATTCCGTTCAGAATCATTGGGATAGCTTTACAGAAAAAGATATTCGAATGGCAAAGATCGCGTTCATTGACTGGTTTGTAGCGGCGCAGACCGGTGTGACAGAAAAAAGCGCAAAGCTGCTTATGAATATGGCTGAAGAGGAAAACATCAGTGGAGATTGCGTGATCATTGGTCAGGGACGGACGACCTCCGCAGTTCAGGCGGCATTGATCAATGGAATAGAATCTCACGCAATTGATTTTGATGATATCCATGATTTTCTCTCCCTGCACCTCTGCTCACCGGTTCTTCCGGCTGCGCTGGCGGCGGCGGAGTATAACAATGCGGATGGAAAAGCGCTGATCAATGGGGCAATTGTGGGCATGCAGATCATGGTCGCAATTTCTGCCGCAATCATGCCGGAACATTATAATCAGGGTCGTTGGCATGCGACCGGTACGATTGGTGTATTTGGAGCGGCAGCAGCAGCAGGTGCGATTCTTGGACTGACCCCGGAAGAAATGTGCAATGCTTTTGGAGTGTGTGCAGGCTTATGCAGCGGTATTCAGCTGAATTTTGGAACGATGGCAAAACCGATGGCTGCCGGAATGGCGGCAAAGAATGGACTTATGGCAGCTATTCTTGCAGGCAGAGGATTTACAGGCAGGGCTGATATTTTCGATACAGATTTTCTTGATAATATTTGTACGCGCAAAGCAGACATAGAAAAGTTATTAGAGCGGCTTTATGGTCCTTATGGCATCCATGAACTTCGCTTTAAACGTTACCCATGCGGCGCACCGACTCACAGTGGTATCATTAACTGCAAAAAGATTCTGGCAGAACATCCGCATGCGATTGAAGAGATCGAAAAGATCGTGTTTGAGCCGTATCCGCGGGCGATACGTCTGGTGGGAAATATGGACCCGCAGACAGGGCTTGAAGGAAAATTCAGCATTTCTTTTACCGCAGCAGCTCAGATCGTGTTTGGTCAGGTAACGATTGAAACATTTACAGATGAAAATGTGAAAAACCCGCAGGTACAGTATCTGTTAAAACGTATGGAACTTGTTGCAAATGATGAATTTACTCCGTCCCGGGGCGGAAAGGCAACCATCTACTTTAAGGATGGAACCCATTATTCCAATTCTACATATCTTCTTGGTCATGAGATTGATCTTGATGAGGTATTTGAGGATGTTACCGGAAAATTTAATGAGATCATGATCCCAAGAATTGGTGGGGAACATGCTGTGGCCATCTATGAAAGCCTGATGGAATTAGATACAAATTGTGATATCAGAAAGATGACGGCAAGACTTTAACTTGTGACGATATGAGGAAAGAAGGAAAATTATGGAAATAGAAGAAAAAAAGAAAATTGTAGAGGAAGTCTTGCAGTATCCGACCGGAAATATTTCGGATGCAATGGACAATCTTGGGATCAGGAGAGGAGCAATAGCTGGAGTTCATGCGCTTGATCCAAAGCAGAAAAAGGCGGCAGGTTTTGCGCTTACGATCCGTCAGGCACGTCGCAGCACGGCGTATGATGGGAAAAATCTGGCACGTCAGGGCGGGATCATTGATACGGAGACGAATCCGTATGATATGCTTATAATTGATATGGCAGGGATTCAGGATGTCTGCACGGGGGGAGCGCTTCTCGCACTCCGAGCGAAGTTGCGCGGCGTTTCCGGTGAATTGACCAATGGCTGTCTTCGGGATGCTGATGAAATTGCAGAGCTTGGTTTTCCGGTGTATTGTGCGGGAACATTTCCAGTAAAAAGCGCGCGTGATATCGAAACGATTGGTGTAAATGTGCCGGTTATGCTCGGAGGAGTTCAGATCATTCCGGGAGATCTGATCCTTATGGATCGCACGGGAGCAGTAGCAATTCCTGTTGATCGGATTGATGAAGTGCTTAAAGAAGCAGAAAGAATCAATGCGAGAGAAGCAAAAATGGAAGAACTGATCCGTCAGGGAATGTCGATCGTTGATGCGAGGAAAGTTAAATAAGATATGAAATAGAGCGGTGGCTTTCGATATGGAGCTTCCGCTTTTTTTATAGGCATTTTATAGGCAACACCTATGTCGACATGCATTTCCAATATTTTACTTTGGGACAGGTTATCGGTACAATATAATTATAAAAAGTGCATAAAAAATAGACAAAAAAAGAACGCAATTTATGCATAACGTCATGACGAAATATGGATACGGAAACTTGGAGATAATTCAAATGCAATATGGAATGCAGGAGGGAAAAATGAAAAAAAGATTAGCATCTATAGTACTTGCAACTGTGACAATGCTTACAGCATGCGGAGGAAACACATCTACAGCTTCAGGAACGGACACTCAGGTCGAAAAATCACAGACAATAGAACAGACATCAGGAAAAAAGAATAATTATACATTACTAACAGGGTCATCTGGAGCGCAGTATTTTACGTTTGGAACTGCCATGGCTAATGAGATCAACAATAAATCAGAGAAGATCAATATCACAGCATTAACTGCTAACGGAGTATCTGAAGTCATTAATATGGTACAGACGAATGAAGCGGACTTTGGATTTGTTACATATGATACTGGTTATATGGCGGCAACCAATCAGCGTGAATATGAAGGTGGAGCAAAATACGATAATATTCGTGTTGTGATGCTTGGGCACACAGGAGTAAAGACAATTGTTGTTTGGGCAGATTCCCCATATCAGACGATTGCAGATCTGAAAGGTGCACGTCTTGCAACGGCTTCCGGTACTTCAGCCCACGCACTTGACTCAGCTGCTTATGGGGCTTGGGGTGTGGAGATTCCGGAAAATGTTGCAACGATGGGATATGGAGAAATGGCTCAAGCAATCAAAGACGGAACGATCGATGTTGTGAACGCGCATGGACCGAATCCATCGTCTTACATTATGGAAATGATCAGCGCAAAACCAATCCGAATTTTGGGACAGACCGAAGAAACCTTAAAGACGATCCTTGATGCACATCCGGAATGGATCAGAGCAACAATTCCGGCAGGAACATATGAGGGTGTGGATGAAGATGTTCTTTCTTTTGGTAACTATAGCTGTATTATCTGCCGAAAAGATATTCCGGACGAGGATGTAAAAGAATTTCTGGATGTTGTATTCGGAATGGATCTGACAACCTTGTATTCTTATGGTGATAGTTGGGGATACAATAATGATAACTACGATGCAGCATATGAAAACAATGATGTTTTTCCGTTCCATACGGGTGCTGAGAGTTGGTTAAAAGAACATGATATGATCAAGTAAACATGGAAATTAAAAGTGCTGTAATCTTTTTCCTAAGGATCACAGCACTTTTAGAAAGAAAGTGAGGGAGAAAATGGGAGAAAAACAGAGCAAAGAAAAAAATCCGGCAGAAATCATCATAAATGTTCTATCCGCACTGCTTTCAGTATATTCGATATCATATGCATTTATGGGATATGATCTTTTGACAGGACGCAGCAGACATCTTTTAATGGCATTGCCGATGTGTTTTCTGTCGAAAGGAATCGTCCAAAAGAAAAAAGGACAGAAATTTAGAACAATATTGTATGTAATTTTAAGCCTGATCACTGCGTATGCAATGATCTATATTGATATGAACTCTACGCCGCTATCCAGAACACGATTAGGCATGTACATCACCTCCGATTACATAGCGGGATTTATCCTGATTGTGGCGACTTTGGTGGCAACCTGGTTAGAGTATGGACTTTCACTTACATGTGTTGTTGGCGTGTTTATCCTTTATATGCTTTTGGGGCAATATCTGCCATCGGGAATTTCTCATCCAGTATTGTCTTATAAGAGAATGATTGGTACGTTGAGTTTGTATACCGAAGGAATCATGGGAACTGCGCTTGGAGCAATTGTATCGACGGTAGGAGCGGTACTTGTGTTTGCTGGCTTTTTGGAGATTTCTGGTGCTTCAAAAGTGTTTATGAATCTGACAATTTTATTATTCGGTCGATTTACTGGTGGAGCTGCAAAAATTGCGGTAGTCTCGAGTTCGCTTTTTGGTACGATTTCCGGAAGTGCGGCTGCGAACGTGGCAGGAACGGGAATTATAACGATCCCACTGATGAGAAAGACAGGATTTGAGCCGCATTACGCTGGGGCAGTGGAGGCAACTGCGTCATCAGGGGGACAGATCATGCCGCCGATCATGGGTGCTGCAGCGTTTATTATTGCGGAGATGCTGAGCAAGCCGTATGTAGAGATCATGAAAGCAGCGATCATTCCTGCAGCAGTATTTTATCTATCCATATTTATTTCGGTAGATTTATATAGCCGGAGAAAAGGAATTAAAGGTGTAGATAAGGACCCGAATCTGCCTCCGTTAAGGGATCTTCTGTTTAAGAGTGGCTATCTGCTGTTTCCTATCGTACTTTTATTTGTTTTAGTAGCTGTATTCAATAAGTCTGCCCAGTGGTCAGCTTTAGTCAGCACATTTGCGATCATTGTTCTTTCCTGGCTGAACAAGGATACAAGAATCACTCCAAAAAAAATGTGGGAGGCTCTTGTATTCAGTGGAAAAGCAATTGTTCCGATCTCAGTTGTATGTGCATCTGCGGGACTGATCGTAGGAATTTTCAATGCAACAGGTTTGGGAATTACTCTTTCTTCTTATATTGTGAATATGGCAGGAAACAGTCTGATGCTGCTATGTGTTCTGGCGGCTGTTGCATCCTTGATTCTTGGAATGGGAATGCCGACGGTTGCATGTTATCTTCTTCTCGCTGCATTAGTTGCACCGGCGATGATCGAATTCGGAGTACTTCCGATTGCAGCACATATGTTTGTATTTTATTTTGGTATTATTTCAGCAATTACGCCGCCGGTTGCAATCGCGGCATTCGTAGGGGCAGGAATTGCAAAGTGCAGCCCAATGAAGGTTGGAATTACATCATGTATTCTTGCACTTCCGGTATTCTTTATCCCGTTTGTATTTGTGTATAATCCAGCGCTGCTAATGGTTGGAAATATGGGACAGATCCTTCAGGTATGCGCAACGACATTATTAGGAACATTCCTTTGTGCGATCGGAACACAGGGATATATTTTTGCACCATTAAAAATGCCGGTAAGAATTATAGCAATTGTTTGTGCAGTAGCAATGTTGATTCCGGAGACGATTACAGATGTAATCGGTATTGCTGGTCTGGTTGGAGTGATGGTAATTGGCCGGATGACTGCTAAAAAGCAGAAAAATTAACAGGGAGGAATTATATATGTTGGCATATCATTGGGAATTAATGGATGAAATGAGTCCAGAAATGCGGAGTGCATACTTAAAATTTACATCTATGGCAAATGAGGGGGAAATCATTCCGAAAAAATACCGGGAATTAATGGTTCTTGGAATGGCATGTGTACTCCGCTCGGCACCGGCAGTGAAAACTCACGCGCAGACGGCAGTAGAAAAGTATGGTGCCACAAAAGAGGAGATATTTATGGTACTTGCAACGGCAATGAGTCTTGGCGGAGTTCCAGCATATCGAGAGGCATGTATTGCATTGGAAGAATATTTGAAGACTTTATAAAAAGGAAGGACTATGAAAAATCTTTTAGAACTCAGTAAAAAAAATATTCCGAGTTATGGTATTTATATTACAATGCAGGACCCACAGCTCATAGAGATGGCGAAATGTGCAGGATATGACTTTGGCAGACTTGACGCGGAGCATGTGAACTTTTCGCCTCAGACGTTGGCGGAAATGTTTCGTATGGCAAGACTTCTGGATTTTCCGCTTCAGATCCGTGTGGGATCGAGAGAAAATATTGATCCGATTCTGGCGTTGGAACCGTCGGCAGTTATGTTTCCAGATGTACAGACAAAAAGTGATGCGGAAAGAATCGTAGAGCAGACAAAGTTTTATCCGGTGGGAAGCCGTGGAATGTATGCATTTACAGATGGAATACGTTTTGACGGTTATTCCAGAGAAAACTATATTGCAAACGCTAATAACTGGATGCATACGATCGTCCAGATCGAGAGTCGACAAGGACTTGACAACCTTGAAAGGATTCTGGAGATTCCTGGAGTGGATATGGTTTCTTCTGGAAAAGCAGATCTCTCTCAGGCATTGGGAATTCCGGGAGACACAAAGAATCCGCGGGTAAAAGAAGCGGAGGAATATATTGTCCGAACAGCAATTAGCTATGGAAAAGCTCCAACACTATATGTAGAATCAAAGGAACGAATTGAGGAACTGCATAATATGGGAGTAAATCTTTTTATTGTCGGTTTTGACTGTTCGTTATTGATGAATGCATTTAAAGAACGAAGAAAAATCTATATTTTATAAGAAACGGCACAGCCACAGTATTCTATCTAAGAATTATGTGGCTGTGTTTTTGAGGAAAGAGCCATTTTTTTAATAGAAATTTAGGATTTTCCGCTGTCCGGATGTGGTATGATATTGGCACAGAAAAGCTGATGTGCGTGGTCCATGTGTGTGTCAGCAGTCTGATTGATAAGATATAAGAAATATGCTATAATGAAATGCGGCTTACAGAGAGGAGACAGCTATGAGAAAGACGTATTTGTACATGACAGCAGTAGCAATGAGCGCAGCTTTGGCGGCCGGATGCCAGAAGGCAGAACCGGCGGAGACAACTGCGGCAGCAGAGACAGTGGCTGAGTCAACCGGAACAGGGATGGCGGAGAGTGAGTCTTCTGAAACCAGTGGAACAGCGGCGCAGGACGATGAGAGGCTTGCGGATTATCACCTGCTTCAGGGAATCGTGACGGGGACGAATGACGAAAAAGGAACGTTTACGCTCAAAGCAGATGATGGTGGAGAATATGTGATCACGACCGGAAATATCGGTGACGTGGAGACTGAGATCGCGGATGACAGTCTTGTTGTGATCGGATATATCGGTGTCGAGATCCATGACAATATGGATCTGGAGAAAGTCAATATGGTGATCGCGGCACCGGGAGATGATGACTGGACGATCGCATACGCAGAGGGAACGACGACGGCCAATGCGATGAGCACGTTTATGATGGTGACAGCAGATGGAACTGAGATGGGGTTCATGAAGGATGGCTGTCCGATGGATGAGGATGCTCTGGGCGGAGACAGCGGAGCGAAGATTGGCGTTGTATATATGGATTCCGAGGATGTAAGTTTCCCGCTGGAGATCAAGAAATTGCAGTAAAAAATATAAATATGGGAATTTTTCCCGGAAAATAGCTGGCTATAACGGTCTTCAGTTTAGCTGTCCGGGAATAGCAAAGTTTTTGAGAATTATAATATATCAAGAAAGAAAATGGGGTTTAAAAATGGCAGATTTATTTCACCGTGTAAGTATTCGTAAATTTAAAGATGAGGCTGTATCAAATGAAGATATCGGCTATATTCTGGAGGCAGCGATGGCAGCACCGTCCGCGAAGAATCAGCAGCCGTGGGAGTTTTATGTAGTAGAAAACCGTGAAGTTTTAAAACAGCTCGGAGAGTCCAGCCCGTTCTCCGCGCCGGCAGGAAAAGCACCGGTAGCGATCGTGACCGCATACCGTGAGGAGTGCGATCTACCGGAATTTGCACAGATCGATATGAGCATCATGATGGAAAACCTGTGGCTTGCAGCGGATGAGATCGGACTTGGCGGCGTATGGCTCGGCGTAGCTCCGAGAGAGGAACGGATGAAGGATGTAGAGAAGATCGTCGGAATCCCGGCGGGACAGCGTGCCTTCGGCATCTTTGCTCTTGGCTATCCGGATGAGGAGCGGACCCAGCAGGATCGGTTCGATCAGAGCAGGATCCATTATGTGAAATAAGATAGAAGAAGGAAAGAGACAGTGTGGAGAGATCCGTACTGTCTCTTTTGCTCATGTCAGAAAGAAAATGCCGGCGAGATGCTCAGATGATAAGTGGAAATGTAACCCATGCTACACTGTAGCAATTCATATAGAAAATTAAACTGGATTCCGATATCATGAAGGAAAAGAAAGAGACCGGGAGGAATGATCATGAAGAAAATTTTTGATTATGTCGATCAGAATTTTGATCGCATGATGGAGGAAATGAAGGAATTTTGTTCCCACCGCAGTGTAGCAGGGGACAAGACTGGATTGGAAGAGACAAGAAACTGGATCGACAAGAAGTTAAGTGCAGTGGGAATTCCGCACGAATTTCAGAAAGTGGAGAATGGAAATGCCTTAATTTCAGCTTCTGTTTCCGGGGAGGATGGAGATAAACATCCGTCTCTGTTATTCTATAATCACTACGATGTCGTGGAAGAGGGGAAACATGAGCTGTGGTCCAACGAGCCGTTTGGACCGGTGATCCGTGACGGTGTCCTTTATGGGAGAGGTGTGTCGGATAATAAAGGCCCTCTTCTCTCAAGAATTCAGGCGGTGGAAGCGATTCTTGCAGTGGAGGGTAAGCTGCCGATCAATGTAAAATTCCTGTTTGAGGGCGATGAGGAGACGAGCAGCCCGTCTTTATCAAAGTTTTCCAGAGAACAATCAGAAAAGTTTAAAGAATTATCGAAAGCAGACGTCTGCCTGTGGGAAAATGGGCGCCGCGATGAAGAAGGAAGACCATGGGCGAGATTCGGCGTCAGGGGAAGTGTGAGCTTTGAACTGTCGGTAGAAACTGCGAAAAAAGATGTTCATGCCAGAATGGGGACATATGTTCCAAGTGCATCCTGGCGGCTTGTATGGGCGCTTGCAAGTCTGAAAAGTGCGGATGAGAGAATCACGATCGAGGGGTTCTATGATGATGTCCTTCCGGTGACGAAAAAGGACGAAGAGATCTTAAATGCATTCCCATATAATGAAAAGATCCAGTTGGAAAAACTGGGACTGACCTCATTCCTGCGGGGAAGCAGTGGGCTGGAACTGAAAAAGCAGATCTATATGGAGCCATCCATGTCAGTCTGCGGTCTGGAAGCCGGTGAGCTTTACAATGGAGCCAGAGGAATCGTGCCGCACAAAGCATACGCGCGGATCGGATTTTATCTGGTTGCGAACCAGTCTCCGGATAAGGTGGAAGAACAGCTGAGGGAACACCTGAAAAAGCATGGTTTTGGAGATGTAAAAGTCGTACGCAGAGGTGGAAATACTCCGGTCCGTACCAGCGTGGATATTCCGTTAAAGAAATGGCTGGAACATTCCGCGGCGGAAGTTTATGACAAACCGATGGTGATCGAGCCGACAGCGCTTGGCAGTGGCCCGGCAATCTATTTCCACCGTGCATGGCCGGATATGCCGATCGTTGGCGTAGGACCAGGAAATACAAATGCAAACCATCATGCACCGAATGAAAATATGAAGCTGGATGACTACAAGGCATCCATAAAACATATGATCGCGCTGATGTACGAGATGGAGAAACAAGATAGAGAATAAGAAATAAAAGAACAGATCTGGTATTTACACATAATACCAGATCTGTTTTACTTTAGATATCAAAGGTGAGATCACGATCAATCCGTAATATGGATGCTGTTGAGTTCCACCCGTTTATTAATGACACGGAGAAAGTCTTCGCGGGCCAGTTCACTGATCAGGCGGCTCACCGTCACACGGTTTGTTCCTATAATAGAGGCAATCTCCTGATGTGTGTAATAATGGCTCAACGGATACCAGGTGCGGTCTTTGCTGGATGCCGGATCGGACAGGAGAACAAAGAAATTTTTCAAACGTTCTTTCACGCATTCGAGAGTTACACTTTCAAGTTCCCGCTGTAAGAATGCCCGCTTATTGCTCAGACTGCGGATGATGGCATCGCGAAACACCTTTTTTTCAATCAGAATATCATATGCATTGGCATCAATTTTATATAAAACAAGATCAGTCAGCGCAGAGGTATAACGCTCTGCGATCGAAAACATTTTTTTATTTGCAAACAGACTTTCCGTAAGAAACCATCCGGCACTGAGAATGTAGGAAATCTTTTCCTGCCCGGTCAGCCCAAACATGGAGTGGGAGGTTGAGCCACTTGCAATATAAGTGATTTCTGTAAGCTTTTGACCGGGTTTAATATAGTAGGTATTAGCAGGCACCTCAATGCGGTACCCATATGTTTTTACGAGCTCGGAAAGCTCGTCGTTGATATATGGTTCGAAATTTACGCAGTATTCTCGTTCCAAAGCCAAACACCTCCTTAAAATGCGGGGAATGCCGGGACTCCAGCTTAAAAATATGAAAGTGAAATACATCATACAGTTATGAAAAAGTTTATCATTATGCCTAAAAATTGTCAAGAAGTATAGCTTTATAGAGTAAAACAAGAAAAAATGTAACATTTATTACAATGTGACATTGTTTATAGCGAAATAGTAAGAAATTTTGCTATAGTTAAGCCACAAAAGAAAACCTGATCAGGCCCCTCGAGAAGTCAAGAAGAAAAGGAGTTGTATGTATGAGTCAGAAGAAAAAATTTCAAATTCCTCACGTATTTGTTATTCTGGTAATGATTGTCATTTTTGCAACAGCTATGACATATATCATCCCGGCAGGAGAATTTGCCAGAGTGAAGAATGAGGCAACAGGAAAAATGATCGTTGACGCGACCTCTTTCACATGGGTTGAACAATGTCCGGTAAGTTTCTTTAAAATTCCGAACTACATAGTGAAAGCATTGGCGGGCTCAAGTCTGATCTGGATGACGATCTTCAGCGCGGCTTCCATCGAAGTAATTCTTGCGACAGGCGCGTTCGACGCAGCAATCAATATTATGATCCACAAGTATAAAAGCAGTGAGAAGCTGCTGCTGATCGGAACAATCATCGTATTTGGTATTTACGGTATGCGCCAAAACCCGGTCAGTATGATTGGATTTATTCCGGTACTTGTCCTGTTCTGTCGTATGTGTGGATATGATGCGCTGGTTGCGGTGGCTATTGTTGTTCTTGCGGCAGGTGGCAGCCAGAGTATTGGACCGGTAGCTCCGGCAACAACAGCGATCGCGCAGGGATTCGCAGATCTCCCGATTTTCTCCGGAATCGGCTATCGTTTAGTGCTCTGCGCAGTGTTCCTTGCGCTGAATGCATACTTTATCGTTACGTATGCGATGAAGGTAAAGAAAGATCCGAAAAACAGTCTTGTATATGACTTAGAAGAAAATGCAAGAAAACAAGGACTGGATACAAGCGTAGATAAAAAAGCAACGATCACAGTACGTCAGATCCTTGTACTGATCGTATTTTTTGCAAGTGTCCTTGTTCAGGTCTACGGCGGCATCAAACTTGGCTGGGGCAATACGGAGACAGCAGTTGCGTTTGTATGGCTTGCAGTTGCCGGTGGAATTGTCGGCGGTATGATGCCAAGTGAGATTGCAAGACACTTTAGCAAGGGCGCAGCAAAGATGATGACAGCAGCCATCATGATTGGTATTGCGACAGCGATTTCCAAAGTACTTTCTGATGGAAAGATCATCGATACAATTGTACGCGCGATCGCAAATGTTCTGATGGCATGCCCGGCATTTATCCAGGGACCGATGATGTTTATCGCGAATGTTCTGATCAACGTATTTATTCCGTCCGGTTCCGGACAGGCTGCTGCCGTTATGCCGCTTATGGTTCCGGTTGCAGACCTGATCGGAATGACAAGACAGACCGTTGTTCTTGCGTTCAACTTTGGTGACGGACTTGGAAACTATATCATTCCAATGTCCTCAGCGCTGATGGCAAACCTTATGGCAGCAGGTGTATCCTATGGCACATGGATGAAATTCATGAAGAAAGTATTTGCAAGCTGGGTCGTTCTTGCATGCATTGCAATGATCGTAGCACAGATGATCCATTATGGACCGTTCTAATAGGCATCGGAGGTTAAGATGAGACAATTAAGGGAAAGTCTTCTTGAAGAATTAAACAGTAAAAATATGCTGGAGACGATTGGAACATTCAATCATCTATTCCGTTATAGCGGAACAGCAGAGGGAGAGGCAGCGGTTTCTTATCTGGAAGAAAAGCTTTCGGAGTATGGAATTCCGTTTGAGCATTGTGAGTATGATGGCTTTTTCAGCCTCCCAGTGCGGGCATTCGCGAAAGTTGACGGAGTGGAATATCCGTTAGTCGGAGATGTTTACAGTGCAGAAGCAGACAGCCTTCAGGGAACGTTGTATTATGACTCTCTCAGCGAGGAAAAAGGACTCACAAAGAATCAGGAAAAAGATCGTTTTGAGTCATTTCGCGACAAAATCGTTCTGACGTGGGAATCCAAGGGCGTTTTTGTGAGAAGGGCAATGGAGGCAGGAGCCAAAGCAGTACTGCATATCTGTGCAACAAAAGGTGACTATATTCATCACAGCAATATTGGGATGATATGGGGAACACCGGATTTTGATGAGGCTGCGTATATGAAATTCCTTCCGTCAGCGGGAATCAGACGTGCGGACGGAGAAGCGCTGATCGAAAAGATGGCAGCAGGAGAAATGGATGCTGAAGTCACGATTGAAATGGAGACAAAGATCCGCAGAAGTTCCATGGTGGCTGTTGATATCAAGGGAAAGAGTGACAGTTTTGTGCTTGTTTCCGGTCACTACGACTCCTGGTACGAGGGAATTACAGATAACGCGGTCAGCGATGCGATCCTTTTAGAGTATGCGAGAGTGCTTTATGCACATCGGTCGGAATTAAAGCGTGGAGTACGGATCGCATGGTGGTCCGGTCATTCAGATGGAAGATTCTCCGGATCCACATGGTATTGTGACAGCCATTACGCAGATCTCAGAAAGAACTGTGTGGCGCATGTGAATCTGGATCTGACCGGGTGCAAAAACTCAGAGCAGATCGTAGCACGGACAGCAGGTTCTGAGGGCATTTCCTATACAGCAGACCTAATCGAAAAGTACACGGGAAAGAGACCCGATGTGTATATTCCGATGATCCGTGGAGCAGATCAGTCTTTCTGGGGGGCCTATGTGCCTGTCTCTTATACACATCTCCGAGCCCACGAGACTAAGGCGAATCT
>OJRO01000967.1_pt1 | contig 23540 bp, 19 predicted proteins | sample 1599221 | NCBI WGS metagenome assembly OJRO01 (sample SAMN03922449, study PRJEB24848) | human gut metagenome | isolation source: stool sample | host: Homo sapiens | place: Germany | collected 2009-11
CTCCTGTACTGCCGCTTCCTGTCCGTTTCGTGCTGATAACTGTGTGTAAATTCCTTCTGCTATCCGCTTTTCTTTATATAAATATGCTTTCAGGCTCTCGTTTTTTTCACGCAAAAGCGATTCTCCGTACCGAAGCTTTGCTTCCTCGATCGTCTGCGGTGCATAATCCGCACCCATGTATACACATTCCATAATGACATAAAACTGACCATCTTCTGTCATCATATGTTCTTCTAAAACAAGAAATCCCTTTTCCTTTAAAAATATCCGGAATTCCCGCAGTTCAGACTGCGGCGATACAATCAGCCGTGTTGATTTGTCCAGCTTTTCCATACCGTTTGTAAGAATCGACTGTATCAGTCTTCCACCCATGCCGGAAATGGTAACGGTATCTGCCTCACCCTTTTCAAGTGCTGCCAGTCCGTCCGAAAGTCTTAATTCAATCTGATCGAACACACAAAATGCCCGTGTATTGTCTTCTGCTTTTTTTAGAGGTCCTTTCCTGACGTCCATTGCTATCACACGGTCTGTAATTCCACTCTTTACAAGAAAGATTGGCAGATATCCGTGATCGGTACCGATATCTGCCACTTTACTTCCTTTTTTTATCAAACCGGCAATCAGACGCAGTCTATCTGATAAATTCAGTTCTTCCATAATTGTTCCTATATTAATATTAGTCTAAGTAATCTTTCAATTTGCGGCTTCTGCTTGGATGTCTTAACTTTCTAAGTGCCTTTGCCTCAATCTGACGGATACGTTCTCTGGTAACATTAAACTCTCTACCGACTTCTTCAAGGGTTCTTGCTCTGCCGTCATCCATGCCGAAACGCAGCCTTAACACCTTCTGTTCTCTTTCTGTCAGCGTTCCAAGGACTTCTACCAGCTGTTCCTTTAACAGTGTTGAAGCCGCTGCCTCTGCAGGAACCGGTACGTTATCATCCTGAATAAAATCTCCTAAATGGCTGTCTTCTTCTTCACCGATTGGTGTTTCAAGTGAAACCGGTTCCTGTGAAATCTTCTGGATTTCGCGTACTCTTTCTACCGGAATATCCATTGCCTCTGCAATTTCTTCCGGGGACGGCTCTCTGCCTAATTCCTGTAATAACTGTCTGGACACACGCACCAGCTTGTTAATCGTTTCTACCATATGCACCGGGATACGGATTGTTCTTGCCTGGTCTGCAATGGCTCTTGTAATCGCCTGACGAATCCACCATGTCGCATACGTACTGAATTTATAACCTTTGCGGTAATCAAATTTTTCTACCGCTTTAATTAAACCTAAATTACCTTCCTGAATTAAATCCAAAAACAGCATGCCACGACCTACATATCTTTTGGCAATGCTGACTACCAGACGAAGGTTTGCCTCGGCAAGACGCTTCTTTGCTTCTTCATCGCCCTGTTCCATGCGCTTTGCATATTCGATTTCTTCTTCTGCGCTTAACAGCGGCACTTTACCGATTTCCTTTAAATACATTCTGACAGGGTCTTCAAGCCCTACACCATCCGGTACGGATAAATCAATTTTTTCAATATCAATATCATCTTCATCATCTAAAATAATTTCATCGTCGTCTGTATCATCATCCGCCATCTTAACATCGACATTATTATTTTCAAGGAATTCAAACACTTTTTCCATCTTATCGGCTTCAAAATCGGTATCGAGGAAATAATTCATAATTTCCTGATAATCAAGTACATTTTTCTTCTTTTTGGCAATCTGAAGCAGTCCCTTACATTTTTCATCAAACTTCGCAGCGATTTCAGCAGCAATTTCTTCTTCTGTTTTTTCTACTGCTTCTCCTTCGGTCTTTGCCTTTTTGGTTGTCTTTTTTACTGTTTCTTCTGCGATATTCTCATTTTTCTTAGCCATGATTGTCACCTTTCTATTCTCTTATAATGTAATATGAATTGCTGATAATTTGTTTTTCATTGTATAAAGCTGCTGGATTTGTGCAGGGTCTGCCGCCTGATCAATCTGATACTGTATGCTGTTGTTTTTTACCTTAAGTACGGTATCATTAAGTGCTTTTTCGCGTTCATTGTGATTCAGCCGGTTATCCAGTTCCATGCTAAACATCGCCGCAACTTCACTGTGCGTTTCCTCGGCATCGTATGTACTGATAATTGCCGCGGGATTTAAACTGCCGCTTTCATACTGTGCATACAGCTTGTCCGCCACATCCTTAAACAGCGGGTTTACAAAATCCTGCGGTGAAATGTATTCTTTCACCTTTTCAAAAATTCCGGCATCTTCAATCATCCATGTCAGCAGAATTTTCTCTGCCTGACGGACACCGTCTTCTTTTTTCTTCTTGGGTGCCGCAGCACGCTGCTGTCCCGGTGCCGCCGGATAATCATTTCTTCTTAAAATGCCTTCCTTACTGCCAAGAGATGCGACCAGCTCCCGCATGCCCTGCAATTCAATGTGGAAACGGTCGCAGACCGCACGCATATAGTTTTCCCGCTCCAGCTTTTCCCGGAACGTCACCAGCTTTGCCGCCGCTTCCCGCTCAAACTTCGTAGACTCTGCCGGGTCAGTTCTGTCATATTCTTTCTCAAGAACACCGATTTCATACATGAAACTGTTTTCCGCCTTGTCTATCCGCTCCTGAAACGCTTCCGCCCCCAGTGCCTTGATAAATTCATCGGGGTCTTTATACGGCTGCATATTAATAACCTTCGTGGTAAGCCCGGCTTCTTTTAATATCGGAATTGCCCTAAGCGCTGCCTTTACACCCGCCGCATCACTATCATAGGTAATCAGGACATTATCCGTATACCGCTTCATAAGTGCCGCCTGTCCCGGCGTCAGCGCTGTTCCGAGGGACGCCACTGCCTGCGTAAAGCCAGCCTGATGCAGTGAAATCACATCCATATATCCTTCACAGATAATCATATTGGACTTTCTGGATATGCGCGCCGCATTCAGCCCATATAAATTCCTGCTTTTATCAAATAATTTGGTTTCCGGTGAATTGAGATATTTCGGTTTTGCATCACCCATGACACGGCCGCCGAAACCGATAACCTTGTTGTTAATATCCATAATCGGAAACATCACGCGGTTCCAGAACTTGTCATGGATTCCCCGCTCATATGTAAACAGTCCTGTTTCTTTTAACAACGCATCATCATAACCTTTGCTTTTTAAATACTGATACAGCGCATTGCCGGTCTGTCCGGCATATCCTAATCCGAAGCGGTTTATCGTAGTATCGCTTAACCCTCTTTTTTGCAGATAGGACAGTCCGATTTTACCGTTTTCAGCTTTAAGCTGATGGTAATAATACGTTGCCGCTATTTTATTAATCTCTAAAAGCTTTGCCTTTAAGTCCCTGTTTTTCTTTTCTTCTTCCGAATAACTCGTTTCGGGAAGCTGCATGCCTGCTTTGTCTGCTAAGTATTTTACAGCTTCAAGAAACGTATAATTTTCGTATTCCATAACAAATGTAATGACATTGCCACCCACCCCGCAGCCGAAACAGTGATACAGCTGCTTTCCCGGTGATACGGAAAAAGACGGAGATTTTTCATTATGGAACGGACACAGCCCGACATACGAACTGCCGTTTTTCTTCAGTTTGATATATCCGGAAATAATATCCACTATGTCGCTTCGCGATACAACTTCATCAATTACTTCACTTGCGTACATCTGTTTTCACCAACCTGATTCATCCTTCCTCTTATACTTTCCACGATGTCGGAACAAATATTTCTTCAAATTTGGCAACCGAATACTGGTCGCTCATGCCTGCTATATAATCGCACACGACACGTTCCGGCGTTTCGCCGCACTCTGTAATAAATCTTCTGTAATTGTCCGGCAGCGCTTCTATATTATCCATATAATATCCATACAGTTCCGTAATCAGCTTGTCTGCCTTTGCTTCTTCACTTTTTGCAAGTGGATTCTGATAAAGACTGCCAAACATAAATTTGCGCAGCTCCATCATTGCCTGATGCACTTCATCAGACATACAGATTTCATTCTTCCCGATACTGTTATGAATAATATCCTGTATCATCGTATTCAGCCTTGATTTTGTAGTATCTCCAAGCACTTCTGTAAAGGCTTTCGGAATATCCGTTTCACTGAATATTTTTGCCCGGATTGCATCGTCAATATCATGGTTAATATAAGCTATTTTATCGGAAAGCCGGACGACTTTTCCTTCCAGTGTGGACGGCATGGACGATGTCTGATGGTTTAAAATACCATCACGCACTTCTTTTGTAAGATTTAACCCCTGTCCGTCTTTTTCCAGTTTTTCCACAATGCGGATACTCTGTTCTGAATGGACAAACCCCATCGGACAGATTCTGTTTAATGTCCGTTCTCCGGCATGTCCAAACGGCGTATGTCCTAAATCATGTCCCAGTGCAGCTGCCTCTGTCAAATCTTCATTTAACCGCAGCGCCCTGCTGATTGTTCTTGCAATCTGGGACACCTCCAGTGTGTGCGTAAGCCGCGTTCTGTAATGATCCCCCTGCGGCGACAGAAAAACCTGCGTCTTATGCTTTAAGCGCCGAAACGACTTACAGTGTAAAATTCTGTCCCTGTCCCGCTGATATGCAGGGCGCACCGTACAAGGTTCTTCCGGTCTGTCCCGCCCCTGCGATTCATCACTGAAGCTGGCAAATCTGCTTAAATGCTCATGCTCGTATTTTTCCTGTTCTTCCCTGATATTCATTCAAAGCCTCCTATCCGGTAAACAGTCCATCCTGTTAAAAGCGCCTATACTTTATATATTCTGCAAAGAATCTGATTTTCCTTTAATTTTTCTTAATAAAATTTCAGCACTGATGCAATCCGGACATCTTACAGTACAGCTTTAATCCTGACATTTCTGTTATTTTATTCAGGCGTTGCAAATGCTCCGGCTCCACCTGCCAAAAGGCAGACAATCAGTGCCTTTACAAGTGCTGTCATATCCATATCTGCCCCTTTTGTAAGAATAAAGGCGGCAGCCGTCAGCACGGTAAAATATAAAATACCAAAGCCCATGCCCCACAACATTCTTCTGCTTTTCTGTGCTTTTGCTAAAATATAGCCGCCGGCAAAGCATGAAAGAGCATAAATAATAACGACAGCTGCCATTACCTGCCAGTCTGACAAATGCAGACGATACAGCCCGAAGGCCGTTAACAGAAGCAAAACTGCCGTTATTACATATGCTATAATCAATGTTTTTACAAGTTGAAATCCTTTTACTGCCATTTTCCCTCCAGATTCAAGATTCATTTTTCTTAATCTATCCTATGAAAGGAAAAGCCCGGTTATACTAAAAAACTTTTAAAATCACAGATACAACTCTGTTGGATTCTACTTTTTCTACTGTAAATTCCAGATTATCCACGCGCAGTTTTTCTCCTGCCGCCGGAATCCTGTCCAGCTTTTCAATAATATAACCACCGATTGAATCATTATCTTCAGATGTCAGGGCTGTTGACAATTTTTCATTGACATCATCTAATTTATACGTTCCGTCAATATGATATGTATAATCATCGATTTTAACAAATGGTTCTGTTTCATCATTATCATACTCATCACGGATTTCCCCGACGATTTCTTCCAATAAATCCTCTGTTGTAATCATGCCTGCCGTAGAACCATATTCGTCTAATACGATTGCAATCCCCTGTGACTGTTTCTGCATTTCCTTAAACAGTTCGGAAATATTTTTATGTTCATAAACATAATAAGGCTTGCGCATGATTTTTCTGATTTCAAACTGTGTGCCATGCGGCGCAACAATTAAATCTTTTATATTTAAAATGCCGACAACATTATCCTGTTCTTCCTCATACACCGGAATCCTCGAATACATCGTTTCCCTAAACAGTGCCAGAATCTCATCGTATCCCGTTGTAATATCCGCGGCAACCATATCAATTCTCGGTATCATAACATCCTTGGCTTCTGCATCACCAAAATCGAACAGATTGTTAATAATCTGTCTTTCATCTGATTCAATGACACCTTCTTCATGGCTGACATTAACAAATGTTCTCAGTTCTGTTTCTGTAATTGTCTTTTTATGATTCTTCGTATCAATATGGAACAATCGTAAAAAGAATCCTGCCAGAACATCTACCACATAAATAACCGGTGTCAGCACGGTCATCAGTACTTTAATAACCGGTGCATATACCAGCGCAAACTTTTCTGAATAAACGGTTGCTGTCGTTTTGGGTGTAATTTCACCGAAAATTAATACAACAATCGTTAACACACCTGTTGTAATACCCGTGGCATAATTGCCCCAGATTTTAATTGTCAGCGATGTTGCCAGCGCCGATGCTGAAATATTGACAATGTTATTTCCAATCAGAATCGCACTTAACATCTTCTGTGAATGTGCAATAATGTCTGACACAATGACCGCCCTCTTGTTCCCCTCGTCAATCAGGGTTCTGATGCGAATGTGGTTTACAGTTGTAAATGCTGTTTCTGCTGATGAAAAAAAAGCAGATAACGCAAGCAGAATAATAATTAAAATCAACTGCGTGATACTGTCCGTATCCAAAAAATCAACTCCTTTAAAAATATTTTTCTCTACATCATATCAAATAATAAAGAAGATGTCAAAGATTTTGGGGATTTTCAAAAATGCTTGACAAGATTTTAAAAGTTAAAAAATCTTCACAAAAAATTTTCAGAATTTTTTTAGAATACCGGATAAGTATATCCTGCTTCTTTCATCTTTTTTTCAAGTTCTGCGACACTGATATTCAGCTTATGAGCGCCCTGTTCCGGTGTTATGGTTTTGTCCTGCACAAAACTGTACACTGTCATCTGCTCACCTTCAAGTCTGCCTTTTTCAATGCCCATTTGTTCAAGTCTTTCAGCTACTTCGCACATATTGCTCACCTTTCCCTTTCCGTCCGATAAAATATTTTCATATCTTCTGTCCCCGGTTACCGCAGACAGCATCTTTAATACTGCATCCACATGACGGATTTCAGTCTTATTATCCGGCACATAATCTTTATTCTTTCTCTTTCGAACAAAAAAATCCGCCACTATCCTGAAATCACTCTTAAACATGGATATCTGCTCATCTGTGAGCCATGCAATTTCAAATACGTTAATCTTTAAGTCATTAACATATTCTTCCATGCCCTCCGGAATGTCAAGCAGGTCTTTTAAATGCTTTTCTGCCCTCCAGTGTTCATTTCCGAAGTACAGTACCAGTGTTATCACCGGCACGGCACTTTTTTCTTCCAACTGTCCACGGTAAGATGCACCCTCATAGCCAAACACCCTCAGCGGCATTTTCGGCTCAACGGCAGTCTGATTTTCCAGTCCGCACAGGGCTATCCGTACTTTTCCGTTCATCCAATATTTTGCGACATCCCGCTCCTGCTCGTGTAAGACACCGGTTTTGTCTTTTTTATACTGGGAATGCACACCGGTATTTACAAGTGTTTCCGACTTTATGCGCTGTTTTCCTTTGAATACCAGTACATTGACAATATCAGCAAAAATGTCATTATAATCTTCCAGTATCTTTTCTGTTAAATCTTTTATCCCCATATACCTCCCCATTTTCTTCCTTAAAATAACAAATATTCATATATACATAACAGGGGATATTCTTTAATTTTATATTTAGTTTAATCATACACCCTGTTCTTCATTTACTGCAAGAAAAATACACCGTTTAGGTGTTATTTCACCCGTGTGATATTACCCTGCTTGTCGATATGCCATACCTGCTCGCAGAGTTCATCCGGGTAGTTTTTCAGTTCATCGATGGTTAAATGTCCTACCGAATCATACCATTCCTCATCACCGGGAATTCTTTTGATGATGGTGTCGTTATAAACTGTAGATGCCGCCTTTACAAGGATAATGCGGCGCTGTTTCCACTGGGCATACAGTTTTACCGTGGCGTGGTTTACGGTTGTAAGGTTCTTTACCGTATCCTGCGGCTGGTATTCCGTTCCCTGTCCGTCCGTTCTTGTATTCCATCCCATAAAGGTAAATCCCGTCCTTTCCGGCTTCTGCTCCGGAAGAACGACTTCCTCTCCGTACTGCACCTCCATTTTATCAGGAATGTTTCTTGCGGCTGTGCCTGCATTGCCGTCAAATTCAATATAGTAGGTAATCGGTGTCACCGTTTCATCCCAGACGGCATACATGACCGTATTTTTCTTTAAGACATAATCTGCATTGCATGGGAAGCGTGTTTCGCTCTCCGGGCTGTTTTGGGCCCATATCGCAAATGCATAGGAATGGGTATAGCCGTCAAGGTCAACGGATTCCTTTACACTTTCGCCAAGCTGTAATTTAAAGCCCTTTACTTCCTGCGGGGCAGCCGCATTGCAGTACACGGTTTTCGTTACCGGCTTTGTGGTGTCATTTTCCGTTCCGCCGTTTAATTCATAGGTCAGTGTTACGTCTGCCCTGCACACGGTATAGTAGGTAATGCTGTCCGGGATTTTTAAATGTTCCTCCCCGGACTTTACCTCCATCTTTTCAGCACCTTCCGCGGTGATATCTGCCCGGCTGTTAAATCCCACTGCCGTAACATCTGACACATTTTCCCATCCGCCATAGGTACTGCACTGTGGCGCATCGATAAGGGCATAGGTGTCGTTGTTGTACATGGAGCCTTCCCTCTTATAGGTCTGTGCAAAGTCCACGAATGTCACGGTGATGTCCTTGCGGTACACGGCATAGAGTGTGACGTTTCCGGTGACGGTGTACCGGGTAAGTCCTGTTTCTGAATCACTTTCCGTATTCCATCCGGCATGTTCCCAGCCGTTTTTGTATGCTGCAACGGAAAGGTCGGCATCCGCACCGTAGTAGGTCTTTACGGTTTCCTTATCCGCCGACGTACCGCCGTTTGTTCTGTAGTCATAGGTAACGGTGCATACCGTCCTGTCATAATAAAGTCTGACCGTGGTATTTCCCTTGACTTCCGTCTGCGTGCGGTTTCCATTCTCCTGAATCGTCTTGTTTTCGTTGAAGGAAAGTCCCTTTATTTCACGGGCAAGGTTTTTATGTACCAGTGTTTCGCCGTAGTACGGTGTTAAAGCTTCTGCCACGGACGGTTTGTCCGCATAGTTTCCTGCCGTATCCATGTAGTAGTGTTCCACGGTGACGGTATATTCATTGGTCTGTGATGCAGAGCATGCCTTTAACGTGACATTTTCTTCCGGCATGACAAATGTTACCGGATTTGATGTCTTTGATGTGCCGTTTCTGAAGGTCAGGCGGGAATCCGTTTCAAATCCTGCCCACTTATAGGTATACTGCGCGGTCTTTTCACTGAGCGTAACGGATGCCGTTACATTTTCTCCCCAGCGGTATGTACCCTCCCCGCTTTTTGCACTGAAAGCATCGGCATTGTCGTATGTTACTGTTACATTGTAAGTCTGTCTGTAAATATCAACGCTTGTTGTATAGCCTTCTGTCTGGTACTGTCCGCTGACTGTATACTTTACTGTCGCTGGTCTAACCCACTTATCTGTATCAAGGCTGCCAAAATCATAATCGACCGTATCACCGGTCCTGAAATCCTGATCAAGAACGGTGGTGTATGAAGTCCATGTGCCGTCTGCATTTTCGTAACGCACACGTATCTTCTGGTTAAAAATAAGGTTTTCAGACTGTGTTGTATATTTTGCATACAGCGTTGTATTTCCTGCCGGTGTGTATGTATCTCCTGCGCCGCCGACACGATTTGTCAGTGCCGGATCCAGATACCAGCCGTCGAAAGTATAGCTTACATTCTTTCCGTCAATCTCAACGGAAGCTTTTTCTGCATTTGGAAGTGTAACTGTGCCGTTGGTATAATCTGCTTTTACATTTACCGTGCCGCCATTTGCGGTAAGGTTTCTGAATCTCACGGACGGCAGCCAGTAGGAAGCGCCGGTAAACTGTCTGTTTTCTGATATGCCAAATGCCCGGTAATGCATGATTGCACGGATGGTATCATAGACATTTCCCGCAGCATTTAAAATGTCGGGATTGCCGTTGTAATATGCCGCCCAGTTTAATGTTCCCGTCGTCCAGTCATATGAACCCTGCACCTCACCGTGGCTTGTCTGGGCTGTAAGCTGTTCATTCCAGCCGTTAAATGTTCCCGGCGCATCGGTGTTTGAACTGTTAATTGCTGCCGTGCCGCCGTTGGTTTCATAGCTTACGGTGTAGGCTCTTTTGGCTTTAAGGAAATTGTAGATTCTGTCGTATTCGTATGTTCTTACCGTATCTGTTGTTTCATTTCCGTTTTCATCAAGAAGCGTACCGCCGTCTGCGTTGTAATCCACCTTGTAATTCGTGCTTGTCCATTCGGCAGATAAGTTAATGGTGTTGTCCCACAGATACCACTGCTGGTTTTCGCCGCCGTAGTAGTTACACAGCTGGAGGTTTGTGCCGTTGTCCGTGCTTCCGTAGAGAAGGTCTAACACAAGGTTTGGGTCAAGCTTTGAGCGGATATAGAAGTATCCGTCCCCCGCCATCTGGAGCGTCCACTTTTGGTTGTCACCGCCGTGGTATGCCCACTGCTGAATGTTTGCGCCGTTATTTCCGCCATCTATGCCTGTGCCAATGGCGGCATCCAGTACCTTTCCCGTTGCATTGTTCCGGATGACCCAGTACGGCAGTCCGTCTTCAAAGCCCGTAAACACAAAGGCATACATCTGTGCATTGCCGTTTACACAGTCCCATATCTGTGCATTTGCGCCGTCCGCATAGCTTGCCGCGCTGATGTCAACGCACTGATACCTGCCGCCGCATTTTGTACGGATACTGGTAAGCGTACCGGAAGACGGAAGCGTACCGCCGCCGTCACAGCCGCCGGTAAGATTTAAGAACTGGTCTTTTATTTCCCATGTGTTTCCGGATACCGATGTGTAACCTGTTCTCTTAAATAAGAAGTTTTCCGCAGTGTTTCCGTCATATGCCGCATTATAGGAACGGTAAAAATCAGACATGTTGTCAGCTCCGTTTCCCATGTAGCTTACAAAGCAGTCTGCCTGTACCCACTGGGCTTCAAAGGTGGCATCCGCAAACAGGGATGACCAGTATTTTCCATCAGTGAACATTTCTGTGAGCTGTCCGGCATCGTATACCTTTCCTGCCTGCTTGCCGCCTGTGGATGTAATCTTCCAGCCGGTAAAAACATAACCCGGTCTTGTCGGTGTTTCAACCACACTGACATTATTAATGCCAAGGCGCTCCATGCTCTTAACACTGCCGCCGTCACTGAATGTGCCGCCGTCCGCATAGAATGTGTAGGTAAACGGCTTTGTGACAAGCTGGATAATGTCAAATCTTTTATATAAATCCCCCTTGTTAAAAGGATACTCTGAACCGCCACCAACTGCAAGGCTTCCCTTTGCCCAGCGGAATACCGGCATGACATAAGCCACACGGCTTTCACGGTCTGACTGGGAGATACCTGACGGATAGCCGCTTGCACCGTAAGACGAATGGTTTAACTCCTGTCCGACCGTCCAGGATTCGTTGACACCTCGCCAGTCCCCGTCAAACACTACGTTGCCGTCAGCATCATACTCACCCATCGACCAGTAAAAGTAAAGGTTATTACCTGAGTTGTTTCCCTTGATATAGGTCAGTCCGCCTTCATCTTCCGTATCATTCTGTGCCGCAACGATGCTGACTGTCATGCCGTCTGTCACACGCAGCTTATGCGCATACATGACACGGCTGTCCTCATTTCCCACGACATTGTCATAATGGTGGTTTGTACCGGTATAAATAGTTCCATCCGGACCGGCATCAAGCGTCTGGTTCCAGCCATAGTCTTTACAGCCCGCTTTTAAATCATATGCCGCCATCGCTGTCAGGTCACTTTCGCCTTGGTTGCAGATATCCTGCCAGGTAAGCGGTGCCGCCTTTGCACTGATTAATGCAGAAGCCAGCATCACCGCCGCCAGTATTACCACAAATACGACAGCTGCCAACGGTTTAAACCGTATCTTTTCTTTTTTTATCTTCATTGAACTTCCTCGCTTTCCATAAAAATCATCTGATTCTGCCTGCAATAAAAATATGACAGACAGAAAAAATAAAAATCGAGGCAGAATATAAACTCTGCCTCGACTGCACATTTAACTATTTTATTTTTGTTTTTATCCTTACATCATAAACCATGACATATACAGATTTAAAACACCGTCTTTGATATACGGACGGATATCATCTCTCTGTAAATCTTCCTTTGAATGAATAAGTGTTCCATCTGAAAGAACGGATGATGCTGTAATGATATAATCTGATGTAAAGCCATAATCATCCGGGCACCAGTATGAAATATACACCGGCTCTGTGATATTGCCTTCCTTGTCTACCGGCACCGCAAGGTATTCGGTGTATCCAACCAGTCCGCTTGTATCAGGATTGCCTTCTGTAACCGCTCCCGTTCTGTCCCTGTCGTGGTGTACGACCTGAATTACGATGGTATCCATCACCTGACCGTTTCTGACTTCCTTACCGTCTACCGTACCGGAGTATTCTGTTGCTACCCTGCCGTTTACGACGTACCATGTATTCTCGCCGTCTGCGGCAAATCCGTTGTAGCCAAAGTCAACCGTTCCGTTATTAAACTTCCATGTGCCGTATTCATTGCTGCATAAGCCGTTAAAGCCGAAGTTTACCGAACCGTTGTTGACTTTCCACCAGCCATAGTCATTTAATGCCATACCGTCAAATGCGAAATCAATCGCACCGCCGTTAAAATACCACCATGTATTGGTTGCTTCATCAAAGTCCAGTCCGTTGGCGCCAAAATCAATGCTGCCGTTTACAAACTTCCACCAGCCATAGTCATTTAAGGCAATACCGCTGTAGTTAAAGTCAACCGTTCCGTTGTCATACTTCCACCAGCCGTACTCATTTACACCCATGCCGCTGTAGCTGCCGTCCAGTCCGCCGTTATTGACATACCACCAGCCGTACTGGTTTAACACCATTCCTGAATAGGAAAAATCAACTTCACCGTTATTAACCTTCCACCAGCCGTATTCGTTTAAGGCAATGCCGTCATAATCATAGTCAATCTGTCCGTTTTTGTAGCAGTGCCATGTATCCCCATCAAGCACAAGGCTTTCATCGGAACTGTCCACATACTTCTGTACGGAATAATCGGATGCGTAAGTCTTTACCCCTCCTGCACCCAGTGTCGCCATTGCTACTGCCGCAGCTGTCATGCCGATGACTGCCGCCTTGTCTGCTTTCTTTAATAATGCTTTTAATCTTGTCATAAAATTTTCTCCCCTTCTTTAGCGTTATACTTTATTATAATGGAACAGGCGCCGCCTGTCCATGGGTAAATTACCGTGCAGTATTAAATTTTCAAGGTACATTTATGGTACGCCGCTTCTTAACCGCTTCATTGTGATCTGCTCCTTTGGTTATTACGGCTCAAACGAAAATGCCTTTTCATACGAACAGCTTCCCTTTTTGCCCCTTAACGGATAGTCGTAATCTTCCGTCACGATAATGTCAAAATTACCGTTTTCGATATCCGCCTTTACAACCTGCACTGACAGCTCCCCATCCGTGCCGATTTTTTCATTCACCGCCCTGCAGAAACCCTGTATCAGCTCCTGCATATAGGCTACTGTATTTCCCTGACTGTAATCAAGGCGCAGATAAATATCACCCATGACATCCACTGCATAATCCGATGCCTTGTCAAGGCTGTTGCTTACCTCATTGTCCCTCATGTTGGTACTGATGATGGAACAGTGGATCAGCACACACAGCGCTGTGACAACCAAAAAACCTCCTCCGGTTATAACCGTTCTCATGAAGTTCTCCCCTTCCTGTTTTCTTACATTATTTTCCCCTAAACACGAACACTTTCCGGCTCAGCTTTTTCTAAATCACGTTTTCCCCAATCACTTCCCTATTCCGTCTTTGGCGTTCTTGCAATCGCATCGTATGTATGATTTGCATTCAGGTTCAGAAACGGCATTTTTAATGCGTATTTCAGCTCCAGCTTGTAATACACGTTACCGGAAGTTGCGGTATCATACGTTACCGCCGCCGTCATGCCGTATCTGCTTACGTGAGAATTAATGTGGTCTAATGTAGCTGCATCCAGTGTATACCCGGCCGCATCATCACCGGTGCTTTTTCCATGCACTTCCATGTAATCCTGCACGTATTTGGAAACTTCATTTACCTTGTTTACGTCCATGTTCATCTGTATAAACCCTATCGCCATGTAACACATGATAACAAGGATTACACAATATGCCGAACTTTCTATTATTGATTTCATACTCATCTCCATTCCGCAAATGCTTTGTCCCAAACAGCTGTCCGTGACATCTGCGGCACAGACAGCTTTATAAAAATCTTACATTTAAGGATTTTTCATACCCGTACCTTATCTGTACAGCAGTGTATTAATCACTGCCATAATGGTCTGTTTATACATTACAATAACCACACCCAGCATTGCCGTTACTGTCATAAATCCTGCCAGCGGCACAACGGCATCCTTTACCATTGCAATCAAGTCGCCCATACCGTCCTCCTATACACACACCTTGAGTAAAATCTTTATGAAAACCGCAATAACTGCGCCCATAAAAATAAATGAAGTAACCGCATCTCCATATAAATCTACTATTGTATCCATTGTTTTCCCCTTTCTACGTACACGCCCAACGATTACAAATAATTTGTAATAACTAGCAGCATATCTGCTGCCACCTTCACTGCTACAAAAAAAGTCGGAATATATTCTGAAAAACGCATTATACTGATATGGTCTGCATTGTCTGCCGTTTCATACTGATTCATCAATTCATAATTTCTTGTGAGAAGCGTTTTGATGGTTGTATCAATACTCTGCGCATCATTTTCGCTGAGTGAGTATAAAATACGTACCGAAGATGAGATATCCGTTACCTCAAACTGATTTAAAAAAGAATAATACGGTGTTACATCTGAAGGATTTTCTTCAATCGCATAAATGAACTGTTCCAGCGACTCTTTCATAATCACCGGTGCTGTATCATACGTATCTTCAATTGCCATTGCAAGTGATTCCTCCGAAAGGTTGAGTGCTACGTCCCTGAGCCAGTCTGCAAATGAATAATACAAATCTTTCCTCAAACGCTTCAATGCCGCCTGCCGGTTAATTTGTGGCACAATCCACAAATAAATACCGCATACCGCCGCCACGGCACACCACAGATACCATCCGTAATATGCCAGAATTCCGCTTATGCCTGCCATTATAACAAGAATCGGTATCAGACTGCGGTGAAGTTTCTTTAAGTCGGTATGAAATGCCATTTGATAATCTCTTTCTGCCGCCTTATCACTGCGCTGTTTAACCAGCCAGTCACAGTCATGCCGGATCTGCATATAAGTGTAATACATCATACATAAAATTAAAAATGTACAGGATACCACCTGATATAGCGGTTCATGTGTAATATCCAGCCTGATTTCAGATGTATTTTCACAGATATATGTAACCAGCACAGATACCGATGCCATCAGAAAACTCAGTACTACTCCGATTGCTGTTGTCTGTTTTATGCGTCTTATTTCCTCCTGAAACTGATATACCCGTTTTACCCAGTGGTCTGCATCGCACCGCAGTATTTCCAGTGAACTTTTATACTCCCCGCCTTTTTCTTCCACCTGTGTTAAAAAAGTATGCAGTGTTGTAATTCTTGAACATGCATATTCTTTTTCAATGTTTTTAAGTGCCATGCGATACACATCTTTTGTTGTCCCATACTGCATTTCCTGTATTGCCGCAATGATACAATTTTTCATTTTATGATCCGTGACTTTCAGTGTATCTTCAAGTGCCGTAAGAATTTTGGGCTGTCGTTCAAATGAATAAATCATCTGATGAATATATACATCCACATCGTGAAATTTCTTTTTCTTTTCTTTCCCTGAAAAATACGTGGCGGTCACCGCGGGAATACAAAGTATTCCCGCTGCCATCACCATAAAAATCCATATCGGCTGTAATCTGTAAAACCACCCTGTAAGGACGGTTATGACCATTACTGCCCCAAATATGCCTGCATACCCCTGTGGTGTACAGGCAGCTCCGCTCTCCCCTGCTTTCTGCTGTATTCTCCGATAAGAAAAATACTGCCTTACATTTCTATATTTAATTTTTTTCATGCTTCCTCCCATGATTATTCCCCTCTTGCACAAAAACTCATGCTGTCTGATACGGATTCTCAATCCCATACCGCAGAAAACGGCGCTGATAGGCTTCCGGTATCTGCTGCGGTGTTTTCCCTTCTCTGTCATATAACACCGTACAGGTATTCCTGCCGCCCTCATTGTCGTAAAATGCCATCTGTGTAATCCGCCGCCTTTCCTTTGCATCGCACTCAACCAGCACCCCGACATCAATATATTTGTAAATGTTATTGATGAAGCGTTCTGTAATATCACACGATCCCAGCATATTATACATTCTGTCCGGCAGCCCCCGCACGTCGTCCAGATGTATCGTTGTCATACAGCTTGCCCCCGTTGACAGGCTGTTTAACAAATCCAGCACCTCCGATCCTCTCGACTCCGACAAAAGTGTCCAGTCAATATTATGCCGTAGTCCCGCTCTGATAATCTGTGAATATGAAAACTTCTCATCCACAAAAAACTCTGCACATTTTTTCCCCGGATTAATTTTACGGTAATGGATTTCCTGATTGTCTTCATACACACCGACCTTTTCATTTGCCGGAATAAATGTGGACAAATATTTGAGCAATTCCGTCTTTCCGGCGTGCGGCTGCCCGCCAATCACAATATTGCAGTGTGCAGTCACACAATTTTCAAGCAGATTAATCAGCGCTTCCGGCGCATAACCAGCCTGTACAATATCCTGATGGCGAAATCTCAGCCTTGTCGGGATTTTACGGATTGCCATACTCTTTTTGGTACAGCGGGATTCATGCCAGATGGATATGCGCAAATCTTCCGTATTGGCCTCCAATATCGGATATGCCCTGTTAAACGGCACTTTCATAATGTTGGCAAGCCGGATTGCAAGATTATCCACATATTCCTCATTTAACCGGATATTATGGCAGTAACAGCCTTTCTTTAAATCTGTAACCCACAGATAATAACCGTCCCACTCAATATCCGTAACATCTTCATTCTGTATCAGGTCTTCTATTTCCCGAAACAGTTCTGCACGATTCTGCCGGATGTATCCTTTTAATCCCTGTTCTTTTTCCAATCCCTATTCTTTACTCCCCTCTCCGCTGATGGCATCCTGAATCTGCTGTTCATAAGAAATGTTATCTACCGCCGTTGTCGTCTTGGTATTCACAATCTTTACAACCGCAACCGTCAGCAAAACAGCCGCAAGAACTCCTGCAAGCGCCACAATGACCTTCCCGTAATGTTCAATAATATCGTGCATCTAAAATACCTCTCTTTCTTCTGAGTTGTTAAAATGTGATAATTTTCCGACTGGGAATGTATCCCTTTGGAATGACTTAAAACTAGAATTTATCCGAATAAAATAAAATAAATATAATAGATATCTATTACGTAATTAAGAATACCATATAAAATAGATTTTGTAAACCCCTAATATAAAAAATATTTAAAAATTCCAATAACTAAAAAGATACCCGGTATATAAAATCCTGCTGCTTCTCATTTCTGAGCAACTTGTTGCGAAGAGGCGATGAGAAATTCGCGCAGGCGATTTCTCATCTGCCATCACAGATGTTTGCTTTTACTCGAAAGTAAACATCTGTGTGATATACCCGGTATCTTTTTTATTTACTGCTTTACAAATGTAATCTGTGTCTGGCTGCTGTCTGTTAATGTCAGCTTGCCCTTCTTTAACGTATATGTATACTCATCGGATTCTGTCTGTCCCAGATAAGACATGGTAATTGTCAGCTTATCTTTTTCTGTCGTATACGTAATATTTAAAGAAATGCTGTCACCAAGGCTGATACTTCCCGTTCCGTCGTCCTTTAATTCAAGCTTTGAAATATCGGCATCCGTTCCGTCTACAGTCCATGTACCTGTAATGGATTTGCTGCCGCCGCATGCCACAAAGGATAAAGATAATACCAATACGAGCATCAGCGCGCTTAATTTTTTCATTTTTTTCATGTGTTCTTCCTCCAATCCGCAGGCATTACAATATCAAAAGAATCTCAGATTGAATTTAATTTCCTTCTGCGATAAGATTTTTTTGTCATGCCCGCAACACAAATAATCAATTATTCCTGTGTCATTTCTGTAATTGCTTCAATCACCTTTGGAAATTCCATTGCATGGGATGCTTTTACCAAAATATTGTCCCCCTGCTTTAAAAGTGCAGGCAATTGTGCAATAAGTTCCTCTTTTGTTGTAAATGTATGCACACTGCATGGATACGCACCGGCATGATTCTTCCGGTAATCTTTGGCACCCTGCGCAATCGACGTCGACAGCGCACCTACCGTCAGCAAAACATCCATCTGCTTTTGTGCCAGATAACTGCCGACTTCGTAGTGGAGCTGCTTTTCATTTTCACCCAGTTCAAACATATCACCTAAAATGCAGACCTTGCGCCCCTTTGCCGTATCCAGCACATCAACAGACGCTTTCATAGAAACCGGATTTGCATTATAGCAGTCATCTAAAATCAGGAATCCGTTTTCCCGGATAATATGATTTCGTCCGGCAATCGTTTCCATGCCCTCAATGCCTGTTTTTATCTGCTCTGCGGTCAGTCCGAGTGCCTCACCGACTGCCGCTGCTGCCATGGCATTATACACCATATGCTCTCCCGCAACCGGAATCTGCACAGTAAAATCTTCTGCCGCATTTTCAGTCTGATTCTCCGTCTGAACAGCATTATCTGCTGCCATATGAATCCGGCAGCGGACGCCTTCCAGTCCTAAATTTTCAATATGATCCGCATAGATTCCCGCTGTATTTTTAATACCGAAAAATACCGGCTTTTTGCCGTAAACTTCTGAGATTGTAATGAGCTTATCGTCATCTCCGTTTAAAATAACCGTGCCATCCGGATTCATGGATTTAAAAATCTCTGTTTTTGCCTTTAAAATGCCGTCACGGCTCTTTAAATTTTCCAAATGACACAAGCCGATATTGGTAATGACACAAATGTCCGGCTGTGCAATTTTTGTCAGACGGGTCATTTCACCGAAATCACTGATACCCATTTCCAAAACAGCGATTTCATCTTCCTCCGTCAGTCTGAAAATGGTAAGCGGCAGTCCGATTTCATTATTGAAGTTGCCCTGTGTCTTTAATACTTTGTACTTCTGTGAAAGAACTGCTGCAATCGTTTCCTTTGTACTGGTCTTTCCGACACTTCCCGTAATACCGACCACTTTGATATCCAGATTGGCGCGGTATAACTGCGCAATGTCTTTTAATGCCTGAAGTGAGGATTCTACCTGAATGTACGGTCTTTTCTCTCCCAGAAGCTCCTGCTCGGAAATACAGCAGAGCGCTCCTTTATCATAACAGGAATCAATATAAGCATGCCCGTCACTTCTTGCACCCTTAATCGCAATAAACATTCCCTGTGGCTGTATCTGCCTGCTGTCTGTTGTAATAGCTGAAACTTCTTTTATTTTGTCGCCGTCACTGCCATGATATATTCCATCACAGGCTTTTGCAACAGCTTCCAAAGTCATTCCCTTCATGGTACTCTCCTGCACTATTTATTATATTTATTCATAGAGATTTCTACAATTTTTTGTGTCAGCTGGTCATAAGACATGCCGACTGCTGCCGCTTCCTGCGGAATCAGACTGGTTTCTGTCATGCCCGGAAGCGTGTTGATTTCCAGACAGAAAATGTCTTCGTCTTCATTTAACAGCATATCCACTCTGCCACATGTTTCAATACCGACTGCCTGACACGCTTTAACTGCCCAGCGCTGCATTTTCTGCGCTACATCTGCCGGAAGATTTGCCGGACACGTTTCCTTTGTTGCGCCATTGTACTTATTCTTGTAGTCATAAAAGCCTTCTAACGGTTCAATTTCAATAACCGGCAGTGCTTCTCCGTCAAGAACCGCTACTGAAAATTCCCTGCCCTTTACATATTCTTCAACCAAAATGTTATCTTCATAGCGGAAAGCTTCTTCCACTGCGGCACGGAATTCTTCTTCGTTATTTGCAATGGATACACCTACACTTGAACCGCCGCAGCACGGCTTTACAACACACGGATACGGAACATATTCTATCTTATGTCCTTTCTTTAAGGAAATGCCCTTTGGCATCGGAACACCTTCGGATACCAGTACCTTTTTAGTCAGTTCCTTGCTCATGGATATGGCGCTGCTTAAGTATCCTGTTCCTGTATATTTAATACCCATCAAATCAAACGCAGCCTGAATCTTTCCGTCTTCACCGTTCGCACCGTGCAGTCCGATATAAACGATATCTGCCGCCTGACACAGTTCGAGTACACCCGGTCCGAAAAATCCGCCGCCGATGCGTTCTCTTTCTTCAACCAGCTTTGCAATACCGGCTGACTGCTCTTTCATGCTGTCTGCCAGCTTTTTTAAATCATTGTCTTCCTGGAAAAATTCACTGCTGTGCTTATATTTCCCCGAACCTGTAAATACATCTATCATATTGGCATGATGTCCGTTTCTTCTTAACGAACCGCACACCATCATACTTGTCATAATGGAAACATCTCTTTCCGTACTGGTTCCGCCAGCTAATACTACAATATTCACAACAATCCTCCTATCTGCCAAAAAAGGCAGCTTCTAAGTCTTTATCTATATAAATATAGCACGTTACCTGCCTGTATGCAATCTGCATTTTAAAGGAGATAACGTGCTTTTTACTACCGCTGGTCTAACGGTACATATTCTTTATGGTCACAGACATTGCGGTATGCCGGACGGATAATCTTGCCACAATTGATTAATTCTTCAATTCTGTGCGCACTCCATCCTGAAATTCTTGCCACTGCAAATATCGGTGTAAAAAGTTCCTGCGGAAGTCCCAGCATACTGTATACAAAACCGCTGTAAAAATCGACATTGGCGCTGACGCCCTTATAGATTTTGCGTTCCTTTGCAATTAATTCTGCCGCAATCCGTTCAACATCAGACATGAGTTTAAACTCTTTCTCTCTGTTCTTTGCTACAGAAAGTTCTTCTACGAAGCCCTTGAACACTCTCGCTCTAGGATCGGATAAAGAATAAACCGCATGTCCCATTCCATATACCAGTCCGGTATGGTCAAATGCTTTTTTATGAAGAATGTCATCTAAATATGCGGTGAGTTCTTCTTCATTATCCCAGTCTTTTACATGGGCTTTGATATCTTCAAACATCTGGCTGACCTTGATATTTGCACCGCCGTGACGAGGACCTTTTAAGGATGCCAGTGAAGATACAACCGTTGAATACGTATCTGTTCCGGATGATGTTACAACGTGGTTTGTAAATGTAGAGTTATTACCGCCGCCGTGTTCTGCATGCAGTACCAGTGCAATATCCAGAATCTCTGCTTCTAACGGTGTATATTTGCCGTCCGCCCTTAATAAATGCAGAATATTTTCCGCAGTTGAAAGCTTCGGGTCCGGTTCGTGGATAATCAGACTGCCACCCACATGAAAATGCCGGTATGCCTGATAGCTGTATACTGCCAGAAGCGGCAGTTCTGAAATCAGCTGTAATGACTGTCTGACAACATTCGGCACACTGGTATCGTCTGCCTTATCATCATATGCATAAAGCATGAGTACGCTTCGTGCCACCGCATTCATAATATCGCGGCTTGGCTTTTTCATGATGATATCCCGTACAAAATTCGGCGGAATACATCTGTAATTGCCTAAAAGTTCATTAAAATCCGCCAGCTGCTTCTTATCCGGCAGTTCACCGAAAAGCAGCAGATACGTCACTTCTTCAAATCCAAAGCGTTTATCCTTTGTAAATCCTTCAATCAGCTTTTCTACATCGTGTCCTCTGTAATAAAGCTTACCGTCGCACGGATGGGACACGCCATTTTCATCCACCTCCGATGCCTTGACTTCCGAAATCTCTGTCAGTCCGGTTAATACGCCCTTACCGTTCAGATCGCGAAGTCCCCTCTTTACCTCGTATTTGTCATACAGAGAAATATCAATTCTGTTATTCTCCCTTGATTTTGCTGCCAGAGCTTCAATCTCTGGCGTTACTGCTGAAAAGTCCCTTGCCTCCAATATGTGTAACCTCCTTTTCCGCCATTGTCATAAAGGCATAATGCTATCTTAACCTCGTTCCCTCGTAACGGACATGTGTCCTGATACAGTCCCGAAGTGATGCATACCGTTTTTCAATCGGTCCGTCCGGGACCTCAATCTCCATAGAAGCTGCCATTGCGTTAATCACCGAATCGTCTAATTTGTCCTTGCACAGCGAAAGCACATTTAATTTTTCCGTGTAGCTTTCCGCGTCCAGAAACAGCAACAGATACGGATTTACGCCTCCCTCCTGTGGCAGTTCTTCCAATTCTATTGATTCTACAGGTTCCGGTTCTGAATTTTCCTGCGTATCCGGCAGTTTTTCCGCACCGGCAGTTTGTGGCTGTACTTCCTGTGCTTTCTCTAAAGCTTTTGCTACTTCCCGCTGTGCCGGTTCTTCCACCGGATTTACCTGTTCAAACCGGTATTTCTGTGTAACTTCCGGATATTTTTCGTGGTCAACTTCACTCATAAACATCTCATAAGGTCTTACATATACCGCATAATCGCCGTACAACGCCTGATACACAACCATTTTTTCTTTGGTTTCGGAGTGATACGCAATACATCTGACCTGATATAATTTATCCTTAAAATGCCTGTAAAATCCGCCGATTACAATCTGTCTGTCTTCCATAACAATCTCCGCTCCTCTCTGCAAGGTTTTCAGTATTGATGACTTTAAGCCGCTGCTGCCGCAGACACCGGATTCGAATTTCTGTAGTGTTCTAGCAGATTTAAAATTCCTGCAACCGCAACATGGCACAGCGCCACGATATATCTGCAATCCGATTCCACCGTTTTATTGCACTTTAAATACTGCTGGTGAATCTGGATTACATAGTCACACAACTGCTGCGGCGTTGTAAAGCGCCTCACAACCGTGCTGTTTACATTAATTTCTCCACTGCGTATGTAACTTCTTAATGCAAATTTCAGCTTTTTTTCATAGATACAATGCTCCCTGATAGAACCTGTAAATACACAATTATGTGGAAATGTAAAATAATCCGCCAGATAGTGGGTCACCTCCCCCAGCTTCCGGCAATAGGCTGTCGATATTTTTTTATAATCATCTGAATTCACGGTGAGCTTTCTGATAAATTCACACACCATATCAAAGGTTTCTTCCATATTATGTTTCGTAGTTACAAACGAAGGCTTGCAGTCCGGAAGCACACTTCCGACAATAAATGCCTTTCTGTGATTTTCAAGTAACTCGCTGTCAATATGATCTAATAAATATCTTGACAGTGAAACATGGGATTTCTTTCTCATTTTGCCTCGCATTCCGCTGGATAAAACAGCTTTT
>OJRO01000983.1_pt1 | contig 23287 bp, 16 predicted proteins | sample 1599221 | NCBI WGS metagenome assembly OJRO01 (sample SAMN03922449, study PRJEB24848) | human gut metagenome | isolation source: stool sample | host: Homo sapiens | place: Germany | collected 2009-11
TATCGCCGATGATAGTTGGTTGTATTTCCAGTGAAAGTAGGACATCGTCAGGCTCATCATTCCAAGAACCCCGGTTTCGAAAGAGATCGGGGTTTTTGCTTTATCAGCCTGAAAAGTCCGCGCAGCCGCCATCCGCCGAACCGTGTATGCACGGGGAGGCCCAGGTTCTCCTCCCGCCCTCCCGAGGACTTTTCCCTCGACCGCACTCCCCGGGTTCCGAGCGGCCATTCGAGTCCCACCTCGCGCTGTCATGATGGCTGCGGACGCTTTCCCGGCGTACGCGTACGGAACTGAAAGCCTGCGCTTGTGCACGCTTCCTGAGGATCGCCTGCATCAACTGCAGCGGTTGCCCGTTCCTGCGCCCGTGCCGCCCGCTGCGGCATCCGTTCCGTTTTCAGCCAAATCCGCCAGGAATCCTCGCCTCTGTGAGGCGGGGAGGAATGGCGGAAAAGACAGCAAAATGCGAGGCATACGCCAAAATAGGAAGCCTCATATAATCAAATAGCAATACCTTTCCTGCCTTTGTCCGAATGATCCGCGCCATCCGAATTCGACTCTATCCGACGCCCGACCAGAAAAAATATCTGGCCGGTCTTTTCGGTGCCGTACGATTCTGCTTCAACAAGGCGCTGTATCTCAAGACGCATTTCTACAAGGTGAAGGGTGTCAATCTTCACCCGATTCACGACCTCAAGAAGCTCATCGCCATTGCTAAAAATACGAAGAAGTACGCTTGGCTGGCGGAATACGACTGCATGGCGTTACAGGAATCTGTTCGCAATCTGAACAAAGCCTATAGCCGCTTCTTCAAGAAGGAAGCCGGATATCCGCGCTTCAAGTCCCGACGCGGCGAACAGTCCAGCTACCATTGCACCGGCGTTTCGGCAGGCGACGACTTCGTCAAGGTGCCGAAGATGAAGAAGATCAAGGCCGTCATGCATCGGAAGATCGAAGGCAAGGTCAAGAGCATCACGCTCTCGATGGATGCCTGCGGCGACTACTGGGCTTCCGTTCTCTACGAGGACGGCCTCCCCGAAGCCGTACCTGCGACATGCGTTCGCCAGACCAAGACGGTAGGCGTCGACGTCGGCATTGAGACCTTCGGCACATGTTCCGACGGTGAAAAGATCAAGTCTCCCAAGGCTCTCAAGAGCGCCGAAAAGAAGCTTAAGAAGGCGCAACGCGCCTTCTCAAGAAAGCAGAAAGGTAGCAAGAATCGTGAAAAGGCCCGCAAGCGTCTGGCGCGACTGCACCGCAAGGTGAAGCGCCGCCGCAGCGACTTCCTTCACAAGACATCTCGACGATTGGTGAACGATAACCAAGCGCTGATTTTCGAGACTTTGAAAATTCAAGGCATGATGAAGAATCACCATCTGGCAAAGGCGATTGCCGATGCGGGATGGGCTGAATTCATGCGCCAGTGCGAATACAAGGCGAAGCATGAAGGCAGAATCTTTGCAAAGATCGGCACCTTCTTTCCGTCTTCGAAGACATGTTCCACCTGCGGTCACAAGCTCAAGGAATTGAGCCTTGCAACACGCAGCTGGACGTGTCCACATTGCGGCGCTCATCATGACCGAGACATAAACGCCTCTCTGAATATCAAACAGGAAGGCATAAGAATGTTGAAGGCGGCTGGGCTGACCGTCTTGCGCTCGTAACGTCACGAGCCAAAGCCTGTGGAGACATGTAAGACCCGAACGATCGTCCGGGCTGTGTTGAAGAAGCAGGAAGCCTCGCCCGATTTGTTTTCAAATCGGACGGGGAGCAGTCACCAAATAATCTTGTTACCGGGGACCAACGCGCCGGTCTACTCGAACGTACGCATATAGGCGCGACAGAGATACTAACCGCCGCGCAAATCGCGGAACGTTACGTAGGGTGGCATATTCACCGATCGTAGGCTCTTCCAAAAGAGTTGCTCCATTGTTGGCAAACGCATCTGTCCGACGAGGACTTTTCCGCACTTGCTCAATGCCAAGACCGACAGCATCATGCAGATCATGTACCAGATCGCGCTCGGCCTTCGAATCATGGAAGATCTAGAGGCAATCTTAGGGGCAAGCACAATTGCCATTTTCCTTCTAGCGGCCCATAACATCGAGAGCGAAGATCCTTTATGCAAGTGCTTCAAAGACTAGCGTCGAAATCGTCATCTGCCTATTGAGGGTCTGAGGACCGAGACTTTGCCGCGAAATAACCGACAGGCAGAAGCAGATGACCGCCGCGTGCGGATGCATCGGCATTTTCGATCATCCGTACGCATATCCAAGCCTGACTTGCACCCAAGATGCACTGCAAAAGAAGGCCTTGCCAACTTCTCAGGCGGAGTGCCCGCCCTCGGCCTTTCTCACCTCATGAGACGCCGCATGTTCGGCCTGCCGCCTCGCTTCATTGAGAACGTGCGATTGATGACGCGCCTCGACAGCCTGAGCGGCTCTTGCTGCAACCGCATCGTCGAAGGCGTCCGCAACCGGCGGCAGCTTTGAGACGACCAGCTTGATGGCTCTCAAGGAGAGACGAATCTCAAGGCTCAGGAACACGGTGGACAGGACGATCAGAGCCACCGAAGCGAGCAGCAGCGCACTGTTGAGAATGTCGGCGCTGAAACCCGTCGCCTCTTCGAGGACACAGAGCGCAACGAGAAGTCCCGACACTACGGCGGAAAGAACGACGCAGAATTCACCGCGGCGCAAAAGCCCCGCCCGGTGGAAGATGAAGTCGATTTCATCGTCGATGTCCGCGCGTTCGTCGTCGGTGAGCTTCGGATCGAGCCGCTCGTTCATCAAGAGCCGAATCCTGCTCGTCGCGTGGTTGTAACGGGCGCTCATGGATAGCATCAGAAGGCCGACGCCCGAGATGAGCGTGATGGGGGCGAGCGCGGAAGCGAGAAGCTCGTTGAAGGACGTCATTTCGATGCCTCCTCGAGGCGCTTTTTGAGAGCGTCGCCTCTGGGCATGTGTTCGACGGCAAGGCCGAGCGCATGGAGCGAAAGCCTGATCTCGAAGGCGAAGGCGACGGTGGCGGCAATGATGAGCAAAAGCGCCAGCACAAGCCAGATGGCGGCAAAAGGAGCCGCGTCGAAGCCGAAGTAGGTGCCGAAGACGTTCGTCGCCACAAGCAGCCCGGAGCATCCGCTCGAGAGCGTGATGGCGAGCATTGAAAAGCGCAACCAGCGCGCCCGTCGATAGATAAGACGAATCTCGCGGTCGATGTCGGGCTCGACGCGAAGCGCCTTGAGGCCCTGCGTGCGAATCTTCACCAAGCCGCGAATGCGATCCATGCAGTGGCTGTAGCGGTTTGTCATGCAGAGAATGAGCATGCCCACGCCCGATATGAGCGTGATGGGCGTGAGTGCGCTTGAAAGCACTTCTTGAAAGGGAGCCGAGGCGATCATCGCACCTCCGTCTTGATCGGCAATTGCGGGTTTTCGACTATAGACCGCTTGAGTTCCGACGGGTGACGGCGCGAAGAAAAGCGTTGTCCAAAATCAAGCCGCAGCACGGATTTACCACAGGTCGCCAACATCACGAAAGCGGAATTTCGTCCTGCAGGCGCCTGCCGCAAAAAAAGCCCGCAGCGTCACCGCTGCAGGCTTGCGGGAGTAGCGCGATCCGTCCGACGGCCCCGCTCGGGGGAGAGAGTTTTGAGCGAACTCGTCGGACGGAGTTTGACTGTGCGAGGGCCTTCTTTGCGAACAACTAAGAATTCCTTAGTAGTTGCCCCTCCTGAAGTTCCTCTTCTTCGAAGATCCGTTTGAAGTGCAGAATTCCGCTTCTGTACCACTACAAATTCGGGATCATATCGACCGCCATCGCAGGCATTCATCACCCTACGAACCAAGTTTTCCTCCCAATCAACTGAACGAAAGGCAGATTTCGTCCACTCACCACGCGCGTCCGTCCGCAGCACGAGAAATAGGCCGCACGGGAGAAGAATTCCCGGGCGGCCTGCGCTTCAGAAGTCAATGAAAGGTCAGAAGGCGTGCCTCACGCCCACCGTCGCGCGCCAGTCCTCGTCCAGGACGCCGCCCGAGGTGCGCTCGACGTCGGCCCAGAAGTACGTGGCGGGCGTCATGTTGAAGTTGACGCCGAGGCCGTATTCGACCCAGGTGTCCTTGCCGTCCGTCTCAAGGATCGCACCGTTGCCGCCCGTCACCTTCAGGTCGCCCAAGAACTCATGGACGGCCGAAACGCGCGCATGGACGCTGCCCATTTCGTTCGGGCACTTCACGCCGAAGGCCATGCCTGCACGGCCGAACAGGCTGTGCGCATCGTCAAACTCATAGTTCGAGCCGTCGCTGAGCTCAAGGCGATCGGCATTGACAAACGTGTACGTGGCCTCGACCTGAGGCTCGACGTAGAAGAGGCTCGAGACGTCGAAGCGCCAGCCGAACTCGCCCGAGAGGCTCAGCGCCACGTTGTCCATCGAACCCTTCTTGCCGCCGTCAACCGTCATGTCGGTCTTGGCGGAGGCAAGACGACCCACCACGTCCACGAACTGGCCGGCCTCACCCATCCACAGGCCGTAGGCCGAAAGACCATAGAGGTCCATGTCGGCATTGCCGCGCCTGTAGTCGGCTTCGCTGCCCGTATAGCTCAGCGCTGCGCCGAAGCGGATCGAGCTGTCGTCGGGCACCGTATCGACGCCCGCCTGGATCGTGTGGAAGTCGTTTTCAAGGCCAGCGGAGCCCGAGAGGCGACCGCCGTCATAGCGTGCCCAGACGCCAGACTTACCCTGAGACGTGCGGATGTCACCGAGACGCTTTCTCACGTCGTTCATAAGGATCCTGTTGATCGCAAGCGGCGCAGCGGCGGCGAGCTCAAGCGTTGACTGCATGACCGAGTTCGGTCCCGTGCTCGTCGTGGCACCTTCCTCGTCAATCCGGAAGCCGTCGTTGTACATGCCTTCCTCGACGGTGCTCGTCACGCCGACATTCTCGGCAGCCTCAATGCCCGCATCCATGAGCGACTTCGCCTTCTCCGCCGTCAGGTCGTCAGAAGTGAGGTTCCTCTCCATCTTGGCGTCCTTGAGCTTGACGTCGATCTTCGAGTTCGCATCGGCTTCATCGATGGTGATCCTGCCGGTTTGGCTTCCTTCCTCAGCCGTCAGATCTGCTGCGAGATTGACCGTGCCGCCCGTACCTGTCATCTTCTCGACCGTCACGTCGATGGCGCTGCCCGTGATGTTGATCACGCCGTCATTGTTCTCGAGAAGGTTGAGGGCCGTGTATTTCGCGCCGACGTTGGCGGTCGTCGAATCTTTCGCTGTTTCGACGGGTGTCCACGCCGCGCCTTTGCTAAGGCCGAGCTTCATGCCCGTGACCGAGAGATACTCGTCTACCGATGTTGGCTTGCCATTCCAAGAGACGACCGTGTTGCCCGTCCAGCTTGATTCGGGGCCGACGAGATTCAGAATCACTGTGGCGTCGACTGGCGTCTTGGAGGTCGGAGCGTCGTAGCTGAAGTTGACGTTGCCGTTGATGACGGTCGAGTACTTCCCTTCCGGGTTGACCAACACCTTCGCGTCCCCGCGCGCAACGATGGCATTGTCCGCCGCAATCGTCGCCTTGCCTTTGACTTCGACAACACCCGTGCTCATCGCTACGATTGCCCTAGCTCCTTCACCATCAGCCGTAATGCTGACGGTGTCGGCATCAATGAGGAGCGAAGACCTTTGAGAGGGTTTCAACGTGTTCGTCGCCACATGAATGGCTCGCACGTCTGTTTGTCCTTCACCCTCGGCATGAATCGTGACGCTTTTGCCCTTGACTTCCATCTGCCCGCCCAGATTCTCCTGACCGTTAACCCAGAGCCCATAGGACAGGCTGTCCTTGACGACGCCCGTATCTTTGGTTCTGATCGTCACGACGCTCTTGTCACGATCACCGATGACGATCTTGCCGCCCTTGCCTGCGTAGACACCCGTTGCCAAACCGGCCGCTTCGGAAACGTCCACTGAGATGGTTTGACCAGTGAACGTTCCCGCGTTTCCTGAACCATGTGCGTAGATGCCGAAGTTACTCGCCACTGCGCAAGTGATGTCTTCTGCAAAGGTCTTGTCACCTTCAAGAAGGTACCGAGCCGTAAGGCTGGCTGATGCCTGAGATGCACATGCGACCAGAACGGCCACTGACAAAATCGTGCGCTTCATAAGCCCTCCTCGACGCTCCCAACGGACACGTCAATCTGATGTTCATGGCTTTCCGATCCACTTCGGTGCCTCAAGTTCATCTGCCCTTTCCAGCAGACGGAGAAAGCATTTCTGCCAATCACTTTACTACAGGAAATCACCTCAATCCATTGGAATCGTGATGCGCCGAATTTCTTCCGAATTCACTGAAGCCTCGAATTCGGCCTATCACAGACCGACTCCTCAGTTACAAATCCCATACCCAAAATCCGTCATCTCCAAACTGAAGCATCCCTCTGCACCCACGGCCCCATTCCCCATGCAGTCACAGGAACAACGCCTGCCATTTGCGCATTTCAGGATGCATCTGTATCATGCAGTACGTTCGTACCATACAGTGCTATTCAAGGCACTCAAACGGAGAAAAACATGGACCGACGCAGACTTCTTCAGCTCGCAGGGGCTTTTCTCGCCGCGGGATCGGCACCAGGCGCCCTCTTTGCGCAGACGACGCAGATGACGATGGTCGTCCCCTTCCCGCCAGGAGGCGGCGGGGACATCCTCGCGCGCACGGTATCCCTTCCCTTCTCGGAGGCGCTCCGTGAAATCGTGGTGATCTTCAACCGTCCCGGTGCGGGCGGCAACATCGGCACCGGCCAGGTCGTCAAGTCCCAGCCGGACGGCACGACGATCGGATACGTCACGAACGGCATCATGTGCGTCAATCCGTACCTCTACGACCGGCAGAGCTTCGATCCGCTCAAGGACCTAACACCCGTCGCCGGCCTCACCTCGATCGGGCTGGTTCTCGCCGTCAGCCCCAAGGCCCTTCCCGACGTGCACACCGCAGCCGACCTCGTGAAGCACGCCCAGGCCCGCCCCGGCGAAACCGCCTTTGCGTCCGCAGGCCCCGGCACCACGAGCCATCTCGCGGGCATTCTGCTCGAGAGCGAAGCAAAGCTCGACCTCAATCACATTCCGCACGCGGGCGGCGCTGCCGCCGTCAAGGAAGTGCTCGCAGGCCGTGTGCCCTTCCTCATCGACGTGATGCCCAACCTCCTTCCGCACCTCAAGGCCGGCACGCTTCGCGCCCTCGCCGTCACGACGCCCTCACGATCCGCACTTCTGCCCGAAGTTCCCACCATGGTCGAAGCAGGTCTTCCCGGCGTCACGCTCTACGCCTGGGACGGCATCGCCGCCCCGAAGGGGCTCTCCGACGCCGATGCCGATCGCTTCGCGAAGGCCGCCCGTGCCGCGCTCAACGACAAGGCCGTGCGCGACCGTCTTCTGCGCATGGGCGCCGAACCCCAGTTCCGCGGTCCCGCCGACTTCAGGCAATTCATAGAGGCCGAGGCCGCCAAGTGGCGCCCGCTTGCCCTCATGGCCCGCGCACAGCGCTAAAGGCCGAACCCATACAGACTGTTTGAAAAGGAATTAACGACATGCAGCCCATGCTCGACACCTCACATCTTCCTCCCGTTCCCGAATGGCACAAAGCGGGCGAATTCACCGACATCGTCTATGAGAAGTGCTCGGACGGCATCGCCAAGATCACGATCAACCGTCCCCAAGTTCACAACGCCTTCCGTCCGCAGACGGTGATGGAGATGAGCCGCGCGCTCAACGACGCCCGCAACGACGCAGACGTCGGCGTCATCATCCTGACCGGCATGGGCGAAAATGCCTTCTGCTCAGGCGGCGATCAGAAGGTCCGCGGCACGGGCGGGTACGTCGGCGACGACGGCACACCCCGCCTCAACGTCCTCGACCTGCAGCGCGAGATCCGCACCTGCCCGAAGCCCGTCGTCGCCATGGTGGCGGGCTGGTGCGTGGGCGGCGGTCACGTCCTTCACATGATGTGCGATCTCACGATTGCCGCCGAAAACGCCATGTTCGGTCAGACGGGGCCGCGCGTCGGTTCCTTCGACGGCGGCTGGGGCGCCTCCTACATGGCACGCATCGTCGGGCAGAAGAAGGCACGCGAGATCTGGTTCCTCTGCCGCTTTTACAACGCAAAGGAGGCCCTCGACATGGGTCTCGTCAACACGGTCGTTCCGCTTGAGAAGCTTGAAGCCGAAACCGTCCAGTGGTGCCGCGAGATGCTTGCCAACTCCCCGCTCGCCCTCCGCTGCCTCAAGGCCGCCCTCAACGCCGACTGCGACGGCCAGGCGGGCCTGCAGGAGCTCGCGGGCAACGCCACGCTCCTCTACTACATGACCGAAGAGGGACGCGAAGGCAAGAACGCCTTTCTTGAAAAGCGCCGGCCCGACTTCTCGAAGTTCCAGCGCCTGCCCTGAGGCTGACATGCCCTCTCCCACCACGGGCGCCGGCCCCTCCATGAGCGTCGCCGCCCTCGCACTCTCCGCGCCCGACCGCACGGCCGTTGTCGACGCCTCCCGCCGCATCACGTGGGCGGAACTCGCCCGTCTCGTCTCGGATCGTACGGCCTCGCTTTTGCAGCCCGCTCCCGGCCGCCCGGCCTTCCTCATCCCGAAGCCCGACCTGAACGGCCTCGTCGACATCCTTGCCCATTGGGAGGCGCACATTCCCGCGGTCCTCGTCTCGCCCAAACTCACTTCTGCCGAGCAAGACGCCCTCAAATCCCACGCGGACTCCATCGCAGAACCTCTTCCCGACGGCACCGCATTCGTGGTCTTTACGTCTGGAACGACGGGCCTTCCGAAGCCCGCCATCCTCACGCGCGAGTCCCTGACGGCAGGCGCCAGAGCGATGATCCGCGCCCTTCGCATGACCTCGTCCGATGTCTTGCAGCTCTCGCTCTCGCCCGCCCGCGTGGGCGGCCTCGGGATCATCATGAGAACCCTGGCCGCAGGCAGCACGATCGCGCTGTCTCCGGGCTTTTCAGGCGCCCGCTTTCCCGAGCCCCTCGCCCGAGACGGCGTGACGTTCGCCTCGCTCGTCCCCACCATGCTGGCCGACGTCCTCGAGCGCAATCCGGACTGGCACAATCCGCCCCACTTGCGCGCCATCCTCATCGGCGGCGCCCCGTTCCCCGACCGTCTTCGCGCCGAAGCCGCCCGACGCGGGATTCCCGTCATGACAACCTACGGCATGACCGAAACAGGCAGCACCTCCGCGGTCTCGGCCTACGAAACCCGCCTCTCGCCTGTCCCTGTCGGCGAAGTGCCGCTCGCGGGCACCTCGTTCAGGACCGTCGACGGCGTCCTCTGCCTCAAGGGACCGATGCTCTTTGCCGGCTACTGGGGACGCCCCGCACCCGTTCATGACGGCTGGTTCGAGACGGGCGACGCGGGACTCATCAATCATGACGGTTCGATCCGCATCCTCGGGCGCACCTCCGACATGATCATCACGGGCGGCGAAAAGGTCGTTCCCTCCGAAGTCGAGTCGGCCCTTGAATCCCTCCCCGGGATTCGCGAGGCGCTCGTCGTCGGCATGCCCGATGAAAAGTGGGGGCAGATCGTCACGGCTCTTCTCGTCTCCGACACCGATCCCCATCCGCAGTCTGACGCCATCGTCTGCGGACTTGCCGCACGCCTCGCCCGCTGGAAGTCTCCTCGACGCATCGCATGGGTCAGCTCCCTGCCGTTCACCTCCGCGGGCAAGCGAAGCCGCAACCCCGAGGTTCTTCGGGACCTAGAATTCGATGTTCTTCACTACAGACACTCAACCGAAGCCCCGTTGTAATCCGCCTCCCCGGTTTCGTCTCCTCCCCTTTTTGTCTTTTCCAAAGGGCCGCTGCGGACATCTGCACCGCCGCGGCCCGTTTTTCATGACCGCCGGCCACTACGCACTCACAATTGCATTCGAGCCGCCGCGCCCCTCTTTAGGAACGGAGACACGATGTCCTCAGAGCGTCAGGCGCAGTCGTCCTAGCGTTTCCACACTTTCCCGTTCGGGACCGATAGCGAGAATCTTTCTCAAATACTTTTGTCACAAGGGTTTTTCCGGCGATACCTTGCGTGAAGCCCGTTCCCTAGCGGGACTTCAACCTTTGAAGTCTCAAAGGCCTTCGTTCCTTGGTGTCAGTTGTTTCACTCGTCAAATTTTGATCATCGAAAAATGACCGTTGTAAAATAGCAACAGCTATCAAACGATCGAACAACCGCACAAAATTTTGCCTCACCCCCTTTAAATACACTGCGTTTCAGTCGATCTCATATGTATCAACCTAATTAATTTGGACGTATTAGGGTTTTTACCCCCCCCCCGCCAACACCAATCCCTGAAACTTCGCTATGCGCAGTTTTCGCAAGAGAACCTTCGCATTCGTTTTTTCTTCCCAAAAGGAATAATTGACATGAATTCGACATTCAAGGTTGTTTTCAACAAGGCGCGCGGCGCCTTGATGGTTGTAAATGAAGTTACGTCCTCCGTGCAGGGCAAGGGCACGAAGACGGTCGTGGCCGCTGCGGTCGCGACGATGCTCGCCGGTGTTGCCGGCTCCACGATGGCTGCCGAATGGGTTGAGGCTCCGAAGGATGCCGCGACGTCCGCCCCTGCTGATTGGAAGCTTGACAAGAACGCCTACCACTTCTCGACGAAGAATACCGAAGCCCCCGGAGCCTTCCTCGGCGCCTCCGAAAAGGACAAGACCTTCACGTTCGACAAGTCTCTTTGGGTGAACGGTGTTGAGCAGGACACCCGCGCCACCGGTCTCAGGGCTGCCAACGGCTCCACGATCAAGAACACCGGCAAGATCTACGTGACGGGCAAGACCTCCTGGCAGAACCACGCCATGGGTGCCGCCGACGGTGCTAAGGCCATCAACGCAGGCACCATCGTCGCCAAGAACGCCTACGGCATGTTCATCGGCACTTCCGAAAACGGCACTAAAACGCCGACCATCCAGAACGACGGCAGGATCGTCGTTGAAGGCCAGGGTGCCGGCTTCGAACTCGGCGGTGCTGGTGTCAAGGGCATCGGCATCAACAACGGCACGATCACCGTCGGCGAAGTCTTCGACAAGGCCGAGGATAAATGGGCTCACGGTGTGCTGATCAATGTCGCCAACCAGACCTTCAGGAACAACGGCACGATCAATGCCACCGCCGAAGGCACCTCCGCCATCGAAGTCAAGGACGACGCCAACAATACGGCTCTCAAATTCGGCGCCAAGTCCGACGTCAACGGTCTCGTTCACCTTGCAGCCGGCAATACGACCCTCACGTTCGACGGCACCGTCGACACGATGAAGATCAAGACTGAAAACGGTGTTACCGCGCTTCTTGATCTGCAGAACAAAGCCAACCTCACGCTCGAAGACGGCCTGAAGTCCACCTACGAAACCGTGACCCTTGACGACTCCCGTCTGAACGCCTCCATCTGGGGCGACGACAACACCTTCAAGACGGTTACCGTTAACGAAGGCAGCATCTTCAACATCACGAAGCTCAACTCCCGCGTCGACCTGAAGTCGGACGCCGACCTGCCTAAGGATCAGCTCCTCATCGCCCGCGACCAGAGCTTTACGTATGACCACGCCCAGATGCATGTCGCCGGCAAGGTCTTCACGGGCAACCTCAAGGTCGGCACGTTGGATCAGAAGGGTACCGTCACTCTCAAAGGCGGCGAGCACAACTTCTCCAAGCTGACCGTCGGTGCCAAGGAGAGCGCCTTCAATCTCGGTGAAAAGGCCGTCGTTACCGTCGGTGGCCTCCACCTTTATCACGGTGAAGGTACAGCCGGCAAGGTCGTCGTCAACGATTCCACCCTTATCAACACCGGCGCCCTAACCTTTGAACCGATTGCTGACAAGTACACTGCAGCCGGTACCCTCAAGCTCGAAAACGGTACGTTCCAGACTGCCGCCACCGACTTCTTCAAGAAGAAGGAAGCTGCCGCTGCTGAAGCCGCAGCCCAGCCTGAATATGAAGCGACCGGCAACCAGGCCTTCCTTGCAGGCAACGGTACTCTCAACCTGACGTCCAAGGCCTTCGAATACTCGCTCGCCGACCTCAATGCCGCTCAGAACCTCATCGACAATAATCGCAGCATCAAGGTTGTCTTCACCAACGGTACGCTGACGCTGAAGGAGGGCGAAACGCTCGACGCCAAGTCCATCAGCGGTCTCAACCTTGCCGGTCACACCGGTGTTTCCAGTGCTGAAACCACTGGCACCTTCGCCGTTCAGCAGACGACCACCATCGGTGCGATCGACTTCAATGCCGTGAAGGACAAGGAAGCTAAGGGCATCACCCTTGACAACGCCGCCGCGCTCACGCTCGCCGGCAACGGCGGCGACGTCTTCAAGAACCTCGGCGCCAAGGTCACCACGGTCACTACGGGCGACCTCGTTCTCGGCACGGCCGGCAACTCCGGCAACGTGAACGTTGAGAACCTTGCTGCCAATACCCTCACGGTTGTCGGTGCCTTTGACGCTGAAAACGTGTCCTTCACGGCCGACAGCTCGATCAAGGAAGGCGCCCTCCTTGACGTCGCAAGCTCACGAGCGAACAGAATAAGATGGCTGTTGCCGGCACTCTCGTTGCCGACGTGATCGATGCCAACGTCACCGTTGACGAGTCCGGCGTCCTCGTCCTCGGTGAACGTCAGCTCGCCCCGACCAAGCGCGCTCTGCTCGCAGCAACCCCTGCCGCCCCTGAATTCGTTGATCAGATTCAGAAGGTTGTCACCGCCAATAACGCCGGTGCTCTCGTGACGACGAACATGCAGGGGCAGGCCCTCTTTGCCGCCGCTGCCGGCGACCGCTTCGACGCTGAAAAGAACGTCGGTCTCTATGTTGATCATACGATCGGCGTTGATGACACGACCGGCAAGCTGATTGTCGGCAATCCGATCGACGACAAGGGAAATGGTACTGTCGCCATCGCCAAGGACGCCGTTGTCGTGATCGACACGAAGAAGTTCGGCGCAGAAGACACGGTCTTCGACGCCAAGCTCTACCTCTCCGGTGACGCTCCCGTCATCCTCTCCGGTCTGACGACGAACACGAGCTTCATCCTCGCGACGGAAACGGGCAGCGGCGATGCCAAACCGGGCATCAATCTCATCGACAACAACGTCTTCTTTAAGGGCGACCTGAACAAGGCTGAAAACGGCAGCCTCATCGTCAGCACCGTGTTCAACGACAAGGTCACCGATGACGCCGAACTCAACGACGTGATCAAGACCCAGCTCGACGGTTCTCACAACCAGAAGAACGCCGACGTGCTGGCCGCCATCGCCGATACGACGAAGAAGGCCGGTCTGGTGAACAAGGAAGGTACGGCCCTCACCGACAAGGGTGTTCAGGCTGTTGAGGAATACCTCGTCGCTCCGCTCACGGCCGGCGCCCTCAACCTCGCCTACGACGCCACCGCCCAGGTGAACGCCGTTGTCGAGAACCGCGTCCTTGAAAAGGCTGATGGCGTCTGGGCTGACGTCTTCTACGCCTCCAACAAGGATTCCGAACGCTACGGCGATTTCGGCTACAGCGCCGACATCACCGGCGGTACGCTCGGTGTTGACACGACCGTCTCCTGCGGTGCCAAGATCGGTGCTGCGTTCACGATCGGTCAGGGCGATGCCGACAGCGAAGGCACGGTCCACGGCTACTCCACGGACGCCGACTTCTACGGCATCTCGCTCTACGCCGGCCGCAACGTTGCCGACACGAGCCTGCGCATTTCGGGCAACCTGTCCTACCTGATGTTCGAAAACGACATCAAGGGCTCGGTCGCCGGTGCCTCCGCTGACGAATCCCTCGACGGCAAGGCCTTCACGGCCGGTCTGCGCGCCGACTGGACAGCTTACGAAGGCGCCTTCACGGTCGCCCCGCACGCCGGCCTGCGCTACACGTTCCTTGAAATGGACGACTACCGCGACCTCGAAATCGGCGACATGAACGTCGTTGAAATGCCGTTCGGCGTGAAGGTCTCCGGTGCGTTCGAACCGGCCGCCGGCTGGACCCTCCAGCCGTCCGTCGACTTCACGGTCGTTCCGCAGCTCGGCGACAAGGATGTCGATACGGTCCTCGGTTCCGTTGACGTCATCGACAACCTCTACAACACCGAACTCGGCGTTGAGGCTGCCACCGGCAACTTCTCGTTCGGTCTGAGCTACAAGTACGGTTTCGGCAAGGAAGACCGCAAGAACCAGTCGCTCAACCTGAACGCCCGCTACATGTTCTGATAGATCCCCCCGCATGGAGCCTTCCGGCTCCTGCGGATGATCAAATCTGAACGCAAGCCTGAGGCCCCGCGTCCTTCACCGGATGCGGGGTCTTTTTACTGTCTCCATTCGGAGTTCCCCCGGCTCTGCCTCAACGCCTCGTCAGCGTCCCGCTTGCGTTTGAATACGGTTCGGAAATCACGCCGTCCCGCATTTCGCGTTGCTTTTAGGTAGACTTCGGAAAAACGCCCGCACGTCCTCAGGCTTGTCAATCGACGTGCCGGGCCAAAGCTTAGATAGAGGAGAAAACCATCATGATCAACCGCCGCCGCTTCATCCAGGCGTCCGCCCTGCTCATCGCCGGCACCTCCACGCTCGCCCTCACGGGCTGCGGAAGCCCCAAAACGCCTGAAGACGTCGCCTGCGCCTTCGTGCGCGCCCTTTACCGCGGTGATGCCGCCGAGGCCACGAAGTTCTTCCACGTTCCCGCCGACGTCAGGGACGCCGAGGTGAAGATCGCCGAAGCCAAGATCAGCGAAAGCGCCGCCCAGGCCAAGGACTCCGCCACGAAGCAAGGCGGTCTTCGCGACGTCTCCATCATGGAACCCGTCGCCAAGGAAGCTGTTGAGACCGGCAAGTGTCGCGCCCGCGTCAAGGTGGCCTTTGGCAACGGCTCGAGCAAGGTCGAGACCGCACAGCTCATCAAGACCGAGAAGGGCTGGCTCGTAACCTTCGGCCTCTGACTCCATTCTCATGAATGCCCGCACGGCGGCTCTCCTCACGGCAGCCGCCGTTCTCATGTCCACAGGGATCGTCCTCATGCATGAGGACGTCAAGGGTGAGCTCATCGAAGTCGCGACGGTGCTTCTTCCTGGGCTTCAGGAGGCACCGTCCGCCGAAGTCCCCACGGGCGTCACGCTTGACGACTTCGCCCCCTGCGGCAGCCTCAGGACCGGCGATCTGGTCTTTCGCAGGGGCTTCGGAACGGAGAGCCGCCTCATCATCGAGGCTCAGGGTCCCAACAGGGCGCCCTTCTCTCACGTCGGCATGGTTGTTTCCGAGCATCCCGTGATGATCGTGCACGCCACGACATCCGACGATCCGGCACACCCAAACAGCGTCATCAGCTCCAGCCTTCCTGAGTTTCTCTCCATGGGCGACATGGCGGGCGTTGCGAGACCCGCTTGGAGCGATGCTCTCAAGGCGGCAGCTGCAGGACGTGCAAGAGGCATGACGGGCGTAGCCTTCAGACTTGTGCCCGACGATCCCGATGCACTCTACTGCACAACGCTCATTGAAAAGTCCTTCGAGCCTGATCTCAAGCTCGACCTTCCCCGCGACGTCGTCAAGGTCCCCGTCGTGGGCGGCGCGTATCTCTTCCCTGCCGCGCTCTGGGAGGCGGACGGCATGACGCATGTCTGCATGATCGGGAAGCATAAGGCGAGCAAGCCGTGACTCTCGTCGTCCGAGCCTGTAGAATCTTCTGACCATCTCTGAATCAAAACCAACCAGGCAATCATTTCTATAAAGGCCCTCATGCAGTTCGGCTTTCCCCGAGATCGACAGCTTCGCTACGCAGACTTCGCCAGGCTCCGTCCCGCCCAGAAGCGCGGTCGCGCGTTCATGTACCTGAAGCTCGCCACGCTCTACACGAAGTACTGCCGCACGTACCGTCCCAAGTTCTTCAGGACCGTTGCGATGGTGGCCGCCGTGCTTGGCGCCGGCGCGGTCATGCAATCCGCGCACATGATGCCCGACTGGATTCCCGTCTGGTTCCTCGGCGTCCTCGCCTGGAACCACTCGGTGGTGCGTGCACCCGACCTGCACCCGAACGTCCTCTTCTTTCTTCGTGATGCGGGCGCCACCACGGCCTCGAGCATTCCTGCCGACCTTCTTCGTGACAAAGGACCGCTCCTGATGCTCATCTGGGTCGTCACGGGCTACATGTCCGGTGAATGGCTGAGCCTCAATGCGGGCATGACGGGCTTCATCCTCATGACCTTCTTCGTCTCGACCTTCCGCATCATCCGCATGATGAACGGCAACCTCGAGGCGTTTGTCCTCGTGGGCGAAAAGGTGATGGAGATCGCCGAGGATGCCAGGGCGGATCTCGCGGCGCAGGCGCGCGAGGAACAGGCATGACGGGAGGACGAAGACAGCTGGTCGGCCAGTTGAGGATTTGCGTCCCATGCATTTCAACTGCCATGTGATAAATGAATTTGGTCAGCCTCGCCGAACGCCAGTCCCGAAAACGAGAAGAAGGGCAACCACAGTGAGAAGAAGTCCCATCCAGTCGCGATCGATGATCTGCTTCAGAGCAACAAGCGTCACCAGCACTGCGACGAGCATGACAACACCGTTCATGACTCACCTCTCACTTGATATTTTGCATTTCATTCCCACTCCGCCGGCATTGCCTCGGGTGCAAAGCGCATTTCCATTACGACAGCGTCCTGCACGACTTCCTTGATTTGCTCAAGCCGAACGTCCAGCGCTTCCACGACCTCGGGCGCCCTGGCGAGGTCATCGACCGTGATCACCAGCACCTGCGCCCCGTACTCATTCCGGGTCGACGACCAGCGCTGCACGGCATCAAGTCCCGTGAGCAGCTTCTCGATCGGCTCGACAACGGCGGCATCCACGCCCTTCGTCAGATACGGTTCGGCCTTGGGCGAAATCTTGATGATGATTTCGTTGGGCTCAGTCGAGGGCAGCCCCCAATGGAAGGCGGCCTTGCTCTCGTCCATGTCCCGTCCGTTGGCAGTCGTCTTGAGAATGCCTTCGGGCGTGAGGCCGAATTCGAGCGTCGTTTCGTAGGCATCCTCGCCGACCCGTTTCACAGCGCCCTCCTTCTCCAGCGCTTCGACGTACTGCCGCAGATCGCGGTTGAGCGCATCAACCGAACCCGGCACCGGTCCCTTGCCGGTATCGACAAAAGAGACCCCGGTCTCAAACTTTCCGCCGGGGAACCCATGGTTGACGAAGCTGCCCTTGAGCGTCAATTCGGCGCCGGCCCAGGCCAACCGGAGGTCACGGACTGTCCCCTCCACATTTCCCTGCATCGAAGCGGCGAAAATGTCCGTCATGCTGCCGTCGGGACAGATGCCGGGCAGGTCCGCCATATCCGAGCCCAGTACGAAATGCGCTGAGAGGCACGGCAGCCAGACATTCGGAGGCGTGTACAGGCCGGCATCAAACCGCAAGTCGAAAACCGGCAGCTCCGAATCGTTGATGTTGACGTCCCGAATGTCGAACTTGAACTCGGTCGCATTACGCAGGCGGCCTGCCTCCTCCTCAGGCGTCACCGTGAGGCTGTAGCTCAAGGGCCCCATGCCGAGCGGCATGAGCTCGCCCTTGACAAAATCACCTGCGGACGAATAGGAAAAGGCAAACTTGAGGGGTGACTCTGCATAGACGTACTCGAAGGTCTTCTCAGCACTCTTGACATGACCACCCTCCCATCGGCTTTCGGAGGCCCCCAGCCGTCCGGAGACAGTCAGCCCCGTCAACGCACGGCGCGCGCGATCAAAGCCTATGTCAGCCGTGACACGGCCGTCGCCGATCGTCTCCTTTTCATCCGACGCACCGCGCCAGACAACCTCAGCCTCTTCCGGACTCATCAAGGGACTGAAGACGAACCGAATCCGAGGATCAGCCTTGACGAGAATCGCAGCATCCGGATCCGAATTCGCTACGGGCTCGAAGCTGACCGAAGGCCGGAGACCCGGTCTGAAACGACCGTTCATAACCAGAAAGGATTCGGTCAGGCCGTCTTCCGTGCGAAATCCCAGGCGCAGCACCAGATCGCGCTGCAGAAGACCGCCGTCCCGGCGCTCGAGCTCAAGCGCGAACAAACCCATGGCGCGCTCGAGGCGGCTGTCCGTCATCTGGTCGAACGCCTGAAGCTGCCACCAAAGGAGGCCTCCGAACGCGGCACCGCCGCAAAGAACGGTGCCGGCAGCCAGCCGCATGCACGTTTTCCTGTTGAAGTTCATCGTCATTTGATATTTCTCCTCATTGCAGCCTTTTGACTAGCAGCCACACGCTGCAGACGACCAGAATAGTTCCGAGCATGAGGAAGACCGCACGGAGCAGCCCGCGCGTCAGAAGCGGCGCATGAGGCTTGCCCGTCGGATCGCACAGCCAGTTCCAGTCACGGATCGCACCGATGATGCAGAGGCTTCCGAACAGCAGGCATATGACGTCGTTCCATTCTACGAACAGTTTCTCGACAAAGGCGTTCACGACCGGCTCTCTTGATTTGATGACGACGGGCATTTGACGATTGAGCCGGACTTGTTAATGCAGAACCAGTCGCCGTCCTCCCATCGATGATATTCTCCTTCCGACCCGGGCACTGCCGCAGGATGACCGCTCAAGGTCACCCTGGCAACGCCGTTCGCAAAAGGCAGACCAAAGGCAAATCGGGGCGCGATGCGAACGACGCCGTATGCATCGGCATAGCCGATGCGACCGTGGTCATCCACGACTCGATAGAGCCCGTCGGAGACGGGATCGGGGCCATTGTCGAAGACAAACGGAGCGACCGCCCCCGCGAGTAGAAGCCATGCCCATTGCCGGACCTTCATGACGCGCCCTCCTTTGTCCGCAGATATACAGCTAATCCCACCAGAAATACCAGATTTTGGACTGCCGGAGCGTATCCGCGAGTGCCCCGACGGACTCATGATTCTGATCCATGTCGGGACAGAACGCATACTGCTCAAGTGCAGTCTGCACGGCAAGCTCCCGGCCGATCGGTTTCGGAAGCGCGAAGTCGAGCTCGTCATGAGTCATGACGGCTGGCACGGCACCGAATTTTTCGAACCAGTACCTGGCGACCGCCATGAGCAGCGGCGTATCCGGACAGTCATTCCAGTTGCCGAACGGCAGATGGGCAAACACCTCCCAAGGATGCCGGACCGGAATTCTCGCGAGGATGACCGGATGCGTCATGTCCGTCTCGCTGTTCCAATATCCGGAGAACCGATGGTTGTTGAAGCCGCCCTCCATGCGGCCGACGACTTCCGTGTCCCAATCCTTGGAATCGTCCTCCGCTTCTGCGCGGCGCTCTGCCATGCCGTCCTCCAGAACCATCCTGCCGTCGGGCAGGGGTGCGGCGAGCTGCGATTGCCGGTAGGCGGCTACCGCATCCGGATCAAAGGCATGATCGTCATCTCCCTCATGAGCCGGATCGGAATTGAGCATGAGGCATTCCCAGAGTGTTTCGTCGACTGCAATGAGCATGGGAACGAATCCTTCGTGCGCTGCATTTTTCCCGGCATACTCGTAAGCGCACATGATCGGATCATCGTCCGCCATCGACGGGAAATAGGTACACTCGCAGTCGAGATACGCCATCAGCGCCTCGGCCGTTTCGGAAGGCGCAAGCGTCGAGTCGTCAAAGCGCTGTCCGGCCCAATTCTCGTACCGCCGCTCGATGATCCGGGCCATTTCTCGATAATAGTCTTCATCAAACGGAAGGAACAGATACGCTTCGTCCTGAATCTCATCCGAAAAGTTCCTCTCCACGCCTATTCTGGAAACGGCATGGATGTCGACATCCATCGTATAGTGCGGCGTGTACTCGTGAAGGGCACCGTAGTAGTAGCAGGCAAAGTCCGCGCCGCGCTCGTTGAAGATTGAAGCATGCAGTTCGCCCTTGAGCTTGTCTCGGAGCCATTCGCGCAGGCACGCCTCGGCCGGATTCGTCCTCACGGCCTCAACAATATCGGGCCAGCGTCTGCAGAATGACTCGCTCATGAGGTCGTGCTCGATGCACCAGCGCAGATAAATCGCCAGATGACTGAAGGCATTGAGTTCGTCGACAGGGAGACACTTCTCACGAATGCTCTCCAGATGAGGAGCGGCCTCGTCGAGCAGAATCTCATTCTGCTCGAAGGACACCTTGAGCGTCGGTTGGTCCGGAAGCGCCACGCCCGGACTGCGGGTGATGCGATGCCTGTCGCCTTGGGAAAAGCCGATCGTCTCGCCATCATTGAGAGTGACGTCCGAACCGATCACATAGCCCGCCAGACTGACAAGAAATTCCCTGACCGCCAGCGGATCGGCATCCGCATCGAGTACCTCCAGCTCCTCCTTGCCGAAGACGTCCATGCCGTAGGTATACCCGCAGACGCCGCCTTCTCTTCGATGGAGCCCGAACCAAATCCAGTTGTTGAGCGGGAGTTCGCCTTCCTTCATGACGCCCGCCATGTCGGCATAAAACGACGGCTCAAAGACAACGCCCGACGTGTATACGCCGAGGACACCCGGTTGACGACAGCAGGCGGCAGCGAGCTTCACGAAGAACTGCCCGCGCAGACGTACGTCCGTCTCCTTTCCCAGCACGGTTACCATGATGTGGGCGGCATGGCTTTGTGCGGCTTTGACGGCATCGGGCCACATGTAGTTGTTTTCGGCATTATCCTCCGCCTCTCCCCCCGGCACCGGGCCGTGCATCAGGCTCACTGCGGCGATCATGTCGCCCGCCTCGAACACCAGCGAATCCCCGTTGTCCTTCCTGTCGTCCTTGTCCTCCTCGGGAACGTCGATGTCCCATTCGGCCTTCAGATCGGCGATCAGCCTGCCCTTGTCCCAATGCGCCTTCTCAAGCAGCACGAAGCCGAGGAAGACGCCCTTCCGGTCAACGGGCTTCCCGTCGTTCTTACAACGGGCCTCAACCGCTTTTTCACATTCGCGGATGACGCACGGCGCATCCTCATCCTCAGGATCGAGCTGAGCCCAGGTTCTGGCATAAGGAATGGCCTTTTCCTCCTCTCCCGTCAGGTACTGGTAGCCGTAGGCCATGCGCATGTGCCACTCCGCCCTGTCGAGGCCTTCCTCGCGGACCGATTCCAGTACGCCGATGGCGCGCCTCAGGGCTTCCCGAGCCTTGTCACGCGGACAGCCGTACTGCCCGTCGCCGAGAACCGCATAGTTCTCGAGCGCACGCGCCAGAGCATAGGCATGCCGGTAGTCCCGATATTGCGTTGGAACGCCATCGAGCGCACGAATGCAGCGCGTGTATTCGTCATCGTCATTCCATTTTTGAATCCGGGCATGGAAGGCTTCCGCCATCTCGGGACGATAGTCGAGCGGTTCATCATCGTCATCCTCGCCGGCATCCGCCCGATCGTCGGGAGACTTGAGCGGAACGGATCCCACTTCGCGGCGAAAGACGTGAAAGCTCGCCGCCGGCACGTCCGATGCCTCAAGAAACGCCCGGGCTTCGAACAACACGGGCTGCAGATCCCAGACCATGAAGTCGACATAGCCGAAATGCACGCCGGTAGCGCCGCCGACCATCCTGACGACATCGGGTCCGCACGCCTTTTCGAGCTTCGCCTCCAGCGCCTCACGGAAAGCAAAGATCCTCTGCGTCCGATTCTCGCCCGTAAAGCCATCGAGCGAAAAGGCGATAAATCCCGCCGTCACGCCATCGGAATGAAGTGCATCCATCGTCTCATCGTCCGCACTCATATAGCCATTGATGAGAGGCGGGCAGGCCGTGGAACCGGCGATGACGTCAAGACGCCAGTCGGCGTCGGGGGCCGGATCAGGCTCGCGCGTGTAGCCGACATAACTGTTCTCAAGCAGCGTCTCGGCGTCGAGCGCCAGGTCCTTGCCGAGCTCCCGAAGTTTGTCCGGCAGATCGCTCAGAAGAAAACCCGGCACCGCCCTGGGCGCATCAAGGAGCTCGAAGTCGTTGATCCAGCGCATGTGCGGAATTTCGCCGAGCAGCTGGTCGGTGAGCGTCGTGAGCATCCACCAGGCACGTCCCTCCTCCTTTGCCTTCAGATCCGCAAGCCTGGCGCAGAAGACGGAGAGCTTGAACGCATCGTCGTCGGGCTCAAGCCAGGCCTGCACGTCTTCACCGCCGATCCTGACGCCGCCGGCATGAAGCTCATTGCCCGACGTCCCACGACGACCAAGCGTGATCTCCCAGTGCCTCAGGACGGATGCGGGCGCATGGCTTCGGAAGTAGACGAGCTCGAAGAGCTTCATCCGGTTGCCTTCAGGCGTCAGAATGAGCTCATGCTTGACGCCATTGAAGCCGACCTCGAACGAAACGTCCTCAAATGCAAGCCGGAGAATGCGCTCGATGCGATCGACGATCTCTTCGCCTCTCTCATGCGTCTTGTCAGCATCCATCATGGCGCGGATCTCCGCCTCCTCGCCTTCGAAGGCCGTCCAGGCCTTCTGCGTGCGCTCCCTGAAGGGAACCCGGAAGAACGGCAACGTCACGCGCTTGAGACAGTCCTCCATGAATTCTTTGGCATCCTCGTCCTCGGGTTTGGCTTCGTGCGCCCGTCGGAACCGTGAAAGCGCGCGCCCTTCCTGGTCGAGATAGTAGTAGGCATAGCCCAGGCGGAAGTTCCACAGATAGGTTGCACCAAGTGCCTCCTCGTGCGGCTCAAGAAGCTCAATCGCCCGGTGAAGCATGAGGCGACCCTCGCTCGTGTTCGGATCCGCCTCGTTGTTGTAGGCGCGAGCCAGCTCGCTTGCAAGTTCCGGCGTTCGTCCGTCTTCTCCGAGCGCTTCAAGCGCCTCGATGATTTTGGGAAACTGTCCGGCTTCGTGCCATTTCTGGCATTTTTCGAGTAGCGTCATGCTCCCTCCCGACAACAAGCGGCAAATTGGTCGTTCAGGCGAACGTTCTCCGGACATGAGCAGTACTTGACGGGCTCATCCCAAAGGCGGTCGCCGAATGCTTCGCGCTGCGGATTTCGTCTTCATGGTGTCAAACGAAAGACAATGCGATTCATTTTTATCACACAACCTTTCTCCCATGCAAGACGGGGCTAACCCGAATTTCGCTTACAGAAAGCCAATTCCATTTCCTCTCCCAAGGGAGCGTTGAGGTGATGGAGATGCCAAAGCGGACTCGCTGAAAAGACCCGCGAGGAGGCGGATCAGTTGAAGCTCCTCTGTCTAAAGACAGAGGATTCACTTTGACCGTCAGACAGCTCTTTCGGGGGCAAAGCCGCCTGAACGTCACCGTCTGTACAAAGTGTGCGCGGCAGACCTCTTTCCCGTTCCGCCTTGCTCCCGCAATTCG
>OJRO01001015.1_pt1 | contig 22771 bp, 15 predicted proteins | sample 1599221 | NCBI WGS metagenome assembly OJRO01 (sample SAMN03922449, study PRJEB24848) | human gut metagenome | isolation source: stool sample | host: Homo sapiens | place: Germany | collected 2009-11
TCAATTCGGATGCGTCCATTGACATTTCCTCAGTTATGACCGATCTGGAACCGAGGCTGATGGAAATGGATCTGGGACCGCTGTTCGGACTGTGGTTCCAATCCCTCTTTATTGGCATTACTATGTGGGCGTTATATATCTGTATCTTTATCGTTATTTATGGCCGTATGATCGAAATCTACCTTGTGACTTCGGTGGCTCCCGTTCCAATGGCTGCAATGATGGGTAAAGAATGGGGCGGTATGGGACAGAATTACCTCCGATCCCTGCTGGCGCTGGGCTTTCAGGCGTTTCTCATTATCGTCTGCGTGGCAATTTATGCTGTGCTGGTGCAGAACATCGCTCTGGAAGATGACATCATCATGGCAATCTGGAGCTGCGTGGGCTACACCGTACTGCTATGTTTTACGCTGTTCAAAACCGGCAGTCTGGCCAAATCAGTCTTTCAGGCGCACTAAAACGGAAGGAGGTTTCCACATTGGCTTATGTACCCGTACCCAAGGACTTAACAAAAGTCAAAACAAAGGTCATGTTCAATCTGACCAAGCGGCAGCTTATCTGCTTCACGGGCGGAGCGCTTATTGGCGTACCGCTTTTCTTTTTGCTCAGAAAACCTACCGGAAACAGTGTAGCGGCTATGTGTATGATGCTGGTTATGCTGCACTTCTTTATGTTGGCTATGTACGAAAAGCATGGACAGCCCCTGGAAAAGATCGTGGGCAACATTCTCAAAGTAGCTGTGATCCGTCCAAAGCAACGACCTTACCAGACCAACAACTTTTATGCCGTATTAAAGCGGCAGGAAATGCTCGATAAGGAGGTGTATGATATTGTTCACCGCAATAAAAAAATGGCTGCATCGGAGGAGACCTTTGCTAACTCCATTTCAATCCCGCACAAAGGTTATTCCAGCGTCTTTCCATTCCTTAAGATGGGCGCGGACTGCTGCCTCGCAGAAACCATCTTTATGAAGCGGCCACTGCTGCTTTATAATTGATTCCGTCCATGATTACATGGGCATGACATTCTCCGAACATTGCTTTCGCCTTCTTTTTCTATCTGTTTTTCCAGTTATGCATTTTTTTCAAAAGAAATAAAGACAAGGGAACTGATGAACAACATATACGGGTAAAACAACCTTGGCAGAATATCAAATGCACTGATTGTCTCACCCAGGCCGGAAGCCGCTGAGATGGCAACCAGCATCTGTGCTCCATAAGGAAGAATTCCCTGAAAGATACAGGAAAATGTATCCAGAATAGATGCTGCTTTCTTATTGCTGATTCCGTAGTTTCCTGACATTTCTTTTGCAATTGGATTTGCCATAACAATTGCGACTGTATTATTCGCCGTTGCAATATCCATCAGACCTACCAACAGACCCATGCCAAGGAGTCCGCCTTTTCTCCCTTTAAACACTTTTTTTATCCAATATAGCAGAGCAGCAAATCCACCATATTCTTTGATCAGTGCACAGATAGACGCTACCAGAATGGCGACCATGCTGGTTTCAAACATGCCTGCTGCCCCGTCTCCCATATTTCCAAGCAAATCCGTCGGCACGATCATCCCTGTCGCAATCATGATGATGGAGCCACTTATGATTCCTGTAATCAGTACCAGGAACACATTTAAGCCAAGAATGCCTCCCGCCAGTACCAGTATATAAGGAATGGCCTGTATCAGATGATATTCTTCCTGCACAACTCCGCCACTGTAATTTTTCACAGACAGACTGTAAATAATCACCAGACTGACAATTGCTGCCGGAAGTGCAATGAAAAAGTTTTCCTTAAATTTATCTGTCATCTTACAACCCTGTCCATTACATGCGGCAATTGTCGTATCAGAGATAAAGGACAGATTATCCCCAAACATTGCACCACCCATGACTGTCGCAATACAAAGCGGCAGGTCAAACCCCGATGCTCGCGACACGGCTATTCCAATCGGAGTAATTAAAGTAATGGTTCCTACGGAAGTCCCCATTGCAAGTGATACAAAACAACTTACTACAAAAAGCACCACAACCGCAAACTGAGGCGGTATCAGTGACAGAATAAAATATGCCACACTGTTTGCTGATGTTCTTCCAACAACACCCACAAAAATTCCAGCCAGCATAAATATAATGATCATGGTAATAATGTTCGGATCGCTGATTCCAACTCCCATTATTTTCAGTTTATCATTCAGGCTTAATTTCCGGTTTTGCAGACATGCAACAAGCAGTGCAAGCAAAAATATAATCACAACAGGAATTTTGTAAAATCCCATCTCGATATTCAGGCCATATTCAAACAGAATCCCCAATCCCAGATATAAAACCACAAACACCGCGATAGGCAATAAGGCTTTTGCGTTTCTTTTTTCCATTTCTTAATCCCTCTCTACCCCTTTTATTTATCCCAAACTATACCATGCCATGATACCGCAAATGCCTTAAAAAATCAATGACCCTACTTCCAGTGAATCACTGCTTCCACCGAATCCGTATACTGATCATCAGTGATGGACTTGTAACGGGAGCCGTCATACTAGTCGGTGAAACCGTTGTCAATTTTGTAAATATTTCCAGTTTCAGTGTCCACGATGCGCTCGTAACCCAGGGTGGCATCACTCTGCTTCTGGCTCATGATATCCTGGCTCCGGTTCCGGTTTTCCCAGGAAGACATGATGCTGTCGGACATCTCACTGGCTGACTGGCTGAGAGACTGGGAGGTAGAGGCCGCCTGATTGCTCTGGGACATGGCAAAGCTCTGGAACTCCGGCGTATAATTAAGACTGCTGAGAACTTTATTCAAAGTAGGCTGCCAGTCTTGAAAGCTTCCCTTTTCTGCACTGAGGACTGTCAGATTATAGACAGAATAATATCCCATTCCCGTGCCCATGGCAAAGGGAACCACATCCGCCGTGAACATTCCTTCTCCCGTTGTGCCATTCTGTGTAAAATCCGCCCGAAGAATGGAGGGGGAAATAGCAACGCTGCTCATTCCCTGAGTACTTTCAAAGCTCTCTGTCACAGAAAAATCTGCAATGTACGGTGTCTGAATATCCGCATAGTCAGCAGTTGCATTCATTGCGTCTGCAAACTGTGGGAATATTTCAAAGACTCCCTGTGTCGATACATTCGTAAGAATGGGACATTTTCCAAACAAATCACTGGAAAGCGCCATCATCGCCCGGGAATTTTCATCTGAAAATAATGGTTCCATTTTTAGCATAAAGAAAATCTGATTTACCGGATTCTCCGGATCAAAAACATGAATTGCATGAAACATACCGGTGTACATGGCAGAAGATTTCACGCTCCAGCCTTCCGGAATATTCATACTGAATTCTGTACAGCTATAAGGCACCAGCTCCTGAGCAGACGCCAGCGGAACGACTGTCCAGCTGTCCTCTACCGATGCTGCTGTGCTGGAGGCTGTTTGCTCACCATCTTTTTCATCCGGTGCAGTCACAGCTGCTACGCTTCCTGGCCGTTCAAATACCATCTCTGTATCGGCATTTGCCAGCATCAGCACACCATCCTCCAGCGTATAGAAATCTGCCACATCCTCCATGGTAATACTGCTGTCATCCCAGGTCAGATCATAGACCGTCCCGTCATAATCCATGGTTCCGGTACCGTCCTCCAGGAGATCCAGAGTCATGGCAGTTCCCATCTCTTCCAGATCCTCCTTGCCGACAGTCGCCTCATTTGGAAACACCCGATGAATTCCATTCATCTGAATCACAAAGGCAATTGTGCAATGGTAGCCTTCCTTTGCCGCGGTACACATTTATGGCATTTTTCAACAGCGCAGTGAAAAAGGCGTTCGATGCTTATAAGAAAGAGAACGGCTCTGACAAAAAGCATCCACGCATCAGCGAGCTGAACGCAGAGTATGCGATGCTCCTGGAACGAAAGAAAAGCTCCTATGCAGAGTACCGCAAGACCAAATCGGAAATGTGCAAAATAATGTACATTGCATCTGTAACTCTATGTGTGGACGATATATAATAATATTAAAGCGAATGATGAGAATGTTCTAAATACAAAAAGAAAGAGGAAGACAAGATGGCAGTATGGAGATTACAGGTGAATACAGGAGGCACAAATGTTGCCGACTATTGCTTGAAAAATCATGTCGCAGCAATGGGATGGAGTCTTCGTGAATTAACCCAGGCAGAACGTTCTGGGATACATACATTTTTGGATTACTGTAATCTGGCAAGAACTCAGTACAAATCATTCGACAGTGTATGCCGCATGGTAGAGGATGTGAAAGAAGGAGACCTCCTATGGATGCGCTCAAGAAATGAAGGAAAATACTATATTGCGAGAGTTAAGGCGAACAGTACCTGGGTGTTTCGCGAAGATGCAGTACAGATGGATGCAGCGAATCAGTTGACCAATATAGACTGGTATCCAGCTACAGATAAGGCAGATGAAGAATCCGTTCCTGGTGCTGTGGCAACATCATTTATTATGGGTTCAACCATCCAGAGAATTAAGAAAAATGGAGTGGAAGAATATAGTCAGATGTTGTATAACCGTGTCCACGATTCAGCGCTGGATCTATTCAATTATCCCGATCCAGCCCTCTCGTTATGTGAGAAGCATTTTTACAGCCTGCTTCAGCCGGAAGATGTTGAGGATTTGCTTGCGCTGTGGCTGTATGATACGAAAGGCTACGTTTGCATTCCATCGACAAATAAAATTGCTACGCCAAAGTATGAGTGCGTTTTGGTTGATCCAAATGACCTGAACCGAAAGCATATTTACATTCAGGTAAAGAAGGGTGATGTTGATCTCAATACAGATGACTATTCCAGCCTGAATGGTGAAGTGTATTTGCTTACAACAGAAGGAAACGTTCAGAATGCACAGAAATATTCAAATGTGAAAGTAGCAGATCCAACGGTTATCTATGAATTTGCGATCAATCCGGATAAGTCTCATATCATTCCGGAGAATGTTTTATACTGGGTGAAGTTTCTGACAGAAATAGAAAATAATCGTTTGAAGTTTTCTGCGTGTAAAGGAATCATGTTTGATACGAATATCTCGTATTCAGATACAAATGAATCCGAGATGATTCTCGGAAACAAAATAGCGGCATATGGAGATGCCAAACGGTATATCGACAGCTTTCGCAAAGATGACTATGCTCTTTTTTATTCCAAAGGAAGAGGAATTATTGCAGTTGGACAGATAGTTACAGACACACCAACGGAAGTGGGTGATGAAAAATATCATAGTGTCAGAATGATTGTGCCGGAAAATTTCAATGGAGATGTTAAAGCATTGCCTGCTCTTTCTCCGAATGAGATTAAAACAATTTTGAAGCGGAATTTTTATTGGGCATCGACAATCAAAACACCATTCCTTACAGGAGTACAGGTTGAGATGTTGATTCGTGAACTGAAAAAGAAGCATATCTAACGAGGTGGCAGAAGGGGGAGAAATAAGCGATGCCCTTACAGATTATCAGAAACGATATTACAAAAATGAGCGTTGATGCAATCGTCAATGCTGCCAATACTTCTCTTTTGGGCGGCGGCGGTGTGGACGGCTGCATTCATCGTGCCGCCGGACCGGAGCTGCTTGCAGAATGCAGTACGCTGCATGGCTGCGAAACCGGCAGCGCAAAAATCACAAAGGGATACCGACTGCCCTGCAAATATGTGATCCATGCAGTCGGCCCGCGCTGGCGGGATGGCAAGCATCGGGAGCAGGAGCTTCTGGAATCCTGCTATCGAACATCTTTGAACTTGGCAAAAGAAAGTGGTTGTCAGTCGGTGGCCTTTCCGCTGATTTCCTCCGGCATTTACGGCTATCCTAAAGACCAGGCTCTGAAGGTTGCAGTCGATACCATCAGTACATTCCTGCTGGAAAATGAGATGATGGTCTACATCGTTATCTTTGACCGAAAGGCATATCAGATTAGCGGAAAACTGTTTGCTGATATCGCGGCGTACATAGATGACCGGTATGTGGAGGGACATACCGACAGACGGGCAGAACAGAGGCGGCGGCTCGAAGTATTGTCAGAGGAATCCTGTTTTGAAGCTGCACCTGCCCCGCTGCCGTCCGAAGCAATCTGTAAATCTTGCAGCAGTCAATCCTTGGAAGAGGCACTGGGACAGATTGATGAGAGTTTTTCGGAAATGCTGCTGCGGAAGATTGACGAAAGCGGCATGACGGATGCCCAGTGCTACAAGAAGGCAAACATTGACCGGAAGCTCTTCTCGAAGATCCGTTCGGATAAATTCTATAAGCCATCCAAACCTACGGTGCTGGCATTTGCCCTGGCTTTGGAACTGCCGCTTGCCCAGATGCAGGAGATGCTTGGTAAGGCAGGCTTTACCCTTTCCCATTCGAGCAAATTCGATATCATTGTAGAATATTTTGTCGAACGGGGAAACTACAATGTGTATGAAATCAACGAGGCACTGTTTGCTTTTGACCAGAGTCTGATCGGAGCATAAGGACAAAGAAATGTCGCTTTCCATGCGACCACCCCACAAAAGAAAATCGCTATACTATGGCTGTAAGGTACGAAACCGAGCAGCCATAATCTTTTGGGAGGACAAGTGTATGAGAAAGAATTTAACAGAGATCGTTTTTATCTTAGACCGCAGCGGCTCCATGAGCGGATTAGAACGGGATACCATCGGCGGATTCAATTCTATGATTGAGCAGCAGAAAAAAGCAAAGGGCGAAGCACTGGTCTCAACGGTATTGTTTGACAATGTGAGCGAAGTCCTGCACGATCGTGTAAATGTAATGGACGTCCGACCAATGACTGACCGTGATTACACGGTTCGCGGCTGCACAGCACTCTTAGATGCCATCGGCGGTGCGATTCATCACATTGGAAATGTTCACAAGTACGCAAGACCGGAGGATGTGCCGGAACACACCATGTTTGTAATCACTACGGACGGAATGGAAAATGCCAGCCACCGCTACAACAGCGAAAAAGTGAAGCTGATGATCGAGCGGCAGAAAACGAAATACGGTTGGGAGTTTTTGTTCCTCGGTGCCAATATTGATGCAGTAGAGACTGCAAGTCAGTTCGGAATCGGCGCAGACCGTGCAGTCAACTATCAGTGCGACAGCGAAGGAACCGCGTTGAATTATGAAGTGGTCAGCGAAGCAATCAGCTCTGTCCGGTGCAGTGCCCCGCTGAGCGCAGACTGGAAAAAGCGTATAGACGAGGACTACAAAAAGCGTGGAGGCCGCAAGCACAAGTAAATGTTTTTTGAAGCCGGGGTGATGATTCACTCCGGTTTTTTGGAAGAACTTTCGATTGATTTTGTTCGTTTCTTGGAGTAGAATATAAATGAGAAATTTTAACTTGCTGCGAGTGACTTTAGACATCGAAAAAGAGGTTCCGTATGGATTTCATGACGATTAAGCAGGCTTCTGAAAAATGGGGCATCTGCACAAGGAGAGTACAGACATTATGCACGGAAGGGCGAATTGATGGTGCCGAGCGTTTAGGCCATCAGTGGGTCATTCCTATTAACGCCGAAAAGCCGAAGGATGCCAGAATCAAAAGCGGCAAATACATTAAAACAAAATCCGGAAATGGAGAGAACGAAGATGGAAAGAAAATCGTATAGTGCTGGAGCCGTGAAATTTTCGTTCTGGTTCATGGAATTTCGGAAAACCGTGCAGCTTTTGAGCGAGGGTAAGAGCTTTGCGGATATTAAAAAGTTGAATGAAGAGACAAACATCTATGGTGCACCGACAAAACTACGAGCGCAGCAGATTTATTCTACCGTAACAGCCCGTATCAAGACATTAGATGAAAGCTTTTATCCAATCTTTCTGAGCAGTGATCTTGCTACACAAAAATTATTTGTGCTGACTGCGGCTCTTTTGCATGACACGCTGTTCTTTGATTTTGTGTATGAAGTAGTGCGGGAAAAAATGATTCTTGGTTCCGATGAGCTGACGGATGCAGATATCCGGATATTTTTCAAGAATAAGCAGGAACAGAGTGAGAAAGTGGCTTCTCTTCAAGACTATACGCTGCACCGTCTCGGTTCCTGCTATAAGACACAGCTTTATGAAGCAGGAATTTTAGAAAGCAACCAGGCAAACAGCACAAGAAAAATACTGAAGCCAATTCTTGATATTGCATTTGAGCATTGGCTTTATGACCATGATCTTGGCATCATGGTAAAAACACTGACGGGGGTAAGATGAAATGGATTTAAGCCAAAGACTGGACGAGATGGAGCTTGCAATCCATAAGCCATCTTTCCGAAAAGGAACAGGCCGCGCAAATGAGGTCAACTATTGGGTGTTTGATTATCCACCGGAAAAGGAACTGGAAGTTCGGGAGCGCGTAGAGTATCTGAAAAATAAGAACGACCGGGGCGATGATGATTTTGAGCTTGTGGTCTTTGACCTGTATGATATCATCATTGACTTTTTGGAAAAGAAGAACTTCATGGAAAAGTGCTATGACTTTGAAAAAAAGCGAGGAATCGAGCGTATCGTCAAGGCAGTGACCAACTCCATGAAGGTAAATGACGATGACAGCCTGATCGTGCAATATATCAAAGAACATACGCCGGAGAATGCAGTCGTGTTCCTAACCGGCATCGGCAAGTGCTATCCGATTTTGCGCTCCCACAAGGTGCTTAACAACTTGCATCAGGCATTTGTGCGCTGCCCGGTCGTGATGTTCTTTCCGGGAACCTATAATGAACAGGAGCTGATCCTGTTCAATGAGATTAAAGACGATAACTATTACCGGGCATTCCGACTGGTAAAGTAATGGATGGAGGAAACTGTTATGCAGATCAAGGACATGTTCCGAAAGAAAATTGACCGTGAGATACAGGGCGTTATCATTGTCGGTCAGGGTGAAGAAACAAATGTAGCGCAGGAGCTGGAAGAGTACGTTGTGACCCGTGAGCTTCAGCGTCATTTTGCGGATTTCTTTGCAGCATATAAAAAAGGTATTCAGGGAACTACACCGAAAATGGGTGTCTGGATTTCCGGCTTCTTTGGAAGTGGTAAATCTCATTTCCTGAAAATCTTGTCCTATCTGCTTCAGAATAAACAGGTCGGAGACAAACATGCCATCGACTACTTCATTGAGGATCAGAAGATTACCAATCAGATGGTGCTGGCAGATATGCAGCTGGCGGCAAACACCCCATCGGACGTAATTCTTTTCAACATTGATTCCAAAAGCGATTCTAATGGCAAAGAAAATAAAGATGCCATTGTGAACGTATTCCTGAAGGTCTTCAATGAGATGCAGGGCTTCTGCGGCTCCATGCCTCACCTTGCTGACCTGGAGCGCAGGCTTTCCGAGGAAGGTCGTTTTGAAGAGTTTAAGGAAAAGTTTGAAGAAGAGTATGGAGATCCGTGGGAAAGCTCTCGCCAGGACTTCGATTTCATTCAGGATTCCGTTGTCGATGTTCTTTCTGACATGGATTTCATGAGCGAATCGGCTGCTCGTAACTGGTGTGAGAAAGCAACCGAGGGCTACCAGATCAGTATTGAGGATTTCGCCAAGCGTGTAAAGTCCTATATTGAGAAAAAAGGTAACAACCACCATGTGGTTTTCCTTGTAGATGAGATTGGCCAGTACATTGGTGATGATTCCAAACTGATGCTGAACCTTCAGACAGTGACGGAAGAACTGGGCAAGGAATGCATGGGCAAGGCTTGGGTAATCGTAACGAGCCAGCAGGATATCGACTCCATTACCAAGGTGAAGGGTAACGACTTCTCCAAGATTCAAGGACGTTTCGATACACGTCTTTCTTTGTCCTCTGCCAATGTGGACGCTGTTATCAAAAAGCGTATTCTGGATAAGACGGAGACCGCAGCACAGAGCCTGCGTCTGCTCTATGACCAGAAAGCAACCATCATCAAAAATCTGATTGTCTTCAACGACGGCGTGGAGAAAAAACTGTACGCCAACGCAGAAGACTTTGCAGAGGTTTATCCTTTTGTTCCATACCAGTTTAATTTGCTTGCCAGCGTGCTGACCAGCATCCGTACCCACGGTGCATCCGGCAAGCACCTGTCCGAAGGTGAACGTTCCATGCTGGCTCTGTTCAAAGAATCTGCCATGCAGCTGATGGACGATGAGATGGGGGCAATCGTGCCGTTCTATCGGTTCTATGATGCATTGGAGAACTTCCTCGACCACAGCCACAGCAGCGTGATCATCCGCGCTTATGACAACAGCTACATCAACCCGGAAAAGAAGGAAAAAGATGTCTTTGCCATCAATGTGTTGAAGACCCTTTTCCTGATTAAATATGTTCTGGAGATTGAAGCCAATGTGGACAACATCGTCAGCCTGATGATTACCAGCATTGACGATGATCGTATTTCTCTGAAGGCACAGGTGGAGGATGCACTGAAAGTGCTGATGCGCCAGATGCTGATCCAGAAGAATGGCTCCATCTATGTATTCCTGACCGATGAGGAACAGGAAATCAACAACGAAATCGAAAAAGAAAATGTGGAGATGCCGGAGGTCATCACGAAGATTGCGGAGATGATCTATGAGGACATTTTCTCCAGCAAGAAGTATCAGTACCCAAGCTTCAGTGGACGGTATGCGTTCTCCTTCAATCAGGCAGTGGATGACCGCCCCTATAAGGCAAACCAGAATTACGATATCGGCCTCCGTGTGCTGACCCCGTGGTATGAGGGCGGCACCGATGATGGTACGCTGCGCCTGCTCTCCGGCCAGGGCAAGGAAGTCCTTGTGGTTCTGCCGAACGATGATGCGTTCCTGACGGAAATGCGGGCATACTTAAAAATTGAGCGGTTCCTGCGCAAGAATACTTCTGTGCAGCTTGCCAAGTATGAGACCATTAAGGAAGCAAAGCGCGTGGAGATGCGGGAACGCAACGGTAACGCCAAGCTTTACCTGACGGAAGCGCTGAAAGAGGCTACCATTTATGTCAATGGCGATGTGCTGCACACTTCCGGCAAGGAAGTGACCAGCCGCATCAACGAGGCTATCGGAAGATTGGTGCAGACGGTTTACCACAAGCTGTCTTACATTGACGCAGCGATGGGCGAAGCAGACATCCGGAAGATGTTCAAGACCAGCAACCAGCTGTCGCTGGCACTGGGAGATACCGGAGAATCCAATGTTCACGCGCTGGATGATGTGCTGCAATTCGTGGCAGGTAACTCCCGGATGCACATGAAAACTTCTATGAAAACGATCAAGGATCGCTTTATGAAAGCACCCTATGGCTTTGTGGAAGATGACATCCATTGGCTGGTGGCACGTCTCTTTAAGCGTGGAGATCTGTCCTTTACGGTCAATGGTGAGAGCGTCAATCTGAACAACCGTTCCGAGGAAGAAATCATCGGCTACATCACGAAGAAGCAGTTCGTGGATAAGCTGCTGACGGAAGTGCGCGTCCGTGTGCCGGAAAACCAGAAAAAGGCCGTCCGCACCGTGATGAAAGAGCTGTTCAAGGTGGCACCGCCTGCCGATGACGAAGATACCATCATGAAGAACTTCCAGCATTACTGCGAGAATCGAATCACCGAGATTGAGCGGCTGGAACCGAAATATGAGAATTACACCTATCCTGGAAAAGAACTTCTGGAAAAGGGCAAGAAGCGGCTTTCCGCACTGGTGCAGATTCAGGCACCGCTGGAATTCTTTAAGACCGTATTTGACGAGCAGGACGATCTGATGGATTTTGGCGAGGACTATGAGCCTATCCGTGATTTCTTTGGCGGTGAGCAGCTGACCATCTTCACCCGTGCGCTGGATATGCTGAATATCTACGAGGACAGTAAGACCTACATCGTGGATGCAGAACTGGAAGACGTGGTGGCCAAGATGCGCACCATCGTCCGGATGCCGAAGCCCTACAAGGAGATTCCGAAGCTGCCAGAGCTGCGCGAGAAGTTTATGAACTGCTATATGCGCATTCTGGAAGAGCAGGCAGAGCCGGTCAAAGATTCCATCAATCAGGATCGGAACCGTGTCTTTGAAGTGCTGAACACCAAGCCCTATAAGGATGCGAAGTTCAACCGTTATCTGGAACTCTTTAAGGAGATCATGGACGGTGCGGAGCACTGCAACAATGTCTCCACTCTGCGTAGCTATGCAGATAAGGCGGAGGCACTGAAGCTGCGCCTGCTTAATGAGATGAACGCAGAGGATATCCGTCTTGTGCAGGAAGCAGCAGCAAAGGCCGAGGCAGAGCGCAAGCGTCAGGAAGAAGAGGCGAAAAAGCGCGGCGAGACCGTGAAACCGGAGGAAAAGATCGCAGAACCGCAGCCGGTATATAAGGTGCGCACCACGAAGAATGTTTCCATCAAGACGGTTGCCAAGACTGCATCGTGGCGGCTGGAAAGTAAGGATGATGTTGATAAATACCTTGCTGCATTGCGTGAAAACCTGCTGAAAGAGATGGACGAAGATACAATCGTCAACATTGAACTATAAATGACAGGAGGATTGGCTCCATGAACAAGACAGCCATAAAGAATTTTGCGATTTGGGCGCGGAATAAGCTGATTGCAGATGTCAGCTATGATGCCCGCCTGATCGGTATTACGGAGGACGGCATTGCAAAGCCGTTGCCGCAGAGCTTCGGCGGCACTCAGTTCTTCGATATCGGCACTGCAGAACCGTATTCGATTTCCGGCGAGGCCGTGCGCCAGCGTGACAAGCTGATAGAGGTCATCCAGCAGAAGGAAAAGGATACCGACTACAAAACCGCATATCAGTATGTGATCGAGGAGGTTGCCTATACATGGTTTAACCGCCTGATCGCCATCCGTTTCATGGAGGTCAATGACTATCTGCCTTCCCATATTCGAGTGCTTTCTTCCGAGAGCGGAAAGATGGAGCCGGATCTGGTCACAACACCGTTTGACGCAGAGCTGCCCTTCACTGCGGAGGAAGAGGCTCAGATTTTCCAGTTGAAGCAGGACAACAAGCTGGACGAAGTGTTCCGCATCCTGTTCCTGAAACAGTGCAATGCCCTGAACGAGATTCTGCCTGCTCTGTTTGAAAAGACAAAGAACTACACCGAGCTGCTGCTCAGCTTGTCCGTTATTGACCAGGATGGCGTGGTCTATCATCTGATTCACGATATTCCGGAGGATGACTTCAACATCGAGCGCGGTGGTCAGGTGGAGATCATCGGCTGGCTGTACCAGTATTACAACACTGAACCGAAAGCGGCTGCCTTTGCAAAGAACGGTAAGATCACCAAAGAGGAAATTCCTGCCGTGACTCAGCTGTTCACACCGGACTGGATCGTCCGCTACATGGTGGAGAACAGCCTTGGTCGTCTGTGGGTGGAAGGACACCCGGACTGCGGCCTGAAAGAAAACTGGAAATACTATCTGGAAGAGGCACAGCAGGAACCGGAAGTGCAGGTGAAGCTGGCAGAAATTCGTAAAGAGTACGCCGCCCTGAACCCGGAGGATATAAAGCTCATTGACCCCTGCATGGGTTCTGGTCATATCCTCGTATATGCCTTTGATGTGCTGATGCAGATTTACGAGAGTGCCGGTTACAGCCAGCGTGATGCTGCAAAAAGCATTCTGGAGAACAACATCTACGGTCTGGACATTGATGACCGTGCCTATCAGCTGGCGTATTTTGCCGTGATGATGAAAGCACGGCAGTACAACCGCCGTATCTTAAACGGTGAGAACACCTGCCATGTCTATGCCATTCAGGAGAGCAACAGCATCAACCGTGCACACCTGAAATATTTCGGCGCAGGAATGGACGATATCGAGAAGAACGCGGCCAAAATGCAGCTGGAAGGTTTGCTGGACACCCTGACCGATGCCAAGGAATACGGCTCTATCCTGAATGTGGAGAGCTATAACTGGGATTTGCTGCGTCGGTTTGTGGCAGCGGAAGATACCGACGGTCAGATCAGCATGGACAGCGTGGGTGTGGAAGATACCGCCGAGCAGCTGAACCGACTCATCGATATCGGTGAGACGATGGCGCGGAAATATTGGGTCACCTGTACGAATCCGCCCTATGCCGGAATTAGTGGTCTTAGTTCTAAACTTGGAAATTTAGCACAAAAAGAATATCCGATAGCTAAAACGGATTTATACTCGATTTTTATTGAAAGGTGTAACAAGTATACTACTCAATCTGGATTTCAAGCGATGATTACCCAACAGTCATGGCTTTCGTTGCCGTCTTTTGAAGATTTAAGAAAAAAGGTATGTGCAAACAATCAAATTGTTACATTGGCACAATTGGGAGCGCATGCGTTTGACGAGATTGGTGGCGAAGTGGTTTCGGTTGTCTGTTTTTCTCTTCGCAAAGGTTATCAGGAGGCATACATAGGAATTTATGATGACCTGCAGAGAGGGCTCAGCGAAAGTGAGAAGGAGCAGTTTTTTCTGAGTGTAGTGGCAAGATATTATTCAAAACAAGATAATTTCAGAGAAATACCTCATGAGATCGTTGTTTACGATGCTTCTCCAAAAGCCCTTGATAACTTCTCGATTTTTCCACCTTTAAAAGATACTGCTGTGGCAAAACCCGGAATGCAGACAAGCGACAATGATCGTTTCTTGAGGTTGTGGTTTGAAGTTTTATTTTCTGGAATAGGGTATTCTATGACCCATGAGCAAGCGCAGGAAAGTACTTTTAAGTGGTTCCCTTACAATAAAGGCATTGGATATAGAAAATGGTACGGTAATAACGACTATATCGTTAATTTTTATAATGATGGCGAGGAATTAAAATACTGGCTTGTTCACAATCCAAAAGATCCGGGAACAAAACACTGGTCTCGAAATATGCGAAATTATGATTGTTATTTTAATGATGGGATTACATTCACTGCTATTGGAAACAGTTTTTCCTCTCGGTTAAATGGAAAAGGCTACCTCTTTGACACAAAGGGGCCTACTATGTTTGGAGAACATCTCGTATATGTGTGCGGTTTTGTGAATTCAATCGTGTTTGATTATTATAATCGTATGCTATGCAAGCAATTAACCAAATCAGGAGATTCGGTTAATCTTGTGCCGTTTTGTTATGATTATCATGCAAAAAATATAGAAGATACAATTGAAGCAACGGTTTCACTTTCAAAATATGACTGGGACTCTTTTGAAACCTCTTGGGATTTTAAGAAGCACCCATTGCTCCGCAATGTTTCCACGATTTCCGAGGCCTTTACCCTATGGCAGACGGAATGCGATGAACGTTTTACCCAGCTGAAAGCTAACGAAGAAGAACTGAACCGCATTTTTATTGACATTTACGGCTTGCAGGACGAGCTGACCCCAGAAGTGGAAGATAAAGATGTGACTGTGCGCAAGGCTGACTTGCAGCGGGACATCAAGAGCCTGCTCAGCTACGCCGTGGGCTGTATGTTTGGTCGCTACTCGCTGGATAAACCCGGTCTTATTTTTGCAGGTGGAAACTTTGATTCTGTCTATTGGAAATACAAGGGACAGGCTGCACTGGATGAAAATGATAGCCCAATTGAGGGTGGGTATGCTGGTATTTCGCTGGCAGAGTACCATTATCCAAAGTTCCACGATACCGACGATTGGGAAACGGCAACATGGCTTTCCTATGAGCCAGATGTAGACAATGTCATTCCTATCACCGATGAAGAATATCTGGACGATGATATCGTATCGCGCCTGTGCGATTGGTTGAAAGCGGTGTACGGTGCCGATACGCTGGAAGCAAACCTCGATTATATCGCAAAAGCTCTTGGCAATAAGGGCAGCACCAGCCGGGAGATCATCCGCAATTACTTCCTGAACGACTTCTTCAAGGATCACTGCCAGACTTACTCTGTTACCGGTTCCGGCAAGCGTCCGATCTACTGGCTGTTTGACAGTGGCAAGCAGAACGGCTTCAAGGCACTGGTTTACCTGCACCGCTACACGCCGGATACCATCGGCAACCTGCGTATCGACTACCTGCACAAGATGCAGCGTGTGTATGAGTCCGAAATCAACCGGATGCAGGATATGATGGATCACAGCGGGAATGCCCGCGAGGTGGCAGCAGCCTCCAAGCGTAAGGATAAACTTGCCAAGCAGCTGAAGGAGTGTCGGGAATATGATGAGAAGATCAGCCATCTGGCACTTTCCCGTATCGAGCTTGACCTCGATGACGGCGTAAAGGTCAACTACCGTAAGCTCCAGACTGCGCAGGATGGCAAGTTCTATGAGGTGCTGGCGGACAGCAAGAACATCATGGTGAAAGAAAAGAAATAAGAAAAATGGCTGGGAGGGAGTGGAAAGATGCAAAATCACTGGACAAAGGATGATGTCGCAGCGGCATGGAAGCGTTTTGAACATACATATGTTCATGATCCGGTGGCATACCGCTTCCTCTGCGGCCATTGTATTCAAGATGAAACCGATGAAGATGCGTTGGATTACAATATCATTGGTGTCTGGCTTGTCTGTCATAGAAAATATCGTGACTGGTCAACCGAGAAATCCTATGATCTGGCATGGATACTGGAATTTATGCAGGCGTATCACATGACGATTCCACGGTACATCAAAAGAACAAAGTTCTACCGGAAAAAGATGAAGCTATTGCTGAATTCTCTTGTAAGAGAGAAAGACCAATCACAGGAAAAAGGACAATGATATGGCAGAATTGAACCTGAAACAAATTATAGACCGCCTGAATGCGGAATTTACCGGGGAGACCCGGAAACTGGTTTTCTGGTACGATGACAAGGCAGAATTTTCCGAGGATATGGAGACGGTGGAGCTTCAGAATGCGAAGATCTACCATCTCCAGCCGGATAACCAGTTCTATACAAAGTATTTTCTTGAGCGTGTGGATAAGACCACGAATTATCTGATCTATGCACCGTTTCCTAAACCGGATGTAAGGGACAACCATCTGGAAGACACAATGCTGTATTCCAGACGGTTCTTTGCTGACCGTGCCTCCCTGCTGTCGGTTGACCTGGGTATTGAGGAAAAGTACAAGCCGGTTATTGAGAAGCACATCAAGTTTTTCGCCAACAAAGAGCGCACTCAGCGGTTCTATGATTTGGAAATCGAAAACTTCAATGAAGAAAATATCCTTGTCGGTCTGCTCAGTGCAGTCTGCAAGGCGCGTACCTGCTCTTTTGAGGAAGTCGTGCGCATCGTGTTGACAGATGGTGAGCTGGTGGATAATGCTTTCTTGCAGGAGTTTGAAAAATACGACCTGCTGTCTGCATTCTGGCAGCTCTGTGAGCAGCATTTCGGATACACCGATACAAAACCGAGTTTGGAACGGCTGCTGGTAACATTGTTCGTTACTTATACTGGGCGATATGTGCAGGCAGAGCTTCCGGCAGCATGGAAGAGCTTTGTCTCCTACAAGTCAGGCAATATCATCGCATTCCTCGATAGCCTGATGAACAGCGTCCTGTACCGGGATAAATACGACGCTTTGTCGGCACATGTTGCCAAAGGGCTGAATGTTTTTTCGGCATTTGCAGGAATGCGAGTGGACGATTTGGTGGAGTGCGACACTTTCCTTGCCGTGGATCAGGTGCTGGTAAAGTGGCTCATTAGCAGACTTGTTTCGGAAGATATTGGTGCAATCGTAAACGGATTTACCATTCCGGAACTCTGTGAAAAACGGGCTAAAATGCACTTTGGCAGAAAGACCGGGAAAACCTATCAGATGCTTTCCAGTGCATACAGCATGGTGAAGGAAGCGGATTACCATGCCGCAGATGGCTTAAAGCCAATCATCGACCGATATCTTGCTGCGGATTACAATATGGATCAGCAGTATCGGAAATTCTACTATTATTACGACCAGCTGGAGAGCACGGAAAGCTTTGAGTCGCTTCGGGAACTGGTGGAAAATATCTACACGAACGAATATCTGGCTTGCCTGCTCCCTGCCTGGAATGCTGGAATCCAGCAGGATGCCGCATTTTCTGCAATTCCGTTGCAGCGGGAGTTTTACAATACCAACCTGCGCTATACCAAAGAACGCACTGTGGTCATCATTTCGGATGCCATGCGTTACGAGGTAGGGCAGGAGTTGCTTGCCAGAATGCAGGATGACCCGAAATGCACGGCAAAACTTTCTGTACAGTTGAGTGTTCTTCCGTCTTATACGAGGCTCGGTATGGCAGCACTTTTGCCGCATAAGACACTGGAAATGACGGATGATTTTCAGGTACTGGCAGATGGTATCCTTTGCGATAATCTGGCAGGTCGGCAGCAGGTGCTGCAAAGCTATAACCCGGATAGTGTCTGTGTACAGTTCGATGATATCAAAAATCTGAAAGTGGCAGAGCTACGAGATGTTCTGACAAAACGTCAGATCATCTATGTATACCATAATCAGATCGACGCGCGTGGAGACAAGGCAAATACCGAGGATGAGGTGTTTAATGCGTGTGAGGAAGCCGTTCAGGAAATTGTGGATTTGATTCATCGAATCTCCGTCAGCGGCAACACCTATCATTTTATCGTCACTGCCGATCATGGCTTTATTTACAAGCGTGATAAGCTGACAGAAAGTGACAAGATTTCCGGGAAAAGTGCGGACAAAGCATTTGTCAATCGCAGATTTATTGTGTCTAAGGCGGCACTGGAAGATGACGGCATCGACCATATGAGCATGGGACGCGTTCTGGGGAATGAGGACAGCAAGGTGGTGTCCTATCCAGTCAGCAGCAATGTCTTTAAGGTGGCCGGAGGCGGTGCTAACTATGTGCATGGCGGTTCCTCACCGCAGGAAATGCTGGTGCCGGTGCTGGAGTTTAAGATGGAGCGCGGTCACATGGAAACAAAGAATGCAGAGATTGCTCTGGTCAGCATCGTCCATAAGATTACGAACCTGATCACGTCCATGGACTTTATTCAGTCGGATGCCGTTAGCGATACTGTAAAAGCTGCAAAATACCGCATTTTCTTCCTCTCGGAAGACAATGAGAAAATCTCGAACGAAAACAGTTATGTGGCGGACAGTCGTGAGGAAAATGCGCAGAAGCGTATCTTCCGGATGCGGTTCACATTCAAGAATAAGAAATACGACAAGAACAAGCAATATTACCTTGTGGTTTACGACGAAGAAAGCGGTCTGGAGCAGTGGAGGCAGCCTGTCATCATGGACATTGCCTTTGCAGATGACTTTGGATTCGGATTCTGATATAGAGGAGGCAGGAATTCCGTATGGAAATGATGGATATGGCGGCAGATGATACCCGTGAAGAACTGCGCCGGAAGCTGCGCAGCAACTTTGACGGTCGGATCGTCCGCAAAGACCTGACAAAGAAAATAAAAGAAGGAGCGAATGTTCCGGTCTATGTGCTGGAGTTCCTGCTGGGTCAGTATTGTAGTTCAGACGATGAGACAATCATTGAGCAGGGCGTTCAGAATGTAAAACGCATTCTGGCAGATAATTTTGTCCGCCCGGATGAGGCTCAGAAAATTCTCTCACAACTGCGCAAGAACGGGAGCCATACCATTATTGATATGGTGACAGTACATCTCGACATCAAAAAGGATTGCTTTTTTGCAGAGTTCTCTAACCTTGGTCTCACCAATGTGCCGATTACGGATGATTATCCGGAAAAATATGACCGGCTGCTTTGCGGCGGTATCTGGTGCATCGTGCAGCTGGAATATGAATCCGAGGGAGACAGCAGCTTTGGAATCACGGATATAGATGGACAGCCGATTTCCTCTAAACAGAAAAAGCAGAAGGACATCTCTCCCATCAGCATCCATAAGCTGACTCCGATTCAGATGCCCCATATCGACATTGAAGAAGTTCGAGAGGGACGCAAGGCATTCACACAGGAAGAGTGGATGGATGTTATGCTGCGTTCCTGCGGATATGAGCCAGAACAGTTGAACAATCGGGAAAAGTGGCTGCTGCTTGCGCGTATGCTGCCGTTGGTGGAGAACAACTTCAATCTCTGTGAGTTGGGGCCGCGCAGCACAGGAAAGTCCCATATCTATAAAGAAATCAGCCCGAACAGTATCCTGGTATCCGGTGGTCAGACGACCGTTGCAAATCTGTTTTACAATATGGGGCGCAAAACCGTAGGTTTGGTAGGCCTATGGGACTGCGTTGCCTTTGATGAGGTCGCCGGAATCAAGTTTAAGGACAAAGACGGCATTCAGATTATGAAGGACTATATGGCTTCCGGCTCCTTTGCCCGTGGCAAAGAGGAAAAGGCAGCATCGGCATCTATGGTCTTTGTAGGAAACATTAATCAGAGCGTGGATGTGTTGCTCAAGACTTCCTCTCTATTTGACCCGTTCCCGCCGGAGATGGGAACGGACACCGCCTTTCTTGACCGTCTGCATTGCTACATTCCAGGCTGGGAGATTCCGAAGTTCCGTCCGGAGCATTTTACAAACGACTACGGCTTTATCACGGATTATTTGGCAGAGTTTATCCGAGAACTGCGGAAAGAACAGTATGGTGATGCGTTGGATAAGTATTTCCGCCTTGGAAAGAACCTGAACCAGCGCGATACGATTGCTGTCCGCAAGATCGTAGGCGGCTATGTGAAATTGCTATATCCGGATGGGGAGTTCACGAAGGAACAGATTGAAGAAATTCTTGTATTTGCGCTGGAAATGCGCCGTCGTGTCAAAGAGCAGCTGAAAAAGCTGGGTGGAATGGAGTTCTATGATGTGAACTTCAGCTATATCGACCTTGATACCTTTGAAGAAAAATTTGTTTCCGTGCCAGAACAGGGCGGTGGAAAGCTCATCCCCGATGGCATCTGCAATCCGGGACAGGTATATACTGTAAGTCAGGGCAAGTCCGGTATGATCGGCGTATTCCGCCTTGAGAGCCAGATGCTGCCCGGCAACGGAAAATTTGAGCGCACTGGCCTTGGCAGCGACCGTGACTGCAAGGAATCCACGAATACGGCGTTCAATTTCCTGAAAGCTAACGGAAATCGCATCAGTGGCAGCATCAGTACTACGATGCGGGATTACATCATCAACTATCAGGATTTGCAGGGCATTGGCATGACCGGAAAGCTGGCATTGCCTACATTGATTGCACTATGCAGCATCGCTCTTGGACGGCCTACGGTCAGTACACTTGCCGTGCTGGGAGAAATCAGTATTAGCGGCACGATTCTGAAGGTGGACGAGCTTGCCAATAGTTTGCAGGTGTGTCTCGATAGCGGAGCAAAGAAAGTGCTGCTTCCGATTACCAGCGCAGCAGACCTTGGCACCGTCCCGCCGGAGCTGGTGGGCAGTTTTAATTTGATTTTCTACAGCAGCGCGGAAGATGCGGTGTTTAAGGCGTTGGGGGTAGAGTAAATACTGGAGGGATTTGAAAATGTGGTTGGATAACGCCTCAGAAGTAGATATTTTATTTTATGAACCATATGCAAATGTTATTGCTGATATTTCCAAGAACCCAAGTTACAAACCGCTCACTATCGGTGTATTCGGTGTCTGGGGAGCAGGAAAGTCAACCCTTTTGAAGTTGATAGAACAGAAAATAGATGCGGACTCTGAAAAAAAGGGAAAAACTCTGTGTATCAACATTAATGCGTGGACTTTTGAAGGGTATGAAGATGCCAAAATAGCTTTGATGGAGGCATTATTGCGCGAAATCAAAGAACATCAAGATATTCCATCTCAGGTTAAGGATGGCGTGTCAAAGCTGTTGAAAAAGCTTGACTTTTTTAAGTTGGCAACAAAAGCAGCATCTGTAGGTGCACCTATGATTGCATCAGTCGCCACTGGAAATCCCATTCCTCTTTTGCTGAGTGTTTCTGGAAAAGCTGAGGAGGTTGGTGATGGAATCAAAAACGTAGCGAATGCTATGCAATCTATTCGTGACGACTATTTGAAGGATGAAGAAAGCGACGATACGAACAGCATTGTCAATAATGTTAGAAAATTCAGAAAAGACTTCAAAGAAACTCTTAAAGATGATGGCATTGAAAACGTTATTGTTTTAATTGATGACTTGGACAGATGCCAACCAGATCGAATTATAGAAACTTTGGAAGCTATTAAGCTCTTTTTGTCCGTAGAGAAAATGACTTTTATCATTGCTGCAGATGAAAACGTCATCCAATATGCTATAAGAAAAAAGTATCCGCCGATTGAAAATTATACTGTCAACTTGGACAAGGAATACATTGAAAAAATCATTCAATTGCCAATTTATATTCCTGAGCTATCCTCGAAGGATATAGAGAACTATCTGATGTTATTAGTCGTTCAAGAATACTGCAACATAGACCAATTTAAGGAGTTTCTCAAAAAGATTAAGGAAGAAAAATTGCTCATATCGAATGATGTTATTGATGTACAGAAAATAAAAACAATAGCGATAGACTACATTAATAAAAACGATAAACAGGAGTTTGAGGAGACAGCCGATATCATTGCTGGCATCAAAAGAATAATTGCCGGGAACTTAAAAGGGAATCCTAGGCAGGCAAAGAGATTTTTGAACACATATATAACCAAAAAGAAATTGGCTGAGTTGTACTTTGGCACTGATGAAGATGCTCTTGACACACGAGTGCTGGCAAAACTGCTTGTCCTTCAAAAACTCGATGGGGATTTATTTATACAGCTGAATGAATGGAATAAGAAATTCACAACGGAGAATGAAGATTTTAAGGCTATGTTTGAGAGCATAGAATCAGGTGATAGTGAGAATGAAAAATATAAGGCCTGGAATGTGCCGACAATAATTAACTGGGTTGAATCTGAACCCAAGGATTTGGGAAAAATTCGTTTGGATCGATACTTCTATTTAACTAGAGAATCGCTGAAGAA
>OJRO01001035.1_pt1 | contig 22304 bp, 21 predicted proteins | sample 1599221 | NCBI WGS metagenome assembly OJRO01 (sample SAMN03922449, study PRJEB24848) | human gut metagenome | isolation source: stool sample | host: Homo sapiens | place: Germany | collected 2009-11
CGAGATTCGCCTTAGTCTCGTGGGCTCGGAGATGTGTATAAGAGACAGGAGCGCCACGGCGTGATCGCCAACAGCTTCTGCTACGAGGACGAAAAGCGCCGGATGCACCTCTTTGCAGGCTTCCGCATCGACTCCGTCATGGAGGCCGACGCCCTCATGCACGGGCTCTACGCGGTGCCTGATTTAGGCGCCCGGCTCGCGCGCGAGGGAAAGCGCCTGAGGATCTACTGCGCCAATTCGCCGGGGAGCACGCGGCTCCAGCATGTGCATGCCTCGGACTGTAAGGGCCACCTCAACGCTCCGGTGCATGCGCTCGACCAAACGATCCCGGCGAGAGAGGCGCATGAACTCATCCGCACGCACGGGAAAGGCGTCCCGCTCGAATTTCCGGATGCGCTCGGCACGACGCTCACGGTCGACCTCTTTTTCGAGCGCGAATTGAAGGACGGCCCCGAGGGACTTGCCGAAGCGACGGTTCTCTGGATCGGGGAACCCGATCACAGCGAGCACGAGCTCGGGCTCTTTTCCGACAGAACGCTCGAGGGTCTCCGTCAGGCGGACCGCGAATTCGGGCGGGTGCTCGACTGGTGGAAAACGCAAGGTCGCGCGAAGGACATTCAGCTCGTCGTCATGTCGGACCACGGGCACGTCGAGGTCGCGCGGCATGCCGACTTTGAAGAGATTCTCGAGAATGCCGGTCTTCACGTGCTGACGGGAAGCGACATCGCGCGGGGCGCAGAACCCCGGGCAGACGACGTCATTCTGATCGGCGAATACACCTCCGGCATCTGGGTGCCGGGGAAGAAGCGAGAAACGCTCGAAGCCGTGCGCGATGCGCTTATGAACTCGCCCGAGGTCGGCATGGTCTTTTCACAGCCCGATCCGGATCGTCCCGACGCCCGCGAGGGGCTCATTCCCGGAACCTTCTCGGAGGGGCTCCTCTCGAGCGCTCACCCGCGCGGACCCGACATCCGGTTCATCCCGAGGGGCGACCCCGAAACCGGGCGCTGCGTCATGACGAATGCGCTGGCGCTCGGGAGCGGCGCGCACGGAGGACTCCTGCCGCAGGAAACGCATGCGCTTCTCGCGATTCAGGGGAGCCGCTTCCCCGGCTTCGGACGCCATCCGGAACCCGCGACGCATGAAGACTTTGCGGCGACCCTCATGACAATGCTGGGGCTCCTTGACGACGATGCGCCGCTGCCGCTTCCGACGGGAAGAATTCTCTCTGAGGCGCTTTCCGAAGAAGCGTCTACGAGGCGTGCACCGGCATCCCGGGAAACGCTCACGATCGCGAGGGGTGATTTCTCCCAGACACTTAACGTCCTCACCCTGGAGGGGCGGAGCTACGTGCTTTCGGGCGGACGAACGGAAAGGCTGACGCTCTGAAGCATCGGGGAAGCTAACGGAGAAAGGCGGCGGGGAAATCTTTAAAATCTGAAGCTTTCAATCTTCTCGGGAAACGCACATCCTCATGCAGGACGCCGCACAGATCCTCGACTGGGCTGCCTGGGCGCCCGGCCTCGCCGGGAAGGACGACTGGCGCGAGGCCGCCTCGCTCCCGTCCTTCGGACTTGAATCCTCGCCCTATGCGCCTCCCGGCGCAGAGGAGCCCTCGGCAAAAGCAGCTGCGATCCCTGCGATGCTTCGCCGGCGCCTCACGCCTCTCGGGCGGGCGCTCGCTGAGGTGCTGGGGTCCCTCGCCGCGAAAGCGCCCGACGCCCCCTGGGTTTATGCGTCCCGCTGGGGAGACGCGGCGCTTGCGACGGAGCTTCTTACCGCGGCGGCGCACGATGAACCGCTTTCGCCCGCCAAATTTGCGGCGAGCGTTCACAACGGCCCCGCAAGCCTTCTTTCGATTGCCCTCGGCCACAAGGGCGCCTTGACCGCACTCGCGAACGGCCCTTTCAGCACCGAAGCCGCCTTTGAGTCCGCCGTGAGCGAACTGCTTCAGCACGAGACGGTCATTCTGACCGTTGCGGAAGCCAAGCCCCCGGTCGACTTTGATGCGCCCGGTGTCACGCATGTCTGGGGACTCCTCCTCGGGCGCCAGAATGAAAGTGCGGCCCCGGAAGTCTGGGCGAAGGAAAAGCAGAAGGGCCCCTACTGCGCCATTACCACGCGTCCCTTCGAATCCGAGGAAGCCCCTGACCCGCGCCTCGCGGAACTCGCCGGCTCGCCTGCCGACCTCGAGGTTCTCAGCTGGCTCATCGCGTCGGAAGCGCCCTTCTTCACGCACCTCGACCGCCACGCGGCCTGGGTGTGGGCAAAATCGGGCGGGCTCGCCCTCTGACCCATAGAGGCCCTTCATGCGGTACGTTCTGATGCCCTTCCAGTTCGCGGGCACGGCCTTCGCTTTTGCGCTCTTCGGGCTCGGAGGCGTCATTTTCGGGCTTCTCATTACGCCCGTGCTCAAAATGACGTCGAAGAGTCCCGAGGAGGAGCGCCGGCGCGCCCGTGCGGTCGTCCGGTGGTGGTTCGGGCGCTTCGTCGCCATCATCACGGCGCTCCGGCTCGTCCGGGTGGAGGTCAGAAACCCTGAGGCGCTCATGAAAGAGGGCGCCATCCTTGCGTGCTCTCACCCGTCCCTCATCGACGTCGTCTGCCTCCTTTCCGTCGTGCCCGAGGCGACGACCATCGTGAAAGCGGCGCTTTTGAGGAACATCTTCACGCGCGCGCCCATTCGCGCCGCCGGCTACGTTTCGAACGCCGAGGGGCCGGACGCAATCGAAAAGCTCGCCCGGGAGCTCGACTCGGGGACAGCCTTCGTCATATTCCCTGAAGGCACCCGGACGCCGAGCGAATTCCCGGAGGGCGAAATGCCGCGGCTTCACCGGGGCGCCGCGCAGCTCGCGCTCCACACGGGGCGCTCCATCACGCCGGTCCGCATCTCCGCGAGCCCGCGCTGGCTCACCAAGGACCACGGCTGGTGGCATTTGCCCGAGAAGCCCATGACGCTCACCTTTGAAGCGCTTCCCGAGATTCCGGCGGCCCCCTATCTCGACCTTTATAATTCGACCCCTCGGCTCGCTGCCCGGCGGTTTACGCTTGCCCTCGGCAGAGAACTTTTCCCCGGGATTCGTCAACCTACTTCCTCCGATGCGCCATGACTGATCTGATCTCCGAAATCCAGTCCCTCATCATTTCCTCGCTCGGGCTCGAAGACATCCGGCCTGAGGACATCGACCCGGATGAGCCGCTCTTCGGCGAAGGGCTCGGCCTCGACAGCATCGACGCCCTCGAGCTCGGCCTTGCCGTCAAGAAGCGCTGGGGCATCACGCTGACCGCGGAAAGCGAAGAGGCAAAGACCGTCTTCAGGAACGTCCGCACGCTCGCCGCCTACATTGAAACGCATAAGCAGAATTAAGAACATGACAACCTTCACCCCTCAGGAAGAAAAGGTCTATCAGGTCCTCTCCGAAATCCTCGTGAACGATTTCGAGATTCCCGCCGACAAGATCAAGCCTGAAGCCCGTCTCTACGAAGACTTCGACATCGATTCCATCGACGCGGTCGACATGATCGTGCAGCTCAAGCCCCATCTCGGCGGCCGCCGCATTTCCCCGGAAGCCTTCAAGCAGGTGCGCACACTGGGCGACGTCGTAACGGTCATCGCGCGCGTCCTTGAAGAGCCCGCCGACGGAAAGGCTGATTAAAGCCCCTCTTCAGACATGTCGGCATCCCCGCTTCTGAAAGTCATCACGGGCGGCGCTGCCGCCCTTTTGATTTGCCTTTATCCCTTCTGGGCCTGGTGGGGATTAAGCCGCTTCGGGATTCTGCCCGTGGCGCTCTCCTTGGCCGGCATCATGCTTCTGCGGGCGCTCATGTCGCCTTCGCGGAAGAACTTCGGATTTGCCGGCATTGCGCTTGTCCTTTCCGCACTCTCGGCGATCCTCGATGCCGAGGAGCCGATGCTCTTTTATCCGGTCGCGGTCAACGGCTTCCTTCTCTGGCTTTTTGGCACATCCCTATCCTCAACGCCCATCGTTGAAAAGTTCGCGCGGCTCCGCACGCCCGATCTCCCGCCCGAAGGCGTCCGCTGGTGCCGCGGCGTCACAAAGGTCTGGTGCGGGTTCTTCGTCCTCAACGGCAGCGTCGCACTTGCCACGGTGCTCTATGGAGACCGCGGACTCTGGATGATCTGGAACGGGTGCGTGAGCTATGTCCTCATCGGCATCCTCTTTGCGGGGGAGTTTCTGCTCCGCAGAATCCGCATGCGACGCGCCGCCGCGAGGAAATAGTCCGGTCGCCCTAAGTTTTCCTCGAGGACGCTATCCTTCGCAGCTTCAGGTCCTGCAGATCCCTCCCAAGGGGGGCGTGCTTCGCCAGCAGTTCGATGTCGTCTGCGAGCTGCATCGCATAGAGCACGCGCAGATAGGCGCCCATGGACACCGTGGGTTCTCCGCGTTCGATTTTGCTGACCGTAAGCTCGGAGCACTGCGCGCGATCCGCGACGAGCGCAATGGTGTAGTTCCGGCGAAGCCGTGCAAGCCGGATTTGTTCTCCCGCGATGCGGAGCTTCTCTGCAATCTTCCTGGGAAGCAAGGTGGAACGGGTGGCTTTAGTCATTATTAAATGATAGATTGTTCTCGATAATACATATTTTATTATTGATTATTCAGGTCGGATAGGATCATTATTCTCTCGAATCTGATCTTTCCGGAATCCCTGAGGCACAATAGCAGTTGCAAACCAACTCTTTTGCCTGCAGCGCCGTGATCTCCGAAACCCGCATCTCCCGCATTCTTACCCTTCAGCCTTCTGATCGGCCCATCGGCATTTTTTCCGACGGAAGAGTGCTGACGCTCAGAGGCTTTCTCGCGGGAACTGCCGCCTGGCGGGATGCGGCGCTGGCGCTTCCTGCCGACGCCCGCGAAAATGCGGTGCTCTATTCGGAAGATGCGCTCGAACTTCTCCCCGCACTCTTCGGCTTCTGGGCGGCCGGCGTTCATGTCATCCTGCCCGGAGACATTCTCCCCGGCACTCTGAAGCACCTTGAGGACTCCGGGGTCGCGCTCGACAAAACCTTCCTCGCGCTCGGCGCCGTTGGGATGGATGCCGGGAACCGGATCGCGCATCTTGTTTCGCCGGTGGAGAGAACCTCGGACTTCAATGCCTTGGAAGCCCCTCATGATCTCGGTCTGCTCGACGACAAAGCGCCGCTTCTGTCTCTACTCACGAGCGGAAGCACAGGAAAGGCAAAGCTCTGCAGAAAGCGACTAGAACAGGCGTTTCTGGAGCCCGAATCAATTGATGCAGGGATTCCAGGCGGAACACCGGCCCTTGGCGCCATTGAAGTCTTAGGCACCGTGAGCGCGCAGCATATTTACGGGCTGCTCTTCCGGGCGCTCTGGCCGCTGCTTTCGATGGAAGCGCTCATCGTCGGAAAGCGCCTTCACTACCCGGAAAATCTGGCAGCAGCGCTCAAGGAAGCCAAGGTCCGCGGACATTGCGCCGTCGTCATCGCGGCGCCTGCGCACCTGAAGCGCTTTACGGACCCGACGCTTTTTGAAGATGCGAGAGACCGCGTCATCCTCGCCTTCTCCTCCACCGGCCCGCTCGATGATGAGGACGCCCGGGTTGCACGCGCCGCGCTCGGGCTCTTTCCCATGGAAGTCTTAGGCTCCACCGAAACGGGCGGCATCGCCTGGCGCAGGAGGTCTCTCGAAAGTGACGGGACAATTTCGACGCCGCCCTGGAAAACCGTTCCTGGAATCACCGCGGGCGTGCGTCTCGAGGACGGCCGCGTGCTCCCTGAAGGAGAAGGACTCCTCACGCTCTCCGGGCGCCACCTTGACCATGAAGGCTGGAACGACGGATCTGACCGCATTCGCCTGAACAACACGGGGTTTACGCTCCTCGGCCGTGCAGACCGAATCGTCAAGATTGAAGGGAAGCGTGTTGCGCTCCCTGAAGTGGAAGCGCTTCTCGTAAAGGGCGGACTCGCGAGCGAAGCGAAGGTCTTTGCCTTCGGCGAAGGGAGGCGCGAAGCGCTCGCGGCCGTCTTGAAGCCCGCGCCTCAGATCAAGGACATTTTCCTCGCCGACGGCAAAGCCGCAGCGGTCCGAAAGCTTCGCGAAGAACTTGGCCGGAATCTTCCGGCAGTATCGATCCCCAGACGCTGGCGGCTTGTCGACGAACTTCCTGCAAATGCTCAGGGGAAGACTACAGTGAAGGCCCTCGAAAGCCTCTTTGACCCGCGTCGTCCGGAGTGGCTGCTGGAAAGCGACGAAGTTCATGAAGGCACCCGGCATCTGCGCCTGAGGCTCGAAGCTTCCCCCGGACTCGAATGGTTCAGGGGGCACTTCCCCGGTCTACCTATTCTCCCCGGCGTCGCGCAGCTTCTTTTGGTCGAAAGGGCTTTCCGCGCCTATGCGCACGTGAGCGGCGACTTTAAGGCGACGCAGGTGAAGACGCTCAAATTCCGTGCGGTTACAACGCCCGGCATGCGTCTTGCGCTCGAGCTTGAATGTCCCTGCGGCATTTCGTCTGAGGAAAGCTTCTCTCTCAAATTTGCCTGGAAGAAAATCGGCGACTCTGAAGACGTCCAATCGAGCGGCACCATTGTCTTCACGAGTGACTGACGGCCCTCCACAGCGTTTTTCCGCTCCCGCCTTTTTCCTCCGGGCGTTTTCAAAGCGCGCGTGCGTCGTAAAATGGTCTTTTATGCCTGACGGCTGCGGGGAGCTCGTCTTCCCAATTCCAGCCGCCCGGCATCGCGACTGCTGCGGCATCCGACCGCTCAGACCCAATTCAAAACGAGGAGACTCTTGATGCAGTTCGTTTTTGAGACGCCCACCCGACTCATCTTCGGCCCGGGAAAACTCGATGCCCTTCGCACGGAAAAACTGCCGGGCAAAAAGGCGCTGCTCCTTACATCGCGCGGCGGCTCGGTCGTGCGTTCGGGCGCCCTTGCCCGCGTGACGGCCGCTCTAGATGCGCAGAAGATTGAATGGGTGCATCTCGCCATCGTCGAACCCAATCCTCTCTCGACCACCGTCATGACCGGCGCCAACCGCGCCCGGGAGGAAGGCTGCGACTTCGTGATTGGTCTGGGCGGCGGCTCCGTGATGGACTGCGCCAAGGCGATTGCGCTCTGCACCACAAATGACGGCGACATCTGGGACTACGTCCAGCAGGGCCAGGGCGGAAGGAAGCAGATCACTGCCACGCCGATCCCCATCGTGGCCATCACGACCACTGCCGGCACCGGTTCGGAAGTGGATGCGGGCGGCGTCATCACGAATCCCGTCACGCAGGAAAAGTGCGGCATCGGCCATCCGACGCTTCTGCCGAAGATCGCCATCGTCGACCCCGAACTGATGCTCTCGGTTCCGCCCATGCTCACGGCCTATCAGGGCTTCGACGCGCTCTTCCACGCTATCGAAGGCTACGTCACGAAGCGCCCCAACTACCTCTCCGAAATGTATGCGCTCGCGAGCGTGCGCCATTGCGCCGAAGGCCTCGCCCGCGCCGTCCGCGACGGCTCTGACTATGAAGCCCGCGAACACATGGCGATTGCCAACACGCTTTCGGGCTACGTCATGGTCTGCGGACGTCTCACGAGCCAGCACTCGATGGAGCATGCGCTCTCCGCCTTCCATCAGGATCTCCCGCACGGCGCCGGCCTTATCATGCTCTCGCTCGCCTACTTCGGTCACATGATCAAGACGGGCGCTCGTTCCGACCGCTTTGTCGAACTCGCCAGGGCGCTGGGCGTGCGCGATGCCGTTCATCCTGCGGATTTCCTGCGCGCGCTGCATGACCTGCAGGTCGCCTGCGGCGTCGACAACCTGCGCATGAGCGACTACGGCGTCACGCGTGAAGAAATTCCGGCGCTTGCTGAAAAAGCCCGCTCTGCCGGCGGCATGCTCTTTGAGCAGGACCCTGTGGCTTTGACTTTTGAAGACACTGTGGCGATTTTTGAGGCGGCTTACCGTTAATACCGCTCCATCTGCTTGATTTTTGTATTCAGTTCAGCCGCCTTCGGGCGGCTGATTATTTTCGGGAAGAGGACTCAAGGTTTGCACCAGCTGCAAACCATTGAAGCTAACTACTTTCTTTTGCAGGGTCGAGGCTTTGCCGTATCTCGATTTCAACGCATACCCCGGAGGAGTATTGGTCGACCTTACGATCAAAATCGATGAGTCATCATCACAGAGTTCATACAGTTTTTCAGCCACCTCTACAGCCAAAGCATCGCTCACGCTCGAAACGAAACAAGTTGGTATGGGTTCAATGAACCAGAGTTTCATTTTTCCGCGAATTCGATCGGGTATTTTATCTGCAAAAACAACCAGCATTTAAATCTCCAAAACCGATTCAACATCTGAAATAATATTCATCAAAATTTTTCGTTCAAGCAATCGATCACAAAAAGCATCAATAACTACATGACGATCGTAAATATCTGCATCTTCATGAACCAATTTAAAAGCTAGATCGATTGTCACGTATTCTTTATAAAAATCTGCCACGTCATATACAAAAGGCAGAGGTGATCCGGAATGGATAAACCCAACTCTAGGCGAATAACCTCCGGACAACAGTGCCGAAGTAACAACCCCATAAAGCAATCCATTCAGAAAAGTTAATGTTCGATTAATCGGCTCGCTTTTGCTGCTTTGTCCTGGAATATATGATCGACCGCTCCATGGAACACCATATTCTGCGGATTTCTGTGCATATAAACCTTTGACGCGCCGCCCCTCCATGCCCATCATCATCTGCAGGGTTTTCCCTTTCAAATCAGCATCCGGGAATCTTCTGGCAAACATTTTTCGTGCGACTTCCACTCTTGATTCGTCATTAAAAGCCAGCCTCAATTGCTTATATAACGTTTGGGTATCTGCAGTGGGCGGTTCTGCATAAGCATAAAATTTCAAACTATCTTCACCTATCCAGCATATTGTGCAGGAAGCCTCGCTTATTGCGCCGATTGCCGCATGAGTGATAGATGTTCCCGGACCGATAAAAAGGCTTCCGATTGTCGCGACAGGCAACCTGACGACAGAACCGGTTTTATCAATCCATTTTACGCTGCTGTCATCAATTTCTATTCTCCCATGCTCAAGATATACGAATGGGAAGCGATTTTTAACCTGTGGAAATAAATTTTTAGGAACTTTAAATAATCTCATAATGTGACTCGTCAAAAAAGTAATTCATCACAAAATCAATAAGACGGAAACACCCCCGCCGAGGCGGGGAAGACGCCGCGCAAACGGCGTCAATGACTGGTGGGTTGGAAACACCCCCGCCGAGGCGGGGAAGACTTGACCCATCCGAGGACGGCCTGCCCTGCGGAGGAAACACCCCCGCCGAGGCGGGGAAGACTCTGTGGTGTGGGGTCAGCTGTTGTCCTTCTCGGAAACACCCCCGCCGAGGCGGGGAAGACCCTCCCGCAATGGTTGAAGTACCCCCCTCAACAGGAAACACCCCCGCCGAGGCGGGGAAGACCCGATGGGGGCGGGGCTGTTATGTCGTTTACAAAGAAACACCCCCGCCGAGGCGGGGAAGACGCGCGCTGAAAGCTCTTTGCCTTGCGGATGCCGGAAACACCCCCGCCGAGGCGGGGAAGACATAAACAGGGATCGAATCTGACTGCTTTGAGTGGAAACACCCCCGCCGAGGCGGGGAAGACAATGTTTTGAAGCATCAGATCGCATTGAAGCAAGAAACACCCCCGCCGAGGCGGGGAAGACCTGGGCGGCCTTGCGCTCCTCTTCGTCGACGTAGAAACACCCCCGCCGAGGCGGGGAAGACAGCAACATATGGTAGCTGTTTGTTAAAATAATACTATAAATTGTTAAAGAACAAGATATTAGGGTAAACCCTAAATGAGGGACACTACTTTCACTCTGCGCGTGGTGTATTGCTTAGTTGGCCCAAAGCAGATTGGCACATCAGGAACGCTTTCGCCCAAAGGATCCGACTCAGAGGTCTCCTGCTGTACCTCAAGCACTGCCCATGGGGCGCTTTCACCATCATCAGCTCGCTGCGCAAGTTCCCGCTCCAAGGCCTGTTTTGCAGATGACTCATCTGCAAAAAGTCCTCCAAAAACTGGGACTGCCGGTGCACAAGATTTTCTGCCGAGATAGATATCCCAGACCGGCGATTCAAGTCCTTCCCGGACTTTTTCTTTCCAACTAGAAGGTATGGTCAGCAAAACTGCGAATCGCCCATCCTGTAGATATTCTCGTCGTGTAAGGCGAGTGCCTCCACCGACGGCCTTTTTCCCTTCAGATGTCTTCGGGATGCACTCGAGCTGCCATGGATCCGACTCGTCATAGTGCGCACCCACCATATGGAAATCCATCAGGACGGGAGGGCGGTTCTTGCCTTTAGGTCCGATACGGTAAGCAGCCATAGGCAAAGGCGCGAACTCCGCAAGTTCACTTTGACGAGCGCCGCCAAGCCCCATCGCACAGAAGAGCAGACCCAGGACGCCCGACTTTGTCGGGAAAAAGGACGTCTGGCGGGACCAGAAAGCAGACCGGTCCCCCCAGCTCTGCAGAGGTCCTTCCAGACGGAGGTAAAGGGCTGCAGTATCCATATCATTCACCAAGGTGGCTCTGAACTTTTTCGATGAGCTCATCGATGGTCATTTTCTCGTCCCCGCCGAACTCAAAAGCTGCAATTTTGCCGAAAAGCGATCCCGCCTGCATTTCTTTTTTGTCAAGCTCTGACTTCAAAGCCTCAATGCTCGGCGCGAGGTAGCCTCCTTCCCGAGGCGCACGGACAGGACGCTCAAAAGTACACTGCTGACGCTGGCCAGTGCGCAAATAAACTTTCGCGTAATCCCAGCTGTTAGTGGCCGACATTGTCGCCTGTCTGGCAGAAGGAACTGCCAGATAAAGCGCCTTAATGAAAGCAGCGACAGGCTCGCGCAAATCCTTGGGATCGTCAATTCCTAAAGTATCGGCCAGCTGCTTGAGATTCAAAGACACATACCGATAATAGGTTGCGGAATTGAATTCCAGCGTTCCCATATGTCCGGCACCAGTTGCAGTTTCATGATCAGTAAGATCGTCAAGTGCAGTGAAAAAGTCTACTTCTGTCGAACTGGAGTGCGTTGAAATAGCATGACTAAAAGCAACCGAGGCTTCAACATTCATCGTTGTAGCTTTAGCAACCATGCGTCCAAAAAGTGCGATATCCAGGCCATCATAGGCAGAAATCTTTGCTTTTTTAAGAAGCTTGTAGACTTCCTTATCCTTTACATCTCCTGCTTCAAATTTTTTGCTCTGTGCATAGTCAGCCAAAGTCTGATATTCAAGATCACTCAGGAAAAGCAGCGAATCATCAGAAAGACATTTTGCAATAGCTTCAGCGCATTTTTCGGCAGCGTCCGGATTCTCACTCAGCAAAGAAATGGCTTTAACCATCTCTTCTTTTACTTTTTTCGTGCGGATGCCAAGTCGAACCCCTGATTCGTGAAGTGCCATGCGGACCGCGCGCTTCCAGCACTGAGAGCTGACGCGTGCACGCTCAACGCCACCAATAATGGCGGACTTAGGCGAACCCAAATCATCGCGATTCAAGCAAGAAACAGGAAAAGACTGAAGAATGTGAAATTCAATAATAGGAAGCTTTTTCATCATGCGTCTCCTAAATTAAATAATTTTGAGTTGAAGAAAACCAAAACCAAATGCTCGCCCCTTACCGATGCCTTTAGAAAAGGTATCTATAAAAGCGGGCCTATTTAAAACATTAAGAACCCCACTGATTCGTGCGCGCGCATAAACCACACGATGAGAGTCCTTCCAGAAAACATCACGTCCTCTTTGATCCACTTGCAGTTGAGCGCATGCAGCTCCACCATGACGGAGTTTTGAGGCAAACCAGGTTAAAATCTCTTCCTCATCCGTAATAGCGACTCTATGCTTCATCCGCATATAAATCGGATTTACAACAATTTGGAACTGATAAAACTGATGCTCAAGAAAATGCTTGGGCAGCTCTCGGCATAAGAGCGTTATATCTGACGGTAAGGAAGGCAGTCTGATCGGGCGCGTGGTCAAAAAATCAATCACTCTTCCCTCCAGCCTTTCGCCCCTGTCGACCCACTGCAGCCCCAGAGGATTTCGAGTACGGATTTCCGGAGCGACCAGCTCATCTTCTCCAGACTCCACAAGCTGCAGCATGAGCCGATGGATCGCATATCGATCCGTCACTTTTAGGCGATACACGGCTTCCGGTTTTAAAACGACTCTTCCAGCAACAAAAGACGACATAATCAGCCCTCTGTTTTTTCTGATGGTTTAGCGTAAAACTCAGAGATCCATCTAGACTTAACAGCATCCGGATCACGATCAAAATACAAAATATCTTTTAAAAGCCGTGCATAGTCGAGGTCATGAATTCCTTTGCTACGAATCAGACTCAAAAGAGGCCTGAGCTGGAGACAAAGGCCGAGCGCATCAGTTGACGCCACCAGCTTCCTGAGCCTCACTACTGCCGGCGACGCGAGATCATCCAAATTCCTCTCCTGATCACTCCAGACTTTCCTTAAAGCCCTGCCTATGCCGCACGAACCATTGACTTCGGCATCCTCCAAGCAGATTGACGCCCCAATCAGCACATATGCCGATCGAACGATTTCGCGCTGAATATCTGCAAAAGGCACAATATAGGGCCACGCACGGGAAGCCTGAGCAGGACTCTGGGCATGACGAAAATCTGCGCGAAAGCCTTTGTCTTCCAATTTCTTCCGGAAGACAAAATCAACAAAATTATCCGCGCTGCTTTTCTTTTTAATGTTTTCCATGTCTATTCTCACTTTTCAAAATTCATCCATTTCCACAAAACCGGGCGACACTTTATATATGCCATTAGTTGTCTGCCCCTCGCTTTAGGGCAAACATTTTCATATGCCTCTTCTGCAAATTTCGCGAAACTCGAAACAAACTGACTCACGGTTCCATCCGAGCATGCCTTGACAAAAGCACTCCCATATGGATCACAGGCAGACCAAAAAGACTGTTGGGCAGAAATGGCCATCTTTTTTCCAATATCTGCAGCCTTCATTTCATCATAATATTTAGAAACACAGCCATACAAAGTCTTGGAAATCTGGTCGACTTCTTTTAAAGAATGCAGATATCGATTATTGAAGCCGCTTTCTTCCAGGTTTTCATCAAGACGATAAAACTCTTCGACGTAACCGTCCGCTCCGGAAAAATACTGCTCGCCTGCCTGCTCGCTTATCTTTATTCCAAAGCACCAGACCCCGCAGAAACCGTCATCTGCCGCGCGCAGCTTCAGGATCCGGCATCCTTCCTGTGAATCTGCAAAGCCAAAAAGAGCATTAACCTGTCGCCAGGGACGCCGGCTGGTATCCGCATACACAGCGGAAAACTTCTTGCCCTTATCAACCAGACGAACCGATACACTCGGATCCGAGGCGCCATGCTCGATCGTCGGATAGGCAATTCCGGAAGTCATATGCATCTGGCCATTAACGATGTGGCAGAAGCGGGATAAAGGAATAAGTCTTCCGAAAAGGCTCGCCGCATATGCCTCCGCCTCGGGCCCAATCTCACTCTCGGGCTTTTTTTTCCAGGGGGCAACTCCCAGTCCGTTCGAAAGATAGCCAAAGAGATCTTCTCCCAGTTCCTCTTCCGAAATAAGATTCAGCCGCAAAGTCTCAAAAATGTTCTCACCGATCGGCATGCTGTGAAGCCAGCCGCGTCCAAGAGACGGAGATGCCGGAGATGAAGCTTTTTTAGATAATCCCGGTGCCAGAACAATCTTGGCATCCGGCTTTTTTCCCGAAAGCCCCAGGATTAAAACCTGAAGGAGCAGATAAACCTCATCTGCCGCTTCCAACGGTTTCGTCTTGTTACCATCAAAAAGCAGAGTGGCATTGCCTGTACATACACCGAAACAAAGATCCCCCGTCGGAATGAACTTGTCTTCGGACACTACCTGCGGATACTGAAGAAAAGGATGCTCCGGATCATAAAGATCAAAGCAAGTGACATGATCGGCAAGATACTCGAGGACTTTAGCCTTCAACTCATCAGCCGTCAGCTCTTCAAGGTCTGAGCTGTCCTGTGGAGCTGCGGCAGCCTGGGTAATAGCAAGAAGCAGCCTAAAGGCCAGGAAACGCTCTGCGGGTGTGCCGCCAAGCACCGGCGGCTCCCCAGCACTGAAAAAATCCTGGAGGCTCAAGCGTGGGGAACTTTCCACCTTGATCCAGGGGTCCGTGACTAAAGAAAAACTGTCTGCCATAAATAATCCTGTCTCTAACGCTTCGGTTGCATTGGTTTGCGCAGTACTTTATCTCATCTTGCGTCAAAAAATGTCAAAGAGAATTTGATACGATGGGTACAACACCATAATCCTTTGAGTATTTGATTTTTATGCATATTTCTCCAGTAAGATTGACCAAACTGCCATCATTGCGCAAAATCAGAATAGGCATACCCGCAAAACGCCTCATCTTTCGAAGCGCTTTCAGAACGGGCGCTTCGCTATAGAGGCCGCTCAAAGAAATGGACTCATCTTTCAGTAGATACGCCGGAGTACGCACGCACCTGGCATCTGCCCAGATGGCTAAGCCTGCAGCATCATCAGGTCCAGAGGTCACCTCTCCTTCCTCAAGGATCAGTACTTTTCTTTGCGCCACGTCGATGTAACGCGTACAGGGATCATCATCTTCATCATCGAGACGTACTCCCGTCATAGACATGACGCCTGTTGCGTGCGATGAAAGCTCTTTAATATGCTGAAGCAGCTCTTCACGCATTTTCAAAATAACATCATCCAGAGCTTCCTCAGGCATCGGTGCAGACAAGTCATACGTCTCTTCGATCAGGCTTCTGACGCACGCAGGGAACTCCAGACAGCATCCCTTTAGAAGACGAGCTGCAAGAATCTCCTTTGTGCGATAAAGAAGATAAGGCTGATAAACTCGTGCACTCGCGCCGAAAAGAGCTTCCGCACCAGTCAATTGACTTTTAGCCCTCCCGTCAGCAAAAGCAAGTACAAGCATCTCAGCAGACCTGCAGGATTCGGGTCTGACTGTTCCCACATGACGCCAGAGTCGACCTGCACGCTGAATAAGCAGATCCATAGGGGCTAGCCGCGTGATCAGAAAGTCCGCATCGAGATCAAGACTCTGCTCAAGAACCTGGGTTCCCACCAAGATGCACCCGGAGGTTGAACGAAGTTCATTGCCTTCGGGACTGAATCGCGGTATCCAATGGTCTTCAATCGCTTCGCGATCCGTCATCCGGAACTGCGAATGGAGAAGTCCTACAGGAAGTGTTCCATCCGCTTCCTGAAGCCGCCGGGCAATTTCCTGAGCCGTGTGCACGGTATTTTCTATCCACAGAACCTGCATGCCGTCACGGGCTTTTCGAAGCGCCTCTTCGAGAGCCTGATCAAGCGTCCCGGCGTCAAGCAGCCGAACATCAATCTGCCGCGACTCGGAGCTCTCGAGCGATCGAGTAGTGATCGCATCTCCCTTTTTTACTGTTAGCTGGATCGGTGAGGTATTTGGTGAAACCTTGTCTTCATCAAGCCCAAGGAGATCCTGCCTTGCCCTGGAGGTCAAAGTTGCACTAAGAATAATGCACGTACCCCCTATTCTCTCTATCGTCTTGATGAGCCTTCGTATGAGGACGCTGGTATATGCATCGTACGAGTGAATCTCATCCAGAATCACGACCTTTCCGAGCAGACCCGCACGCCGGAGATCCGCAAACCGAAGCTTTAGGAACGCCAGTAGCGCCTGATCAACAGTGCCAACGCCGAAAGGCGCAAGCATTGCCCTGCGTGAAGTCGTGAACCAGGATCCGCCGACATCGCCTTCCTTGCCCAGCCGCAGGCGGATCGACTTGGCGCCGCTATGAATGAGCTGCACCCTATCACCTGCGATTTTTTCTACAGTCCGCTGCACGCGGTCGTGCAGTCTGTCGCTGGTTAGCATGGTTGGAAGCGCAAAATAAATACCGCCTGCATCGCCGTGACGAAGCGCTTCATAGGCAAGCCCAAGCGCAGCTTCAGTCTTCCCGCAGCCGGTCGGCGCTTCGAGCACATAAACCCCGGGGCCTTGATAGAGGCCGACAAAAGCCTCCTGAACCGGCCGCGGATGAAAACCAAACAAATCCTCAAAGGACAGATCCGTCCTCAGATGGGGATGTGAAAACCCGGCTTCAGCCAGAAGTCTCGAAGCTACTTCAGCCTCTTCACCGACGGGAACGCTTTTTTCCTGACGGGACGAGATCCAGTCGGACAAAATCACCAGCCCCGTCCATAAAGGCAGCTGCTCATCCCTCACATCACGAGAAGCGCGCGAGCGCTGAGGCCACTCTTCAATACCGACTTCAGCCATCATGCTTCGGGCAAGGTTCGCCCTGGCCTCTTCCCAGTCTTTACCACCCAGAGCGGGCGACACTATAAGCTTGGAGTTAATCGCCCCTTCCGCGACTCCATGATGAGCAGCCACGACTTTGGCACAGTCTGTGGGGGCAGATAAAGCCTTAAGGACGATAGCGCTCACCTGTGCGTGATAAACCTCCGCAAGCCCCGCGGCGACTTTCGCCAGCGCCGCCCATCGGCTGATGCTTTCATCAAAACGGACAGCGCCGAGCAGTTTTTGCAGGAAAAGAGGATTGAGTTTGCCAATATCATGAAGCAGACTAAGCACTGCAACCGCTTTTGGAACCAACTCTTCCTTAATGGGACAAGCTATTAGTTCCAGCAAGTCCCTCATAACATACGCGGTAATCAACCCATGCTGACGAACGCTGATGCCCAGATGGGAAACGCCACCTTCTTCGACAGTTTTCGCCGGAAATTCACGAGCATCTTCATCTGTAAGTCGAGACATCCTAATCGTCCTTTATTTGTTGGTCATTATTTAATATTCTAGATTATTAATTTTTGAAGTCAACCTGCTATCTCACACACAAGCGTGAAGCTACCCACCTGCAGCTATCCACCCCCTCCGGTCAAATAACCTCAGAGCATTGATTTATCAAAATTATTATTTAAAGCACACCTGCCATCATCAGCTGCATCTCAGGGTAATCACCACTATGTAATTGCGCATTGCAAAAGTGAAACCTCGTCAATCACCTCTCACCACTGACATCCGAAAACAGAATCTCCGTTCTTCCCTGAGCCGATACCACCTCAATCCGCTCCACAAAACTTCTTCCCTTTGCCCTCACTTCTCCCAAGACTTTAGCAAGCTCAGGGGACTTCGGGCGCGCAGCGATTCGAACACTTCCGTCCGCAAGCTTTTCAGCTCTGAGATCGAACGCTTCCTTGAGCGCTGCAAAATTCCCGGAGAAAACCCCGGAAAGGAGTTCGGACACCCTGCCGACAGCCGGAATATCCGCAGCTGAAAGCACCTGCCTTTCTCCCGCCGCCTCCATCACCACGCCGTCTGGCCCGGCAGTCATGACCGAGGAAAAAGGCTTCTCGGCTTCCCAGCGGAAGATCTTTCCCGTGAGCTCAAAGACGCCCGTCGTCACCATCGGCTTCGGAAACCCGGGAAGCGAGCGCCGCTCCTCAAAGCGGCCTTTCAGGGACTTTGCGGCAAGGGGTTTAAGGAGCGCCTCGTCGGGCGCCTGCGCGGGAAGCTCCTCATAGGACGGGAGACCTGACCCCGCATCGATCTCTGCCGCACCCGCTGCGGGAACCAGAAGCATGAGAGCTGCCCCCGCGAAAGAAAGAAGCGCACAGCGAAGAAAATTTAGAAGTCGCTTCATTTTCGGAAGTCCTCCCAGAAATCAAAGTAATTGGCCCAGTCGAAGGGCGACCTGAGGAGCTCCGCCTCGAGGCTGCCGGCATAGAGAGCCGCCATGCTCGCGAGCCACGCCTCCCGGGCTGCTCGCCTTACGCGGGGCGGCCTTTCGCAGAGTGAATAAAAGCACACGCGGTAGCGGCGCTCTTTCAAATCCGAACGCGTGCAGACCATCATTCTCAAGGGGATGCCGAGCAAAAGCGAAAGAAGCGCGCCTCCGGTCGGAAACCGTGCCGGGTCTCCGAGGAAACTCACACTCGCGGCAGCATCAGACCCCATCGGCACGCGGTCTCCGGCGAGGATGATGTAGGCGCCCTTGGAGGCACGTTCGGAGAGCTCCATCACGAGAGCCGGAGAAAGCGTCTCCCCGATCTCGAAGAAGGTTGCCTGCGGGGGCTTCGCTCCCGCTTTCGCAAGAAGGTCATTAAATTTCCTGGCATGCGCCGTATGCTGCAGGATCACAATCTCATGCTCAGTAAAGCCCGAAGAGCTCGTCATGAGAAGCTCCTGACAACCTGTGTGGGAGGTGAGGATCACGGCTCCGGAGGTTTTCCCGTCCGAGCTGAAGATCTCCTCAGCGACGACATCAAGGCGCGCGCATTTTCCATCTCCCGACAATGCAGCGAACTTCTCAAAGATCGCGAGCGCAAAGTGTTCAAGCTGCGCGATGCCGGAGAAAAGCCCGGGCTCCGGGCTCCCGAAGCTTGAGAGAAAAGGCGCGAGCTTCTCCACGCGCCGTTGATACGCCCCGACAACCTGCCTCAATCTGGGGCTCGTGAGCCAGTATGAGGCGAGAACGGGCTTCAGGATCAGCCGCAGGGTTTTGTCGCCGAGCACCTTCTGAACGGCCAGAAGAATCCGGATTCCGAGGGTGCTCGTGCGCTCCCTGAGGAGCGGCCATTCCGGTCGATCGTGAGGCGGCATGAATCGGGGAAGAAGTTTTATGGAGAGAAAAGACCCGGAGGATCAGTAGATCAGGACGAAGGCCTGACATCGGCTTTGCGGGGCGAGGCCTGAACGGCGTGGCCCGTGGCGGCAAGCCGCACGCGTTCGGCAGCTTCCTGAGCCGCCTGCGCGGCATGGGTCGCGCGCCTGGCGCGCTCCGGATCAACGAGCGGGGCCCTGCCGGGACGGGCGGGCTTCGCTTCCTGGGGCTTCTGCACGCCGGGCTTCGGCGCCCCTTCGCGGAGGCAGACCGGGTCGCGCCCGAAGGCGCGCGACCAGATGATGATGGGAAAGCGCGTGATCATCTGGAGAAAGAGCTTCGCATGCATCCAGCTGATGCGCACGTTGTCGCCGAAGGGCCGGAAGTGACTCACGCCGTCTGCTGGGTAAGTTACCGATACCGGCACGTACTTGAGGCGCACGCCAGCCCAGAGGAGGCGAACGAGAATTTCGGGGTCAAAATCCATGCGGCGGCCGAGCCTCGCGTTTTCGCAGACATCGAGCGCTGCCGCCACCGGATAGATCCTGAGGCCGCACATCGCGTCCTCAATCGAAAGCGAGAGGCTGTTCACCGCGCACCAGAAGTTCGTGAGCTTTCGCCCCCAGAGGCGGGACTTCGGCACGCTCGCATCGTATTTCGGATAGCCGCAGATGAGAGACGCCGGGTACTTCTGCATGAGCCGAAGCAATGTGGGGAGGACCGCCAGATCAATCTGCCCGTCTGCATCCACCTGCAGGACGTGCGTGTAGCCCAGACGCGACGCCGCCTTGAATCCCGTCATGACGGCCGCGCCCTTGCCCTGATTAACCGGGTGATGAATCACTTTCACGAAGGGAGCTGCCAGCCGGTCGCAGAGGCTCTTTTTCGGCTCATGCGACCCGTCGTCGACGAGAATCACCGGAAGGGAAAGCTGCCGGAGCTGTGCCACCACGCCCTCAAGCTTCGCGGGCTGATCGTAAACCGGTATGAGCGCGCAGACGCGCACCTGCGGCGCCTGGGGCTGAGGGGGCGTGCGGATGCCCGAGCGCGCGGGCTTAACCGTAGCGGACTGCTGAGGAGGAATGGAAGACCCTTGAGCGGGCTTGGGCTTATCTTCTTTGGATTCAGACATTGGCGCAGACTCTTCTGAAGCCGGCACGTTAGCGTTGAATGGCTTTGGAGTTGATTGTCAGGGGGGATTGTACTTTCTGCCGCAGCGCCTGAACATCAACGCCGCATAAATCTTCTCTCAGGAAAAGCTCCGCGCACTAACATTTTTTCTTCTTCTACACCCCGGGTAGTAAGCGATGCCTCTCCCAAAGGCTATACTGCCGCAAGCATTTCCCTGCTTTCCCCGAACCTTCCCAGCGCGACGATGGAACACTCTCTTCCTCTCATCTCAACGCTCGTCATTGCGTTTTCCCTTGCCCTTGTCTTCGGCTTCATCGCAGAACGCTTCCTGAAGGCGCCTGCGCTCGTGGGCTACCTGCTCGCCGGCATCGCGGCGGGCAAATATACGCCCGGCGTCTTCGCGGACGCGGCGCTTGCAAACCAGCTCTCAGAAATCGGCGTGATGCTCCTCATGTTCGGCGTGGGCCTTCATTTTTCGATGAAGGACCTCTGGTCGGTAAAGAGCATCGCAGTCCCGGGAGCCGTGCTCCAGATGGCGATTGCGACGCTTCTCGGAGCCCTCTGCGCGCACTGGTTCTTCGACCGCTCATGGGGCGAAGCGATCGTGCTCGGGATTTCGCTCTCCTGCGCCTCGACCGTGGTGCTCCTCAAAGCCCTTGACGTGCGCGGAAAGCTTGCGAGTTCTGACGGTCGAATCGCCGTCGGCTGGCTCGTCGTCGAGGACCTCGCCACCGTCATCATCCTCGTTCTGCTGCCCCCCTTTGCAAGCATCATGATCCCGGGCGAGCCCGGCACCACGGCGCGTCTTGCCGGAAGCGGCCTCGCATTCGTCATTCTGAAGACGCTCCTCAACGCCGCACTCTTCGTCGCCATCATGCTCGTCATCGGCCGCCGGGTGCTCCCCTGGGCGATGGGGCAGGTCGCGCGCACGGGTTCTCGCGAACTCTTCACGCTCTTCGTGCTTGCCGTCGCGGTGGGCGTCGCCTACGGCGCCGCGGAAATCTTCCACGTGAGCTTTGCGCTTGGCAGCTTCTTCGCCGGCATGGTGATGCGCGAGAGCCGCTTTGCCCACAGAGCGGCCACGGAATCCATTCCGCTCCAGGACGCCTTCGCGGTGCTCTTCTTCGTTGCGGTCGGCATGCTCTTTGACTGGCACATCCTCATTACGAGCCCCTTTGAGGTCCTTGCCGTTCTCTTCATCATTCTCTTCGGAAAGTCGCTTGCGGCCTTCCTTCTCGTCCACACGCTGCGCTACCCCCTCCATACGGCGATCATTGTTGCGGTCTCCCTCTCGCAGATCGGCGAATTCTCCTTCATCCTGATCGGACAGGCAGCGGGACTCGGGCTTGCCGACCAGCACCTCGTGAACCTCGTGGTCGCGGGCGCCATCCTTTCGATTGCGCTCAACCCCATCGGATTCTGGCTCGAACCCAGGATCTCGAAGGCGCTCACGAGCCGCTGGAGCTGGGCGAGAAAGGCCGCGATGCGGGAAGCCCCCTTTGAGGCGCTCCCTGCGGAAACGGTTCCTGAGAAGCTTTCGGGCCAGGTTGTCGTCACGGGTCCAGCCAACCTCACGGAGTGCTTCGCGCTCCAGCTCGACCAGGCCTCTGTTCCGCTGGTTGCCGTCGTCGACGACGAGGCCGCGGCCGAAAATCTTGCCGCGAAGGGCATCGCCGTGATTCTCGGTGACCCCTCGAAGGACGACACCTGGGTGAGCGCGCATCTCCATCAGGCGCGGCTCCTTGTGCTCCTCGACTCCTCGGTCGACGCCTTCCATACGGCTGAAGCGGCCCGACGCGTGGCGCCCGAACTTCCGATCGTCGTGGCGGCAGAAAATCGCGGCATCTGGCCGGAAGCCGACTTCGAGCACGTGACCTACCTCTCCACGATCGACGCCGCTGCCCGCCTCTTCTCCGCCCAGACGGCCTCGGCCCTCAAGGCCGGCGCCTCCATCGGCGAACCGATCGGCACGCATGCTGAGGAAACCCGTCAGGAAGAATCCATGATGGATGAAGAGCTCCGCGAGGAAGCCGTCCCTCAGGACGAAGTCCCTCACGCGGAAAAGAAGCCCCGCCCGGTGAGAAAGCTCGCCAACTTCCTCAAGGCCAGGCTCGGTCAAGGGGAATCGAAGAGCGAGGCGAAGCCGGCAGAAGCGGATCCGAAGCCTGAACCCGCTCCGGCAGTCCCGGAAGAGACAAAGGCTGACGAATCGAAGGAGGATCCGCTCGCAGGAACGGAAGCTTCCTCCGACGCGCTTCCGCCTCAGGCGCCGACCGGTAAAAACGCGCCCTGAAGCCCGTTTGAATCCTGAAGCCTCAGAAAGCCGGCATGCATTTTGGTGCGTGCCGGCTTTTTTGACGTCTGGAGACCCGGGTTCATTGCCTGATTCTCTATTTTCAGGAAAACCCCCTCATCGGATAAACCGGAAAAATATCCGTTATAACGGAGAAATTTCCGGAAAATTCTTCGTTATGACGGAGATTTTTC
>OJRO01001037.1_pt1 | contig 22298 bp, 15 predicted proteins | sample 1599221 | NCBI WGS metagenome assembly OJRO01 (sample SAMN03922449, study PRJEB24848) | human gut metagenome | isolation source: stool sample | host: Homo sapiens | place: Germany | collected 2009-11
TCTCGTGGGCTCGGAGATGTGTATAAGAGACAGGTCGAATACCGCATTGACATCGGGCGGGAAGACGCTCTGATAATCGTCGTTGACCGCCACAGCCGGGTTGGCCCACCAGAGGAAGGTCTGCGGAATCTGTGTCGGATTGTAGACCCGTCCGCGGATCTCGAGCAGCACGCTGCCGGGATGGAGCGTGAAACCGGCGGCCCCGCGCTGGTGGAACATCCGTTCGCGCTCGCTTACCCAGACCGTTGCGCTGCCGTCTTCATGCTCCTCGATGGTCCAGTCGACGGGCGTGAAGGTACTCGGACGATGGTGCTGCGGCCAGTTGAACTCGATGCCTCCCGAGATCCACGGGCCGGCAAGCCCCACCAGCGCCGGTTTGATGACATGGTTGTAATAGACGAAATGCCGCCCCTTGATCTTGTCGTAGGCCATCTGCACGCGGCCGCCCAACTCCGGGAGGATCATCACCTTGATGTATTCGTTTTCGAGCCAGAGCGCATTGTAGCTCTTGTCGACGGGGCGGTCGGCGATCTTCTCGATCACCGGATAGGGATACACCACGCCGCTGCTGCCCTGATAGACTCGCTTTTCGAGAAACATCGGATTCTTGTCCGCATTTCCCACCTCGTAAGTCGGGATGGAAATCTGCTCGTTCCAAACTTTGACTTTCATCTTCGGATATATTTGATAATTTTAACGAACCAACTCTTTTTCGATTGCTTCGAGCGTTTTGTTCTTGGTCTCGGGAACACGCCGCAGAACGAAGAAGAATCCGCACAGGCAGATGAATCCATAGAGCCAGAAGGTTCCGGCCGCCCCCAGCGAACTGTTCAGCAGCGGGAAGGTGTAGGTCAGCACGAACGAAGCGCTCCACAGCGCCACCGTAGCAATCGACATGGCCACGCCCCGGACGGCGTTGGGGAAGATCTCGGAGATGACCACCCACATGATCGGGGCCAGCGTCATGGCATAGCAGGCAATGGCCGCCACGACAACGACCAGCAGCGCCACGCCCGACAGTCCGAAATGGTAGGCTCCGCCCATCAGCACGTAGATCAGCGTCAGACCGCCCGCACCGATCAGCAGCAGCGGGCGGCGTCCCAGGCGGTCGACCAGCAGCATGGCGATCACAGTGAAGACGACATTCGTAATCCCCGTCACTACGATGTTCATCAGGATATCCGACACGCCGTAGCCGGCCGCCGAGAAGATCTCCTGCGCATAGTTGAAGATGACATTGATGCCGCACCACTGCTGGAAAACCGCCAACACGATACCGATCGTCAGCACACGGCGCATCGACGGGTGCAGCAGTCGCCGCAGTCCCCCCTGCGAGGCAGTCTGTGAGACGGTATATTCGGCAGAGAGTTCCGCTACCTGTTGTGCAGCCTCCTCACGTCCGACAATGCGAGACATGACATCCACGGCTTTCCGGCTTTGTCCTTTGACGGCCAGCCAACGTGGACTTTCCGGGATGAAGAACGCAAAAAGGAAGAACAGGGTTGCCGGAATACAACAGGACCAGAACATCCAGCGCCAACCCATTTGTCCGTTCCACGACAGGCGGATCTCCTCCACGGTTGTTCCCGGCGCCACCGGATCTGACAGCTGCCAATTGACAATCTGCGCGAGAAGGATTCCCAGCACGATGGTCAATTGGTTGAGCGAGACCAGCCGGCCCCGCATCCGGGCAGGAGCGATTTCGGCGATGTAAACCGGCGAGAGATTCGACGCCACACCAATGGCCACGCCGCCCAGAATCCGCCACAGAATGAATGTCGGGAAGCGATCTGCCGCGCCGGTTCCGAAAGCCGATACGATAAAGAGGGCGGCGGCGACAAGCAGCATCCGCTTACGGCCCCATCGGTCGCTGAGATAGCCCGTCGAGAAGGCCCCGACCAGACATCCGACCAGGGCGCTACTCATAGCCCATCCCTGCAGGGACGGAGATGTCGAAATGCCAAAGAAAGGTTCATAAAAGGGTTTTGCCCCGCCGATGACGACCCAATCGTAACCGAACAGCAGGCCGCCCATGGCCGATACGGCCGATATGAACAACAGATAAATCAGATGCTGCTTTTTCATCTATTCATGTTTTTCGAATCAATAGATACACAATAAAACTGCATGGACCGATCTTCGATCAGCCTATGCAAAAGTAGGACTTGCGGCACGGATATTAAATGCAGAATATCTCTAAAAGGATGTAATATCTTACGATATCTACAAAACCTTTTTATAGATGCAATCCCTCGGCGTAGCTCCGCCCGACGGGGATACGGGCCTCGGGCGTGAGGACGATCTCGCGGCTTGTGCGGCTGACGATGCGATGCACGGGAACGATGAAGGACTTGTGCACGCGGAGGAACTTGCCCTCGGGCAGCAGCTCCTGGATGCCTTTCATGCTGATCTGCGAAAGGATCTCCTGCCGGTCGACCAGATGGATGCAGACATACGTGTCGCGCGATTCGAGGTAGTGGATGTCGGCCAGCCGGACGGGGACCTTGCGCCATCCGACCCTCAGGGTCAGCGTCTGTTCCATCCAGGCTGGGGTGTCGGCCATGCGCTGCAGGCGGCGGAGCTCCTCGACCTTCCGCACGGCACGTTCGAAACGCGCAAAGGTGAAGGGCTTGTGCAGAAAATCCACGGCATCGAGTTCAAACCCGTCGACGGCATAGCGCGCATAGGCCGTCGTGAAGATCAGCGCCGTACCCGCGGGCAGCTCCCGGGCCAACTCCACGCCGTTCACCCCGCTCATCTCGATGTCCAGAAACAGCAGGTCGGGCCGTTCGGTGCGGACCTGCCGCATCCCCTCCAGCGGATTGGTAAAGGTCTGCAGTTCGATGCCGCCCAAGCGTTCGCAGAAGCGGGAGATGATCGCCAGAGCAATCGGTTCGTCGTCGATGGCCGTGCATTTCATGATTCGAGATCAATTTTCAGTTCCACTTCGAAGAATTCGGCCCCGTCGTCGATGCGGAGCTCATGCCGCCCGGGATAGAGCAGCGCCAGGCGGTTGCGGCAGTTGGCGATGCCGACCCCGGAGGAGCTGACGCCCGGAGCGGCTGCCGCGGAAGCCGCCTCCGGATTCCCGGAGATCTTCGGACGTTCGACCTTGCGGTTGCGGGCCGTGAAGTGCAGCCGATGGTCGCGCACCCAGAGTCCGATGCGGATCTCCCCCGGAGCGACGGACGAAACGCCGTATTTGAAGGCATTCTCTACAAAGGTCACCAACAGCATCGGAGCGACCCGATCCTGCCGCTGCGGGTCGGGATCCGGATCGTAGTCGTAGCCGATCCGTGTCTGCGGCGGCACGCGCAGGCGCTGCAGATCAACATAGCGCCGGAGGTATTCGGCCTCCACGCGCACGGGAATCCGGTCCTGCGAGGCATTGGCATACATATAGTGCATCAGGTCGATGAAGTCGGCAAAGGCCTCCTCGGTGCGTTCCGAACGGGAGATGACCATTCCGTAAAGCGTATTAAGGCTGTTAAAGAGGAAATGGGGGTTGATCTGCGCCTTGTAGAGGGCCAGTTCTGCCTTTTTGCGTTCGAAGGCCTCGGCCTGTCGGGCCATGATCTGGCGGTAGAGCTCCGTGAGCAGCCCGACGGCCGTGCCGAAGCTCATGACCACGACATATAGAAACCAGATGGCCTGCTGCTGAAGGCTGATTCGCGGGATTGCGGGCCGACGGATTCGTCGCGGCCGCACGGGGATATCCATCTGATAGCGGGTAATGAGCCACGTCACCAGCAGCGTCAGCAGGATGAGCCCCAGCCCCAGCAGCACCCTCCGCCGCCGGAGCAGTGACGGGAGGATCCACGCCCGGTTCAACAGATAGACCACATAGAGCCAGCCGGCAAGCAGGTAGACGAACGTCGAGTCGTTGACGATCCACCGCTCGATGGGCAGCAGTTTCAGCATCACGGGCAGCAGAACCCCGCAAAAGAGGAGGTCAATGATCAAGGGCAGATGTCGGGTCTTCCACATGGGGAGGATGTTTGTTTGATGCAAAGGTATCCATTTCCGGGCAGACCGCGAAGTTTCCGACGTGTTGTTTACCGCCGATTTCGTGTCGTTCGCCCGCACTTCCGGCACAGAGTCTTTTCCCGATGCCCGACGAAGCATAGCTTTGCCTGCGTAACCCAACGAAAAATACGCATGCAACACGCAAAATTCCTATCTGGCTGCAGTTTGCTGCTGCTCCTGCTCACAACACTATCAACCCCGCTCCCGGTCTCGGGACAGTCCTCTCCGGGGACGGCCCTCACGGGCACGATCCTCGACAGCCGCACCTCCGAACCGCTGATCTCGGCCACGGTAGGCCTCACGGGCCCCCGACGCGATACACTCTACACGGCCAGCGACCTGCGCGGCGCCTTCCGTTTCCGGCTTCCGGAGCCCGGCGAGTACACCGTATGGGTCTCCTATGTCGGTTACCGCACCTCCACGGAGCGGGTCCTGGTTTCAGCCGGGGAAGAGGCCGACGTGGCGATCCGCATGAGGCCGGATGTCGAGACGGTGGATGCCGTCGAGATCTCGGCCCGCGCCACACGCGCCATACAGCGGGGCGACAGCCTGGTCTACAATGCCGAATCGTTCAAGGTGCTGCAGGGAAGCACGGCCGAGGAGCTGCTGGCCAAGATGCCGGGCATCGTCGTCGAGGGCGGCACGGTCGAGGCGCAGGGCGAGCAGGTGCAGAAGGTGCTGGTCGACGGCCGGGAGTTTTTCGACGGCGATGTCAACCTGGCGCTGAAGAACCTTCCGGCGGATGTCATCGCCAGCATCGAGGTCTTCGACAAGAAGAGCGAGCAGGCCGAGTTCACGGGCTTCGACGACGGCGAGCAGATCAAGACCATCAACATCGTCACCAAGGCCGGATTCCGCACCGGGACCTTCGGCGAGGTCTCCGCAGGCTACGGCACCGACGATCGCTACCGGGCCAACGGCAACGTCAATATCTTCGACGACGAGCGTCGCATCTCGATCCTCGGCCTGTCGAACAACATCAACCAGTTGAACTTCTCGCAGGAGGATCTGGCCGGGGTGATCTCCTCGGGAGCCTCCGGACGTGGCCGGGGCCGCCGAGGCGGAGGCCACCGTAGCGGCGGAGGCGGGCGCTCCGGGGCGTCGGGAGGCTCCGCGGCCGGGAATTTCATGGTCGGCAATATGGACGGAATCACGGCCAGCAACGGCATCGGCCTGAACTACGTCGACCAGTGGGGCGAGAAACTCTCCTTCTCGGGCAGCTACTTCTTCAACCAGTCGGACAACGACACGCAGACCGACATCGACCGCCGCTACTTCGAGAGCCTCTTCCCGGGGCAGACCTACGGCGAGACGTCGCAGTCGGAGATGGAGAACTGGAACCACCGCCTGCGCGGCAAACTCGACTACCGGATCGACCCCGACAATTCGCTGCAGTTCGTCCCCTCGGCGAGCTTTCAAACCAATACGCTGACCGATTGGCTGCAGGGTGCGAACCTGCTCGACGGCTCGCCGACCGATGCCGTCGAGAACACCTCGCGGAGCCGGACCGAGGCCTACAACATCGGGGCGGACCTGATCTACCGCCACCGTTTCGCCACTCCCGGACGCACGTTGTCGGCGGTCTTCAGCGGCAAGATTTCGGATAAGACGTCCGACACCTACAGTGACTACCTCACGCAGACCTTCGGAACGGAGACCGCCGAGGAGCGTTACGGACAATTCAAGGACTACGGCAACCGGCAATACACCCTGCGTGGCAACCTTATGTACACCGAACGGCTGGCCGAGCCGCTCCAGCTGCAGGCCGCCTACAAGATCGCCTGGTCGGATGCCGATGCCGACCGGCTGCTCTTCGACCGCTCGACCGTCGGGGATCTCTACGATCAGCTCAATGAGGAGCTATCAAACCGCTACACGTCGGACTACCTCACCCACGCCGCCGCGCTCGGGCTGCGCTACCATCGCGGCGAGCTGAACCTGATGATCGGGGCCGACCTCCAGTATGCCACCCTCACGGGCGACCAGCGCTTCCCGACGGAGGGCTCGCTCTCGAAGTCGTTCTTCTCGGTGCTGCCTTCGCTGACGGCCCGCTACTCGCTCGACCGCTCCAATTCGCTGATGCTGCGCTACCGCAGCAGTTCGACGGCTCCCGAAGTCGACGATCTGCAGGAGGTGGTTGACAACACCAACCCGCTCTTTCTCAGTTCGGGAAATGCCGACCTCGACCAGCAGATCGCCCACACCTTGAATCTGCGCTACATCCGCACGACCCTCACGGGGCAGACCTTCATCGCCATGTTCGGCGCCACGGCCCGCACGGGCTATATCGCCGACAGTACGATGATTGCCGACCGAGACCTGACACTCCCCTCGGGCATTACGCTCGAAAAGGGAGCGCAATACACGCGTCCGGTGAATCTCGACGGTTACTACAGCCTGCAGTCGATGCTCACCTACGGATTCCCCGTGGACTGGATCCGCAGCAACATCAACATCAGCTTCGCAGCCAACTACGCCAACGTCCCGACGCTGCTGAACGGCGTGCGGAGTTCGACACGCGAACTGAATCTCATTCCGAAGGTGATCATCGGCAGCAACATCAGCCATAACCTCGACTTCACGCTCTCCTATTCGGCGACGATCAACCGCCTGTTCAACTCGCAGCCCGGCGCCGCGCAGAGCGACTACACGAACCATCTGGCCGCTGCCAAACTGGGCTGGACCTTCTGGCAGGGACTCACCCTGCGCTCGACACTCAGCTACGTCCACTACGCGGGGCTGGCCGACGAGGCCGAGGACTACGTCATGTGGAACGCCTCGCTGGGCTGGAAGTTCCTCCGAAGCCGCCAGGCCGAGATCCGCATCGAGGCATGTGACCTGCTCGACAGCAACCGGGCCTTTTCACACCAGGTCTCGAGCAGTTACTACGACTACATTCATTCCAACGTCCTGAGGCCCTATGTGATGCTGAGCCTCACCTATACGTTCCGCTGAAGCATCGCAAACCTTTCAAAAAACAGTATGCCATGAAACGATTGATCGTATGCGCACTCCTTGCGCTTGTATTCCTCGCCCCGGTCCGTGCCCAGCGCCCGACCCGACGTCCGATGTCGACTGAACAGCGGGTCGAGATGCAGGTCCGTCGGCTCGACGCCCGGCTGAATCTCGACGATGAGCAGGAGAAGGCCATCGCCGAACTCTACACCGAATTTTTCAAACAGAACTACCCCGCTTCGGAGCGCAAAAAACAGGTGGAGACGCTCAACAAAAAGATCGAGGCCCTGCTGACCGACGCCCAGAAGAGCGAATTTGCCAAGATGCAGCAGGAGCAGTCGGAGTGTCCCCGGCGGGGCGGACGGAGACAGCCACAGCCCGCAAACTGACATGTCAGATCCTCAAACAACAACAATTATGAAAGCGATTCTTTGGTTGGCTGCGGCCTCGATACTCTTTGCCGGATGCGGCGTGACAGCGGCTTCGGCCCGTACGGCACGCGGATGCCGGATCGTAACGGTGGATCGCCGTCCGCGCAAACCCGCCAAGATGGTCATTGTGGTCGGGAGCCGTGTTCCGCGTCGACCGACCCGCAGCGTCGTGATCCGCTTCGACAAGTGCGACTACTTCTATGCCGACGGCGTCTACTACCGGCAGGTGGGGCGCGAGTATGAGGTGATCCGCCCCCGGATCGGTATGGTCGTTCCGGTCCTGCCCCGCACGGCCGAGCGCATCCGTCTGAAGGGCGTGGAACTCTTCCTTTACGACGGAGTTCTCTACAAGCAGATCCCTACACCGAACGGCCTGCAGTACCGTGTCGAGGGATTCATGGAGTACAACCCAAAATAAAAGATCATGAAACGAATGATTATCGGGCTGGCGGCCCTTGCAACGTGCGGCGGGGCCTATGCACAGCAGGGTTATCCCATCGTCGACACCGGTCAGGCGGTGTGTTACGATACACAGGGCCGCGTCATCGACCCGGCTCCCGGAGAGCCCCTTTACGGGCAGGATGCCGACATCGCCGGCAATCAGTCCCGCTATCGCGACAACGGCGACGGAACCATTTCGGACCTCGTCACGGGGTTGATGTGGGAAAAGGAGATGGGCGAGAAACTCACCTTCGAAGAGGCCGAGGCCAAAGCCGAACGGTCGCGCACCGGAGGGTATGACGACTGGCGCATTCCAACGGTCAAGGAGCTCTACTCGCTGATCCAGTTTACCGGACGGTCGATGGGCGAACGAGCCGTCACACCCTACATCGACACGGACTTTTTCGTCCAGCCGACGGGCGATCCGGCGCAGGGCGAGCGGGAGATCGACGCCCAGACGTGGAGCTCGACGCCCTGTCCCGAGGGGACCATGGGCGGGCAGGCGTCGTATTTCGGTGTGAATTTCGTCGACGGGCGCATCAAGGGCTATCCGCTGCGGAAGCCGCGTGGCGAGAACCGGATGTATTTCCGGCTGGTGCGCGGGAACCCGCAATACGGCGAGAACCGCTTCGTGGACAATGGCGACGGAACCGTCTCGGATCTCGCCACGGGGCTCATGTGGCAGCAGAACGACGACGGGCAGCGTTACGACTGGCCGCAGGCGTTGCAGTATGCCGATACGCTCACGCTGGCCGGGCATACGGACTGGTACCTGCCCAACGCCAAGGAGCTGCAATCGCTGGTCGACTACGAACGGGCCGGCCGGGAGCCCGGGGCTCCGGCCATCTCGCCGCGGTTCGGATGCACGAAGCACACGCTCTGTGACGGGCTGGTGGATTACGGCTATTATTGGAGTTCGACGTCGCACCTCGACGGTCCGCGGCCCGGGTCGAGCGCCGTCTATGTCTGTTTCGGAAGGGCCTGGGGTCGGAATCCCCGCACCGGAGAGCTGACCGACGTCCACGGAGCCGGGGCCCAGCGCAGCGACCCCAAAACCGGAACGGAGGACGACTATCCGCGCTTCTTCGGTCCGCAGCGCGACCTGCAGTGTCTCTTCAATGCCGTGCGGTGTGTCCGCCGGATCAATTCGGAAAAACTCGACCAATAACCACACACCATGAAAAGATCCATTTTATACGGACTGGCAGCCGCGCTGATCTCCATCGGCTCGGTCTACGGGGAGTCAGAGCCGTGGCGTTTTGCCGTCATCGGGGACACGCACGTCCCGCAGTCGCACCTCGTGGAGAAGATCGTTGACGAACTGCTGAAACAGCAGGTCGAGGTGGTCCTGTTCCCGGGCGATCTGGTGCAGGGCGGCAAGGGACAACAGGCAGATGGCATGGAGGCGGAGCTTGATGAGTGGCTGCGGCTCGTACAACCGCTCCGCGATGCGGGGATCGAAGTGCTGGCCGTGCGCGGAAATCACGAAGCCGACGTGCGGGGTGACAACCTCTCGCCCTGGATCGGGGCCGTCGGCCCCGATCTGAACGTTTCGCTGCGGCACCGCAACGTCACCTTCATCGGGCTGGACAACTACCTCTGCGGCGAACGCACGGTGGATACCGTTTGGCTGGAGAAGGCCCTGCAGCAGGCTGCAGGAACGCTCATCGTACCCTTCGGTCATGAGCCGGCCTTTACGTGCGGGACGTTTCATCCGGTATGTTTGGATGCCGACACGCTGTGCCGAAACCGGTTCTGGGAGTTGCTCGAAACGTACGGCGTTCCTTACTACTTCTGCGGCCACGCACACCAGTACAACCTGTGCCGCATTACGCACGACGGGCATACGATCATCCAGGTCGTGAGTGGCGGAGGCGGAGGACGCCTGCAGCCGCGCCGCGGCGAGCCCTGCGAAAGCGACTACTGCGTGGAGGCGCTCGACTGCCGGAGCGAAAACGGATACCTGGTCGTCGAGGTCAACGGTTCGGAGTTGTCGACCCGATGGTGCCACGTGCAGAACGACGAACCCCAACCGACCGGCATGCGGCCGAGGAAGGGAGAGGAATTCAACACAAAGAGGTTCAGGGGGCCGAATTAACGTATTCGCGGCGATATACAGAAGGAGACACCCCAATATTTTTCACGAAAAGTTTGGAAAAATAATAGGGATCCGAGATTCCCACCATACAACAAAGCTGATTGACTTTCAGATCCGTACGTTCGAGCAGTTCACAGGCTCGCTGCATTCTCAATTTAATCATGTAATTGATCGGCGATGTGCCGATCTTTTTTTTGAACACGGCAGAGAAATGGGAGGGTGAATATCCGACATAATCGCTCAGACTCTCCAGTGAGCATGACTTGTCAATATTCTCTTTCATGTAATGGATCGCTGAGTCGACTATCTCCTGTTCCGCCTCATGCTGTTGACGGGATGTCCGAAAGGTATCGAGATACTTGATCGTAGCCAGAAAATAATACAACGAGGAGGAGGCAAATTCAATATTGCTGCGACTGAATCCATGAGACAACGCCGTATAGATGTCTTCGAAAATCTGGAGACGGTCGCGTATGCGGGACAATCGTCCGGGTGGAATATAAAACGGAGTCTTGAACTTTTCACCGTAGAACGAGGCAAACTCTCCTTTGAAATGAATCCAGTAGATACTCCACGGGGCCGACTCCGAGGCTCCATACTCATGCGGTTTATAGGCCGGCAGAATAAAGCAATGGTTGGCCTTGACCGTATATTGGTTTCCGTCCAGCTTATACCAGCCTTCGCCATCGGTACAATAGATCAGAACATACTGCGAAATACCCTTTTTCCGGACTCGCCTGTGCAAGGCAGCCTTCGGATAGTAACCGATATCGGTCACATACAGCATCGAACTGAATCTATCCAAATCCAGCTCCTTCATCAACAGACGTGGTATGACCAATGTCCTGCTGCCTTTAAATCCGTCCCGCATGAGTTTTTTCTCTTTCTTTATTGATGATCCTTTGGGCTTGTACAAAAATATCCCATATAAAGGCTTTTTCCAAATCTGTCGCACATTATACGCCGACTTTCGAAGAGTGTAACAGCAGGAGATTGCTACATGCTGATACGAAAAAGTATCGGCTATTGTCTTGTCGTTTGCTTGTTTGTTTGTTTTTCACCATCTTTGCTCCGGTTAAAATTTACTCACTAGGCTATTTAAAAAGTTATGGAAGCACTGGATTTGTTACTGAACCGAAGAAGTGTCAGAAAGTACAAGGATGAAACGGTACCCCGCGAACTGATTAAAGAGATTGTACGTGTGAGCCAATTTGCTCCATCCTGGTCCAATTTTCAGGTCCCCAGATACAACATCATTGACAACAGAGCGTTGATCGAGGATATTGCCGACAACTGCGTACAAGGATTCATCTACAACATGAAGACGCTGAAACGGGCAAACGGCGTTGTCGTGCTCAGTTATGTCACGGGACAGAGCGGCTCGCTGAAAGGAAAGGTTGACGGTGCAGACGATGCGCATGCGGATAACAACTGGGAGTGTTTCGATGCCGGTCTGGCATGTATGCAGTTCTGCCTGGCGGCCTACGCCAAGGGTGTTGCCACCTGTATTCTGGGTGTTATCAACAACGAAGCCATCGCACAAAAGATCGGGTTGCCGGAAAACGAGAAGGTTGCCGCAATCATTGTCTATGGTTACGAAGAGGGCGAACACCATCAGGCTCCGGCCCGCAAACCCCTCGAGGAGGTTCTCCGGTTCATCGATTGATTCCCGAAAATCCGGCTTCAAAGCCATAGGGCGCCCATGCAGGGCGCCCTTTTCTTGTATCAATTCTGACGGCAGTCATTCCATGCAGCCTCATTGCGCGAGTCTCCTCCGGAGCCCGACGCCGCCCGCAGTTGCGATGCCGCGGCAAGAAGCCCCCCGCAAAGCAGTATCCGTCGAATCAGTCTGTACATGCTCCGGTCATTCGGCCTGCAATTCGACAACGGCACTTCGGCCCCGCTCCGCCGTGAAGAGCGGCAATCCGACCTTCATCAGATAATCCCCGCCGACGACCCGGCCGTTGAGCGCCAGACGCGACTTCTGCCCGGGCATGAGGTTGATCTCGCGGATCCGGTACCGGGTCTGCGGATCGAGCCCCGACAGACGGACCGTCGGCAGCGGCTCCCGGTAACGGGGCTGGAGGTCGTAGGCAAAGACGACGGAACTCTTCCGGTCTTTCGAGACGCTCTGCACCGCCGCATGCTCCCCCTCGTAAGGCGAAACCAGACGATAAAAGTCCCCGTCGAGGATCGTCGGCTTCAGGCGGTCGTAATCCCGCAGCGCCTGACGGCAGAACTCCCGCTGCGCGGCGGTCAGCTTGTCGACGATGATATCGAAGCCCAGCTTGCCCATCATGGCGACATCCGTGCGGAACTTGATCGAAGCCCCCTTGTTCCAGTTGGTCACATGGGCGCAGATGCTCTTCATCGGGAAGAAATAGGAGAAGCCCCACTGGATGAAGATACGCTCGAAGGGGTCCGTATTGTCGCTGGGCCAGAACTCCGTGAAGTAGCGCAGCGCCTCGTAGTCGGTCCGTCCGCCGCCGCCCGAGCAGAGCATCATCGGAAGATCCGGATATTTGGCCCGGATCCGGTCCAGCACCCGGTAGAGCCCCCGCACGTAGTCGACCCACAGATGCGACTGTTTGCGCTCCAGAAACGCCGAATGGGCATTCATGATCGGGCTGTTGCAGTCCCACTTGAAATAGGCGATGCCGGGCGTCTCCGTCAGCAGGCGGTCCACCACCCCGAAGACAAAATCCTGCACCTCGGGATTCGAGAGATCCAACACCAGCTGGTTGCGATAGTAGATCTCCTCGCGGTTGGGATCACGCAGGACCCAGTCACGATGTTTTTCATAGAGTTCGCTGCGCGGGTTGACCATTTCGGGCTCGATCCAGAGGCCGAAGCGGACGCCCTTTTCTTCGGACTTTTCGACCAGTCGGGTGATTCCGCCAGGCAGTTTCTCGCGGGTCTCCTCCCAGTCACCAAGTCCCTGATGGGCCGAGCTGCGCGGATATTTGTTGCCGAACCAGCCGTCGTCGAGCAGAAACAGGTCCACCCCCAGACCGGCGGCATCGTCCATGATGGAACCCAGCTTCGCCTCGTTAAACTTGAAATAGGTCGCCTCCCAGTTGTTGAGCAGCGTCATGCGGTCACCCGCGCCCTCCTTTAGCCGATGGTTGCGGGCCCAGTCATGCAGGCTGCGGCTGGCGGCTCCAGCCCCCGAGCAGCTGAGGGTGAAGATGAAATCCGGCGTGCGGAACACCTCCGAAGGCTCCAGCCGGTAGTCGGATGCCGCCGGATTGATCCCCGAGAGAATCCGCAACCGATTGTCGGGATCGACCTCGAACGTGAAGCGGAAATTCCCGCTCCAGGCCTGCGTCCCCAGGAGAACCGTCCCGGAGTTCTCCGCCATCCGACCGTCCAGCGAAAGGGCGAACATCGGGGAACAAAACATGTTTGCACGGGTCCCGAGCGTCGTTTCGAGGACTTTTTTTCCGAAATTCAACCGCGTTGTGGAGATGTTGGCCTCCCGGGCCCAGTTGCCCGAGAACTCCGTGAGGTAATAGTCCCGGGCCTGGAGCCGAAGCATCGAAGAGGCGTATTCATGCAGAAGGAGGGATTTGCGCTCGCGGTGCGAGATCTCCATGTGGCTCACGATGACATTCTCGCGTTCGAAGGCGCGGAAAACCAGCGTCACATCGACCGGGTAGACCTCGTCGCGCAGGCGGATACGGGTTTCGGTGACCCCCTCCTCCACCTGCGTGCCTGTATGGGAGAGACAGGTCAGCCGCAACGACGTATTGCCATCGGCATGGGTTACCCGCAGCGCCGGCGTGAAGAAATCGCCCGAGCCATAGGTCACATAGGCGCTCTCTCCGGCCGGGATCAACGCCAGGTCGGTGTCATCGGCCAAGGCCGGACCCAAATAGTGCTGGAGAAGACAGCCTTGTTCATCGACCTGATAAATCAGATCCGTCCGGTCGGTGTGGATGCGGATCAGCTCCCCGGCCTGCATCTGAAGGGCCGCAACGAGGGATATGAGGATCAGCAGTTGTTTCATTTCGATTTCAAATTCACGGAATAAACGTCTGTTTCAACTTCGATGCCGGCCCGTCAGTGTTTGACCGCATCGGATTTCGGATGGGACACCTTCCTCCCGAAATGGAAGAGCTTGGACTCGGTTCTGGAGCTGTGCATCAGTGCATCGAACTCCCGGACCATCTCGGGGTATTCGGCCGCCAAATCCCGCGTCTCGCCGGGATCTTCGGCCAGATTGTACAACTGAATGCCGCCGCCCTTCGAGACATTGTACCGCACGGCTTTCCAGTCACCGCGGCGGATGGCCTGACGGCCGTCCTGCTCGTGGAACTCCCAATAGAGATAGTCGTGTTCCGGCTGTTCGCCCCGTCCAGTCAGCGTCGGAAGATAGGAGATGCCGTCCGTCGGAGCCTCGGGCTCAACCCCGAGCAGATCGGCCGCCGTGGGCAGGAAATCCCAGAAGGCCGAGATGTGATCCGTCCGCGTCCCGGGCTCCACGACTCCCGGCCAGCAGGCGATGAACGGTACGCGGATCCCGCCCTCGTACAGGTCCCGCTTGAAACCGCGCCACGGGCCGTTGCTGTCGAAGAAGCGGGGATCGGCCCCGCCCTCATGGTGAGGGCCGTTGTCCGAGGTAAAGACGATGAGGGTGTTTTGTGCCAGCCCGAGGCTGTCGACCAGGTGGCAGATCTCACCCACCTGCCGGTCGAGCAGTGCAACCATCGCCGCAAAGGCCGCATGAGTATGTTCCTGCGATCCGTAACCGCCGTTCTTGTAGTTGGGGCCGCTGTCACAGCCCTGGAACGAACGCTCGGTCTCCAACTCGGGGCGTCCGACGAAGGAATCGATTTCAGAGTCGGGGAGTCGCAGCTCGGCATGCGGAATCGTCGTCGTATACCACAGGAAGAAGGGCTTTTCCCGATTCCGTTCGATGAATTGCAGCGCGGCCTTGTGGATCAGGTAGGGGGCGTATTCGCCTTCGGCCGTTCCGCGGTTGCCGTCGAGCATCACCTTCTCGGTATTGTGCCACAGATGATAGGGATAGTAGTTGTGAGCCAGGCGCTGGCAGTTGTAGCCGTAGAACTCGTCGATGCCCTGGGCGTTCGGCGCACCGACCGTCTGCGGGGCTCCGAGGCCCCATTTCCCGAAGACACCCGTCGCATAGCCGTGCTCTCTGAACAGCCGGAAAACGGTGTAGGTATCCTCCGGAAGAGGCTGCTGCCCCTCGACCGGATACTCCTTGTTGCCGCGGATGGGCGTATGACCGGTATGCAGACCCGTCACCAGACACGACCGCGACGGGGCACTGACCGACGAACCGGCGTAATGCTGCGTGAAGAGCTTGCCCTGGGCTGCCAGCCGGTCGATGTTCGGGGTCGGGATCTTCTGCTGCCCCAGGCAGCCGATATCGGCATATCCCAGATCATCGGCCAGGATGAAGATGATGTTGGGTCTCTCCGGCAGGGGGTGGGATTGGGATTGGGGCTGGGCCGAGGCCAGCAGCGGAGCCATCGAGGCTCCCAGCAATAGGGTTTTCTTCATATGGATAGCAGTTTTATGAGCACAACGTCAGACGAGGTATCGAAGTTCTCTCATCCTTCTGCAAAGGAAAGAATATTTCGGCGGATCAGGGTCTGAAATCGGCTCAAAAAAGGGTGGAGAATATCCGTTTTGATAAAAATACAGAGAACTTTGATCCAACAATACACCCTCGTCTCCGGTTTTGTAAGTACCTTTGAAGTGAAATTTTCGACTAATAGAAACCCATGACCCTGAAACCTCTCTTTCTGCTGCTGGCCGGCTGGCCCGCGGCACTGTCGGCCGCGCAACCCGCGTGGCAGGATCCGGCAGTGAATGCCGTCAACCGGGCCCCGATGCACGCCCACTACTTCGCATACGCCTCGATCGACGAGGCCCGCTCCGGCGTCAAGGAGCAATCCTCACATTTCCTCTCGCTCAACGGTGCCTGGCGCTTCAACTGGGTGGAGCATGCCTGGCAGCGCCCCACGGACTTCTACACCGTGGAGTACGACGACCGCGACTGGGCCACGATGCCCGTTCCCGGCGTCTGGGAGCTCAACGGATACGGCGACCCGATCTATGTGAACGTGGGCTACGCCTGGCGCAACCAGTACAAGAACAACCCGCCTCTGGTCCCCGAGGAGAACAATCACGTCGGAACGTACCGCCGCGTGATCGAAATCCCGGCCTCGTGGAGCGGCAAGAGCATCTTCGCGCACTTCGGATCGGTCACCTCGAATATCTCGCTGTGGGTCAACGGCCGCTTCGTGGGTTACAGCGAGGACAGCAAGCTCGAAGCCGAATTCGATCTCACGAAATACCTCAAACCGGGCAAGAACCTCGTGGCCTTCCAGGTCTTCCGCTGGTGCGACGGCTCCTACCTCGAGGATCAGGACTTCTTCCGCTTCTCGGGCGTCGGCCGTGACTGCTACCTCTACGCCCGTGAACGCAACCGCCTTGCCGACATCCGCGTCACCCCCGATCTGGACGCCGAATACCGCGACGGTTCACTGGCCGTTGACTGCTCCGTCGAGGGCAGCTGCGACGTGCAGCTATCGCTCACGGATGCCGCCGGCCAGATTGTGGCCGAGGGTCAGGTGACGGACCGCGGCGACCATAAGGTCGTGCTCAACGTCGAGGCTCCGCACAAGTGGACGGCCGAGACACCCTATCTCTATACGCTGACGGCCTCCACGTCGCTCCGCGGCGAGGTGCTGGAGGTGATCCCCCTGAAGGTCGGATTCCGAAAGATCGAGATGCGCGGAGCGCAGGTGCTCGTCAACGGACAGCCCGTCCTCTTCAAGGGCGCCAACCGCCACGAGATGGATCCCGACGGCGGATATGTCGTATCCTACGAGCGGATGCTGCAGGACATCCTGCGCATGAAGCAGCTCAACATCAACGCCGTGCGCACGTGCCACTACCCCGATGACAACCGCTGGTACGACCTCTGCGACCAGTACGGGCTCTACGTCGTGGCCGAGGCCAACATCGAGTCCCACGGCATGGGTTACAAGAAGGAGTCGCTGGCCAAGAATCCCGACTTCGAGCTGGCACACAGGGAGCGCAACGAGCGCAACGTAGCCCGCAACTTCAACCACCCGAGCATCATCTTCTGGTCGCTGGGCAACGAGGCCGGATTCGGCGACAACTTCAAGCAGTGCTACACCTGGGTCAAGGCCGAGGACCCCTCGCGTCCCGTGCAGTATGAGCAGGCCCACGGCAACGACTTCACCGACATCTTCTGCCCGATGTACCAGCCCTACGAGGGGAACATCAAGTTCTGCGAGGAGAACCCCTCGAAACCGCTCATCCAGTGCGAGTACGCCCACGCCATGGGCAACTCCATGGGCGGATTCAAGGAGTACTGGGATCTCGTGCGCAAATACCCCGCCTATCAGGGCGGCTTCATCTGGGACTTCGTCGACCAGTCGTGCCACTGGCGCACGGAAAAGGGCGTGGAGATCTACGGATACGGCGGCGACTTCAACCGCTACGACGCCTCGGACAACAACTTCCAGAACAACGGCGTGATCGGTCCTGACCGCCAGCTGAACCCCCATGCCTGGGAGGTGCGACACATCTACCAGTCGATCTGGACCTCCATGAAGGATGCCGCCGCGAAGACCCTCACGGTCTACAACGAAAACTTCTTCCGCGACCTGTCAGCCTACCGCATGGAGTGGGAACTGCTGGCCGACGGTGAGGTCATCGAGAGCGGCGTGGTGCCCACGGTCAAGGTCGGGCCGCAGGCCACGGCCGATGTCGTGCTCGACTACGACTCGTCGCGACTGGACGACGGCCGCGAATGGTTGCTGAACGTCTGCTGGAAGCTCAACCGCGCCGAACAACTTCTGCCTGCCGGCTACACGGTGGCCTACAACCAGCTGACGCTTCGCGAATACGCATGGCCGAAGCTCAATCCGGTAAACCGGGCCGGCATGAACCAGGTGGTTGTCGAGCCGCAGATCAAGACCGGGAACACGGCCCTGCTGACCGTCGAGGGCGAGGCTTTCACGGTGGATTTCGACCGCCAGAGCGGCTTCATCTCCTACTATGAGTACAAGGGCCGCCCGATGCTTGAAACCGACACCCAGATCCGCCCGAACTTCTGGCGCGCACCGACCGACAACGACTTCGGCGCCGGCCTGCAAAACAAATATGCCGCCTGGCGCAACCCCGAAATGAAGCTCCGCAAGCTCGATGCGAAGATGGAGGAGGGACGCGCCGTGGTGATGGCCGAATACGACATGCCCGGAGTGAAGGCCACGCTGACGATGACCTATACGATTGCCAACACGGGTGAGATCCGCGTGGATCAGCACCTGGCCACAACGCCCGGTGCCAAGGTTCCGAACCTCTTCCGCTTCGGCATACGTCTCCGCATGCCGGCGCAATACGCCACCATCGAGTACTACGGCCGCGGCCCCGTGGAGAACTACATCGACCGCAACCACTCGACCCTCGTAGGGCTCTACCGCCAGAGTGTCGCCTCGCAGTTCTACCCCTACATCCGCCCGCAGGAGAACGGCACGCGCAGTGACCTGCGCTGGTGGTCGGTACTCAACCGCAGCGGCAACGGCCTGCGCGCAACCTCCGACGCCCCCTTCTCGGCATCGGCGCTGGAGTATACCCTCGAATCGCTCGATGACGGCGTGGAAAAGAACCAGCGGCATTCGCCCGAAGTTCCCAAGGCAGGCTTTACGGAGGTCTGCATCGACCAGATGCAGATGGGGCTGGGATGCGTGAACAGTTGGGGACGTCTTCCGCGCGAGGAGTATCTGGTCAAGTACGAAGACCGCACCTTCACGTTCACCCTCTCGCCCGTCGAACACACCTATTCGAAGGCTCTTGAATAAAGAACGAATTCCCTGAATAAAAAACAGAAACCATGAACCGTAACCAACTGCTTTGTGCACTGCCGCCGCTGGCCCTGGCGGCAGGAGCCTGTACCCAACAGCCGGCCGAACCCGAACGGCCCAACATCCTGCTGATCGTGGCCGACGATCTGGGCATGGGCGACCTGGGAGCCTATGGCGCCACGGCCATCCACACCCCCAACATCGACTCGCTGGCCGCGCAGGGCGTCCGCTTTACAAACGGATACGCCACCTCGGCCACATCCACCCCGAGCCGCTACGCCATGTTCACGGGCCTCTACCCGTGGCGCAATGCCAACGCAAAGATTCTCCCGGGCGATGCCCCGCTGCTGATCCCCACCGACTGCCCCACCCTGCCGAAGATGATGCAGGCCGCCGGCTACAACACCGCGGCCATCGGCAAGTGGCATCTCGGCATGGGTGACGGCAATGTCGACTGGAACCGTTCCATCACCCCGAGCGCCAACACCGTCGGGTTCGACTACACGTGTCTGATCGCCGCCACGAACGACCGCGTACCGACCGTCTACGTCAAGAACGGACTGGTCGAGGGGCTCGATCCCGAGGATCCGATCTACGTCAACTACAAGAAGAACTTCGAAGGTGAACCCACGGCCCTGACGAATCCCGAGATGCTGAAGATGAAGTGGCACCACGGACACAACAACTCGATCGTCAACGGCATTCCGCGCATCGGCTTCATGAAGGGCGGCCAGAAGGCCCGCTGGGTCGACGAGCAGATGGCCGATTACTTCGTCGGTGAGGTGGAGAACTTCCTCGACCGGCAATCCGCCGACAAACCCTTCTTCCTCTATTACGGACTGCACCAGCCGCATGTGCCACGTGCTCCGCATGCGCGTTTTGTGGGCAAGACCGACCTGGGACCGCGTGGTGACGCCGTGGTCGAGGCCGACTGGTGCGTGGGTGAGGTGATTGCCCACCTCGAGGAGAAGGGGCTGCTGGAGAACACGCTGGTGATTTTCACCTCGGACAACGGTCCGGTGATCAACGACGGTTACTACGACGAGGCCGAGGAACGCCTGGGCAACCACGACCCCAAGGCCGGAACGCGCGGCGGCAAGTACAGCCTCTACGACGGCGGTACGCACGTCCCGATGATCGTCTACTGGAAGGGACATGTCAACGCGAAGGTCTCCCCGGCCTTTGTCTCGCAGCTCGACCTCTTCGCCTCGCTGGGCAAGCTCGTCGGAGGTGAGGTTCCTGAGAGCATCGACAGCCGCGAGCACCTCAATGCGCTGCTCGGCAAGACCGACACCGCACGGGAGGACCTCATACTCGAGGCACAGGGCAAGCTGGCCTACCGCAGCGGAAAATATGCACTGATCCCGCCCTACAAGGGTCCCGAGCGTAATATCACGAAGAACGAACTGGGCAATCTATCCGAATGGGGATTGTTCGACCTGGAGGCCGACCGCGGACAGCTCCGCAACATTGCCAGGGAGAACCCCGAGTTGCTCGATTCGCTCAAGGCCCGATTCTTCGCCATCGCCGGCAATCACTACGATCCGCTCACGAAGGAGGAGGAGCTCAAATAGATCGGGGATCATTCCCGGGATCGTTCCAACCAGATCGGGAGGTGTCCGTTTGGGCGCCTCCCGATCTGCGTTTCACGACACCATCGACATCTCCATCAAAAAAACGAACCCGGCGGTGAGAGCCGGGTTCGGTTCCGTTATGATTGGGCGATCTCTCTGTATCACAGAAACATCTCTTCGGGATACTCGCCGCTGGCGTGGAGTTCGGCGAACTTCTCGACCACAGCCGGACGATCGGCGGCGTAGGTTACACCAAACCATTTCGACGTCGTATCGAGCACCTTGACGGTTGCCTTCCCCCGAGTCACCAGCTCGTTCACCAACAACGGAATGAAGAACTCGGCCTTCGGGTTTCCGGAATTCTCCCTGAGGAACCTTCTGAAATATTCTTCCGAATAGTCGAAATAGTCAGGAGTAAAGCCCCAGAGATTCATGGATACCGGAGTCTCCGGAGCAAGAACCCGTTCTGCGCCGTTTTCATCGGTGAAAACGATCCGCCCGTCCCTTCCGTAGCCGATAGCCGTACGTTCCACGACCTCGGTGAGCAGGCCGTCTCTCGTTTCGCATACGCCTCGGGCAACCGTTCCGCTTTCCGACAGGGTGTTGCCCACACGGAAACCTACCATGCAATACCGGTTCTTCCGCCCCTCCATGGTCATCAGCTCCCGGGCCATGACCGAGAAGCTGTCGCGACCGTAAAAGTCGTCGGCATTGATAATCGCAAACGGCTCCTTAATCACCTCCCGGCCCATCAGGACGGCGTGGTTGGTCCCCCACGGTTTAACGCGGTCAGCCGGACAGGTGAATCCCTGGGGAAGCGCGTCGAGCGACTGAAAGACAACCTCTACCGGGATATGATGCTCATATTTCGAGAGAATCTTTTCCCGAAAATCCCGCTCGAAATCCCTTCGGATCACGAACACTACCTTTCCAAATCCGCTCTGAATCGCATCGTAGATGGAATAGTCCATGATGGTTTCTCCATGGGGGCCAAGTCCGTCCAGTTGCTTCAACCCTCCATAACGACTGCCCATACCGGCGGCCAATACAAATAAAGTCGGTTTCATGATTTTTATTGCGTTCTAAATGCAAATGTGAACTCTCGTCGTCCCCGATTTCAATTCCGGGACGGGGACGTTGTTTTCCCGCAGCATCGGACATATCCGGCGATTCGGAGACGCCGTCGCCGGAGTTTTTGGACCGTCCGTCCTGGCTTTTCCCATTGCACAACCGTGCGGCTATCCGATTCTGTGAGCACCGTCGGCAATTACCACATCATAAATCTTCGGTTCATGACCGTATTTTGCAGCAAAGCGTTCTTTGGCTGCCGCGATGAATTCATCGTAAAGCTCTTCCTTCACCAGGTTGATCGTACAACCGCCGAATCCCCCGCCCATGATACGTGAACCCGTCACGCCGCACTCCCGGGCGATCTCGTTCAAATAATCGAGTTCTTCACAACTTACCTCGTAGAGCCGGGACATCCCTTCGTGCGTCTCATACATGCGCTTGCCCACGGTTTCGAAATCGCCACTGCGCAGTGCGTCGCACACATCGAGCACACGCTGTTTTTCTCCGATTACATACCTGGCCCGCTTGTAGTCTTCTTCCGAAATTTCGGCCCTGTGGGCCTCCAGATCGGCCATCTCGGCATCGCGAAGCGTCTCCACACCCAATGTTCTGGCAACACGTTCGCAAGACTCGCGGCGTCTGTTGTAAGGTGAATCAACCAGCTCGTGTTTGACCACAGAGTCGACCAGCACGAGTTTGTAACCTTTCGCCTCGAACGGGAAATATTCAAACTCCATGGAACGGCAGTCGAGACGCATCAGGCAATCTTTCTTGCCGAATACGGATGCGAACTGATCCATGATGCCGCAGTTCACACCGCAATAATTATGCT